>ERZ857972.257-NODE-257-length-58422-cov-22.013244_pt1 | contig 58422 bp, 100 predicted proteins | sample MGYA00519757_ERZ857972 | MGnify/ENA primary metagenome ERZ857972 (study PRJEB31778, sample SAMEA3449383) | human gut metagenome | biome: human gut; feature: human-associated habitat; material: faeces | place: United Kingdom | collected 2010/2012 ...
CTTTCCGGTTATGGTAGGCATCGGCTCTCTGATATCATTCGGTCTACGCTCACCGCCATGATTACACTGAATGATAAAAGGCTTTGGATTATTCAAAACGAATTTTATAAATCCTCTGGCTATCCTGTCCATCGTATTTTGTGCCAGTGGTCTTACTGCCCGGATGCCGTATTTCTCCTTGATTTCTTCCGAAGTATCGAAGATACTTGGACAGGGCAATGAAAAATCCAACTGCGTGTATGCTCCAACATAAGGCATCACTAGTCCTGCTTTTACCGCTTCACTGTCTGCTGGTGCGTGTGTCGGCTCTGGCCAGACAATCGGCTTGCCATCACACCTTGCAATCAGGAAGAATCTCTTTCGCATGGTCGGTGCGCCATAATCGGCAGCAATCAGTTCTTTAAATTCTACAGTGTACCCCAGATCATTAAGCTGCTGTACAAATTTTTCAAATGTTTTTCCCTGCTTTGCCTTGATCGGATGGTGCCCTCTGTTCAATGGTCCCCATGTTTTGAACTCTTCCACATTTTCAAGCATGATGACTCTCGGTCGGACAAGTCCCGCCCACCTGCAAGCTACCCATGCAAGACCTCTGATATTTTTATCCTTTGGCTTTCCACCTTTTGCTTTACTGAAATGCTTACAGTCTGGTGAGAACCAGGCAAGTCCAACCGGATGCCCATTGCATGCCTTTACTGGATCAACTGCCCAGACGTTTTCACAGTAATGCTTCGTGTTCGGATGATTAGCCTTATGCATCTTAATTGCTTCTGGATCATGATTGATTGCAATATCAACACTGTATCCGGTTGCCATTTCTATACCAGTGGAAGCGCCGCCCCCACCGGCAAAATTGTCAACTATCAATTCTCCATGTATCATTTTCTTCAAAAGGAACCCGGCGCGCCTTTTATCCGGATAGGTTCCGGCTCCTTTCTGATATTCCGTGCACATATCTACAATAGTGCACTTTGAATTTGTTTATGTTGCGTTTTATGCAACAAATTCATCGTTTTATTGCTTTTAAATCATCCAATCTAACGGAAAACCTCTCACTCCTTTCAATTTACTTTAAAATCTCATCTAAGCAGGCATTCCAACCAACTTTATACGATGGTGCAATCCTGTCCGGCTGTGGATATTTTCCGCACACTTTCATCTTCTCCGGCAGTGCCCGGAGCGGACACCAATCCGGCTTTGCTTCTTCACTATTTAATGAAAGCTCTTCAACGCCAGTTGCATAACACTCGTCATCTTTTGAGTTCCAAAACTTACACATGGTGCAATCTTCCGGCATATCCATAACCAATACTGCTTTAGGCATTTTCTATTCATCCTTATTCTGCTATTCAGTGGCATAACTCAATTCGGATTCCAGATATTCTGTCAATTCCTCCACCGTCTCAACGTTTTCTCCTGCGCGTATTTCTGCAACCAACCACTCAATGCTTTCAAATTTACTTATTACTTTTGCTAATTCTTCCATGATTATTTTTCCTTTCTGTCATTTAATTAACTTTCGTTTCCGGCTTCTCACACCGCTCAAATTCGATAACCCACACGTAGGGATTCGCGTTCCAACCGTAGCGGTCAATGTCGGATTTCTTGATGGTGGAGGTCCAAAGTTTTTCCCATTCCATCATCACTTCATCACATTGACTGCACTGTTCTTCTGTCCCATAACAGCACTGCGAACCGCTTTCTCCGTATGTATTAAGACAATCCCAACAATCAGGATAAGCTCCCTCTTTTATCACATCAACCGGCTTCATCTCCTGCAACCGCTCCACCCTCACATTCGTAACCTTGAGCCAGATCCGCGCTGCTTCTTTCGGCATGTAGATGGATGGTTTCCACTTTGTAACATCGGCAATGTCATTTCTTTGCCAATCTTCGTAGTAATAGTATCCGTTCGGCGCCTTTTTCCACGTTTCTCGGACATACAGGATATCGCCCGTACAGATAGGACAGGTTCTCTCCGCCGTACTTAACTGTTCCATATGCTCCTTATCAACAAAGTTATGTACTGCATAAGTCCGCCTGTCAGCATTGTAAAAATCCATATCCGGTACGGTATACTCATTTGCATCTTTGCATATACGCCTGGTACAACTCTTTCTTCCGTCCAGAATTGCCCGAACCATTTCTGTATTGAATAAAATCGGTTTAATTTCCATTCACTCCACTGCCTCCCTTTAATTGCTCAACTTCCTCGTTCAATTTTTCTATCTTCTGTACTGCTTCTCTTAAGACCTCTGCATTATGATTTATCGCCATTGCAAGTTCTCTGACGCTTGAGCTTAACGAACCGCCAGACATCTCTACTACTGTTTTATTATTCCATTTCATCTACTCCACCACCTCTCAACATCTTCATAAACGATTCATTATTCCTTTTGCACATTTTTGCTCTTTCGCAAGGTTTTTTACACTTAAAATAGTCACTACCATATTTCTTGTAATCTGCCTTGTCGCAATGCTCGCATGGTTTATTCATTCACTCCACCGCCTTTCACAATCTGGATTGCTTTGCCAAATGCTTCAAATCTTCCCTGGCTTCTCCCATCATCGTAGATCTGTTCGCCGTCTCCGCATCCGTCCTCGTCGCAATCATCTGGTCTGTCCTGCTCTGCTTTCTTCAATTTTCCCAACTGTTCCACAACCTTGTCTACATCATAAGCCGTCGGATATTCTTCTAGTAAATACAATACTGCATTTGTATTTACTAAAGTTCCATTGCTTAAAGTAACCGATTTTAAATCTTTCTTTAGCGCATCCGCGTCAATCAGTCTCATCGTTTGCCCTCCTGTCTAATAATTCGCCTGAACTACTTTTACTATTTCCCAAAAGCAAGCATATATCTCTTTGTAACTGTTTTCCCCAGCAATAAGCTGTTGATCAACGATCTCCTGTACCTCTCTTCTTACAGTCATCGCTTTCTGCCTTAAGCCATTCGAGCCAACCATCTTTATCCAGTGAAATATTGTACTGTGCAAATATTTCTGCCAACTCCTCATCCGTCATGCTCCGGATCCGGTCTGCATTGGTCTGCGGTCTGCATTCTTTCACAATCTCAAAGCACTCATCCTTCCAAGCTAAAACATTTTCTAGCTTATAGGAACTGTAGCCAACATGATAATAGTCCTCTCCGATTTCCTTGTACTTGATTTTGTAATATGGCTTTTTTCCTATCATTGTTACGATAATATCTAAGCAGGAAACTTTAATGCGTTCCGTTTTGCTATCCCGTGCCGCAGTTCTTATACACTCAATCATGACTTTCCTCGCTTTCCCTGTACGGCTCCGGCAGTGGCATCCAAGCATTCACGAACAAATCGTATTCCACATAACTTTTCTCATCGTCCCCCGGATAAAATGCACCGTTTCCGTCCTTATCAGCTTCATATCTGCCAATGTCCGGCAATGTAAAATTTTTAAATGAAATCATGATATATTTATCATCCTCCGGCAGTCTCTCTGTTACCGGAATCCACCCACCAGTCTTTTCTTCCTCTGCCAGAATCCTGTTTACCTCTTCCTCTGAAATCACTTTCGTCAGCGGCGAATATCCGCAGGCTTCTGTTAATGATTCAGCTATCCGGCTTTTAATTCCACTCATTTCCATTCTGATCCTCACTTTCTGCAAGTTTGGCATATTTCCAATCGGTCATATGTGCAGGGCTACCAGCACTCCATGATGTTGCTCCCGCTTCCCATGCATACACCATGTTATTTTTGTATTTTGCAAAATATCTCCGTTTCCATTCACTAGATTCACTATCTCTCACAAGAATCGGTGTATCAACTGGAACTCTACTCCAATCAACCTGTGGTTCGACATATTCGCTGTTCGCCCATTCCTTAAGTCCTCTTGTGCAGTCATATTCGATATCGCATGTATCACAAGATGCTTCACAACAAAGCATCGGTTTTCCTGCAACAATGGCTATATGTTTTCCATTGCACGCAATTTCTGCGATCTCTTTTGCATATTTCTCTCTATTCAGCATCTTTCTTCTCCTTCCCGTACCGCAACTGATACGGCACTTCTCTGAATCTTTTCAACGCATCCTGGTTCGGGTGCTTTGTCGGCATTGACAAGTTATTATTCATTTTTCCGATAATTGTGCGGCGTTTCTTACCTTCTTTCCACATTTATATCTCCCCCTGTCTCTTTCCGATTCTGTTCACAAGCTGTTCTGACCTCGTATAAGCCTTATCCAACAGTTCTAAATATTCATCAAAGGAAATCTGTGCTTTTTCAGATAACTCCCTCGGATAACGCTCTAACAAAGCCTTAATGCACTGTTTCATGTCTCCAAAATATCCGATTGTTCGAACGCTTTCTTTTTCATTGCCGTCCTTATCCTGTCCGGCATATCTCTGTCTCAGGGTGTGATTCAGAGAATCAATCTCCACAAAATATCCATCCTGCAGTTCCACAACTAACTTGTCCATCAACCATTCCTCCTATATTTCATACGTCTTTCCGATAAAACGCTTGTCAATGTACTTACATTCCCATTCCAATACGCTTGCGATCCCCGTCATAGTTTCATATCCGGTAGCAAGGCAGTTAATCAAATATCTGATTCTCTCATAAACCTGTCTGATCTGATTTCCCGAAAATTTAAACTGTGTTTTAAGGCAGACACCCAACATAGCAAAATAATTAAATACCTGTGCCAGCAAAAACTTATTTGCCTGTATCATGCAGTTCGGTGCAATCTTTCTCTCTACCAGATAAAAACTCTCACGATACGGAATCTTATTTGTTTCCTCTCTCACGTCAATCTTGCATTTATCTTTCAGATAAAAACAAAGTTCCTCGCCTGTCGTTCCATCCTTTGCATTCTCCACATATGCATCAATGGTCTGCTCAACCTTTATGATTCTTTTGTGTCCGAATCCGAACTTATCATGCAGTGCCTGATATGCCATCATACGGACGTTATAATAGGATTCCTCTATCAGATAATCCGCATTGCTTTGTGCCTTGGCGTGTCTCTGTATTCCGATCAGTTCACTCTTGGAATATCCAAGTGGCTGCATCCGCTTTTTCTTTCTTGCCAGCGCATTACTCATTTGTTCTTCCATCTCCTCTCTACATCCTCAAAATGGCTAAATACAAGACTTTGAACATATTTTGATATATTTGTCCGTGCATATTTTTTAATTAGCATTTCCCCTGCTTCCATCATTCCCTGGAACCACTCATCTTCGTTATCAGCTTCATAAAACTGCTGCCGGAATTTATAATAGTCATTAAAAAACTGCCATTCTTCGGAACCTTTTTCAAATTTCTTACTTGCCATAATCATTCACCTTTTAATCAAATGGTGTGCTGCCACATACTTCTCGGAAACCGTCTTTCTGTCGCATCCGTGCTTGAATCTGTTCAATGGTTTCGGTTCGCTCGATGAATCTCATGTGATCGCCGTCAAATTGGAGAACTTCTTTTAAATGCGTTCCCTGCCTTTGTTTTTCAATTTTCCATCCCTTATATTTACCATCTTCATCAAGATTCCATAACAAGATAATGTTTGATGCATCCTGCTCAACGTCTCCAGATTCTCTCAATTCTGCCATGGTTGGCTCTTTTGTTTCTCTCATCTCCGATATTCGATTAAGCTGAGACAGTACGATAATTGGCACATGCAGTTCCCTAGCCAAGGCTTTGATAGCTTTTGAAATATCTCCGACCTCGGATGCACGGTTACCGAATCTTCGATCAGCCTTGATTAACTGCAAGTAGTCAATCACGATCACATCATATCTTTGGTGCCTGCATTCTGACCGAATTTCACTTACCGACGTCGCGCCGGTTGAAATAGTGATGCTATACCCGAAAAGTGTTTCATTCGCCTTGTCGAATGCTTCTTTCTCCCCACCAAGAAAAGCCTTTGCCCGGCGAACCCTTGTTAGACCGATTTCAGACATTCGAGAAACGAAACGCTCATACACCTGTGATTCGTTCATTTCAAGGTTATAGTAGCCAATGTTGTAATCCTTTTCTGCCATCTGCCCGATCATTTGCGTAACGATTGCAGATTTTCCAACTCCCGGTCTTGCGCCAATTACAGTAACGTCTCCGCCTTCCAAGCCGCCAAGGCAATCATCTGTTCGATAAAATCCAGTTTTTATCAATCCCTCGCCTACATGCTCATTGAAATAATTCCCTTTATTTTCTGCAACAATCTGCTTCATAGTTTTTGAGTGAACGGTTTTGTTTTCTTGGATTTCTTCGAGTTTCGTGAGAACTTCAGCTATAGAATTGTCAATATCACACGGTCTAAGGCTCACTCCTTGAAAAATTTTTTTTGTTTCTCTTGCTCGCCAATCTTTAACAACTGCATCCGCATAACTTTTTATTGCCGTTGAGACTGGGGTGACAGAAATGCATTCTTTCAATTCGCTTGCAATTATTTCCGGCTCCCATTTGTGGTTTTCAAGTGTCTGAGACAGTGAAACGACATTAATGTTTTCTCCACGATCATACATGGCAAGCATTTCAGCAAAAGTATCTTGGCAAAATTCCGTACTAAACATTTCCGGCTTTAATTTGTTATAAACCTTGTACATGGAATCATTGTCAATCAATACACATCCGATCACTCCAATTTCTGCTTCCGTCAACTGCTCTCACCTCGTTTTCGTTTCTCAACTTGACGAATCCAGTAATCGCAATCCTCTTTCAGCCAATCACCATATTTCGGAATATAGCGATAATTCGTATCATCCGGATTCTTCTCTATATAGTCAGTAACATATGCCACTGTAGCCTCATATATCAGCTTTGCAACGGCTTTCCTGTTCGGCTCGATAACTTCTAAAAGCTTGTCCATCCATGCTACCTTGGCAGACGTTAACGACGTTTTCTTTGGATATGCATTGATCGTGTATTCCCATCCCCATTCCGCGTCAAAGTCCAAATCAGATGCAGGCACGCTTTCTTTTGTATTTTCTTTCTCTATCTCTATATCTGTATCTATATCTTTCTCTATATCTATCTCTACATTGCAATTTTGTTGCAAAATGTTGCACTCCGTTGCTCCACTGTTGCATTGCAACGCTTTTTGTGCATTTTCCCTAGATTTACGACTTCTTCTGGTACTTGCAGTCTCACTTCCTAGGTTATCTTGCACAAATGGCAACTTGTACTCAATGGAATCTGATGTTTCAAGCAATCCGCAGGAAAGAAGATACTGAATCGTTACTTGAACATTGATTTCGTCCTCGTCAATATCAAGGGCGATCTCTTTGTAAAATTCATCTTCCAAGCCGGAATACTCTAAGTAGCCGCCCTTTTTCAACGACAACAACTGCATCTTAAGGTATATGATCGTGTATGTATCGCCGCCTGCCATCTTTCGGAGTTTTTTGATTCGTTTGCTATCAAAGAAATCATCCATCAGTTTAAGCCAGTAATACCGCTTATTCTCCGCCATTTTCACTACCTCCAAGCAATTCAATAACCTTTGCCCCAGCATCTTCCGGGCGACAAAATACGAACTCAACGCCATACTTAAGTTGCATTGTCAACATAGCTTTTGCCAATACCTTGCCAGATGTCGGCTTTGTTTTCGGTAGCGATACATTCAGCAATTTTCCAAGCGTGTGCATATATGCAATATTGTTATACCGGTCCACTCGTGGATTATGCCATGTAAATACATCATTGACGGAATACACCTTGTCTGTATTTTCAATAAGCACATATAGCTTAATTCCGTTGTTCTGCGCCAAAATACACTCGTCACGGAATCTCGGATGTGCTTTTCCACAGAGATTCCCTACAATTTCCTGCATGTCCTTTTTCGTGTCAACGGAAACATCATATGTGCCAAGAAAATCCATCTTTTTAAGTTCCATTTTTCTAGCTGATTTTCTATGGATAACATCCGCTACCTTGTCTGTGGCAATTATGTAATCTCCAACCGGCAATGGTGCACGCAAGACTTCCATATCGTGGCTTTTGAAATATCTATTCTTAAGGATATGTAAGCCCTCTTTCTGTCCTTTATCCTCAATTATTAACACGTATTCTCCTTTCTGGCGGTCACTTTCGGCAACCGCCAAAGGTATCTCATGGCTTTCAATTTAGTTTTTTGTGATATATTAAATTCCTTGCCAAAACATCAGATACCGCATAAATTGGTTTCTTTTAGGTAAATACCAAGGTGTTACAACCTATTTTTAGTATTCAAGATTGATAGTGACATTCGGACAGATGCTTCCTTCATTGTTATCAATGTCACAGAAATCAACATCATCATTAAATTCCACTGTTACCGTTACTTCTTGCGTATCGTCCTCATCGTCTCTGTCAAATTCAGCTTCTACATCGGCATCAAATTTTGCCTTAACATGGAATTCTACTTCTGTATCTGCATTAAACTTTGACAACTGCTGAATCAATTCATATACTTTCATGCCGTCTCCTTTCAGAACGGGCAAAGGTTCATATCAACTTCCAAGCCTTTGCACGCAACATAAACATTGGCTCCATATTTAATTGTTTCTTCTGTCTTTTGTTTAAATAGTGCGGGATCTCCGCTTTTATCTGATAAGTGTATTAGAACGACATTTCTCAATGCCGGGTTATCGTTAGTAGAAATAAATTTAAGTGCCGTATCAAGACTCATGTGACCTCGTAGGCGGTGTTCGTAGTTTGGCTCGTCCCGGTCTACAAACTGCATATCGTAATTGCTCTCAACCATAAAATGATTGACATTTTTGAATCGGTATTTGATGTACTCGGTATCAGATGCATACACCAAACTACCCATTTCTGGATGCGTAATGTAAAAGCCATAGCAAGGAACATCGTGTACTAATGGAAAAATTTTAATTCTGAATTTCCCCATAGAAACAAGATAATACTTCATTTTATCGGCATCATATTCGGGAATTCCTGTACCAAAGCAAGCCGAATTGATTCCTGCATTTTTATATTGCTCGAAATATTTATAATGGTCTCCATGTTCATGGCTGGAAATCATGCCGACTATCTTCATTACATTGAAATTCAAGGCTTTCTTGACTTCCATGAATGGCAACCCAGCTTCGATTATCAAGGCTTCGTTTTCATTCTCCAAAATATAGCAGTTGCCGGATGAACCGGAACCTAGGACTTTAAGCTTTATTTTCAATCACTCCCTTCGCTTTCTCGATAATCTCATCATCAAAATTCGCTAGAACTTTTCTGTAACTTTGCTTTTCAAATATTCCTCTCATTTTTCTTTCATTCGGATTATGACAAAAAACCTTGAAAAAATTATCAATATTGGATTGATGTTTAATTCGCTCAATCTCTGGAAGCCGTACCTCAAACTGTTCGTTACCAAAAACATCTACGCCCTGTTTGACAATGCAGTCCGTAATCTCGTAATCAATACGGTTCACAGCTTTTGGTTTTTCCAATATCCACATTTCCCTAGTAAATTCCGCATCCGGCACATATTTCTGAACTTCATCATTGCTCATGACCTTGTCAGCTTTCAGATAGTAGCAATGGATGATTACCGGCAAGCCAAGCGATTTCATATTCCGTACCACTAACCCGGCTTGCGGTATTGCGTTCAAGGCTTCAATTATGCTTGGTGCTACACATATCCGTTTAATCGTGTCGTTTTCGCCCTCACACCGCTGTTTTGGAACTCTTGGAATAAACTCATCCACCAAGTCAAATGAAACGTGAATCATAGCCTACTCCAATTCTTCCTCTGCCGGGAACTGAAAGACACCTCCAATAACAGTTTTAGTCATTTTATCATTCGGAATATAAATAGCTTTTTCTTTGTCGAACATCGCTATATTACGGCATGCATACGCATATTGCAGGTCTTCCATAGCTTTCCGCGCTTTTTCTTCCGTAGAGTACACGGCTAATTCAGTATCGTCCGCTATCGTTTTCTTATTTGTAAAGCTCTTGTTAATGAAAAATATACTGGTTCTGTATCTGCTTATAATAACTTGTTCATATGGAACATCAAGCGTTCCATTCTGTGATATAACTCTCATACATCCACCTCTAATCTTTCATAAAGTCCGGTACGCTTTCGTCATTCTCAACGACTTCTCCGGCTACTTTTTCTGGCTGTGGTTCAACTACTTCGCTCCCGGTCTCAATAACTTCGGATTCAGCTACAACAAATGGCTCTGAATTGGCATTTTCCGCAATTTCTTCCTGTGTCTGCTGATAAGTTTCATCCATCTGCATAAGAGACTGTTTTGCAATAGCATTAAGGTCTTTTGGATGCTTTTTGATTGCATTGTTACGCATCTTACGAACAATCATGGATTCCGATGTATCAAGCCATGCAGCACTCATATATGGTTTCGCAACTTCACAGGCGAGCATATCTTCAATAGTCTTACAGTCTAAAAGTGCTTTCAGAATTTCTTTTTTCTTTTCTGCGATAGCTTTCTTTTCTGCTTCTGTTGCATCATAACGTGTCTTTTTGCCACCTTTTACAAGTCCGAAAGTTTCATTCAACAGATTATTACGGACATGAGCGAAAAGATTCCCTTTTACGCTTTCACGCTCTGCAATCATGTACTCGATTTTTCCATCATTCATTTCAACAGGATAAACAACACGGATTACTTTCTGTGAAAATCCTTTTTCTTCCCACTCCGGCGGCGTAACTTCAACGCCTCTGTGCTTCGGATATGTAAACTCATCCCCTTCTTTCACAAGCCATACCGGATATACTTTTTTAACATCAACACCAAAGTTGCGAAGAAGCGCATCGTTTCCGTCTCCTTCGATTCCCATTTCTACTTCCTTGTACCAGTTTCCGTTTGCGTCCTGCTTGCTTCTCAATTGGAAATAGCACTCTCTTGGTACAGCATTGGCATTAAGTTGAAGGCTTGATACCTGCCCGATAACCTGTCTCAAATTAGAACCATTCAAGTTGCTCATAGCGGCTTTGTTGGATGTAACAAGGTTGTAAATTGCACTCATAGCTGCCATAGCGCACTGCTTGGAATAATCATCAAACACAAGTCCATGCTCTGCGAAGTCACGCTCCATAAGCCCTGTGTACTGGTTCGCATAATAAGAAAGCTGTGTATTCATTTCCTGTTTTCCCTGTGCCGCCACTTCCTGTTTCTTTGTTTCTGCCATAATTATTTTTCCTCGCTTTCCATGATGATTTTTAATTTGTTTTCTTCTATTTCAAACTTTTCTTTTGCCGATTTAAGTTCCTTTTCTGCGGCTTCTCTAAACTTTTCCTTTGCATAATCGAAATTCGGCTTTGTAAGGAAAATATTTTCATAATAGCCAGTAATTTTCCCTTCGTCCTCTTTTCTAACAAAGCTCATGCAATTTGGAAAACCTCTTTTCTTATCAACTGGATAATATGTCTTTGGTTTTTCAATCACTTCCATTTCTGTGACGGAGATTCCGTCCGAATTAAGTCCATAAAAATAAAGTTTCACTGCTTTTCCTCGCTTTCCTCGCATTTCTTCACAACTGCCACCTTATCAGCACCGTATGTCTCTACCCACTTCATATCCACGGTTTCATCTGTAACTGTTAGCTTTGCACCATTGGCATTTACAACCGTGTCACCGGCTTTCACAGAATCCTCGGTGCGGTATGTATAGCTTCTGGTGCTGTTTGGAAATTTTGCTTTGATATAATTCATTCTGATACCTCACTTTCTAATTTTTGATGGTCTGATAGCATTTATCATGGTCGTTCCACTTAATAGGAATTGGTGCACCACAATCAATGCAATCCATATCAAACATTTCCTCATCCATATTGGTCATGTATCTTGAATGCTGTCCGCACTCGCAATTCGCAAAAAGTGGTTTCAATGGTTCATCAAAAAGTGAATCATCTCCGCAATTCATGCAATGGATGCCTTTGCTCTATTTCTTCAAGCAGAAACCTCTTATCGCTCCACATTTCTTACATTTCCAATAGATGAATCCTTTATATGTCAATCCGTGATAAGTCTCTTCAACAGGTTCTTTATGCTGTGCCGGTATGTTACTCGGCACTACAGCATTCGGAATTTTTGGAAGCGAATCAAGCTCTAACTTTGGTTTCTCAATCTCAATTTCTTTCGTGGAATCAAAATGAAGATAGTCTACCAGCATGCTTGTAATCTTAGAGAAAAGTTCAACCGCTTTATCCCCGACATCAACAGAAATGTTCATTCCGTCTGTAGAAACTCTAATTTTCATTTACACACCCTCCACTTTCAACTGCTTGTCCTCTGAAACGCTCAAAAGAATTAACTGCGCATCCATATCCGGCACATTGAACTCATTCAGCGATTCTGCGTTATCAACAAAAATAGGCACGCTTACGCCGTATAACTCGCTAAGAGAACGGATAATATCAAGTCCTGCTACGATTCTGTGACCACTATTCAAAGTCGAATACGGAACGCCATTCACAGTACACTCGCAACAATCTTTCATACCGCCATTTAATTGCATTTCGAAGAGTTTGAAATTAACTGTCTTGAAATGGCTATTGATAGATTCAGAAACCTTATCCAGTTTGAAACGAATGAACTCTTCTAAGAGGTAAAGCATCTGTTCCTGGTCGGCAACTTTCTGCCCGATTTCTTTCTGCTCGTCACGAAGCGTTTCGATACGATCATCAATCGCCACATTGTTAGCCGCCTGCGCAATAACCTTGTTCACTTCATCAAGCTGCGCCTGCAGATCGGCTTTCTCGGCTTTTAAATCAGTAACAACCTTGTCTGCGCCCTCGGATTCAACCTTTGCAATATCAGCAAGAATCTTGTCATGCTCTGTTTTCAGCTTCACATACTCTTCATTCTGCGAATAATCAGCTTCTGCCGGGATCTCGGATAACTGCTTTGCATAATCATTCTGCTTTGCAAGTGCCTTGGATTCCTGCTCTTTGAGTGCCACAATGTCTTCCTGCAACTTGGCGTTTTCCTTTGTCAATCGCTCAATATCAGCCTTGCAAGCGTTGCCCTTGTCAATCAGACCTTTAAGTTTTGCGCCCTTTGCATCATCAAATGCTTTGCGTGCATCCTCTAACTGCTTGGTGGCACGTGCCTTGGCATCTGCATTTTTCTGCTCAAAATCAGCCTTAAGAGACTCAATCTTATCCTGCGGCAACTTCTGACCACATAAGGAACAAACCGTTGTAGATTCATCAAATTTCCACTTGGATTCGTCAAAGAGATATGGCATTTCATCAAATGCCTTGGAAAATTCTGCATTGTATTCAACACCAAGATTTTTCCGCTCTGCATCTGTATCGGAAATTGTCTTCTCATTTGCCTTGATCTGATTTTCCGCAGACTGAATCTGATTATGTAAGTCATTGAACTCTCGTGTTGCATCATCCTTGGCACTGTCAAGACCTCTACGTTTTGCGGAAAGTTCGTCATTCATGACCTGCATAATGCCGGACATATCAAATTGCAACTGCATTTCCTTACTTCTTAAATCGCCCAACGCGCTACCGGCATTCTCCATTTTCTTGCCACATTCAGCGATTCTTCTTACCAGATCCACCTTTGCAAGCTCCTGTTCTGCCACATCCACATCAATCTTGGATTTTTCTGCTTCATCAATACGCACCGGAATTTCAGCCTGTTTCTTCTTCCACCCGGATAACGCTTTGGAAAACTTAGCACGGATATCATCTGTGGACGGTGCTTTCTCCAACTCGCCGAGTAATGGAGCATACTTAGCATCTGTCTGCGCCAGTTCAACATCCGATACATCCGTTGCAAGGCGCATCAGAATATCGCGCTGATCTTTCCATTTCAGAGAAGAAAAATACTGCGGATTGGTCAGCATCTTAAACATATCCTCGCTCTGTGCCAGATTTGAAACATAGGCTTTGAAATCAGCTTCACTCTTCGGATATCCGTCAATCTCAAATGAATTGACATTGCCTTGCAAAGTAACGGTGTCGGTTCCACGCTTCTTAACCCAATTCTGCTTCTGAACCTTTGAAAGTTCCACTTCTTTCCCATCAACGTCAATAACTCCCACAACCTTAATTTCTACATTATCAATGCGGTGTCCGTCCTTATCCAATGGTCGAACATTAAACTTTTCCTCTCCGGCACTGTTTTTATTGAAAAGCAGCCATGTAAACGCATCGAAGATTGTTGTCTTTCCTGCGGCGTTCTGTCCTTTAATACTTGTCTTATTAGAGAAATTCACATCAAGGCTCTTAATTCCCTTGAAATTCTCCATATGTAATGATCTAATTTTCAGTTTCATTTTCCTTCTCCTTCCACTCTTTATATTTTTTAAGTGCCTCTTCAAAGCATGCTTCATCGTCAATATATCCAAGAGCTGACTCTATAATTTTTGAATTAATAGTTGTTCCCTTTTTCCCCATCAGCTCAATGTCTCTTTGGTGCTCATTTGCAATAATGGCACATGCTGTATGAACTTTCGTCCTGCATGCAACCAGATCTGCATATTCTTCAACGGAAATTGTAACGGTATTTTCTGCCATCTTAATTTTCCTCCTCTAATACATTGATTTTGCTTACAGACACCTCGTATGCTGTTCTCTGTTCTTCTGTTCCATCTTCATATTTCTTAATATATCCGCGGCTCTGAATGCGTCCATTGATCTCAATATGAGTTCCTACTTCCAACTGACCAACAAATCTTGCATTTCTACCCCAAACAACACATGGGATATAATCTGATTTTCCGTAGGAACGATTGACTGCGATTAATAAATCTGCAATTTCTCTTCCAAGCGGAGTTTTCCTGTAAATCGGTTCTTTGCATACATATCCGTCAAGCTGGATTTTGTTCAAATCTGTATGCTCTCCCGGATTCGCTTTTTCAATTTCACAGACGAATACATATAATAACAGACGATTTCTCTTTTCCTCATGTTTGTTATAAGAACTATACACACCGGAAACATTAACGGCAGTGCCCGTGTATTTATCATTCAGATTGATTAATCTCTCTGAAATAATTAATGGGATAATATCAGCCGTCCCACTTAATCTATCCACTTTGAGGTGCATATTATAAAATCCCTCTCCAAACACCTCATGGTTAAATTCCGGCTCTGTGATAATCGTTCCTGTAAGTTCCACTTTATTGTTTTCTGCTCTCATATTTGAATTTCTCCTTTTCTTGTGCTAAAATAGGCGCAAATAGCTTATGCTATTGCTTGAACTGGAATCATTCAGCTTTGGTCGGTTCGGATGATTCCTTTTCTTTGCTGTAATCAGTGTCAAATGTGATATAGGTAATACCGTCATCGTCATCAGACTCACTTCTGTAATCGTAATCTACAATCTCTTCTGTATACTCCTGCCACTCCCCATCTATTTTTGTTCCTATATAAATAAGAAGTAATCCAATCAATACAGGTATAGCAGTGACCGGATACTCCGTTGCATCAATGCAGATGCAAAACAGAAAAACAACGGTGCCGATCATTTCAATTACCTTTGCAAACTTCTTCATAGGCACCTCACTCCTACCACTTATAGGAACCATTGGCAATCTCATCACCATACAAGGAAACAAAATCTGTTATTAATGCGATAAACTCTGAATTGTTTTCAATACATTTCTCAACCGCACTGATTATGTAACCGTAACCCTTAAGGCTATGTTTTACGCCGATCTGATCTAATGTCTTTCTTAATGCAATGTTCATCTGTCTATCAATACCTCCTGTTAATCCTTTCCAACTCCGTATCTGATTGCCATTTCCTTTACAATAGCTGTATATCCCTCGATCAGCTTCTTGTCCTCTGCGATAATATCCACATAGGATAATTTGTCTCTGGTTGATTTACAGATACCCTCGTCAGCCATGCGCCTGCGCTTATTAGTCAGCCGCTGTTTCAGATTTACACCCATTCGCTTTGACAACAGTTCGTAGCTTTCGGCTCTTACTTGGCTGTATGCCTGTCCGCCACCAAGTTCCATGCTGATTTTTCTTAAAATATTTCCAGTATCATCACGCCATGATGTTGTATCAAGTGCAACCACTTCTCGGATGCTCTCAACTCTTTGTTCCACATGGTTCAGTTGTTCCGCCTGCCGTTTCTGTTCTAACTGTTGTTCTGCAACAGAATTGAAAATTTTCTGAAACATTTGCAATTCCGGCGATAGCTGATTGAGGTCGATCACCTTTTGTTTCACACGCTCTTCCAATGTCGTGAAATAATCTCGTGCTTCTTCTGCTTTCGCTCCATTCCCTTTCATAGAAAGTTTCTTTGCAAAATGGGCTGTGAGTTTGTAATCGTCAGCAAATTTTCCTCTGTTACTTTCATTCGCCATTGATGGCGAATAAAAATAATCCTCGTTTTCAGTAGCAAATTCATTGTCTACAATATTTGCTTTCACCCATCTGGAATAATGGCTTTTATCCATTTCTAGGAACTCATACAGCTTCTTTGCCGTGGTCATTCCGTTTTCATCAACACCAAGTGCAATCTCAATTGGTGTCTGTGCCATTGTTACCTCTAAATCGTTCATGCTTTCTCCTTTCTCAATTTTTTCACTAAATCTGTCAGTGCTAACAATGCAATGCTCAGACCGCCTTTTCCAGTGATGTGAATATCAAACTCTTCGTTTTCTTCACACGTTGCTTCTGCCGCATATAAGAAAGTTTCTTTTCTTGTATTAACATTCTTACTTACAATATTTTCCTGTATAGACTTAAATTTCATGCTTCTCCTTTCCGGATTTTTTGCAATAAAAAATCCAACTACCGCTTGATAGTTGGAAAATACTGGTTGTCTCTATTTTGCTTTGTTGATACAATTAATGTACGGCGGCGGCCATCATGAAAGGAACTGTTATCATGAAAATCGTTAGTATACTTATCTCATTATTGGTATGGCGTGTTACCGGTTACGACTTCTTCATAATTCTAACCGTAACATCCATGACAATCGACCTATACAAAGGAATTAAAAAAGTACAAAAGAGATTAAATAAAATACTAAAGATGATGCGGAAAATAAAGCAATAATGTAACTCATTTCCTGCCGCCGTCGCATATTAATTGTATCAACTGATTTCCTGTGTTACAAACACATTTAATCTGCAAATTTCGACATATTTCTCAACTATCTCAATATTCAGTTCTTCTTATTCTTTCGTTTTTGAGTTCCCAGTTTCTTCACTGGTTGCCTTGCTTGCTGAACCCTCGACCATTCCCAGAACATATCCTTTCTGAAAATCGTTCATTTTGGGAATCGCGTCTTTCAACTTTTCTACAACTTTCTTTTCCTGTTCGCTCATGTATTCACTTCCTTTCTCCCTGTGATATAATTTCCTTATTAAATAAGGAAAGGCGGTGATAATATGGATAATGGTTATTCTGAAACATTTGCTACATATGAGTTTGCAGATAAAGGAACATATGTATGTATGCAATGCGGTGGCGAAAATAAAAAGGGAATCGTCACTGTAAAGCAAGGCGAAATGCTACCAGAATGCAAAGAGTGCGGATATACTACATGGATTAAAATAATGTAGGATTTTTAAACACTCTCTTTTCCTCTGCGAGCGTTTGGTCTGTAACCGCCAAGTTATCATCAACCAGATGTTCAATGAGGAAAGTTCTTTTTATAACCCTTTTCCCGCCTGCACATACTTGTGAAATGTGCAGATACATTTTCCCATCTTTTTCATATGGAACAACGACAAGACTCTGTAAAAACTTCCATTTCACAAAATGCTTATTAAAAAATGCAACTGCATGAGCCTTGATTTTACTCACTGTATCACTCCTTTCATAATTTATTTGCCATCAGACTTTGTCACTTGTGTCTGTTGACCTTGTAAGCATACATTAGCATACATTGTTAGCATTGTCAATACCTTTTTGTTGACATTGTTAGCAGTTCATGGTATATTTTATTTGTGGAAAAGAGGTGATAAACTTGAAAGACCGTATTAAAGCATTACGGGAACGCTTGGGAAAGAGCCAAGATGAATTTGGGAAAGATCTTGGATTAACGAGAAATTATATTTCTTTGATAGAGAACGGACAGCGCAACTTATCCGACCAGTCTATTAAAGTCTTATGTTCCCTGTATGATGTCAATGAAAAATGGTTGCGGACAGGCAACGGAGAAATGTTTATTCCGAAAACAAAAAATGAACAAATAAACGAGATGCTTATTGATGTTTTAAAATGTGAAGATTCAGATTTTAAAAAACGTTTAATCACGGCATTATCCAAACTGGATGATACCGGATGGAATGCATTGGAGAAATTCATTGATTCAATCGCAAATCAAAGCCAAGAAGAATAAAGAAAAGCCAAGGGCAATGCGCAAACCCTTGGCTTTTCTTCTATTCTAATAATCTTTTGACATATATATAAATGAGTTTTAACCACTCTTCATTGTCACAATTCGCGACCATTTCAGTTATTTTTTGTTTGTAAAACGCTTTGGCTTCATTGCACTCTTTTTCCCCCATATTGATTTCCTCCAATCATTCCGCACTTCCGATAGCGATACACAAATTATAGAACTTATGTTCGATATCGTCAACCCCATTTGACAAATTGCTACAAATTACAAACTCGTTTGTAGTTGAGGGACAAGAAAACGCCTTATCCCGCCCCTCAGCCAGAACTTGAAGTGCCCTTATCGGACAATTTTATTTTACAAATTTTCCCGCAAACATTCAATTTCTTTCGGTCGCAAGTTTCGACAGGTAAATTTATTATTGTCACAGAATGTCGATTGATTAGTTTAAATTTTGTTAAAAAATTAATTACTGGTTGAAAATTATGCATCTGCCAGTTATCTGTGATGAATTTTAAGTGCATAATTTTCCTTTCTGCCCGTAGGCTTTATGCAAAAGAGCCGGCTACACAACACACGGTCATGTAATCGGCTCTTAGGCGCTTTGGATTATTCAGTTGTCTTTACTGCATAGCTTATCGCTGATCTCCTTAAGCGCAGCATCTAACTTTCTTCAATTTTCATTTTCCAGTTCCGCATCGTAGAACTCATTTTCTTCCAGAATATTAAATTCATAGTTTTCTGTCTGTCTCATCAGGCATCCACATCTTCTGTGTATACTTTCCCTGTGATCTGCTCATATTCCTCCGACGTGATCCATTTACCTACAGCATTATGTACACGGTTCTCATTCCACAGTCCTTTGTCATAGTAATTTTTTACTTTTTCATATTTCTTACTCATCCAGGCTCACCTCCATCTGCATTGCCATGTAATCAATATCTGCTCTCTGTTTATCAATGCTGTCTGTATTTTCTGCTGTTTGTGCAGCGTTTTCAGCCAGATTCTCCGATACAGCCGTTATTCGCTGTTCGGTATCATCTGCTTCTTTCGCCAGTACAACCGTTTTTATGTCTTTCTGTAAAATAATCTGCTCTAAGACTACATATCCAGGAATAACCGATGTCAACGCATCCTCGTCAGTGTAAATTTTTAACACTGCAAGTTCTTCCTTATCCGAAAAAGCGTCCTGCAGCTCCTCACAGGTTTGGTTGCCTGTAAATTCGACATTCAGTTTTCCATCAACATAATTGATGTTATTAATTGTTAAAGTATTTTTTGTTGTTTTTAATTTCATAACATATTTCTTCCTTTTACTAAATATTCTTGACCATAAGTGCTTTTACTCTGGCAAGTGTATTACTTTTCCCGGACGACGTATTATATAACAGTACTAATACAGTTACATTTGAACCTGATACTGTTACAGTTTGAATAGTGGTTAAAGTTTTTCCGGAATTGTTATTATAATCGCAAATTACAAATCCCGTAAATGAATAGCCTGTTGGAATTGTAATACTAATTGTATCTGTTCTGGTTGCTCCTGCTCCTAACACAGCGGCAGTGCTTGCGGCACTGACTATTTGTAATTTGGGTTCATAATTACTCTTCATCTGAGCCGCCATGCTCCCTGATACATTCGGATTTGCCTGCCTTGCATCAAGTGCATACCCTGCTACAGTTGTTGTGTTATTATTGATTACAGTTGGTATAGTTGGTTTATTGCTCAAATCATTATAACTGCCGCTAAAAGCAACTGCTTTCAGATCTGCAAACCACTTTGCGATTTTCCCGAACAAAATACTATGCTTTTCTCCGCTTTTGAGATTTTCTCTTGCGGATGCTGCTGTAAATGCTGTGGTATTCTCTGCTGTATCTCCCCCGGTTGACACTGCGCCAACATCTTTTGCCGTAAGCACTACATTTCCACGACGGAAAGAATCTTCATTTACACCTTTGATTCCGGTAACTGGAGTTCCGGCCAGCACGTCCCACTTTTCATCTGATGTTTTATAAATATTGGCACCTGCCGGAATTACATTCCCGGCTCCCTCTTTAAAATCATCCGTGGTTGTAAATTCGTCTGAAATATTGAACATCCACCCTGTGCTAACATCCGCAAGTGCCGGAAGATCTGCAAATGCAACTGTTCCGTGTGGCTGCAATCCACCTTTAAGTCCTTCTGATACATCTTTTGCCTGCTGATAGTAATACTTGGCATTGTCAGAATCCTCGCCCTCTCTGCTTCCTGTACCACCAACAGCATAACTCTGTGCCTTGGTTGCACTTTCTTCTGCAGATTCCGCCTTACCGATGATCTCCGCAGCCTTTTGAGTTGCAATATCTGCTTTTTCGGCTGCTGTATCAGCTGACTGACTGGCGGACGATGCTTTCTCCGTGGCTGTGGCGGATGATTCACTGGCGGATGTCTCACTGACTTTTGCGTTGCTTTCGGATGCCGCTGCCGCCGTAGCTGACTTCGCTGCCGCTGTCTCGGACGCCTTGGCATTGTCCTCTGATTTTTTTGCAGCTGTTTCACTGGCTTTTGCGGCATTCTCACTTGCTTTGGCGTTTATTTCAGACATTGCCGCTGCCTGCTGGCTTGACTCTGCCTTTGCTACTTCCACCTTAATTTTTGCAAGATAGTTTGGCTCCAAGTGTTTTTCCTCGATGCTACCCTCTTTGACGATGGCAGACACTTTTCCATCCTTATCAATATAAAAAGCTACCGTATCAGAATTAAGGAACTCATACTGTGTAATCAGTGCCGACAGGTCTATGTACTGCTTCGTACCATCGATCAGAGTCAAAATAATCTGCTGTGTAGTCGGGTTATAATCGAAGTTGATCGCGATCTTCTCCATCTGCGTATCGATCATAACTTTGGAACCGTTCTTTTTCGTGATTGTGATAATTCCCGTCGATTCCTCGAATGTCACGTCTGCAACAAGAGTTGCTACCTCTGTTTTCGTGGCTTTTGTGGTATCAAGAGTGATTACACGATCATCAATAACGCCAATAGCTGCGTCCATTTTGTTAAGATTGCTTTCATTAAGCGGTGTTTCATCACTCGGGTAATTCTCCCAATTAATAGCACTATGCGCTTTGTTCATGGTCCTCACTCTCCCTTTCCTTTGCAAGCTTCATCTGCTCCCGTTCGGCTATAACATGTCTGTTTGCTTCTTCCTTAATCTGCTGCAGAATATCCTTAAACACTAGGTACTTAGCTTCGATTGGGACATCCTCACACAAATTTGCATAATTTATAATGTCGTTTTCAAATTCCCGAATTTTTGCATTTATCATAGATTTTCCACCTTTTCCTTTAACTGTTCTATCTCGTCATGCTGTAACTGCACTGTGGCTACCAGATCTGCAATAAGTTCCGTATATTTCAGTCCGTAATACTTTTTCCCATTGCTGTCTGAAAACGTTTTTGGACAAATATTCCACCCTTTTTCCGCTTTTTTCAAAACATCCTGTGCAATAAATCCATGATGGAACCCATCTTTTTCGAAATTATAACGATACGATTTTGCTCTTAAAGAATAAATAAACTCAGATGATTGCTTTTTGCTTAAATCTAAAATTGTGTTTTTTATTCTTTTGTCAGATCCATTAATTACTCCACCTCTGAATCCACCTACTCCGGTATCTCCGTCTAAATGGATCATAATGTGGTCATTATCGTTTGCGCCTTTATGCAATGAAACCTGATTATATTGAACCGTACATTTATGAACAGGACTTTCAAGCGTCCCTTCCACTGTTCGAAATCCATCCGTTCCCATCTGTACAAGTGTTCCACTGCGTTTAAATTCAATAAGGTTTTCTACAGACTCTTCCGTTTGAATATGCATATATCCCCCGGTCATTTCCATAGAACCTTTTAATTCAAGCAGTTTTGCTTTGATTTTTATGCCCTCGGCTGACTGGTTGATTTCTGAAATGACGCTGTCTCTTGTAACTTTGCTTTCGATCCCCTTTGATGTCTGCGTAATCGCACTAGACATATTGGATGAAAGCTGCTTAAGCGTGGTTATCAATGTCCATTTATATTTACCGCTGTTAATTCCGCCATCCGGATCGCAGACATACAATTTTCCACTATCCTGATCTAAAAAACTGCGTCCATTATATTTGGATGATGCAGGGTAAGTATCTTGGGGTTTTCCAAAACCATAATAATTAATATCATAGCCATCAATATTCCATGCCTTCAACGAAGCACTGACTTCTGACCGTATCTTAGTTGCGGTCACCTCTATATTTCCGGACAAATCGCCCTCTGCTTCGCTTGCTCTCGTAACTTCCGCTGTAATCTTGTCCTCATTAATTTTAATAGCTGCTGCAAGTTCAATTTCCTGTCCCTGTGCCCTTTTAACTTCTGCTGTAATACTGCTCGCATTTTGCGTGATTCTCGATGATAAACCATCCGTTGTATTTTTAACTTCTGTGCGAATTTCGGTTGCGGTCTGCGTGATCTGTGACTGCAATCCCTTCTCAACATCAGTTATCGTGCTCTGTGTCTTTTCAATGGTTCGCTCCAACACATTGCTCTTGCCTTTGAGCTTTAAAATACTTTTCTGTATTCCGTTCGCCCCGTTTGTCCGGTACTCTTCCCCATCCGCTTCCAAATCATCACGCAAAGCCTGTATACCTTTCAGGGTTCTTTTCAGAATATAGGACTCAATCAGTTCATATCTGGTCGGCAGCCGCACTGCATCCCCGACCTCAAGGCACGGATTTCCTTTGCAGTCTGCCGTAAACGGGCGATAAACAATCCCCCTGATCTTTGAAAGAACATTGTTTGCAATGCTTTTTAATTCTTTCGTTCCTTTACCATAGACAAGAAAATTATCCTCGATCACATAGGCATTGTCTCCGGTGCCTACGATCACGCCAATATCATTCTTCTGCTCCCTGATCTGAAGTTTATTAATGGTTTTGACAAGATAATCTTCATATGTGGCAGTAACATAGAATCCTTTTCCTATCTTCGTACTCTTTGGATCGCGCGGAAACAGATCATCTGCCGGATAAAGGTCATTTCTCGGATATAATCCCTGTATCTCCTGTTCCAGATAAATATAATGAAACTTCCCGTCGCGCCCCATGTGCCCCATACAGCCATTGATCTCACAAATACAGGACAACACTTCCTTGCCACTCATAGATTCGCCTATGATGCTCGATTCCTCTGTATCAGAACTTGTCTCACTGGATGGCGTGACCGCAACTGTTTTCTCAATAGACATGTTGTCATTGATAAGATCAATGTCAGCCTGCTCAATCCCGAAGTACTTAAAAAAGCTGTCCCGGAATTGCTTCATTGTGACCGGATCATAAACTGTAACAGTCGTAGTTTTTCCATCTTTATCTTTCTGCTGCTCTTTATGGGATGGAAAGACAGTGTTATACCATGCTGCCACATCTGCATTTAAAATGTCATAAAGAGCATCATATGCGACAACATCACGGCACGTCCTGTCTGCCGTAGGCGTATCAGAATCAACCTTATATCTCCCGAACTGAAATGGAACATCTGTATGTCCACCAAGAGACATCCTTACTGTCATCCATCTGCCCTTCATTGGCAAAAATGTATTTGACACCGTGAATTTAATCATGGCGGCTTCGCATGATCCAAACGTCAATTCCTGTTCCGAACACAAACTTTCTGTCAATTCGAATTTTTCTTGGTGTAGTTCTGTATTTGTGATATTGATTTTTCCGTCATCAGATACGATGGATAATTGCTTATCGACCGTATCTTTTTTGAACAAGTCGCCATATTTATAATTAACCACCATACACACCCCCTATGAAAGCAAGCCGAACTGAATTGTAACGAATTATTCCATCATATGTTCCGTATATCGTAGGCTGAAAATCTGCCATATAACCGTACTGTGTCACATAATCGTCATATTCCGGGATATACGCTGTGATATAGCAGGCTCTCCCTGTCGCATTTGTGAACTGGCTTCTAATATTGTTTAAAACCTCATTGAAAGTCTTATTTGTCAGCATAGCTGGGGTTTCAAATTCGACCTTTAACGCCTTTAACTCCACGGCATTTATATGCAGATAGCCGTTGGCGTCTGTATAATCGTCCAAATTCTGCATGTTGACATATGGACTGTATGTCTCTGCTTTCATAAACGACATCGGCACTGTGTAATTTCCAATCTTTAACAACCATCCGCTGTACGCCATGCGACCACCTCCAATCAAGTTACTCTTTCAGATTTACAAATACGAACACCGTTATCATCACTTAAAAATAAGATTTCAGTTTTTCCGTCCGGCAGAATATCCGCCACAAGGCAATTATTCGGATTTCCTATTGGTGTCTGGTTTTCCGAGCACTTACCCCAGTCTATTGGTTTATATTTTTTCATGGCTATTCTCCTGAAAATAGGTATAAAAATAGCACCTACCGTGTATGATAGGTGCTAAATAAATCAAAAAAGAAGCGCATCTCTGCGCTTCCTCTTATATTTTCTGTATTGTCGCATTTTCCACCAATAAGTAATTACCATCTTCCATTAGCGATAAATGATAATCTTCTTCAAAGTATTCATAGGTTAATTCCATTTCCTCTTCTTTAAAATCTTTATAGCTTTTGTAAAGAGTAACGCAACCTTTTTGACCGTTTTTTGCAGTAAAAACATAACCGCCCAATGGTAAATCTCTACCAACAAGATATCCTCCAGATGGATAAATCCCTTTTTCTTTGTCGTACATACATTCTTCTCCTTTAGTTTATTATTCTATTTATCTGCTCTTCCAGTAAAATATACTTCTGCATGATCGTATTTCCCATAGCAATCAAGCTGATCTGAAATAGTTTTCCCTGGTTTAATCTCACTGTCTGAATCTGTAATATATGTGCTGTTGTAATTTACCACATTATTACTACTGTCAAAAAATATTGCATACGCGCTTACAAAAAGCGCCGGATTTGTGCTGTTATTGGTCACGGATACAGTCACGTTTTCATCATTAAATGTCTGTTCAACGGATAAATCATTTACAACCGGTTTATAATATGGGTTTTCGTCATAATCTAATGTGTAATCCACCTTGTCAATTCCGGACACACTATCAAAATAGAAAACGCCAATAGATGTTTCCCCTACTCCCAATACATCAATGCTCATGTCGGCGGCTCCTATTGAATTCCCACTTGAATCTTTGGCTATAGCGTTCCCAGAAATTGCGACATTCGTGTTTGAATTATTTGTTACAATCAAAAAATCTAATGTGTCTCCTATTGTGTTTTCGTACAGATACTCTTTTACCAAAAAATCAGAATCAGAAACTTCTTCTCTTGTCGCTTCCTTGTTATCTACCGTACTAATAGAAGAAACTTTTTTATTTTGCTCGGTAGAATCAGCAACTGCATCGTTGTTTTCTCCGTTTCCGCCAAATGTGGCAATCAACAGGATTATAACTATAACCACCGCAACAAACCACTTTGTTGCCCCACCCTGCTTTTTTTTGCAATTAGGGCAAATTTTTGCTTTAGCTGGAATCTCCGTCTGACAGTATTTGCATAATTTTGTTTCACTTTTTTCATTCATAGCTGGTCTCCTAACTGTTCTAAGAACTCATTGCCACAATCACAAAATTCTCTAATCATAGACTTCATTAATCCCCATGACATACCAGAATGTCCCTGATTTTTCATAATTTCAATTCCATCTTGAATAGATTTTTCTTTAACAGTTTTGATAATATCTAAGCATTGACCAAGTTCCATTCCTCTGTATAGATCATTAAGTCGAATAGGAACACACTTATCCCACATATTCCATTTATCTTTAGATAAAACCTTATGACCTTCTTCTATCCAATACTTTGATAATTCAGGGATTTTTCTTTTATGTTCTTCCTCTTCACGAATTAATCTTTGACGACTTTCTTCTTGCTCTTTATTAAATTCGTCAAAAGTTTTACCTATACAAAGCATATAAGCATCATCTAAAGACATATCAGATGTTAGTTTATTTCCATTGAATTCACCACAATATTTATTACCATCCTTTGCTCTTTCGTGCAATTCCTTTACAGCTCGTTCAATAGTCCAACCGCAAAGAAAATCAATCTCTCTATATTCCATATTGTTTACCTCCCACCACTTGTAATAAAATGATTCTACCACAAGCGGCGGTATTTGTCACTAAAATATTGGAACTGGATTTCTCTGTGTTCTTCTTGCTTCACTCTTCCATTGCTTAACTGTACTGTCATATATTACCTTGCCGTCTAATTCAACTTTAATTCCGCTGTTTTCACTTGTATTCTGTGCGATTTGTGACAGATATGGTGTCAATGCTTCTGATACTGCGCTTTTTACTCCTGCTTTAATTCCTTCTACGATTTGGCTGTTATTCGCAACCGCTGTATTTCCATTGCTAAACTGCCCGACCATTTCTCCGTGATTTGCAAAAAATAAACCATCTTCCGGGAAGCCTCCGGTTGCAAATGTTGGTATTTTCCCGAGGTTAATATTGCCAGCTTGAATTATTTCTTTTCCACCAATATTTACAGAATCCCATGAAAAAGACAGTTTTGAATTAAGCCACGTTGCAAAATTATTCCATACCTGCTTAATTCCTGCAACAGCATTATCAAATGCCTGCTTCAATCCGTCAGAAATGCCACTGAATGTCCAATTATCTTTTGTAAAATACGGTTCTACATGATTTGTCCACCAAGAACCAATTCCAGATGTACTCCACCAGTTACTAAATTCGCCCCATTTTTCAGAAAGACCTTTTTTCATTCCGTCTCCCTGCTCATCCCATCTTTTTTTTGTAAACCATGGCTTCACATGATTTTCCCACCAATTATATATTCCGGTATTCTGCCACCAATCGGAAAACTCATCCCATTTAGCAGACAATCCCTCTTTTATTCCATTCCCTACTTCCATCCACTTTTTCTTTGTGAACCACGGGAAAATGTTCTCCTGAATGTAAGTTAAAGCTTCATTCCACTTTTCTTCTATTTTACCTTTTATTTCTCCTATTTCTGTCTGTATTGAAAGCTTTTTTTCTCCCCAATATTCTTTTACATCTTCCCACCATGAAGAAACATCCTCTAAAGTTGTTGTTAATTTATTGCGAACGGGTAGTTCTACATTCAATCCCCACCATTCTTTGACATTGTCTTTGAACTCGGAAATCTTCTCCTGTAAATTTGGAAGGACGACATCTGCTCGTAAATCTACATCATCTAATCCGTTTATATTCTTCCATTCATCTATCCACGCCTTTAGATCAAAGCTGTCAGGTACATTTAATTTATTAGGCATATTATCATTGAACTCATTTAATGCTTTTTGGAAATCATCTAATGATTTGTAATCTTCCTTTTTAGGCAGATTTTTGACAAATTCATCAACATTCATTCCATTTCCAATGCCTAATTTGTCCATCACAGTATCATGGCTCAAAACTCCACCGCCATATGCATTAATCCATTCAAACGGATTAAGAAGTTGTTTAAAACTTTCCTGAAGATATTGCAGAAAACCGCCTTTTTCATACGCTTTTTCTAAATTATTAGCATCTTTTTTTATGCTATCTTTTCCAACCGTAAAAGATAACGTTGCCACTACTACAGCAAGTGAAATAGGAATTGCATAAGAGAGCAATGATTTTACCGCCGTTGAACCAAAAGCGGCTGTGAATTTCGCTCCTATTAATTTTCCAATAGTCTCCTTGAGAAGTTTCCCTGTTAACAGTTTGCCTGCAAGTTTCAGAGCAAATGCTCCAAGAAGAATTTCAACTGTCTCAATATCAATGTTTGAAAGAAAATCTTTTACGCCTTTCCAAACATCAGACCACTTGATATTTTCTATCATGGTCTTAATCGTCTTGTAAACTCCCTGTACCCAAACATTTATATCTTCTGCAAGTGCCTTAAAATCAAATGTCTGGAAGAATTTATTTATTCCCTCTGCCAGTGATTTTCCAAGGTTTGACCAGTCAAATGTCTGGCCAAAGGAAAGTGTGGCATAAATCGCCGTATTCAGTGCCCCGGCAATCGTTTTTCCTACATTTCCAAACAGTCTCGGATTGATAAGACCATTAAGGAAATCTGCCAAGCCTTTGCCGAAATTTCTTGCCTTGGAATAAATCTTATCCCAGTTGATAGACTCCATAGCTTTTGATAAGGCATCACTGATGTATTTTCCAAGTTGTTTCAGATTTTTAATATCACTTTCGTAATTTTTGAAAATGGTATCAGTCTTGACGAGTTTACCGCCACTGGCACCGCCTGATGCGCCACCGCCGCCGGAACCGCCCGAACCTTTTTTGCCAGAACCATCATTTGTGGTAATCAGTTTCAATTCATCAAACTGACGGACACCCTTATTCATCTTGTAAATGTTCTTTGCCGCCTGTCCGGTACTGTCCGCAACATCATCTGCGCTTTCTGCCGCATCTGAAAAACTATCCGCAAGACCTGCACCGGAATCCTCATATTTCCATCCGAAGATTGCGCCTAAAGCGTTTGTAACCTTTGTAACAAAGCTGATAACAACCAGTAAAACGGAATTGAGTGCTTTTACGAATGGTTTGAAAGCATTGATTAATGCCCCACCAATAACACTGCCAAGCTGTTCGAACGACTGTTTTAAAATTCTGATCTGGTTCGCCCACGAATCAGCAGTACGCGCAAAGTCTCCCTGTGCTGTCTGCGTATTGGCAAGGACGTACTGATACCGGAGCATTGTCTTTTCAGCCTGTGACATAGACTCGATATCAGAATCTAATCCCTGTTTCATCGCCCACTCTTTAAGGGTTGCCTGTGTAAGATCAAGACCGTAATCTCTTAATGGACGTGTCTGTCCGGTAAATATTGCAGCTAAATCCTGCGACACAACATCCTGATCTATGTTATACATAGATGCCATATCAGCAGTTAATTTTGTTAAATTCAAAGACACATCAGCCATGGAATCAGACAAACCAATATAGCCATCTGTCTGCTTATTCAAAAACTCATTAGCTTTCTTTATCAAACTGCTGTCAATTCCCATGGCTGTTCCCATTGCCTGGAATCGGCTTGCCGTCTGTTTCAATGTCAGTTCTGACATACCGAACTGACGTATAGAGTCCTGTGCAAAGTCATTGACTTTCTTTGACATGTCCCCAAAAGTAACATCAACAACGTTCTGAACCTCTGTTAATGCCGATGATATGTCGATTGCATTTTTTATTCCCCTGATCGCTCCGTACAGACCAAGATAAATCCCCATAGAGGACAAAATCTGTCTTGTGAATGACTTGAGTCCGATCAATGCTTTCCCTGTGGATGCCTTAAATCCAAGGAAAGAACCGGAAAGACTACTGATGCTGGTATTTAACCCAGAAATTGCGCCACCAGACCTGTTGGAAAGATTGCCGAGTGCCTGCGTCATCTGAATGATATTCGAAGATACATTTGGCGCTTTTGAAAGCGTCTCAAACAGGTATTTGAGGTTGTCAGCAAGCAAAGGTATATTAGTCACCGCGCGACCGCTTGCAACGCTTCCAAGCCTTGATATGGACGTTACAAGATTACTCATGTTGGTCATATCAAAATTCAATGCACCTATCTTGTTCATCTGGCGTACAAAGTTTTGTAACTGCGCAGATAAAGCCGGCAGATTCTTTGTCGCCTGTGTAGATGCCTTGCCACCGATTTTTGACAACGCAGACACCATGCTTATGAGTCCGCTTGTATCAACAGCCTTAACACTTGCTATTCCAGATGCAAGATCTCTCACAGCAGAAGATATTCCGTGGATAGAATTTGCATCAACACCAGAAAATTTATTGAGTGCCCGCACCATTGATGTGATTTCCGAAGATTTACCACCTTTGAATCCGGTAGCCGCATCGGAAATGCTTCTGATTCCGCTTGCAATATTTGAAAGTTTTGCAGTGTCAAACGATATGCTTTCCCGGAGCCTATTCATGCTGTTTACAAGGCTTTCTATGGAATTACTTGCTTTTGCAGAGTCAGCTTTGATTTTTATTTGTAATTCATCAATGTCTGCCATATATGCACCAACTTTCTATGCAAAATAAAAAGACGGTAGGCTGTGACACCTTACCGTCCTTGATCTACTCTTTTAATTTTTCTCTTGTAACCGGTCCGCATTTCTTATCTACTGTAATTCCGACTTTTTTCTGGAATGTTCCAATACCGGTCGCCGTATCATTTCCAAGAATACCGTCCACATTACTGTTTCCCTTTTTATCTTTTTCATCTAGGCATCCGTGATAAATAAGCTCCGTCTGAAGCCATCTCACATCATCCCCTCTCATGCAAGGGAATTTTTTCTTTAAAATCCTTACAGGTTCCGGGTATGGGTTTAAATGATCTTTTACATTTTTTCTAGGGTTTCCGCTTGTCACAATCGCTGTATGACCTTTTGTTTTTGTGACAATAACATCTCCATTGTAAAGAACCATTCCTGCCGCATAACCTCCAATGTCATCAAACATGCCACTAGAAAGAAGTACAGATTTTTCATTTGCTGTGGTGAAATTTCCAACATCTTTTCCAGTTGCATGAATAATGCATGCACGTACCGTTGTGCCGCAATCTGCTTCTGTTTTTACTTTTGAATTAATACCATATTTGACAATTCCAAGCCGGTGTCCCTGACAGTAGCCAATATTATCATTATTGCACGCTGTAATCATTGATTCTGCCAGTTTATCCGCCATATCTTTTGTTTTTGGCCTTAACACATACCATCCTTTTTTATGAACATAAAAGTTTTGCATACTTACTTCTGTTCCGGTCTGATCTCCCGGTCTCCCACCGGTCAATTTCCCATTTTCATCATGTCTTGCAGATCCAATTCTAATTGACATATTTATACCTCCAAGTTCTTTTCTGGTTTTGGATGGCTCAACTCATAGTTTGACTGCATAATTTTGAGCTTTGCCACAAATAGCTCTCTCTGTTTCTTAATTTCTTCTTCCGTCATTTCCGAATCATATTTTCCTTGCTGTTCATTGATTGGTTTTTCAATATACTTTGATTTTGCTTTCCGACCGGCAAGGCAATGTTCTACTGCCACCGATACCGCAGACAATCCATATGTTCCAAACCACATCCACATCTCATTGTCTCTTTGCTTTTTATCTAAGTTGTAAGCATCCGCATAAGGCTGTAAATCAGCCGGGCAGGACGCGTCTATATCATGCACGGTAAATCCATACCCTTTAGTGACTAAAAGCCAGAATGGGCGGATTTCCGCGCAATACGTTTCCCATGTAAGTTCTCTCTGTTCTTCTACTTTTCCCTCGGAGTTTTCTTCTCCGCTTCTTTCTGATCTGCTTTGAGCAGTTTTGATAAAAAACCGTTTTCAAGCAGCTCCGCTAAAAGTGCATTGTAAAGTACCTGAACATCTGCATCTTCTCCGTCAAAGTAATCATCCAGCATGGCATATACTTTTCCAAGCTGCTGTTCCTTTTCTCCCTCATTGTCCGGATTGTATCCAAGTTCCTCTTTGTGAAACTTCTGCGCGCCTACAAGGATTAACTCTGGAAGAAATAAAAGGATTTCGTCAACCGCTTCAATATCTTCCATCTGGTCTAATTTTGCTACTTTCTTGATAATTCCGCTTTTCACGGTTGCTTCATATCCAAACTTGATCTGTAATTCTTTCTCGCCAAATTTTAATTTTGTCATTTTCTTTCCCTTTCTCCCTCTCATATAGGGAAAGGGCAGTCCGAAGACCGCCCTGTTCTTTTAAATTGTTTCTTCAAGCTCTGGCTCGGTTGTCTGGTTATCGTCAGCCGATCCAACCGAACTATTCGACTGACGTGTTATTCCCCCGGTGTAAAAGCTACAGCGGTGTCCATGCCCTTGTATTCTTCAATGGTAAGATTCATTTCAACCGTCAAAAGTTCGTTCTGACCAATCTCCGGCTGTGGAATCTGCTCTGGCGGCTGAGCCACAACAAAAAACGCGTCGGTAAATCCCGGGATAATAGTTTCAAACCACATTCTTTTCCCGCCGGAAAGCGCCTTATACGCCGTGATAAGTGCTTCCCACTCTTCCTTTGTGGCATCCGTAAGGTTTACCGTGATAGGGAAAGAGCCACCGGTATCTGCGCGACCCTTTACATATCTGGTAATAGCATCTTCTAATGCAGATGCGTCAATCTGTTCCGGCTCAATGTTGATACCGCCGATTGCGTTAATTCTTGTAAGCTGTTTAAACGATGTAGGCTTTGTTCCGGCTGTGGTTTCTGTTCCATAGCCAAACGTAATGCCTAACGTAGACAATCCTGCTTCTGCCATTTTTACCTCTCTTTCTACCGCCAAATAATGCGGTTATCGGGCGCATCTTTTTGCACCCGGTGCATAAAAAATAGAGCCTTTCGGCTCTTTTACATCAATCTGTCGTTGGCTCCGATTATCCGCCGGAACCTTGCAACGCTTCTAAATTTTTTCTCACTGTCATTTTTAAACTCCGGCATTGCTGTGATTTGAAATCGCATCTGTTTAAAGGCATCAGCTAAAATAGCCATAATCCCTTTTGCATCGCTCTGCTTTGTGTTTGTAATGACGTCAACCTGTATTGTTTCCTGCACCGCATTTACGGATGTGCCCTCTAAATCTGCCCCACGTTCAAGCCCCGGCATCTCGTGAATGTAAATGGTCGGGAAAACAGGGTCTTTATCAAGGTTCTTTTCAACCGTTGTAAATGCAGTGTCAAAATTCATGCTTTTGTATTTTTTCTTGAGTTTTGGTTTGGCTATCGTTGCAACATTGGAGAAAATGTTTATTTCAAGGTCAAATACCCACTGGTTTCCTGCCATTATCCAAACACCTCCTTCGCTGTGTGTGTAACAATCTGCCGCAACTCATTTGCGGTCAGATACATGAATGGTCGGCTTGGCATTCCCTCTGTAAACCACCAATCGCCATTGTCGTCCTGATAAAACCATCCATATCTTCCATCTGAAATCTGATGGATAGTTTTTCCACTTGCATACTGCCACGAAACGCCATCCGGCAGTTTCCCTGGATAAGGATTTTGCTGTCCTACGGTTCCTGTTCCAAATTCAACAAACATTGCATGGTCCGTCCCGGCAACTACCGCCCATATCCCGCCTCCTTTGGTACTTCCCTTGTATTCTGAATGAATACTGGAAATCAATTCTGATGTGAATATTGCGTCAAGGTCAGCAATTTGTACTCTGGCAATCTCTACGCCCTTTTCCGCGAGTTTTTCTGCCAATAGCTGGCATTTATATGTCAAGCTGTTTTTATAGGCTCTAAGCTCTCGTATGGCGTTCTGAATAGACTTTTCAGACAGGCTCATTGTGATTACTTTCTTCCCCATGCCACACCTACTTCACATTTTTTTGTAACAAGAACAAATCAACCGTCAATCCCTCGTCTGCGACACCTTTTACGATGTAATCAGCCGAATTTTCGTCAACGATTGTATTCTCTTCATCTTTGTACTTTACGTCTGATCGTTTCCATACCAAAGATCCGACGCTCAATGGAAGCTTTCCTTTGTCTTCTACGATCTGAACAAAATTTGTAGAGTTATCTACGCCAAATTCTTTTATAAGTGCTTCGCTCAACTTATTGCTGATTGAAGAATAAAAAACCACAGGCTTCTCATAACCTGTGGTATACTCTCCGGTTGTTTTCGGTATTTTGTTTCCATCCTCATCAAGGTAATAAATTACATTTCCATCAGAGTCGGTATATGACGAATATTCAATGTTTCCATCCTCATCCGTCACATACACCGGAACCTTGCCGATCTGTAGCGAATAATTCATTTTTTGCTTGTTAATTTCAAGCATTTCACTTCACATCCTTGCCGAACCGCTTCCACAGCTCAGAAAGCTTTTCCCAGCCATACATCGCGACAAACGCAACAATAAATCCTGCAATAATAGCTGCCAAGATCATATACCATAAAATTGATGTCTGGATGTACTGCATGTATGCCACAAACGCAGCGACCGTGATTCCGATAGAAAGAACAAATACCAAAATGTCCGTTGGAATCTTAGAAAATACGCCTACACCTTTGATTACCTGTGTTACCACAGACACAACAAATGCCAGCGCACCAATGATTGCCAGAATAATTGTCATATTTGCAATTACAGACTGTATAATATCCATGATTAAACCTCCTTTTCATCATTAAGACGGGTTTCTATCCCGTCAATTCTGTGATGCGCCGATTTCACACTTTCTTCAACCTTTATAATTCTGTTGTCATGAGAATTGATTTCTTTTCGCATCTCGGAAACTTCATTTTTGATCTCGGTCGTGTTGTTTGAAATGGCATCCAACTTCATGTTAATGCGTGTGTTCTCCCTCACGCGTTCTTCAAGATCCGTGTTGTCTGTCCTTTTGTTGCTCTTCAAGCCCATAAAGACGGAAAAACCAAGCGACAGCACGCTTATAATGATTGCTGTTGATATTTCAATCGTCAAATCATATACCGCCTTTCATTTTTTATGGCACACCGCCCACCACCGCTCAATGTGTGCCGCCTGCTACGTTTTGTCGACGTCGACAAAACGTAACGCACAATCTTCTAAACTCCTCGAAATCGAGGGGTTATAATGCTTTTACAAACGGAAATACACCGACAAACAGGCTCTCCCGGTCTTTCCAGCTACGGCTTACGCCGTTCTCTGAATAGCTTTCCATATAGGCTTCTCCTGCCTGTGAATGGTCGTACACGACTAAATTGACGATTACATCCTCAAACTTTTTCAAGTCCTCGGATATTTTTTCATCCGTGTAGCTTTCCGGGTAATTCCGCTTGCTTACCACTTCATTTCTTGCCTGCTTGATAAGCTGTTCAATGTAAGGATTATCTTCTTTCTGGTCGAACACGACAACATCAGAAGTAACACCATCTTCATCCGTAACGGTTTCAATATGAAATTGTTTCAGCCTGATTTTTACCTGCTCTAATGTTGTATATTCGTCCATTCTTCCCCACCTACAATCCGAACTGCTCGATCAAAATGCGTTTCAGTTCCGCTCCACTGATTTCTTCTGCACCCTCGATCCCATGTTCAGCGGCAAGTGCCTGTAAATCAGCAGTGCTCATTCTGTTAATCTCTGTCTTGGTGTACCCTCCGGAAGATTTCTCTCCCGAAACAGTGTCCGGGACTTCTTCACCTGCCTCATACCATTTCCCGTTTTTAATAACAATATATGGATATTTCATATGCTACCTCCGATTAATCATGATGAACCTCAAGTACAAATGTGCTATCCATATTTTCGTAAGACGGCAATACTACCTCGGAAGCAAATACTGACATTTTCATTGGCGGACCATACTCAACCTTTGTAGCGACTGTGATTCCTGTCCCGTATGTTGTCACATCAACGTCAGCGACCTGTCTTGCAGTTCTTTCATCTGGTGTCGTTCCAAACCATGTACTTCCAAGTTTTCCTTCCGGTAACAGTGTTACTTTGTTGTCAGGATAAAAATAATGCTCCTTTTTAGCTTCGTCCATATACATTTTGTCATACAAAACGATTGTAAGCTTTGTGCGCTTCTGAACAACTGAATTTACCGTGTCGTCATCAACCTCAATTGTTGCCGTGAGATTCTGCGCAAGAATTGAATTTCTAATCTGTGCATTTTCAAGCAAATACTGGAATGTATTGGTGTTCATAAGCACGTATTTAGCAATCTTGCCTTTCTTCTGTAACTTTTTTCGAGCGTTGTTGAGGTCAGTAAGCGGCTTGGAGTTTACTGTGTCACTCCACATGCTTGTGTCCTCAAGCTTTGCATAATGGTCTTTTGCATATGAACCGTCTTTGTCGTAATCATATGCGTACTGTACACCGTCACTTTCAATAGTAATAACCGGGTGTCCTGCTTCTGTAGCAAGAAGTGACATTCTCATGCGTTCCGGCACAACTTCTGCGCCGCTCACAAGGTTGTTAGTATCGTCATACACGCTTGATAAGGCACTTTTAAGATACGGGTCATCTGTAGAACTAATACGTTCAATTTCAAGCATTTCTTCTTCTCCGACTTCCATGCCTTCACGGAAAAACGCCATTTGTGTTTTTTCTTTGCTTAACCCCTCTCTTGCCCTAAGCGTTGGAATTGTGTCAAAATTTGACGGTGCAAGCGATACCGGAAGCCCTTTATGTGTCTTAATCCAGCTTAAATCAAGCCCCTGTTTCTTTCTTTCCGGAAACCAATTTAATCCGAGGTATGGGATTTGATTACTTGCTTCTTCTGTTGTTGTAAGCGCAATAGACTTACTGTTTAACACTTCATTAATTAACATCTATATACCTCCTAAATTATTCAAATACAATCATTGGAAGCGCTGTAGAAACGCCTGCGTAATATGTAACGCCGGAATGCTTTTCAGCCACGTTTTTATTTATATATGCTTTCTTTAAAAGCACACCCTGCGGTCTGTCTTCTGTAACATCGTATCTCAAAATGCCTACGACCGTTGCCGTGTTGTCTGCCTTTCCATTTTTTCCGATTGGTGTGCCAGCCTTTACAATCTTTCTGCCGTCAGCCGTCTTTTCAACAACATCTGTAAAATCAAGTGTCATTGGAATTGCTTCGTTAGGCAGTCTTTTTAAGATTTGAACGTTTCCGGCATATGAAATCTGTTCATATTGCATGTTTGACATTTTTAATTACCTCCTAAATAATGTGACAAAACATCGCTGTTTTGGCTTTTTGAATTGCCCGAGATAAGACTTGTGGCTATTTTTTCCGCTTCTGTCTTTTTCTCTAAATTCTGGTTACTATTGCCGCCGCCCGGATTTGCAGAATTATTCGCAATCTCCTGTTCCTTTGCCTGCGCTGCCGCGGTTTCCTTTTCGGCTGTAATCTTTCCAAGAGCGTCATAATCAAGGCTTCCATTATCCTTGACAACGGATTTTGCCTGCTCTGCATTGATTTTTAACTTTTCCATCAATGCTTCGCGCTGGTCTCTAATGGCGTTTTTCTTCTGCATATCTGCAATCTGCTGATTTGCTGTCTCTAACGCCTTGTTTGCTTTTTCAAGTTCCGTGAGGTTTCCTGCTTCCATTTCATCCAGCTTTTTCTGCAACTCATCTGCGCTGTCTGCCTTTGCCTTAAGCTCTGCTGCTTTTGCCTGTTCTCTCTGTACGGCACTGCCGTAATCAGCAATGATTTTCTCAACATTTTCCTCACTGATACCCATTGCAATTAACTCTTCTCTTTTCATTGATTACCTCCGATATGTCTTTACGAATTTTTGCGGTGCAACGACACCGAATGACACTGTTGATTTTTACGCTCACAACTTTGCGAATTTTTATAAAATAAAAACAGCCACCGATTACTCGGTAGCTGTCTTATTTTGCTGTTTATTTAATTGGTTTACAATTTCCTGTGCTTTTTGTTCCTGCTCTTCTGCATTATCAATTGTTTTCCACAACGCATCTATATATGGCTTAGACAAGAGGAATGTCTTTTCAGCATCTCCCCAAAGCCCCACCGTTTTAATGGCAATAAGAGGATGTATGCCGCACTCTAAAAGCTGATATAGTGTTTGCGACTTTGTATACATATTGTCTTGCGGGCTATGATTGATTTGCACATCAAAATCCCTCATTGACAATTTCAAATCATTGTCCTTAACGCGTATTACATTTAAGACAACTTTTGCAAGTCTCTTCTCTGCCGATTTCACAATTGGGTCTTTTAATTTTGCTCTTGTCTTTGAAAAATCCCATCCAGCCCTTAATGATACTGCTCCTTGTGTATCTCCTCCAGAGTTTTGGGACTCTCTGTTTGGTATTGCTAATATTGCCAAGGCATTGTCCCACAAATCATCTTTTGCCACCTGACACTGGCTCTGATTTAGTTCCTGCGTCATAATCTCAACATCGGCTTTGTTATCCTTGTTATTGGACTTTACCGTCAAAGCATGGCTCATTTTCATCTCTTCAAACGTTTTTTGGTCGATTTCACAGTTCACAAACTTGACCCAGTACTGAACAAACTGCTCAATTCCATCCATTCTGTTTGACTGCATATTGTTTATGGCATCAAAAATACCTATGACAAGCTCAATATCAGAAATTCTCTCATGATTATTTGGAAACTCAACAATAGGTATACTTCCAAATGCATGCAATTTCCATTCAGAAACTACTCCGTTTTGAAGTTTACATGAATAGTTGTCCGTATAGCACAGTTTGTACCATCTTCCATCTTCGTCTTTAAGCTCCTGCACCGCAACCACCGGTTCTTCCGTGCTCCGATTATAAATAACACACGTATTCATTGGAGTAGGGGCAACAATCTGAAATGGTATATCTCCATTTGCAAATCTCACAGCCTTGAAAGATGTTCCGGTTGCTGACTGCCATTCACCAGCTTTAATATCCTTTTCCTGCTTATTTGCGTCTACAAGATAGTCATTCAGCGCATCCACTGCCTTATTGATCACATCGTCATCTTTTCGACTGATAAACTGGATTGGCTCACCGTATGTCTGACCTACTTTGAACTGAACAATCTCATACGCATGATTTTCTACTATTTTGTTTGTAATATCAGCATTTTGTACCTTTAATCGGTATAAAATCGGCTGATCTCCTTTGTAATACCGCCATAGGTATTCTATGATGGTTTTGTTGTAATAATAATTTCCGATGCAGTCTCCAACCACCTTGACAATATTGTCTGCTGTGATGGTTTCAACATCAGTATATAAAATTTTTCGCCCATAACAGCCCTTAACAAGATCTTGGAGAGATTTATTATTCATAATTGGCTCCTAAATAAACGTCATCCCACTGGATGTTGACCGGATTGGAAGAGATTTTAATTCCGTCTTCCCATTCTCCGGATAAAAAACAACTTTCTTGTGACATTTCCTACATTCCACAGAAATGTTCATTGTTGAACGCCCATCGTGTGTGGCAACTTTTCTTCCGCAACGCGGGCAATAGATTGTTTTTTGTGTATATACCATAAAGTCCTCTTTTCTTTGCAAAAGAAAAAGCACCGGAGATTTCTCTACGATGCTCGTTCAATGTGGGGGATGGTAAAGTGTTCAACTATTTGTTGACTTCTTCGATTATAACTATATCAGAAAAAAACCGGACATATCGGACAACTTTACTCTTTCATAAATCTATCGAACGCTTTTCTAACGCTGTCTTCTGTGTTATTGCCTCCTATTTGGTCGGCAACCTTATTCCAAGATTGATTTTCTAAAAATCTAAGGTTAATTATTCTTCTAATTCTGCTATCTTTTATATTTGCAATAAACTCTTCTACTTCATTTGTTTTTTCAAGAAGTTCGTTTTCCAAAATTTCGAGGGTGGTTTTTCTGGAATATAACAAGGTTTTTTTGTGCCTATATTCTGGCAATGGTATTCCTTCTATTTTAAAATGTTGGTTTCCACCATTTCCGCCAGAAACGCTATCAATAACCGTTCCTTCCTGCTCAATTTTTTCTATGTATTTTTCAAGCTTTTCAATTTTATTCCTTACTTCTTTTACTTCTTCTCTTAAATCTAAGTATTGATTTAAAATATCTTTGTTTACCATATCAATACCTCCTAAACGGATTTACTGCTGCTTCTACTTTGGCTACGTTATTTCCATTTGTCACTCTAAGCGCAAAGTTTGAAAATACATCCGGCACATCATCCAACTGCTTTTTACCGGATACTGAATATCTCTTAAGAAGAGACATCATTACTCCGTATGGCTCATTCGGCTTATATGATGATGGGTCTTTAAATATAACGTGCTGCAATATCCAGTTTGAGCACTGAAAAATCCTTGCCTCCTTATTTGTCTCCGTCGGTGTATCTGTGATATTGCATATCCATCCTTTGGCTTCCACTCGCTTGTTTACTTCCATTGCGACACGGTCCCCTCCGGCATTTCTCTCAAATTCACATTCCTGAACTTTGTTGTTTGTCAAAACATTTGCTGCATTTTCATACTGCATCTCATAATCTGCCGTGTTATCGCAAACACAATCCACGCAGTAGTAATCTTCTCCGTATTTTTGCAATACAGGCAGAACAAAATAGTCTGTTCCCTTTCCCTTTGTATCGCACTGACCGGTTACAATCTCCGGCTCTCCATGCGGCAAATTAAGATACCGACGTATTTTATCTTCCGGAAACAGCAATCCCTCACGCTCAATCGGTTCCTGTTTGTAAAGGCATCTATATGATATGTCGTCCATCAATAATTGCTGGTCTTCAAAAAATTCTTTTGTAAAACCGGAGAACTCATATTCAAAGTTGCTTTCTCCTGTAACTGGGTCTACATCCGGTACCGCAATAACCTTTACTCTCGGATTACCCTCGTACATATTTTGTATGCGCCCTATGACGTCGTGTACGCTCCATCTTGTGGCAATATGTATTTCCTTGCAGTTCTTACCGTCCGTGTCCTGTATCTTTCTCTGTCTGGCATCTACAGCGTATTTATCCCACAATTTATCAAGGATAATGGGATTCATTGCTTCTTCAATGCCGCCGATCATATCGTCAACCAGTAAAAACTTAGAAGCCCTTACTTTACCTGCATTCTTACTACCAACAGACGTACATTGTACGGATGGAAACGATTTGTACTTCCCGACATTAAATTGCTCCATCTTTGCGTTTGTGCTCGTCACGGAAAGATCTGGAAAAATTTCATTCCATGTATATTCTTCCGTATTTGTAACGATATCGTACACACCGTCATAGTACATTCTGGTAATATCTCCGCTGTGCGAATAAAAAAGGCTGAAATCTCTCGGAAACCATCCGGCAACAAGTGCGTGAAACATTTTTTCGACCGTTGTTTTGCCTGCTCCCGGAACAAGAGACACGCAAAGAATGTCATATTTATCATCAATCATGCCTTGCAAAGCCTGTGTAAGACCTATTTTGAGAAATTGCTTTCTTCTTGGCATGTAAAACCGCTCTTTAGGCTCTCTCTTCTTTTCCAAATACTGGAAAGCACTATCCAAAACTTTGTTTTGCGCTTCCAAAAGCAAAATTCCGTAATATTTGTCCAGAATTTCATAAGATACCTTGTTTTGGAATGAATATTTCTCTAAATCCCATGGTGTGCCACCTGTAGATTGAAATATAAACTGCTCCGTCAGTTCTTTCGCTCTGGCAGAAACCTTTAATCCATACTCAACATCCTTTTCCGTCAGAATGGCTACCCTTGCCGCTTCTTCCATGGCATCTATTACCTGTTCATCAACGCCATGCACCTGTATGTAATTTTCATATCCATTTACTGTGGAAATTAGACTTGAACTTGCCAAAAGAAAAGCACCTCCGCAAAAAAGCAGAAGTGCATTAAGACCTCTGCCAATAATTTTTGTTGGTTAGCGACTAACTCCATTTGTTGGCCGGTAAATATATTGTTAGATTGTTGGCATTGCATCACCGCAAGCCGGATGTAATTTGTACATAAGTGCATTATAATCATCAATTACATACCTTACCGGAATCATATATGCTTTAATGCCATATTTTTCTGCTGTTTCTCTTTCAATGCTACAGCCGTTCCAATCGTAGCTCTCGCATATTCCAATAAATACATCAGCCCGTGCCAGTTTCTTAAGGTTCTCGCCCAAGTACCATACATCTTCTTTACTATCTTTAGGTGGGGTACTCTTAGTATAACTGTCGATAAGCTTCAATTCCTCACCCTCGTAGATTTCAGCAATCTTCTTCATCTTTTGAATACTTGCTTTGATTTCTTCCTCTGTTCTGCCTTTCATTGGCACGCTTACAAATAGCTTCTTCATAAAATCTCCTTCTAAATTCTTGCAACTACGTGTTCTTTTGCAATTTCTTCTTTTTCCGGGTCGTAAATAACCGAACCGTTTTTATCAGTCTTATTTTTGTCAAATTCGCATGAAACTTTTATGTACGGATATCTCAATGGCGTGCAGTCAGCATGGAAATCAATATTATACACTCCCTTTTGCCATTTTCCGTTAGCATAAATCTTTGTGTAACCGCCTTTTCTAGTTTTGATTATAATTTTTGAACGTGTTTTTTTCATTTCCAATGCACCTTGAACCCTTTCGCCGTATAATTTCCAACTGCCTGTTTCAGCTCTTCCTTGCTTTTATATTCCTCTCGAAGCATGATTGCTACCTTGTTCTTCTCAATGGCGTATATGCCGCAGGTAACCGCTTTGCTCGCCGTATCAAGAACTGCTTTGTACTGTTTGCTGTTCATCTCGTATGTGCTGTTATTGATATTGACAATCATGCTTCATACACTCCTTCTCTTCCTTATGAGTTTGCATCAACATTTTTTAGATATTCAATGAAACTCATTTCAGCCCCCTCGCATGTTAAACCTTCAATAGGATTTTTGTGATAGTTTTCACGAAAATACCTCAATGCCTGTTCTTTTTCTTTTTCTGAATAAGAGTCCCATTTTGATATCCCAGATTTGTTTTTGAAAAATTCGCAATCGTGTTCTTTATAAGCAAATCCTACTGGAGGAATATACTTTTCTGGATGGTTACAAAATTCTATCGTTTTTTTCAAAAATTCATTCCATTCAATTCCAAAATAAGCACATTCATAGCATGTCATTCTTCCACCAACTTTCTACCACACATCGGGCAAAATTCAATTTCCATTGCTATCGCTACGTTCATTCCATTTCTACAACATTTAGCATACTGTGGACATTTATCAATATGGCATTGAATAACATTTATATAGCCCAATTTTTTGATTTTAAATTCTCCATATGCAGTTTTATATGATTCTTTCCCATTGCAAAAATCACACATTTCAATTACTTCCTAATAAACCTATGTTCACAATCTTCCAAAGTTGTTACTTCTATCATTTCCGGTTCATGTCTGCAAATCCTTCCGTTTGAATCAATATATGGTTCCATTTCTATCTTCGTACGGAAACCATATGGAGTTTTGCAATAAGGGCACGCTTTCTTGTCACTTTCAATTGGTGCGCCACAATTTGCACAATTTAAAACCATATTTATACCTCAATCAAAGTATCAATCAGCTCGGCACCATCGTGGAGCAAGGACTTGAACCTTGCACTTGAAACCTTTCGACTATCAGTTTCACGAAGCGTCTTACTCCGGCAAATACCTTTCTTGCCATCCACGAAAACCGCCATACGACGGTTAGCAATAATGTTTTTCGTGCCATGCGTTGCACTAGGCATACAAAATGCCGATTACAGCCAAACCATAGAGCGCCTGCAAGCAAACAGCATAATTTGACCGCTTAGACAGGCAAGGATTCGAACCTTGCATTATTGGTTTCAGAAAAGGTGTGGTTGCTGACTACGGATGATCGCCCGTCTGCCACTTGGCAACACTCTTACCGATAGGTTTCTTTACCTGCAATACCCATTCTGCCACTGCCTAACTATATGGGGGAATTATATCTTTGACAGCTCAGGCACCGTGGGATAGGCACCCGAACTATCAAGTCTGACTGCTATATGGATTGCTTGTCAGCAAATTACGGAACGATCATCATTCATCACCATATAGTCTTACGCCTAATGCCGCGCTCCGCGGCAAATACCACCGGACGGTCTCGCACCGCCCTTAACAGAATCGTCCTAGTGGCGAAAGGATGTGTCATGAAAAACACCAAGAAGGAGAATTTACGGAATGGATCGTTAAACCCATTCCTCCATCGGAACGGCAGGAATCGGACCTGCGGCCGCTCGGATATAAGCCGAGTGCTCTGCCAACTGAGCTACGTTCCGCTACGGCATATTAAAATGCCGCAATGTAGGATTTTTATCTTGTAAGCAACTCTTACAAGTTGCCAGTAATTTAAAATTTTGTTTAGCTATACTGGATGCTCCGATTTCTCACTCTGGTGCTCTGCGTCGCTATCCAGATTGAGTAAATCTCCGGTGCTGTCCGGTTCCTTTGATTTTGTTATATGTATTCTTTCCTCTGCACAAATGATAGGCAGCTGAAAGCAAATACCAAATATTGGACTATAAAACATTCTGTTACCTCCACATCAGAAACATGTTCAGCAACAGCAACATCACAAGTACCCATAATGCAATTGCTGTTTCTTTGTCTTTGGATTCTCTGCCAGATACAAATAGTATCAGCATAAAAATAACATCCAGCGTCGATATAATCGTTTTAATAATTACCATGGTTGTTTTCCTCTCACAAGTTTCTTTAGCAGGATTCGAACCTGCGAATACTGGAATCAAAATCCAGTGCCTTACCGCTTGGCGATAGCGCTATATTAACACTACTTTTCCGGCATGTAATAGACCATGTTATCAAATACAGTTATTCCCATACAAGGATCATTCATCTCAACGCATCTGATCGATATGTTTTTAGATACTGCAAACATTTCGGCCACCTGTTGTTTATCCATGTTTGTGCTAATAACTTGAAAAGCCGAAAATGCCTTGTGCATATCAGAGAATACTTCTTTTTCTCTACCTAAATTTGCATACGTCCCAATGGTAAACGTTTTTCCATCAACCATAGCAGTTATCATTCCATGATTTGCTGTGAATACCGCTCGGTCAAAATCAAGCGAAACGTCTTTGCTTTGTGATACTACTCTCATACTTTTCCATCCAATCTCTTTTTGTTTTTGAGGATATTTAAAGGACTTAGTAGTGCTGATTTTCTCAACCTATCAAACCCCCTCCCCCTCCATGCAGAATCATGCTTTGAACATTGATAAATTGTTTGAATTGTTCGTTCAATTCCATTCGTATTTTACAACTATTCGCAAAACCCTTGTTTTGCGTAATGTATCAACGATTTAATGCGCCTTAAGACCATTAAACACTGGGCTTTAAATTGTTTGAATTGTCTATCACGATTTCACCATTATCTGGGCTTGAATTGTCAAAGTTGTCCGGCAATCTCGCACAATTCCCGTTCCCCAGTTTTGGAAGCTCCGAAGCTGTCAGCGCTCTTGCTCTGGATCCCTGATCTCTAACGCCCGGCATATTGAAACCACAATACTTGTTGAGTGATGGCATGTAGTTCATTGGATTTCCTTTGCCGGAAACTTGTAAACCTACCAAACTTTCCTCACGCATTTCGTCAAGTTTTTTGCAAATGTCGGAACCTGAAGAGCCTAGCTGCACGCCGTTAACCCACCCATTTAACGTATCTCTATGTATTCCGGTAAAGAATGTAAACCCAACAATATTCACTACTTTCTCGTAGTCATTACACAGGTCTATATATATATCTAATACCTCGTTAACCTTATCTGTATCATAGGCATTATTAATATTATTATCATCCTTCAGGTACTTTGGATTAACTTTAAATACATTCTCATAGACATATTTACAGCAGTTATACCATCTATTCTGTGATATTTTGCATAAATCCTCTATATTCCTCTCTTCCATCCAGAGATTTATATACATGTCAATGTCATCTTTAAAAACATCAACTGTATTATTTACTTCCTGCGTTTCAACTGCTGACATGTTATATATCTCCTCTCTCCAGTACTGGAATACTTGAAATAAAAAATGCAACTGATACAATCAGATCATGATGATCTCGACTGTACCGGCTGCATGAAGTCCGTTTCTTTCGGGACCTCGACGGTTGCCGCCGCCCGTTGCCCGAATGCTTTTTAATTTAATAAAACAATATCATTCTATCATTTTCTTGTCAAGGTATATTTTAAAATTAAATTTTAAGCCTGTATATTATATATATTATTTATATAAATATACTGCCTTATTTATAATATATATTTTTAATATTACAAGAGAGAATATACTCTTTCTCTAACTCTAGTGTCTATATCTACGTTGCAAAAATGTTGCAATTTGTTGCAGAGGTGTTGCATTGCAACAAAACTGGTACAATTCTATCATTTTTGTCTTGTCCGTAATAAAATTATCACTCTTGAAATTTTGTAAAATTCTTACAAAGATTTTCTACGTTTTGCACAAAAAAAGACAGCTATATTTCAAGCTGTCAAATTATCAATACTCATTTCAATTATTCAATTTCAAACCCTACCAGCTCCCACTGATCCGGTTCTCCGTCCTCATCGTAAGATACAGGATCGTTAATTTCTTTAACTCTAAAACTCGGTGTATCTTCATCCAGCGCCGCGCCTGTACTGTCACATTTCCATGCTTCCATCGTCTCGCCGTTGCTTGTGTCGTGATCTACTGCGATCATTCCTAACTCTTCAACCTTGAAAATTTCTACTGCAAAATGTCCTTCCATCTGTCCTAACTCTTTTAAAATCTTTAACATAGCTTTTTCCTCTTTTCTTTCTTCTCTGGATGTGCTATATTCAAATAGCACACATTTCACTTGGTATGGTTTTTGTGTGTCGGGCTGGATTTTCTCCAGCCCTTTTGTTTACTCCTTGTCCGGTGTCGGCTTATACCGGTCATCTCCGGTCTCGATGTAGAGTAGAAAATCATTTATTTTCTTTTCACTCCATCCGGCTGCCCTAAGTCCAAGAACAAGTCTAGCGTTTTCCTGCATCTTCGCTCATTTTTCTCCTTTCTGGCTTTCGCCTATTGCCTTTCGACAATATTATAATAGCATATATTTATCACTATGTAAAGTGATATTTTAATAAATTTTTTGTTTCTGTTTCAAATCTTCCTGTGTCTCTTCATATATAAATATGTCTTTAGGCTGCATATCAAGAATTAAGCAAAGACTATTTAATGATTTAGCACTTATATTCGTATCTTCGTTCTTTATCTTTTTAAGTGTCTCTTGACTAAGCAATCCTGTTGTTTTTGCCTTATACATATTAAATCCGGCGCGCTCTAACGCATCCCCTACATTAAATTTATATTTAATCATACTTTCTTATTCCTTTCTAAATCATTTTTATAAATCTACTATATAATAGATAATTCCCAAAGTCAATTAAAAATATTACCAAAAAAAGTGATAGAAAGTATTGACTATCACTTTATAAAGTGATATTATAATATCAACAGGAATACAAAGAACGGAGGTAAGCAAGATGACTGATAAAAAAATAAAGGATTTTACAAAAGGAATTGAAGAAATTGCGAAACTTCATCCAGCAGACCAAGAAAAAGTTTTTCAAATGGTTGCCGATCAAAACGGCACCGCTGCTGCTGGATACGTTGAAAAGAAAGTAAATGATTATGAAACAGCAAAAGAAATGTTTAAAAAATTCTTTAAATAACGGGAGGCATGAACATGAAACGTTCAAGGCGATGTATTTGAAATCTGCATAGCATAGCCGAAACGCTCCGATCTGGAGCGTCAGCCGCGGGATGGTCGCCGCGGCTCTGACGATGGCAGACCAACACATATAGAAAGGTTATGGTGAAATATGATGACAGCATTAGAAAAAAGATACCAAGTTGTGATTGATAAAATCGGTTATGCAAGATTGTTAAATCTTCCGGAGCAAATAAAAGAATTGTTAAAAAATACAAAAGACTTGAAAACCAAAACGGAATTGCTAGAAGAGATAGCCAAAAATATTTAGTCGAAACCGCCCGCGTGGCGGTCTGGTGTAGGGTTGCAACCTTGCCACTGATGAGACAAGCACGCAATGAAAGGATGGTTGATTTTATGAAGATGATGACACTTGAAGAAGCGAAAGAATACACACGCCAAAAACTGGCGCCATATTATGACCCTGAAAAAATAGAAAATATAGTTAATCAATATGTTTCCGTGGCGCGTCCGGGTGTTGTCTTAGTTAGAAATAAAAATGTAGGACTTATGGAACTGTATCTATAATTAGCCGCCGCAGAGAATGCACGCCGGATCACTACCGGCGGCGGTTTTTACCCAAAAGGGATTTTATTTTAAGGAGGATTTATAAATGACACAATTAGAAAATTTGAAAAACCAGATCAAGGAATTAGAAAAATCATGTGATGAAGCGCGTGATAGAATTAAAAACGAGAACCTGCCGTTTTTAAACATTTATGAAAACAGAGCTGCATTTTTTATCAACAAAATAGAAATCCGAAACGTGACAAATCAGGGAATCCGGGTTTGTATTGTTTTTGAAGATGAAAAAGAGCTTGCAATCGCGATTAGTGATTATGCAGAGAATATAGCGTTTTAAGCCGGGATCGTCCCGGCTTTTTCCAGTGTCCGGATATATTGCAGCTTGACAAGATACACGCCCGGTCATATAATTCGCTTAAGTGATCACGTATAAGCCATTTTAAGGCTTGCGCAAGGCAATGCAGTGCTTTTATATATTTACAACACGAAACGTCTGTAAATCGTTTTTACGACGTTGCAAGCCTGTAAACGCTGTGTATCTTGCCGCGTTGACACTCCCCCAGATACACAGCCATGATGCATCCGGTAAATCACCGGGAAGCATCCGGGGCGCGTCTGGAGACATCACCGGCAGACCGCCGGGGTGTGAAAATTCTGATTTCTGATCTCAAAATCGAGCCGTTTTCCAAGAAGAAAAAATTCAAAAGTTGAAAAATGAGATTCCAACTGCGAAAAGACAATATGCACAGTAAATTATTATGCATCATTTCGCAACTTGTGAAATTTGACTAATTCGCTCTCTTCTCTTTCTCTGGCTCTCGGTCTGTTTCTGCTTTTTCTGCGATTTCGTTGTTCTTGTTCCCATTCGAAAATTCCTCATTCACTTTCTGATTTCGTGATTTGTAATTTACAATCTTTACATCGGTGTTCAATTCATCCGGTATCTTCCCGACGATCAACACTGTATGCGGTTGCAGCCTGTCTGTCATTACTTTGAATCCCTCGCAAAACTCAATCCGAGCTGCCTTTGCCCGCACTCTTCCATTTGTGCATACAGCGATCACACCGCCTTTACTGTACCCGGCAAAGCAAAGATCATAATTGTCTTTGTCCGGGATACCTACGGACGGTATAACACGGATCCCGTTCAGAAACATGTAATGTGCAAGTGCATGGTTCCGGTACACGTTATATAGATTCAAAGCAAACGGCATACCACAATCGCCTGTAGCAATACTAAAATCCGGCATACAGACCGAATGGAAACACTTCAAGTGTTCCATGTATTTATCCGGGTTATTCCACAGTCTTTGAAACTTTGAATCGTCAATATAAAAATTCACATTTAATTTTCTATGACCTTTTATCTTTTGTGAAAAGCTCTCTCAAAAATCTATGGAGTCCTCCGGCAAATAATCCAAGCTGCATGCCGGGACAATCGGGATCTGATATTTTTCATCAAGCTCCGCTCCATAGATCATATATTCTTTCATAACATCAAAAGATGTATGACATCCATTGTACAATACTATCACCCCCAAAAACATTTTACTATTTTTCTTCTTGACAAACAACTTCTTTTGTGAAAAGCAAAGAACGTGCGGCGTAATCACTTCTGCTTAGTTCATTTATCAGCTTTTCCCTTGTCATTTCCGGGTTTGTTCTGTGAATATACCGCAGCAATTCATCTATTTTGTCCACTATGCTGCCCTCCAATCAATGTTTGACATCAGATCATCCAAAAGATAGATCAAATCAGTACCGTACAGGCTGATCCAGTCCGCAAGATACTCTTCCTGCTCAATCGGCATATGAATGTTATAGGAAAAGCAAAAACAATGACAAAGTTCATGAGCCAGTATTTTGCGCAAATAGCCATTTTTCGGTTTATCTGAAACATATATAGCCCTGTTGTTCCAATCTGTCACAGCAAGGCTGATAGAGCCATCAGATCGCATCAGCTTACTGCTTGCACCGCGGACAAATTTTATTTCCCATTCAATACCATTTATCACAAACATATTTTACCTCCAAAAAAAGAAACCACCAGCCAAATATCAGCCAGTGATTTCTAAATTTAAAGTTATTCTTCTTGCTCTTCAATCAACAAATAATTAATGTACCTTGTTGCTGTTCCAGCAAGTTCTTTGCTGTAGTCTAGCAAGTCCATCTTGTACTCCGGTTTATGCCCATATGTGACTGTATAGAACTTTTCCACAAGTTCTAAGTTATGTAAGTCAGACAATTCCACAAGAATTTTGTGATATAAAAATTTTCTCGTCCATCCGAACCGGTCACAGATAATTTTGAGTTTCCAGTTATTTTTATTAAACCATTTACCACTCTCTATCTTTTTTACGATGCTCCAGTGTGAAAACGGGTCTTTCTCCGGAATTTCAGCTTGCGGATTTTTCAAAGCCTGTTCCATGTCGTGAAAGCGATTGATGTATTGAGCTGTGAAAGCCGTTCCCTTAACTCCGGTCAGCTTGTGGGCGATAAATTCGCATCCTTTCTTTGTAATGTCAAAGCAAGGTTGTGTTTTGTTTTGACTATTTTTATATGTGCTTTCTTTGAAAAAATCGGACAGCGCAATTTTGCGCTCTCCTTCAAGTTCCTCATTTGCTTTTGATATTTGGTTACAATATCTTCTGATATCTCTCATCAATTCTTTGTGGTTCTTCCCAACCATTTCCGAAACTTCCATACTGGTTAACGTCTGTTCTAATTGTTTCATCTGAATATCATTCATCAGCAAATCCCCCATTTATTCTTGAATGAAATAATTGTGTTCAAAATAAACTGCAAAAATTTTTCGTCCTGTATGCTCTGGATTTCTGTAATCAGCTGTTCTTTCATCTCGCACCGCCTTTCTTGTCAGATGCAAGGTTACTTGTAAAAATCCAGACACATCTTAAAAAGTGTTCGCTAAGTACATTCAGATTTTTGGTAATTGCTTCAATATACATTTCTCTCATAGATTTTTCCTCCCTTTCAATTTTTTCTTGAAAAGAGATACTCTCTATGATAAAATATTTCACAGAGAGTTATCTCGGTTTTAGGGCAGTTGCATGACCGTCAAATCATTTGCAACTGCTCTTTTTGTTTAACTGCTGATTTCTTCATCAACCTTGTTGTCAAGCCACTCTTTTTTAGTCATTCCTTTTTCAAAAAGTTTTTCTTCTAACTTTTCAAACTTCTCCCTGTCAAGCTCAACACTAAAATTTCTTGTCTTTTCTCTACGTTGTTTCATATAATCAGCTCTGCTCTTGGGTGCGATTTTAACCACCTCCTTGTTACGAGTTACATTATATAATGTTACATGTAACAAGTCAATACCTTTTTGAAAAATTTCCAAATCCACAAATCACTAGCTGATATTCAGTTGTCAATGTTCAAACAAACAGGGGCATTTCTGCCCCTGTCATTACATTTTGGAAACAAGCGTTGACAGCTTGCTTTTTGTCATTGTGCGCTCTTCCGGTGTCATGTCGGAGATAAGTTCCGCCATATCCTCCGAAAGCTCTTTCATGTATCTTTCAAGGTCATGCATCTTTGCATCCTTGTCTTCTGGCGTATTGCCTTTGTGAAGCTCTTTGCTTTCCATGTAGCTTCTGCGGCTCATGCCGCTTTTGCCCTCTCTGCGATCACGCATTCCACCATCTGATGCCATTTTAGGTTCTGTGTAATACATTCTGCCAGAGTGACGATCCATATCACGGTCTTGTTCCATTTCCCGGTACATTTCTGGTGTCATGTGCCAGTACGGAGGTTCGTCATATCCTCTCCGCGTTCCTCTTCCCTTTGGCGCAAATCTGCCGTCTGCATACCGGTAACGATCATAATACCGTCTGCCGTCTCCGTAACGCTCAAACATATCAAGAACCTGCTCTGGTTCTGCTTCGTCCATTGATTTTGTAAGCGTCCGGTAATACATGGCTTCCGCAAGGTCTTTAAGCATGTCCGTGACTTTTCCCATCTCTTCTGTATCTACACATTCGATACCTTTTGCAAACTCACACTCTGCGCTTTCAGACAGTTTTTCGATCATTTCGTGCATTCTCTTAATATCCATAAAACCGCCCTCCTTACGCTTCCCGGACTGCAATTAAATTGCTGTTCTGAACTTCGATTGACTGCGTAGACGTATTCTGTACCGCTACCGTAACACAACAACCGCGAGGAACGTCCACATATGCCTGCGCCGAAACGTTAAAGAAGTTTTCAACTGCCGCCGGTGTAACAATCATTCGAGTTGACTGCAACGGTTCTCCGTCAATTGCAATAGCCAGTGAAATAGCTTCAACTGTGCCACCGGTAGGAATTTGAATGTTCCCGGAATAAGATACCAAAAATCTTGCCCGGCACTGATTTGTAAGTCCTCTCAATTTAACAATGCCGCTTCCCTGTCTATGAACAATACATTTTGTTGCGCTTGCCTGAGTTTCTGTAAATGCCACATCTTCTCCCTGCGCAACAGTTTGAATTGCAATTCCTGTAAATTCTGCCATAATTATTTACCTCTCTTTCAAAAATAAGGGCAAACATTATAGTCTGCCCTTTGTGTTTATAAGCAATACTGCACAGCAGACATAATCGAGTTAAACTCAATTAAGATACTCAATTATTCAATTTTGTGTAGCAGCTACTTTTAGCAGCTACATCCTGTGTTGCATCCACAGCCATACGCATAAGCGTTAGGATTTGGAACAACATATGCCGGGATTGCAGCCGGATTTACAGCGTTGATGATCTGCTGTGTCTGCGCTGACATTGCAGTAGTGAGCAATGCAGACTGGCGATCCTGTGATGCGGCTCTTCTTAAGTCATTATTTTCTGCCTGTAAGGAAGAAATCTTTTCCTGACACAGGTAATCAAGGATTGCCCTTGTTCCTGCCTGCTGGCTGTCGATAATGTCTCTTGTGTTGCTGTTCATGGTGTTCTGCAGTGCACAGGTGTTCTGTGACATATTGTAGTTTACACCCTGGATAGCTTCCCTGGTCTCGCAGCAGCAATTAGCCAACTGGGACTGTAAAGCATTCTGCGCCTGCATAAGTGTCACGTTTGTGGTATTAAATCCCTGCTGTGTCTGGTAGCCAAGGTTGCAGATTGCATTGTCTACACCATGGAAACCGTTCATAACGGCGGTATTCTGTGCGTAAAATCCATCACAGAGACCATTTGTGATACCATCTAACTTTCCGATGATAGCCTGCGTGTCAAACCCACGCTGAATTGCAGAGTCGGTGTATGCAGATGCTGTCGCTCCCATACCTCCGTTTCCTCCCCAGCCATTGCCGCCAAAGCCGCCCCAGCCAAAAATCATAGCGAAGATAATGATAGCCCACCAGCCATCGCCGCCCCACATGCCATCATTGTTTCTTCCGTTTCCTGTCACTGCTGCAATATCAGCAAGACTAGGCATTGCATTTCCATTAAACATTTTGTTTACCTCCATCTGATCTATTTACAAATGGGATAACCGGTTATTTTGCGCGCACCCCAAAATGTACTAATGATTAAACATGCTCATAACTTTCTGTTTTGCTTCATCTACCGTAATTCCTCTTTCTTTACAGAGATTCTCTGCCATTGTCTTAAGTCCACCTGTATCTCCGCTTTGATACATTTGCATGGCATTTTTTGCCATAGGATTGTTTTGAACCTGCGGAGAATTCATCATTTGATTTAACAATAATTGTGCCGGATTCATTCTGGATCACTCTCCTTTTTTACCTGTGAAGTTTTTCTTTGACTGCTTGGAATTTTATCTAATCGGTTTTCTATCTGTTCAATCTTCCCAAAAAGCTCATCAAACTTCTGCATAAATGCACCTGTGCACTCGTCTGATAGGTCAAATTTCAATTTTTCAGTATCATGCGATAAATTGCTAACAGTATCATGCGAAACTGGCTTAAAAACGATTGTGCGAATTGTGCCATCTGCGTTCCAACTTTTAGCGTATATTTCTGTCATATCCTGTTTTGGGAAAAATGCAACGCTGCCATCCATTGGCACATCATTGGCAGTGATGTTTTCTACCGCCGGAACTACTTTTCCATTTATGCCAAAAGTTTGAACCGGGATCTGCTGCTGAATTTGCTGCGGTGCCTGCATATAATTTTGTGTATTATCAATGCGTGGCTGATTCATATACGGATTGTATGCGTACTGCTGCCCGTATTGCTGCATCTGCTGATTATAAATCGGATTCTGGTATGCTCCGCTCATATTCATCCTGTTTGACCTCCTCTAAAACATCTTCTATTGCGTGTATGATAGACGACTGCGTTGACAAGTCCAAGGACTGTAACTCTTTTCTGGCAAAAATTTTCTCAAGAACATCGTCAGAAAACATTATCATCCCTCCCTTTGCTTATATTGTGGCATAAAAAAAGACAGTAAAACCGCCAGAATACCGTCTAAATAACGCCTGTTTCCCGCCGCATTACCGCCAAAATTGCAATAAAAAAGAACGCATCAAGCGTCCGTACATTTGTTCGTGTTACCTTTGGTGTTACCTTTGATTTTGACTTTCAGAAAAGACACCATTCAGAATCTCCTTTCTTCCAGTAAAATCAAGGCTTCACAAGGTTTTCAATTTTTAAAAAATAGTAGCGGAAGGGAGATTCGAACTCGGTATCAATTCTCTCAAACCCGCATAAATACTGAATTTCTTTATCTCCAAAGGTGTTACCTCGTGTTACCTTTTACATTGATAATGCTTTTGCAATATATTCCTGCATTTCACTCTCTGTCTTGTTATTAAAATAGTAATGATCGAGAGTTGTTCTTATATCTGTATGCCCCATTTGTGTTTTTATTACCGATTCTGGAACATTTCCATCTATCAACTTTGTTGCATATGTCTTTCTTGCCTTGTGAATTGAACGTTCACCAATTCCTATTCTATCACATATCACATATAGCCGCCTTGTAAATGCCTGACCTTTTATTCGTTTACCGTTTTTCATAAAAATATATTGCCCAAATGGATTGAGCATTTTTATTTTTCTCATAAGTTCTTTGGTATCTGCGGTAATTATAACATCTCTAAACCCGGCATCACTTTTAGGAAAATTTTGAACATCAAATACATATTTGCCATTATCATCTCTATATCTTATTTCTGTCTTTGATATATGTATCTTATTTTCTCCGACATCAGACCATGAGAGGGTAGATATTTCCCCAACTCTCAATCCTGTTTTAAATGCCAAAATAATGCCAAGTTCTATCAATGTAGGCTCATCTTCCATTACAAATCGTTCAATTAAAAGTTCCTCATCCTTAGAAAATACCAATTCGCAGTCTGACTTATGGTTCTTTTTAAATGACTTTTCCGAAATTTCCAAATCACCCATAAAACTGGTTATGCTCAGGCTGGTATAATGTTTTTTCTTTGCATATTTGAAAATTCCGTTAATCAATATCCGCATATCAGAATAAGCTTTTTGCGTAAGTTCCAGTTTTGAAATAGCTGTTTTTATGAATGATTCCAATATTTCTTCATCAATGTACCGGATTTTTCTATTTGCAATCGGCAAATACTTATTTTCAAAAAATCTTTTAAAATTTGTCTCGTACTTGTCCTTTGTCTGTCTTGTTATTTCACCATATTCAAGTTTTTCAGAAATCCAATTAGAATATACCTGAATAACTGTAGGTTCATCCTCCTTAGCTTTATAGAACTTTACTATTTCATCTTCAATTGCTTTTTCAGATGTTCTCTTTACAAGTCTCTTTCCTCTCTTATTATCTTCATCTGGCAAATATGTGTAAAACTTTCCATCTTTTCCTTGCCAAATGCTGTAAGTGTGTTTTTCAATAAATTTTTTCCTTTCGTTCATTTCAATTTTTTTCTGAATGGTGTCTATGTTGATAATACCATTTTCGATGGCAATATTCAACAACTCACTATTTGAAAGATTTCCCGTTTAACTCACCTTCTAACTTTTTTACTTTCTGTTTAATATCAAAAATTCTTCTTTCCACTGTTCTTGTTGATACGCATAGTCTCATGGCTATTTCTTTTGAAATAAGTCCACGGGCAAGAAGATAAAATATTTCTTCTTCCTGCTCCGTGAAATTGGCGTTTTCAATAATTGTTTCAAGCTCTGGCTTAGTCAGTTTTGAAAACTTCATAAGCCACTATCCTCCAATATTTTATTCTTCTCCCTGCCAGATCTTCGGTGTACCGTCCATCATTGCCACATATTTTCCGTAACTCATGCCGGCTTCTCTTGCTTTTCCTAAAACATCATCTAATGTACTGTTTCTACATGTTTTTACGCTTCTTTTTTCCCTATCTTTTCTTCTGCGGTATTCATTTCTGCAATCCTTTCCACAGGTAAGTGCTCTGACTGATATTGATTTATATTCTTTTCCGCAGATCACACACTTTTTTGTATATACCTTGCTATTGAGCATAATTACACGTTCTCCTTAATCATAACAATCCCTGATATCATCTACGTCTCCTGCCAAAAAGCTGTCAAATACTTCTGCTACTCTCTCTATAAGGTCTCCATCATGTCCATTCTCTCATCTGCTCCGAGAAATCTTTCTGTGAGCACTGAAGTAAACCATTTTCCAACCTTGTCCATTCTTTTCTGTAAGTTATTCCATTCAATTCCAATGTTTCATTAATTCCGTTTTCTGTCAGTTCTACCGTATACTTCATGCAATTATTCCTCTCTTTCTGCATTATATTTCTTCCACGCAACAATTTTACTTCTATAAAAATACTCTGGATCTCCACTAAAGCACTTACCTCTTGTAACAGAATGTCCTTTGCGCATAAGAGTGCCAACAAATTCACGCTGTGGCAAAAGTAGGTTGTCGTTTGCTGACAATAAGAAAACCTTTGTATCTAACGGACAACTGTCCATGTCATAATTCCAATCCATCTGTGCCCCTCTCTTTCCATATCATCTCCCACCTCCGCAGCATATACTATTACGGGAGGTGGTATGATGATCGCTTGGTTTTGTTATCTGGTTCTAAAATAAACTCATCTGGTTCTCGTCGTACTGATAAATGCGTCCAGTCATGATCCTCCCTAACTGACGCAATCTCTCCACCCGTGGTTTCTGCTTAAGATTCGCCATATAATTATTATCCACTTCCGGCGGTATGGAAAAATAACATTCCTCCGGTAATGGCAACTGATTTTCTGTGCAGATCTCGTGGATCTTTGACTGATAATAAATGATATGATTCCGTGTCAGATTCATGTTGCATCCATCGGACCAGAACGGATCATTACACCCGTTCTGATTGATAACTTTCCAGTGTTCTATTTCTCTGCGGATGCACTGGCAGTACTCTTTCACTTTATCTTCTGCTGTCTGTATCATGGCAACACCTCCGAAAAATTTAAGGTTTACGCAAACCGGAGCTGTCCGGTCTGCTCTGCTTCTATCTGCATATTTGGCATCCGCTCTGCAACACACAATTCTGGCAAATTTGCTCTGACCAGTGCTGCAGGTATTGGCGGACATACTGCATTGCCGCATCTTCGCACCTGTTCGCTTCTCGGATATGTCTTGCCGGTGTAATCATGGTCGATTATGTAATCGTCCGGAAATCCCTGACATCCATATAACTCCCTTGGCTCCAGCATCCGCAGTCCAATATCCACAATCTGGTAATCAGTGCCGTTGATGGTCACAAGTCCAAAGCGATCCTGTGCTGTGACTGTATCAAGCGGATCTTTGATATCCTGCCCTGTTCCCTGTCCATAGTATTTAATCAGAAACGCTCTGACCTCTCCAAAGTGTCCGTCACCAGCCGTGATCGTTGGTAATGGCTGTCTGATATCTTTTCCGTCACAATGATTGTTCATCTGAATCAGATTCGCAGTAACAACGCTGTTATGATCCCATGCGGTCACTGTCGGAAGCGGATTTTCTACTGTTTCCCCAGCACCTTTATATCCTCCGTCATAGTACTTATGCAGAAACGATGCGACCAGCCCATATCTATTTGAGCTGTCAACTGTCATGATCGGATCTTTTATAGTCTGCCCTCTTACTCCATCTTTTGAAGTTTCTGAATGGTACTGAATCAACGTAGGACTAATAAGACATTGCTGATTGCCAGTTGTAATTGTGTGTATCGGATCTTTGCAATTTCCGCCCGGATGATTTGTCGTATTCTTTCCCATGTATGGTGCAAGCGTTGGTTCAATCAGACAATGCTCATTTTTGCTTACAATCGTTGTGAGCGGCTCCCTCACATCCTTACTCCGGTCCTTTGTGAACCCTGTCTGCCCGATCTGCACCATATACGGCTCCACAATCCCGTACCCGTGCTTTCCGGTTATGGTAGGCATCGGCTCTCTGATATCATTCGGTCTACGCTCACCG
>ERZ857972.273-NODE-273-length-56441-cov-24.074540_pt1 | contig 56441 bp, 63 predicted proteins | sample MGYA00519757_ERZ857972 | MGnify/ENA primary metagenome ERZ857972 (study PRJEB31778, sample SAMEA3449383) | human gut metagenome | biome: human gut; feature: human-associated habitat; material: faeces | place: United Kingdom | collected 2010/2012 ...
AACTGTATACTATGTCTTTACACTGTTGTATACCATGTTACTACACTGCACACATCGGACGCCCGCAAGTAAAGGCAGAGCCATTATTTCAGAATAATGGTAATAAAAGCACCAAAGCTGTTCCTCCACAAGCAGATACACAACCATGTTATAAACAAAAAATATAAATCGAAACAAAAGGTTTCATCAAGGCGGGCGGCCAATGACCGCCCCTACTGTACAACTTCCTGCAAAATACACAACAAAAAATCCCATTGTATAAAAAATACAATGGGACAGGAATATCCTGCGGTACCACCCAAATTGACGCCAAGCGTCCACTTTGAGTAATCGTCATATAGATTACATTTCCTTAACGCAGAAATACGCTGTGCTTAATCACACAGAGCTCAGGGGCAGCGCACCGAAACTTCACATAAAAGCCTTGCACCAAAACGGCTTTCTCTCTGAAATGCTGACATCTCGGTTAATCCCGTCACAGCCGAATATTGTAATTCAATTGTAGCAAATAATTTAAATCGGAGCAACACTCTGCTTTGCTTGCAAGGAGCAGAGTTTGCGACAGATTGCAATCAAGTGCATAGGAGCGTCAGCTCCTAAGTATTTCAGCGAGAGATTTGCTCACGCTGAAAGGCTGAATTGTTCCCCACCGTTTTTAAGGTGGGGAACATCAGTACTTAGATTATAAAACTGTTTCTTTGTGTTGTCAATAGCAAAATTCGGGATTAGTCACGCTTTTTTCTGATAACCGAGCCTGACGGAACGGGGGCACTGCACTTCATTGTAAGTCTTTGCATCGGATGCGGCGCACTTTCAACGGGCATACCTTCGTCGGTTGTGAGTGACTCACACTTGATTTCAAACGGCACTCCGCTTGGCGGAAGTACATCAAGTGTGTCGCCCACATAAAATTTGTTGCGCTGAGTGATCACTGCGGTTGTGTCGTCAACAAGCTCTTCACACAATGCAACATTGTCATAATGACGGATATATCCTCCGTTGCCCGTAACCTGACCGGGTTCTCTGCCGAAATAGAAGCCTGTGTTATACTCGCGGTGGCTGATTTTTTCAAGTTCTTCCCTTATCCACGGTTTTAGAACATAATCGTCACCCTCTGCAAAATAATCGTCAACAGCGTGACGGTAAGCGTTTGTTGTAACAGCGACATAGTAAGCCGACTTTGCTCTGCCCTCAATCTTAAAGCTTGAAACACCTGCCTTTACAAGCTCGGGGATATGCTCAATCATACAGAGATCTCTTGAATTGTAGAGATATGTGCCGTCACATGTTTCTTCAACAGGAAAATACTGTCCCTGACGGTTTTCTTCGTAAAGATGATACTTCCAGCGACACGGCTGAGCGCAGTCGCCGTGGTTCGCATCTCTGCCTGTCATATAGCTTGAAATAAGGCATCTGCCTGAAAATGAAACACACATTGCACCGTGTACAAAGCATTCAATTTCAAGTTCTTTCGGAACTTTTGCACGCATTTCGGCAATTTCATCAAGCGGAATTTCTCTTGCAAGCACAACCCTTGACGCACCCATATTGTAAAGCACATTTGCCGCCGCATAGTTTGTTACTCCCGCCTGAGTCGAAATGTGGCGCTGAACCTTTGGCGCATACTTTTTAGCCGCCTCAAAAACACCGAGGTCGGCAATTATGAACGCATCAACTCCGCAAGCCTGAGCATTTTCCATAAATTCCTGAAGATGAGGAATTTCATTATTGCGTGGAAGTGTGTTGCAGGTCACATGGATTCTTGCGCCCTTTGCGTGGGCAAGGTCACAAGCCTTTTTGAGCTGATCGTTGTCAAAATTCTGCGGTGCGGAACGCATTCCGAACATTTTCCCTGCAAGAAAAACTGCGTCTGCGCCAAAGTTTAAAGCGGATTTAAGGCAATCCATATCACCTGCCGGTGACAAAATTTCGGGTTTTTCAAAATTAGTTATCATAGCTTTCAATATACTCCAGATTTGCGTTTTGCTGTTCAAGTGTTGATGCGTAATAAGCCTGTCCCTTGCTGTCATGACAGAAGAAGTAATAATCCGAGCTGTTCGGATTGAGTGCGGCAATTATCGCATCCATACCGGGGTTGCAGATAGGACCGTAAGGAAGTCCCTTCCTGTCATATGTATCATATCTGCTCTTGTAGGTGCTTCTGTCATTTTCGGGAACATCCTCAAGACTTCTGTACGGATAGAACTTTGTTGAATCAAGACCGAGGCTTGACACGCCGAGACTGCTGTCGGCTGTAAGACGGTTGTGGAGGATTGAAGAAATGTAGTACATATCCTCTTTGTCAGCCGCCTCTGCCTGAATGATAGATGCGATTGTCATAACCTGATCAAGCGAATACTTTGTGTCGCTCTCTTCAACCATTTTCAAAACTGTTGTTTTCTTTGAATATCCGTCAACAGTCTGTTTTTCGTTAATCTTTGTTTCGTAGTTGTTGAGAAATTTGTAGATTACGGATTCTGCATTTTCATTTCTGTAGAATTCGTAGGTATCGGGATAGAGATAGCCCTCAAGCTTGTAGTAACGCTTGTCCGCATTTGTTTCAGCCTTGATAAAGTCAAAGTCGCTGTCAAACTTTTCGGAATTGCAAAGCGAAAGAAACTCGTCCCTGTCGCCCAAAGCACCGTTCTTTTCAAGAGTGTTGGCAATTTCAAGAACGCTTTCACCCTCGGTAATTGTAACGGAAACCGTGTCGGTTCTGTTGTTGTTACTCGAAAGGAAGTTGATGATTGCCTCGTAGTCCATATTTCTGCGAATTTCATATGTACCCTGAGTAAAATCATCGGCAGACTTTGTGACATTGACAAAAAGCTTGAAATATGACGGCTCACCGATTACTTTATTGTCAACAAGTACCTTTGTAACATCGTCAACAGTCGGATTTTCGGGGATTTCAATTTTCACGGTTGAGGAATCGGTTCTGTTCACGGCAAGCAAATCGTTCATGCCTGTTATCATATATACAGCCGCCATTGCTCCGACAATTAAAACCGAGATAATCCAGATAAAGCGGAAGGTTCTGCGATTATACTTGTTCTTTGCTTTAAGAACCTTTTTTTCTTCCTTTTTCTTCTGCTTTAAAACCTGCTTTGATTCACGGGCCATTTGCTTTTTGACATCCTGACCGCTGTATGAATTAAGGTTTGACGGTTCATCCTCAGACTTGACGAAATTATCGTCCTCATACTCGCTTTCATCAATATTAAGTTTAAAGTTTTCGGCTCTTCTGCGACGCTGAGCGTTAAGCTCCTGTTCGCTCATATTAAAATTATCAGGGTTCATAATGTATCATTCCTTTACAAACTCGTTATTTGTTCGGTTGGTATATTTTTCGGTAATCACGGCGTCAACGGGGCGGTCGAACACTCCCGAGGGCAGAGTATGCTCTATACATTTGGAGTAGCAAAGCCCAACGCTTGTTCCCGAAAAATTCTGTAAAAATCTGTCGTAGTAACCCTTGCCGAATCCAAGGCGGAATCCCTGCATATCAAAGCAAAGTCCCGGAACAAGGCAGAGTCCGTGTGAGAAATCCTCGTACTTTTCGCAAACCTCGGGGTTTGGTTCCATAATTGAAAACGCACCCTTTTCAAGCTGAGAAAGTGAATTTACAATGTAAAAATCCATTTCGCCGAAATTATTTTTACACTTTGGCAAAGCAAGTCTTTTGCCGTCTTTCAGCGTTGTTTCAAGAATAAGCGAGGTGTCTACCTCAATCGGTGATGAAACAAAGGCAAAAAGCACACCACAGCTTTTGTATTCCTCACTTGCCAGAAAAGCGTTCTGCAAGGCGAGGTCAAGCTGTTGCTTTTTTTCGGGAGGACAGCTTTTTCGGATTTTTTTATGTTTTGCACGGAGCTGACTTTTCAGCTCACGAACATTTTTCACAGGCATTGCATATCACCGATAACCTTGTCGGCAGCATCCTTTGATACTGCGAGAGAAACAATTGCGTGACCGAATTCAATTGCACAGCCTGCGCCCTTTGCGGTAATAATATTGCCGTCCGTTACGGTGTGAGTGCCTGTATAGTCTGCACCCTTGAGTTCCTTTTCAAAACCCGGAAAACAGGTTGCCTTTTTGCCGTCAAGAATTCCGAGATGACCGAGAATTGACGGAGCGGCACAGATTGCGGCAACGATTTTGCCGTTTTCACAGCTATACTTAACAGCCTCAATAACCTTTTCGTTTGCCTCAAGATTGAGAGTTCCGGGCATACCGCCGGGGAGTACAACACCCTGAACATCGTCAAGGTCAATATTATCAATTGTGATATCGGCTTTTACAGGCACACCGTGTGAGCTTGTAACACATTCGCCTGTTACACCGACTGTTTTAACATCAAGCTTTGCCCTGCGCATTACATCAACGGGGGCAAGCGCCTCTGTTTCTTCAAAGCCTTCTGCAAGAAATACATAGAACATCGTAAACTTCCTTTCAGGAAAGAGTAATCCCGATATAGACATCGTCGGGAATTTTATGGTTTTTGTCGAGTGATTTAATCATTCCGCATTTTTGTAACCTACAGTTTTCAAAAAGAGCGTTATCGGATTTGCCCGTAAACACAAACCTTTCTGATTTTGTATTTTCAATCAAAAGTGCGGAAAGTTCGTTTATATTTTTATAAGCCGAGTAAAAAACATCGGCAATATTTTCGTTTTCATCAAATACGGCAAAGCAGTCATTCTTATTGATCACCTTTGAGCCGTAAATCTCATAATAGGACTTTGCAAATTCAAAAAAATTCTTATTATATATGAAAGAATTTTCTTTTGAACAGCCGATATTCAAACCCTTCTCTGCAAAATTTTCAAGCGTTTGCCTTGAAATTTCACGGTTTTTTACGGTGCAGTTCAAAGCATATCCGAGTTTTGCGTAAAAGCCATACAAGCCGTCATTTGCAGGAAAAAGCAGAGAATAGACATCACCGTTATTCTTTGCATCATTAAGTGCAAAATCAATCAGCCTTGACATTATCCCGTTGCCACGGAAAGATTTATCGGTTGACGCACCGCAAAGATAATGCGATTTTTTGCCGTTGAGCGTACCTTTTACAAGGTAAAGAGCCGAAACGATTCTATCGTTAACAACGGCACAGCAACCATCAAAAAGGTCGCTGTCAAAAATCAGATTGACGGCAGTTACATCCTCGTCAAAACACGAGAGCCACAGCTTTTTTAGGCTTTCGGTATCGGATTTTTCGGTTTTGCGAAATATCGTTTTCATCGTTTTTTCGGTATTGCATTCCAGCGGTCGAGGATAATAACGGGATTGTATGAAAGTTTAGACTTTTTGAGTCCCTCAAGTCCCATATCTTCCTCACGGTTTATATACTCATACTGCGTAAGAGTTTTGGCAAATTCGTTGTTGATTACGGCATAAACACCGTCATATTCACGAAGTGCCTTTTCAAAGTTGATGTCATACACCTTGGGTGAAATTTCACTTCCGAGAGTCATGGCAACAGGCTTTGAGTCAACATACAGTACAGCGCCCTTGACATTATATTCGTCTTTGAGGTCGCACATTTCCCTGATTGCCATAATTTCGCTTGAAGCTTCGGGATCGGTGTCATTTTCCGCACACCACAGTTTTGCAACCGTTAATGCATCGGGAATGTTTGAATCCGACAAAGTTTCAAAACGGGTATCGGTGTAGGTTCTGTAAAATTTTGAAATGTGGTTACGCTTTGCGTGAAACCTTTTGCCCGCAAGGGTTGCAAGGTCACGGGAAGTGTAAATGTAATCCTGATTTTCTGGTGAACGAACATAAGCAAATTTGTCGGGAAACATTGTTTCAAGCATTGCACGATTGCCGTTTGTCAGCATAACAATTTGCAAATTGCCGTTTCTCTCCTCGGCATCTTTGAAAACCTCTTCAAGCGCACCCTTTATATTTTTGCCTGTAGGCATACAGTAACCCCAGACGGACTCGTCGGGATTACAATACACCTTGACAATTGTATCATCATAAAAAGCAAATTTAATATTGTATTCGTTTCGCCAAAGATAAGCGTTCAAAAGGTTGGTATCGCAACCCATGCACTCATCATAATCGTAGTATTTTTTAAGTTCGTTTATGTCACTTTGCTCAATTTTTTTAAAGCTCAGCATAAATTTCAGCCGCTACCCTCTCTATCTCTTCCGATATTTTTTCTATACTCTTAATCTCTCCGTTTTCACAGCAATTAATAACCTTCCAGCCGCATTTTTTAGCGGCATAAACTGCACTTTTTCGACAGTCAAGAAGGAAACGGAGGTTTTTCTCATGCAAATCTTTCTTGCTGTTGTCACCGCCGTAGCGTTTTTCCATAAGCTTCTGCGAAACCTCGGGTTCAACATCAAGGTAGATTACAAGATCGGGTTTCGGAATCCCGAGCTTTTCGTATTCAAAATCGTTCAGCCAATCAATAAAGCTGTTCCACTCCTCTTTTGGGAGTTTGGACATCTGATAAATTATATTTGAAGTCACATAGCGGTCGCTTAAAATCACACCGCCGTTGTCACATTCCTTTTTCCAAAACTGAAGATAGCTTGCAACACGGTCAACCGCATAAAATGCACTCGCCGCATAGGCATTGACATCATCGGGCTTGTCACCGAATTCGCCGTCAAGATACATCTTCACGGGAGCGGCGGCAGGACTTTCATAATTCGGGAATTCAAGCTTTGTGACCTTTTTTCCGAGAGCGGAAATTTTTTCGCACAAAATCTTTGTCTGCGTAGCTTTTCCGCTGCCGTCAAGTCCCTCAATAACAATAATTTTGCTTTTCATATTATATACCTTACTTTTCTCTGCCGTATTTCTGACGCATTTCCTTTTGCTTTCCGCAACACATATTGCCCTCGGGGCATGGTCCGAACAGGCATGACGGGCCGCAGTTTTTGAAAAGGTGCGGAGCAACCTCAAGACATTGCAAAAGCATCTGTTCGGCAACCTCACGAATTTCCCACTGTGCTCTGTTGCAACAACGGTGTGCAAAAAAGTTCTGCAAACTTCTTGCATTGAAAGTGCAGACAATTTTTGTTGTCGATGCATTCGGAAGAATAAATCTTGCGTCCTCGTTGGCTTTCTTGATGAAAGCATTGCAGGATTTTTTGTCGTCAGCCTTGTAGGCATTGATAATTTCTTCATCCGTTCCGCTGTACTTATCGGGACATTTCTCGTTGATGTAACCGACAGCAAGTGCATCTCTGATTTCCTTGTAAGCGTCAGCCTCAACCTTGAGAGCCTTTTCATAGGCGGCAAGAGCCTTTTCGTTCTTTGCAATCTCGGGCGGAGTTACAAAGTCAAACCTTGTGCCGTCAACATAGCGCTGTGACTGCTGACTGTAGGATGCAATTCTGTGGCGGACAAGCTGGTGTGAGCAGGCTCTTGAAATGCCCTCAATGCCGAATGTAAAATATGCGTGTTCGGTAGGACTTGCATGGCCGAGGCTTGCAAGCATATCAATAAATGAGGAAGTTTTTTCCTCGTCAAGACCTTCTCTTATATCTTCAATCCCTGACGGCGAGTAGCAAAGCTTTGCCGCCATTGCAACCGTCTGTTCAGGGTTAGGTGTGTGTGTAAGGAGCGTTACCTTTATTGCCATTTTTAGTTTTCATCTCCCATTTTCGATAAAGTTATTCACAATTTCCGATATTCGGATTTATTATAACATTATTATTCAGTCTTTTCAATGGTAAAAACAAGCAAAAATCCCGACAGCACAAAACCTATCGGGATTTTTGCTTTACACTAATTATATCAAAAAGCACTGTACCATTATCCACCCTTTTCTTTACAAAACCATTTGTTATGATTATTTAATTTAGCCATGACCAAAAACGGTCGGATAGACGAACTACCCGACCGTAAATTTTACTTTTCAATTTTCAGATTTTTAATTAAAGATTAATCAAAAATCACTTTTCATAGATATTGAGCAAAAGAGCCTTGATGTCATAGAGTTTCTTTGAGAGGTCAACATAATAGTTATGCGGATTTTCAAAACGCTTAACCTCGTCCCAGAGAAGGTCAATCTGCTCACGACAATAGGTTGCGATTTCCTCAATTGACGGTGACTCATACACGCACTTGCCGTTCTTGAAGATTGGCACAAGAAGTTCCTTTGCAGTATAGTTATCAAGCATTTTTGTTTTCCAAACTGCATTCGGATCGAAAATTGTTCTCGGCTTTGAATCGTCAACAACCTCATCATAAATGCAAAGCTCATCGGCAATAGCCTTACCGCTGTCCTTGTCAAAGTAGCGGTAAACCTTTTTGAAGTGCGGATTTGTAATCTTGGTTGTATTTTCGCTGACCTTAATTTTCGGAACAATTTCACCGCCGTCATTTTCAACGGCAACAAGCTTATAAACACCGCCGAATACAGGCGAGCTTGATGAAGTGATAAGTCTTTCACCAACACCGAATGTGTCAACCTGAGCGCCCTGCATCATAAGGTCACGAATAAGGTACTCGTCAAGAGCGTTTGACGCAGTAATTGTACATTCAGTAAGACCTGCGTCATCAAGCATTTTTCTTGCTTTCTTTGAAAGATAGGAAATATCGCCCGAATCAAGGCGGATTGCACACTTGGTCTTACCCTGCGGAAGAAGAACCTCCTTGAACACCTTAATGGCATTCGGGACACCGCTCTTTAATGTGTTGTATGTATCAACAAGGAGAGTAGGATTATCGGGATACATCTCGCAGTAGGTTTTAAAAGCGTCATACTCGCTGTTGAACATCTGAACCCATGAATGTGCCATTGTACCACCGGCGGGAACACCGTAAAGCTCGTCTGTAAGTGTGCAGGCTGTACCCTTGCAACCGCCGATATATGCGGCTCTTGCACCGTCAACTGCGGCATTTGCACCCTGAGCACGGCGTGAACCGAATTCAAGCACGGCTCTGCCCTGAGCGGCACGGACAATTCTGTTAGCCTTTGTCGCAATGAGAGTCTGATGATTGATTGTGAGGAGAAGGAATGTTTCAACAAGCTGAGCTTCAATTGCAGGCGCTTTGATTGTCATAACAGGCTCGTTCGGGAAAATCGGAGTTCCCTCGGGGATTGCATAAACATCACCGCTGAATTTGAAATTTCTCAAATACTCAAGAAACTGCTCGTCAAAAATGCCCTTGCTCTTGAGATATTCGATATCCTCGTCTTCAAAATGAAGTTCCCTGATGTATTCAATAGCCTGTTCAAGACCTGCCATAATCGCAAAACCGCCGTTGTCGGGAACTTTGCGGAAGAACACATCAAAATAGACATTCTTTTTATAAAAACCGTTTTTAAAATAGCCGTTTGACATTGTAAATTCGTAGAAGTCACACAGCATAGCCATATTTTCTTTTTTCATAATAATCACCTTGAATGAGATTGTATATACTGCAACGCAGAAGTATAGATATAGTTTAGTCTTTTTTCGTCAATTTGTAAAGCGGAATTTGCACAAAAGCCGTTAAAATCCAACCCTGTTGCCTATACATTTTTAATATCTCGGTTGACATTTTACCGCTTAAAGGTATAATTAAGTTATATCGAAAACAATCCACTCGGAGGTAAAAATATGAACAGCGAAAATAATAAACTCTGCCCATTCTGCGAAAGCGAAATGATGATTATTCAGGACAACCTCAACAACGGCAAGCCGTACCTTGAATGCCCCACCTGCGGACTCCGTTTCCAAATTGAAGGCTTCCCCGAAAATCCGCAGGAAATCAGAGAAACTGAGTGATTTGGTTAGCTTGATTTGTCTGATTTTAATGTAATTCAATTAAATAAGCATCACAAAAAAGCGAAAGCCGTGTATTCGACTTTCGCTTTTGTTTTTGATTTTACTTTTTTGCTTTAACTATAAATTGCGTAACAGTCGGATTTTCTGATTCCATAACAGAAGCAGAAACTGTACCGTCACTGTCAGGCTCAATTCCGTAGCCGTCATAAAAAGCCAACACAAAATCAATACCGTCCGTATAGTCATACACATATTGACCGATTCCGCCAACACCGCCTGCAGTTACAGGGTTTGGATTTTTGGCAAACTTCATAAAATCGTTATACTTCATTCCTGCATAAACGCTTCTCTCAACAGAACCAAATTCACGAACATTTATGTAATCAAAGTCGGTATAAACTCCGTCAAGAATATCATCCTTGATTTTCAGCAATGCTTCATCTCGATTGCTTCCGTATTCTCCGTCGATAAGTTTATCCGATGCTTCTTCAAAGAAAAACCATTCGCCGGGGATATTAGCTTCGTTGCAAATATACACCCTACAATTTGGAGCATAGATAATGTTATCCTCAGGACTTGCAAATTTAACCTCAAACTCTTCGCCCATCAGCTCTATTACTTCCGGCAAACTCATTTTTGCCAGATTCACAGCATATTCAGGATAATCAATTCCGTATTCATCATGAGATTTTGTTGTTGATTCAACTGTTGCAACAGCCACCGTTGTCTGCACAGTGTCGGGAGTGTCAGGAGTTGAAATTTTTGTAGCTGTATCTGCTGTCGCCGTATCTTCATTACCGCAACCGTAAAAAGCCGTTGCAATCATCAAAACACAGACAATAATCGCCAAAGCAGACATTAGTTTAATTCTCATTTCATTTTCAAAACCTTTCGTTTATTCAGATTTGATAACCTGATAAAATTTCTGATTATTTTCTGATCCCTCTTTGAGTATTTTACCACCATTATAATTGAGTGCGTTACTTACTCTTTCATTTGAGTCAACCGATTGATTATTTAATGAAACAGGATTGCCTTCAAAATCATATACAGATACATAGTTGAGAATTACTAAACCGTTACCGTAATAGCTTGCCCCTTCACCGACATTATCAATTACGGTTTCGCCCTTTGTATTTATTAAATACTGCTTACTGTCTTTTTCAACAAGTGCAATACCGCCGCTAAATTTCTGTGCATTACTGAATTGCGGTTTTATTACTTCATTACCTTTGTAATCAAGATATCCCCACAAGCCGTATTTTTTAAATCCAATCAATCCGTTGCCTGCACGGGTCAATTTTTCATATTCACATTCTAACACATTATTGCCTTTGAGGTCAACTGCACCGTATAACGAAGAATCCCTATCCTGATAGATTATTACACCGTCACTTTGACTTTCGTACTCATTTACATTTTCAACCGTCCAAAGTTCTTTTCCGTCTTTATCAAGACCTGCCAAAGTTTTGGGCTGCATGAAATTATCAGAATAATAACCAATCGCAATACCGGAATTGTAATTACTTGTTATATTATATTTTGTGGCAAACTTTTCTTTTCCTGTTTTATCCATACATATAGAATTGTAATTTTCTTCAAGACGATCATTTGCCCACGAGGTTACTCTCATGAAAATATAACCATCAGAAAAACCTATATAATCATCACCGTCATCACCATACAATATCGAGGGATTGCTTATTTCACAAACTTCATTAGCAGGAATGTCTTCACTACCCTCAACACTTCCGACTTTTTTACCCGATGTTATATCGAGAATTACAAAATTTCCGTCAGATTTTTCAGCAACAACGAGATTTTCGGATGGGAACGACATATCTTCATAAATCGGTTCTATAACAATATTTCCGTCAATATCAATTATACCGTATTTATCATTATATCTAAATCTTCCGTAATCGGAGTCACCTACAAATTCGAAATGCCCTTTTGCATTAAATTCAACCTGTTTAAGTGTGAATTTTGATGTATTCTGAGCCGGCTCGTTGTCACTGCCATTTGCATTACTGTCGGCATTATCATTCTGTGATGTATCTGTTGAATTGTTTGCCGCCGACTGCGGTTTGCTGTTACCGCAACCGACAAATAAAATCATACAGCTTAAAAGCAGTAGGGTGCTTATCATAATTTTTATAATCTGTTTTTTACTCCTCATATTAACCGCCCCTCTCACAAACTAAATTTTCTTTCTTACAACGCTGAGAACTATGTTTGCAATCGAAACAATGACCATAAACCAACCTATAGCCGTCATATGGATTGTGCCGAAAGAAACAGCCGAAGTAAGACCGATAAAAAGTGCAAAAATGAGTGTTCCTACCAGCAGCATAATTGCACCTGCAAGATAAAATCCCTCACCCTTCTTTTTGGTTAAAAACTTAATAATGTATGCGAGATTCAATGCCATTCCCGCAATTACCAAAATCAAAGTAATTAACAAGAATATTGAAAAGCCACTGCCTGTGCTTCCTACGCTTGTAAATACATATGAAAACAGGGAATAACTTGAAATACTTCCGCTTCCACCGAAATACGAATACAAATTGTCCGCCAACGGTACATCTGCCCAAGTGCAAAACGGAAGTATAAGACACAGACACGCAAGCACAACAGTCACAATTCCGATAACTTTTTTCTTATCAAAAGACATCTTAATATTCGGAGCGTTGCTTGTAGTATTTGCATTTTGATTAAATTGATATACATTTCCGCCGTTGCTTACAGGTTCGGCATTATTTGCTCCGTTTGGTTGAGTTGATTCACCAAAATTTAAAGGATTTCCGCACGAAACACAATACTGCGCAGAATCGTTGTTTAACTTACCGCACTTTTCACAATACATAAAAAATCTCTCCTCGCTATTAAAATTATGTAACAATCTGTTACATAAATATTGTAACAGATTGTTACAATAGTGTCAATAACCAAATGCAAACAGGGATTGATATTTTGATGAAAATGGTCGGACTTCATGCCATAAGAAAGAAAAAGGGATACAGCCAGCTTAAAGTCGCTATGGATTTGAGCATAAGCCGTGAGGCTATCTCTTATTACGAAAACGGTCTGCGTTGCCCAAACCTCGAAATGCTCGTAAAACTGTCCGATTATTTCAATGTTTCAATTGATTACCTTATTATAGGAAAAAATTTCGGCGAATAGTCAAACAAATTATTTGCAGAATAAATCACCGCTCGGCTCAAAATGTCAAATTTCACAAAAATGTGTTGACAAATCGACTGAACGGTGATATAATCTATCTTGCGTTGAAATTTATAAGTAAGTTTGCAAAACCGACCTTTACAATTTCATCGGTTAAAATTAATATAGGGGTATAGCTCAGTTGGTAGAGCAGCGGTCTCCAAAACCGCGTGCCGAGGGTTCGAGTCCTTCTGCCCCTGCCACAAACAAGTCCTTGAAAATGGCTTAAACAAGCCGTTTTTGAGGATTTTTTCTTTTTCTGCTTATGGGCTTTCTAACACCATACCCCTTGTATTTCTAACACTTTTCTAACACTTCGTATTTTTACTTAATGATAATCATATCCTGCAAGGCGTTAGAAATATCATTTTTGGAAGTTTTGTTTGCGTGCGCATAAAAGTTTAATGTTGTTGCCGGACTGCTGTGACCTAACCAATCTCCGACTTGCACAGCGGAAAAATTCTTGTCAAGTAAATTACTTGCCGTACTGTGCCGCAAGTCGTGAAGTCTAACCATAGGCAAATCGCTTTCTTTGAGAATCTTGTGAAATTGCTTTGTCAGGTAGTTCGGCTGAATAACCTTACCATCTGCCCAAGTACAAACATAATCACTTTTGAAATAGTAATCACCCATTATTTCGGCTCGTTCTTCTTGTTGCCTTTTCTGCTCCTGCAAAATCTCAAAAACTTTATCCGTCATCGGTAAAGTGCGGTAACTGCTTTCCGTTTTCGGCTTATCTGTGTAACTGCCGCCTACATTTTGTTGGAGCGTTTCAGCTACCGTTATTGTTCTTCGGTCAAAATCAATATATTGCCACTTTAAGCCGAGTACTTCACTTCTTCGGAAACCATAAACAGCGGAAAGCTGAATAGGCAACTCTATTACATTCCCCTTAACGAGAATTAACAACTGTTCTAACTGTTTTGGATTTAAAAATTTTGCCTTGTATTTTTCGGATTTTGGAGTTTTTGCAGCGGAAGCCGGGTTGTATAATATCAATTCCCTATTTACCGCATCGGATAGTGCTTTACTGATATTCTGATGATGGTGCTTTATAGTTGTAGGCGATAAACCAAGTTCTAATCTTGACTTATAATAATCTTCAAGATGTATAGCTTTCAGTTTTTGCAGCGGAATACGCTTGTCCTCGAAATACGGAATTATGTGGTTTTCCATATTTCCCTTATAACTGCGATATGTATTCGGGCGTACTTCTTTTTCTATTGATTTCAACCATCTACGAAAATATTCCGATAACATAATATCGTTATAGGGAACGGAATATTTTTCAAATTCTGCAATCTGTTCTCGTAAAAACTTTTCTGCTTTCTTTTTGTTTCCCCTAATGGGCAAACCGGTATTTATCCACTTTTGCTTGCGTTTACCTTTTTCATCCTTCAGATTAAGTACAGCGTACCATTTACCTGACTTCTCTTGCAGATTGCCTGTAATTGCCATACAATTATCTACTCCTTTCTTTGGCTTACAGTCAATCAATCTGATGGTTTAATTATACCATAGATTGACCGTTGTGTATATTAAAAATTTAATTATGAAGCTGTTTTAAGAAAATCAATTACATTTTCTTTTGGGATAATGTATTTTTTGCCAACTCGTATTGACTTTATCAGTTTGTTCTTTAATAAATCATAAACCGAATTTCTTCCAATTTTCAACATCGTTTGTAAATCATCCGGAGTAACCACATCAGGGTATTCCGCAAATATTTCTTTATTGTTCATTCTTTACCTCTTTGTTACACTTTATAATTATGAAGGCACCCACATCAAAAGGATGCGAGTGCCTTTGTTTTAGTTATGTTGTTTTTTCATAGCTTTTAACAATGATTGAAATGTTTTCTTGTATTCTGCTGATTTTGATTTAACATCACGCAGACTTTCTTCATAGTTTGCCTTTACTTCCTTTGTAGCGGAAATCATTTCTTCATATTGCTTTTTTGTTTCCTCAATACTCTTATTTTGCTGGTCGAGATAATCAGCATATAACCTGATACAAGCTCTATGTGTATTCAGTTCCTTAACAACAGCATAATTTTCTTCTTTTAAGGATTTGTTTTCCGTTTCTAATTCTTCTAATTTCCTTTCAAGAAATTTTATTTTGTTTTTATTGTTTATCATATCGTCCTCTAATTCCAATGTATATTATTTTTTGCTAAAGAGCTACCTTTTGTAAGCGGATTTATAGCTATCGCCTTTACTAAATCCTCAAATTTATTATCTTTTTGCATTTTAGTGATAATATCTTTATAATCCTCTACGTGTTCTATATTAACATTTGTATCACCAAAGGTTATATTTTGATTGATATTCGGAGATTTTTGTAATTCCGCAATTTTCTTTTCAAAATTCTTAAAAGGAAATGCAGTAATTGGCGGAGTACCAAAGCTACTATATACATTATTACCCCAGACACTTAAAGGCTGTTCTGACATTTTACGCAATGTATCTCTTAATGAAACAAAATTCTCTGTATCTTGTGCATTGAGTACAAGTTCAGGCTTATCAGGCGTTCCGTCAAGCTGTGCCAATCCTGTATAATCGACAAGTCCGCCGGTTTTATATCCCTTTAACTGATTTAACTTAACCCAGCCTAAATCTCCGTTACCTAATGTTTTGCCTGTACTGATATGATAAGGATAAGCACTTCCCGGATTTGTGCTTGTAATATATACAGACTTTCCGAGATATTGATTGCCCCATCTTCCGCCGCCTGCTGAATTTTCGTAATAAATACCCGATGTATATGTAACCTTATCACCAATTTCGCCCTTACCATTACCTTGTTTTGCATTGGATTTGTTACCGTTGGTTTTAGTGGTGTTACTATTGGCATTAGTTTTTTTAGCAGTTGTGGTAGGCTTTGTTGTTGTAGTTTTCTTTGAAGAACTACGACCGCCTGTTATAATGTCAACTCCTGCGGCAATATTATTCAATGTTTCATTCAGCGATGTCAAAGTATTGCTGAAATTGTCACCATACATTGAAATAACATTATTAGAGGATGTTATTCCGCTTGACCATATATCAGTCATATTATCGGTTAATGTATAACCAACACTTTCGCCTGTTTCTCTCAATGTTGCAGAAATATCACCGGAATTTAGATTGATAGTATCAATCATATCTTCCATAAGCATATCAATGTTATCCAAGCGTTCATTTAAGATTGTTTCATATTCATCATATAATGTATCTAATAACTGTTTGGTATCAGAAATATATTGCTCATATTCGGTTTCTGCTAATTCTTTTTGTGCATCAACTAAATCAATCTTTAATTTTTGAACTTTGGCTTGTGTTTCCTCTGAAACATTATTTTCATATGCCGCTAATTGTTTTTGAATTTCCGCAATGGCAGAAGTTTTATCTTCAATCTTATTCTGATAATCGTAAAAACTCTTTGCCTTATCTAATGAGTCAGTATAAGTATCTATTAAATCCTGCAAAGAGTCTAATTGAACTTTTATGCCATCTTCAACAAGACTCTTAATTGCTTGTTTTTCTTCCTCTGCATTCTTAATAGATTGCTGTTGTAATTCAAGCAATTCTTCTTTGCGCTCAATGAGTCTTGTATCTGCCGGGTCATCTGCAAGCTGATTTTGAATGCTTATTAACTCTTTAGCATACTTATCAGCCTGTGCCATATAAGTATTATAGTTGACTCCGTGCAATCCGGCTGTTGCTAAACCTTTGTCTGTAAAATTACCGACATCATCAAACATATCAGAATTGCTCATCAAGTCGATTAAGAAATCAGATTCAGAATTGATTTGTGAAATACGGTCTTGCAGATAGTCAAATACGCTCCAATCAATCTCACGCATCTTATCTTCATATTCAGCAAGTGATACAGTAGCATCATCAATGGCTGATTTCGTGTCCTCAATAGCAATGGTCATATTATACCATTCTTCACTATATTTAGATATTCTGCCTGAATTAACTGCTTCATCTAAAGCCTCTTGCAAGCCGGCATATTTATCATTAAGCATAGCTATATTATTTTGCTCCTGATTTGCCAACTTTTTGTAATATTTTGAAGATACAAAATAATTCTGTGCCTCAAGCAATGAGATTTGGCTTTCCATATGATTTGCCTTATTTTCCATTCTTGATAATTGGTTATCAAAATCCTGTTCAATAAGGTCAAATTTATCTTTATAGAGTTGAGCTAATTCATCGTTTAAGTCTTGTACGGCTTCTTTACAGTCAAGTGCAGCTTCATAATATTGCTTATATTCGCTTATAAGACTTGCTGTATCGGAATCATAATCTGTAATGCTGTAACTGCCGTTGCGTACTGCTTGCTTTATTGAAGATGATAAATTGATAGAATTTGCTTTAGCCATATATGTGCTATAAGCTGTATTCTGAACCGCAATCTGCTCATTGATTTTCTCAATTTCGTCACTCGTTGCATTAAGTCTCTTTTTAAGTGACTTGAACGCACTTTCGGCAACTTTCTTTAATTTATTTACTGCTCTTTGAACACGGTCAATAGCAATTTCAACATAATCTATGGTTTGTGTTGAATCGTTGGAAGAATCTTTGCTATTGCTACTATCGCTGTTATTAGAACCACTCGGAGTAGTAATAACATTTCCTTTTGCAGTAATTTTACCTGAACCACTGGAGAAAGCTGTTCCTTCAGCAAGTGCTGTTCCTCTTTTCTTACCGGAAGTGATTTTACCATTCTTTAATATCTGCCGTGTTTGTTCGGCGTTAAAGATAATGTCGCCCTTTTTGTATTTGAAAAATTCAGCTCCATTATCTCCGATTGTGAAGAAACGACCGTCACGAACCACAATTTCCTGACCGAGTTCTCCGCCTAAAGCCTCTCCATCTTCCTTTGTACGCCAATCGCCTTTAGCTTTTGCTGTACCATTCACATAGGCTGTTCCGTTTGCTTTTGAACCACCACTAAACAGTCCTGAAATCCAAGAAGTTATTGAACCGCCAAGAGAATTAACTACCGGATTATATGTTATAGTTGCAGTCTTGCTTTGTGGTTGCCATTTATCAATGGAGTTTTGATAATCTTTAATAGCTTGACCGCTTGGTGATGTGTATTCAACGGAAGCAGTTTTATCTTTTGGTTCATAATTATCAATACGAGAGCTATCTAAACCGGCTTTAACCATCATTTCAGGAGAAATATTAGAAATTGTTTCTTGAACAGTATCTAAATCTTCCTGCTTTGGTGAAACTCCGGCTTCAACATCAGCTTGAATGTTTGAAACGGCATCGGTAAAATCCTTATCATCTAAACCTAATTTGGTTTTCACTTCTTTAGGTATTTCGTTAATTTTAGTTAGAGTTTCACCGATATTAGTTTCTGCTTCGGAAGTATCAGCACCAATAGCTGTTTTTAACTCGATGTCATTATAATTAGTTTGATAATCTTTGAGGTAACTAATTAAATTAGTTATATCATCATTTGCTTCATCTGTATCAACGTGCATAACGGTAGGTGCAGAAAGTTCCTGCTTACGATTCATTAAACCGATAAGCACGGTTTCTGCTTCCATAGCACCTTCTACGGATAAATCAATTTTACCCTTTTTATCCTTAAAGCCATCAACTAACTTTTGTGCTTCGTCAATTTGAGAATTAACATCCTTTATACTGTCGGTATCAAAATCAAAGTTAGTTTTTGTTAATCCGAGTTCTTTAAGTTTATCTGTTGCAGTTGTAAGTTCATCTTGCAGATAATCAAGTTTTGTAAAAATTGAATCGAGGTTAATATCAAAACCATAATCCGATAATTTCCTCATTATGGCTTGTACGGTTTCAATATCAAGTCCTAATTTCTCGGCAACATCTGCATCGTCACCGACACCAAAGTTAATATCCCAACTTCCGTCATCGTTGAGTTTTACCCATTCGGAATTTAACTGGCTAACATCATTCAAGAAATTTAGACAACCGTCCGAGCTTTCTGTGAAATATCGGGTCATTTTCTCATAACCCTTGTCATAAGCTGCTAATAACTCTTCTATGCTTGCAGTAGATAAATCCTCATTGCTCATCAACTGAACAGCAGCTCTAAATTCATTTGTGCCGATTAAGCCCTCGTCATAAAGTTCTTTGATATGTTCAAGTCCACCTTGCAGACTGTCATACATATCTCCTTCTTCACCTAACGACTGTGCTTCTTCCCACTTTTTGAAAGATGAGGTTAAACCGTCATACTGTGCGGCAAGAGTAGCAGTATCGTCAATCTGGTCAAGAATATCCTGTCTTTTTGCGTACAAATCCGCAACTTTAGTTGCATCGTCACAATTCTTAATCTGCTCTGTTAAGTTCTCATATTGACTTGTTAATGATACCAATTCAAGATTATTTGCAGTCTTGATTTGGTTTTCATATTCGGATTCTAACTGTCTTAATTCTTTTGTATTGAGATGTATTCCATTAGCAGTTTTCTCAAATAATTCATTGGCATTAAAATCTTTGAGATTTTGATACCTATTTGTGAGATTTTGGATTGAATCCGCCGTTAAGCCTGTTGAAGTAACTGATTCTTTCATTGCAGAATACAGTTTATCCATATTATCGGCTTCAACATCAATATCAATAGAAAATGCCGTACTGCCAACAACACCGCCTAATTCTAATACTTGCTCTTGGAAAGCCTCTAATTTTGCAATATCTTCTTCTGTTTCCATTTTGCCAAACTGTTCTGCAAAATCAGCAAGCATTGTATTATTTAGGTCACCTTTGAGTTCGTTAATCGCAACATCTAAATCATTGGTTCTGTCAGCGAGTTGTGGGAAATCCTCAATTAGTTTTACAATATCCTTGTTTTCTAATTCGCCTTTTTGGAATTTTTCAAAAGCATCATCAAGGGCTGAAATGCTATCAACATAATCATCTACTCTGTCGATAAATTCAGGATTATCTTTATCGCCTTTTGCAGATATTAAGTTTTCAAAAGCACCGCCAACGCTTTCTCCGATTTCTTTTGCATAGGATTTATAATCCTCAATAGCTGTTTTCCAATCATCCAATGAAAAATTAGACGGGTCGCCTTTGAGATAGAAATAGTCTTGTAATAGGTGTATCTTTTCCGCAGCCTTAACAGCTTGGTTGATGGCATCATTGCCTGTAAATTCTGCACCAATTTGAAGTTTCAGGTCATCTTCTCTTGTGCCGTTAATAACACCTTCAGCATATTTCTGTAATGCTTCCGGAGATAAAGTTTCTTTGTAGTTGCCTTTTTCATCTGTTACAATCGGTGTAAAGTTTATTGCAACAGAACCATCGGAATTTGAAAATGTTGATGTAAACACTGTTGCTGTGCCGTCAGAAGATACATCCCAACCAGCCTTTTTAAGCTCGGAATTATCGACTGTTGGACGGAGTGTAAGGTCAACTGTGCCGCCTTCAGATAAATTATTTAACTGATTTTCAACATTGGCAGAAGTAAAATCGGTAGAAATCTTATATACTATATCTTTGTCGGAATTAGATAAACTATCTATCCAATTATTAAAATCGTTGATTTCTTGCTTTGCTTCATCTGAAAGTTCCGGAATCAGTTTAGGAATTTCTAAATGTGGATTATCAAAAAAATCTAAACCATTTGGCGTATCTTTCAAATTAGGAAATTCAAAATTTTTGGTGTTACTCTCAATAGATTTGCGGAATCTATTTTTGACTTCTTCTGCACCTTTTGCGGTATCGGAAGCGAATTTATCGTACCATTCGTTATAGTATTTAGAAAATTCTTCAAGCGTACCTAAATAATTATCTACCTCTGTTTCGATAGCATCACTACTTAACGCTTTATCCTTTATTGCTTGTGAAATCGTTTTATTATTGGTAATGTTATCAATAATTTCTTGTCTGTATTTCTCGTAATCTTCAAGCGAATCAATATCAGCGTTATTGTTTGCAACCTCTGACATTGTAAGTTCATCAAGCAATGTTTTTGCAGCTTCAACCTGCTTTGTAAATACGCCTTCTCCGCCTGCCAAAGCATCTTTGATTTCAACTAACTTTTTCCAGGTCTGATTATTGTTATAATCAAATCCGTCTGTATTTTCTAATGCATCAATAGCATCATTGATGGCATTGATTTTGTCCTGCAAAGTTAAATCCGCATTGAATATAAGTTTTGTAAATCTGTCACCAAAACCTAATATATATTCTTCATAATCAACAAAAGCACTGCCATAACCTTTTTCTTTCCAAACCTTATCAATAATTTCAGCGGCTTTATCTCTGTTTTCATCATCGCCCCAATAATCAAAGGTTATTACATTGTTATCATCGTTCCAGTCCGAAATAATATTTCCTTCGTGAAATATCTTTTTTGATGCTTCATCGGCAGCATCTACATAGGCTTTTTCAAAAGTGGAAATATTAGTCTGTAATTGTGTTGATTGTATATCCTTTAATTTTGCGAGTTCTTCATCAAGTTTGCCATTTACAAGGTCAAGATTATCAGCTTGCGCACCAACTAATTTAGTAATCTCATCTTGAATATCTTTAATTTCTGCTCTATTAGTTGAGTCAGTCATATCAGATTTAGCTAATTCTTTGTATTTTTCTATTAGTTCAGACAAAGAATTTTGCTCATTAGATATATTTTCAACCTTTTCTCTTGATGCTTCGGCAACTTCCTTTGCTTGATTGTATGCTGTTTCTTCTGCGTTAATCAATTCTCCGATTTTTGAAATTAAAGCAGAAATAGCCCAGCTGATACCCATAGTTACAACAGTATTTAATGCAGCGGATGCAACTCTTAATGCAATGGTCGCAACTTTTGCTTTAAGCAAATAAGCCGCATAACCGGATAATGAAGCATTAGCACCGTTCAAGCTGCGCAAATACTGCGCCATTGATGATTTGCTGTTTTGCAAGGATTGATTATAGGATGCTTGAAAGCTTGCAGATTTAGAAGAAACATTATTGTATCTCTGCATTGCAAGCGACAATTCAGAAATTCTTGTTTTTGTTCCTGCAAGATTATTACCCAACAGCTGGATTTTGTTTGCATCATCAACGGTAAATATGCCTTTATTCTTTATCAATGATAGTGCAGCGGCAATACCGGCTAATAATGTAGGGAGTGTACCAACGGTATTTACGATGTCATCGGTCGTATCTAATACATTTGCAAGTCCATCTACTAAACCTTTTACAAATTCAGAATCCAATACATCGTTTGAAAGAGATTGCCACGTTGTTTCGAGCTGTGCAATATGACCTTTTAATGAATTGAGATATTTTTCGTTTTCGGCGTATGCTGTGCCGGCAGAGTTATAAGCTGCTTCGGTTGCTTTTTCAACATTACCCCAGTTATTGATTAGAGCCTGAACTGCATTTGCTCTGTTTTTACCGGCAATGATTTCAAGCAAAGAAGCTCTGTCCGTATCGGATAACTCGTCATATATTTTAGAAATATCTGACATAACATCATAAATATTTCTAAAATTTCCTTCATCATCAAAAATATTAACTTTGCCGTGAGTAAGATTTAATATTTGAGTTTGAATTTTAGAAATTGAATCAACATTATCATCAACTTCTTCACCTAATTCTTCAAGTTCACCCCTCATTCCTCTAATACGCAAAGTCAAAATCTTTAAGGCAGTACCGGATGTTGAGCTATTTTGGAGTACCTCTTGAATACCGGTAAACATACCGGCAGCTTCTTGGATTGATGCTCCGCCTTGTGACAATACAGAGGCAGACTTTGACAAACCATCGCCAACATCAGCAGCGGATTCAGCAAATTCGTTACCGAGCTTATCATAAATATCCGTTATCATTTCGATAGCGGCAGTGGAGTCATTATTGTTTAATTCAAGGAGTTGTTTTTCAAAACCTTTATAAGCCGTCACAAGGTTTTCATTAGCCGTGCTTTCATCAAGGTCAGTTACATTCTGATACATAGTTGATATTTCGGCTAATTTTTCCGCTGTATCGGTATCAAAGCCTAATCTTACCCATTCGGCTGTTGAGTTGATGATAGTATCAAGAGTTGAAGCATAGGCTTTTGCACCGCTAATCATATCCTCATAAAGTTTATCATATTGACTATCGGTTAAATCTGTAACACGATAAAGTTCTGTCATAGCGGTATCTACATCAAGAACATTATCGTACATTGCCCTGATTGCTCTTGCAGACTCCATAAACAGCATTGTTGCGCTGAAATAGGCACTTAACCTTTTTATTTGTGCCGATAATTTATCACTAAACGATAATGTAGATTTGCCGGCTATTGTAGCCTCTTTGGTTATTGCTTGAAATTCAGCCTTAATACCGTTCAATCTTGTTGCATCACAAGTTTTTAGTTCCGCTTGTAATTCCTGAATCCTTGTTCCAAATTCCTTTGCGGCAGCAGAATTTTTCTTCAACCACACATCCATTCCCAAAGAAAGATTGTTCTTTTGCTGTTGAAGTGTCGATGCATTATTTGTAATTTTCTCCTGATTTGAAACTTCTTTTAATTCGTTTTTAATACGTTTTAATGTGTTTTCGTAATTCTGATATGCGGTTGTGAGTTGTTCAGGAGTTCGGGAATTTTCCATTGCTCGCAAGTTATTATTTAGCTCCGCAGATAGAGAATTTATATTAGCGTATTCGCCTGAAAGTTTAGAAATTTGAACGGTTATATCCGATATTTCAGATTTGAATTTACCGTTATTCATCTGAACATTTATGCTGTTAGCCAGATTGTTTTTAGTGTCTGTCATTTTAGCATTCAGTTCTTCGAGTTTTAACTCTGTATCTTCAATGACTGTCTGTATTCTGCCCATTTGGTCTGTATTCAAATGAACATTAAAAATTCGTTGTAACGCCTGATAATCAGCTCTTAATTGGTTTAGTTGCTGTGACAGTACAGATATTTGATTTGTATTTTTCGTTGTATCTAAACCGTTAAGTTTGATTGAAATATTGCCGATTCTTCGCTGAATATCAAGTAGTTGTCGGTAAGCATATGTACCTTGATTTACCACATTGTTAAATACATTATTTGTGCTATTTCCGTTTGAAAGATTTACACGGATATTATTTGCAGCATTGATAATTTCGTCCAGCTCACGCCTTAATGCAGTTAATCTTTGCAAAGCATTTGTTGTATCAACTTTTACATTAAATTTTTTATTTTGTAGCTTATTTATATCCTTATCAAGGTTTGAGGTATCAAGTTTTGCAGTTACCCTTAAACTATATTCGTTTATAAAATCACTTCCTTTACAAAAGAAAATAGCCAGCCCGAAGGCTGACTATAAAATCGTAGTTTTATTTACTTTTTATGTTCATTAACAGGGGTTTCATCTTTTTTCTTATAACATTTAGTTTCAAGCCCTTTTCTGCATTACCTAAAATGTAGTTATCATTTTTATCTATTAGCGAAAAAGTAAAGTTAGGTAAAACACGGATATAGCATTTTAATTTTGCTGCCATACGCTTTGATTCTCTAACTTTTTTAGCGTGATTCATACTAACATATATCGTACTGCCATCAATCGCTTTAACCGGGTATTTTTTATTTCCGACTTTTATGTTCTGTACCGAATTAGTAAATTGTTTTCTTTCCTTGTGATTCATTCTACTATTTCTTTGGAACGGAATACTTTTTAGTTTTAACTCTTTTGCGATTTCGAACTGTTCAAAACCTCCGATTAACTTAAAATCATATGATAGATATACCGGAATCAATTCTTTGGTTTTCCAATACAAACTCCTTGATTTAGCTAAAATCTTTTCACTCACGTTGTAATTGCCCACTTTGATTTTATCAATGCTGATTCGTGGATATTGCTTTTTCTTACGGAGATGCTTGCCGTTTTTACTGGTCTTTTCGCCTATCTTTTTCCAAACGAGAGTGCCATCTTTATTATATTCGGGGTTGTATTCTTTTATATTTTTTAATTCCATAGTTTAGTTTTCCTTTCTCATTCTAATATCTTCTTTATGTTTTCTTGAAGTTTTTTAATGCCGTGGTCGTGTCTATACCGTTTTGCTGCAAGATAAACTTTACTTAAATCCGTAATATACATATTATCTTTAATACACTCATCACCCAAATACAAAGCATATATTTCAGGCTGATATACCTGTTGTGGTGTCATTTTCGCCCACCCAGTATGTGGATGAAGCGGAAATATATCGAGTCGAAATCCCCACCTTTTGAAATCATATGCAATATTTCTTGCTTCTCTAATAATTTTTTCTCTTTTCTGCCGGTCTAACTCTTTTATCATTTTGGTTTCAGGTTTCATTTGTAAAAACCTTCAGGGATTTCAGCCCATTTTGAGCCGTTCCAATATTTTTGTTTTAATGGGATAGTATATTCTTTGTTGCTCCACCGATATTGTATAGCCACAGGATAAGAGGAAGGTATTCCATTTTTTAAATATGTACCATATTTTGTAATGCAATCAACATATTTTTCGCTCAATACCTCTATTGTATATCCTGCATCAGTTAAATCCTCATAATCAAGAATAACGGAATCTACTGGAGTTCCACGGTGTTTTGCAACTTTAATGTGCTTATTCTCAATGTCTAAAACCAAAAAGTAATCATCATAATTTATATTATCAATATGTTGTTTTACATAATAACCTTGCTCAATTTCCATTTCCGTTATCCTCACTATCAGGTTTTTTTATCATTATGATGTTATATTTTTCTGCGAGAATATCCAAATTATGTATGTACCACTGAAATCGCTCACTGCCAGAATTTGAAAAAGCCATATCGGCAGGTGGGCTTTTAATTCTTTCAACGAAAAGATTTTCACCGTCAAACTCACGGCATATGTAGTATCTTAACTTGCCACCTTTTCTCTTATTGCGACTTTTCGCACTGTATAATAATTTATTTGTGTAGTTGTACATTTGTCCTCCTTTGCTAAAAAAGGGTGTTTTTATTATGTTCTTTTCTCTGTCAATGAAAATATTTTTCTCCGACTCCGAAAAATTGAGACAATAAATCCCCAAATAATGGTATCTAATACATCCCACCGAAAATTACCGAAATAATCTTATGTGGCGTATCGGTAAAGACAATTATTTATTTGTCAATTTCATAACTGTATTAAATAGTTTTTATTCGATAAGCCTATTCAGCTTATGAAATTTTGATAAACCAACAGAGAAAAAGGAATAGGGTTATCGTACAATTACTCATTTAATTTAATAATATACAATATATGAAAGTATCATATTAAATGAGGAATTGTATATAAATTAAGAATAGTCTTAATCCATATACTAAATCAATACTATTCTTAATTATATATAGTACCCATCATAATTGTTTCATTAGCCTTGACAGGCAGTCTTATCTCCAATTCTTTTATTTGTTGATTTTCAAAATGAATCTTAAAAAAGAATTGAAGATAAATTCTACTCTATATTTTATATTTTTCTCTTTAAGGGTAATACCTCAAAAACGGCTTAAATAAGCCATTTTTAAAAAAATTTAGCACCTTCAAAGTGCTAACATAATAATGTGTTGCGCCTCCGTCAACTATTTAGCCACTCCAAAAATAGGTTTCTCATTCGCTTTGACGGAATGTATATATTGATTATTTTTTCACTTTCCGTTACCCTAATATTGCTTCTCCACACCCACTGTAATAATGTAGATAATGCTATTTTATCTTGGTCTATGGTTATTCCGTGTTGTTTGAAAAATTTAGTTATTTCAGGATTTTCGTACCAATTCACAGCATACATCAAACAAGTTGCATTTCGATGGTCGTTAGTCGCCCGGCAGTTACAAGGAACAAAGCCATTAGTATATCCCTTGCCCGATAGTTTCGGCTTGCAATCTTTGAATGAAGTCCACATTATGTATTTGCTGTTGGCTCTAACAATGTTTCTGCAATAATTGTAAAAATTTTTCTGTATCTGAATAAGTTCTTTTTTGTTATAGTTATTTTTGCACCAAGTTGATGATAGTACATTATCTTTTTGACTTATGTTTTCGTTAAGAGTTCCATTATATATGTTTATTCTCTCTTTGTATGAATTTTTATCAGGATTATAAAAATTCACAAGTGTGTATTCTCCGTCAACCAACTTTATACTTTTCTTTTGGTACTCAATTTCGTATAAATCAAAGTAATATTTCATTAAAGAGCCTTCAAAAAGGTATGTAAGCACATATATTTTTTTGAATAACTTAAAGATTTCATTCGGAAAATGCCAAAGGAAAAATTTTTCGTCAACTTTGAACAAGCATTTATTTTTTGACAAAATTCGTACATCATCAAATCTTGTATCAAGTTCAGAGCCTACCCATTCAATTAAACCGTCATCACTTACTTTAATATCACCATTTTGAAGTAGGTATTTATAATCATCTTTTCCTGTAAAATGGTATGGCTCAACTGCTGTTAATGTTTCATCAAGTATAAGTGTGTACTCATTTTGTTTTAATGCTTCTTTGCAATTATCGTCAAACCTGCGAAATAGCTCGTGCGTGCTTGCAATATCCATTTGATTAGTTAAAAGTTTTGCAATATTGCCTATCTTTCCATTACCTTTATTCTCTGGTTCAAACATCTTTCTATCGGTTGCGTTTTTTATTCTTTTGACTTCATCCAGATATGGCGTAATATACAAGATATTTTCATTTAGATTTTGATTCAGCAGATTATTTACAGTCCAAGTGGTTTTTCCGCTGCCCATTATGGAATCAATGACTATTACTTTGTTTATATTGAATCGCTCCTTCCGGCAACTGATTTGAGCTTTTCAATATTCCAACGGTCAATGCAGTCTCTTAACGCCGGCGTATTGGCAAATAAAAAACGGTTACGGTTATCGGTTTCGTTTGGCAATAATCGTAATAAAACAAAACCGTGCAGCATTAAATAGCCAGCCAAACGCTGGCTGTAAATCGTCATTAAACTTGTTTCTCTGTCGGGCATTTTCTTACTATCCTTTCAGTTTTTACCTCATCATAATAAATTTCGTCCAATGTTCTTGTGCCGTTCTTATAGTCTGTATATGCCTTTTTAGTAATCCACGCAAAGATAGTAGCATTATCTTTTTCGAAGGCTACACAGCGGTATTCTTCTTCCCATTTGTTATCTTTACGTATCTCATCAATATAGTTATTGTATTCCGTGAAGTCATTATTTACTTTTGCTTCTTCTAACAATTTGTGAGCTTTGAGATGTTCGGAGTGCGTAACCCACACTAAATTTAGGGAATTATTATTAAAAATCTCTCCGTCAATGTGATGCACTTCATTTTTAAGTTTTCCATTTGCACACCACGCAAAAGCAACTAACACGTGCGTTCTTTCCGGGAATGATTTATTGTTGACTCTTATATTAACCTGCATATAATCGTGAGCTGCTTTATTTTGGCTTAATACTCTGCGATAACTTAAATCAAGCACTCTGCCTTTGTTTGTAACTCCATATTGGCATCTGGTCTTATATTTTAGCGGTTCTTTAATGCTGTTTGGATTATGGAAACTTTCGATGAATTTAACAGACTCATCAAAGTCAAGTTCCATATTTCCGAATGGAGAATATAAACTTCTTGCAGTTATCTTTCCATTCTTGAAATCTGTAACCTGATTTCTATTTAGCAATATTGTTGTTTCGCCGAAAACATCTAACTGATGCTTTTTAATTGCAGTGTAAATTCTTGCTTTTGCCTTTTTTAATGCTAATTTGTATTGCTCATCTTTTTTGTCTGCATTTTCAAATTCTGTGCTAATTAAGTATTCCGCTGCCTCTTTTACTTTGATTAAATTATTTTCTTTGTTTTTCATTTTTGATATTCCTTTCATTTTGATGTTTTGATGTGATTAGTTAAAATCCGTACTTTGTCAAATAATCGTTAATGCGTTCATCAACTTCTTGCGAAAAATTAAGAGTTCCTTTTTTGCAAGCATAAAAATATGATGCTGATATTCCTACTTTTCGGCAAAATGAAGTAATTGGAATCCCTAACTCATCAAGCATTTTTTGACATCTTTCAATTAAGGTCATAGATTGTCCTCCTTTTTCAAATTTCACACATATATTTATGTTTATATGTGTGATAAAAACAAAGAAAGGGATATATTATTTTTATGTCCGATTTTAGAGCAAGAATGTTTTATTCTATTTTTATATCCCTTCCTATGACGAAAAAAGGAGTTTTCAAAAAAGCCTTTATTATAGGCGTTTTTACGGTTTTCTCTCTTTAACTTTTGATTTCTAAACCGTTACGCTTTCTTTCTCTGTATCGTCTTGCTCGTTCTCGTGCGGATGCTTTGTTAGCCTTAATTTGACAATATATACACCGAATTTCTCTATTACTATCGGGATAGAATTTTATACCACAGTCAATACAGGTCTTTAAGATTTCGGATTGACTATTAGTTTTTCGGTTATTGACTTTGCACTTTTCACAATATTTACGATTTCGCTGTTTGCTGTTTTTAATCAAATCCCCACATTTTGCACAGTGTATGTATTCATCATCTCGCCAAGCTGAAAAATAGCAGTTTGCCACTGCGTATAATATCTTAATATCATCATTTGTTATGGTTGCATTTTCTCTATCGGCATAGTAATCAAGGTTAAACCTAATATCTGTTAATCTTTGACTGTTACTCATTTTCAGCCAATAGTCTTTGTCTACGCTTGCTATCAATGAAAAATCAATACCGTATTTTTTTAAAACTGTATTACATCTTGCAACAACTGTTTCTGGTTTAATTTTTAATTTTTCTGCTATCGTATCAATATAACATCGTTTTTTAATCATTCTGTTGTTTCCGGCAAGCAAACATCTACCATTAAATTTGCAATCTTTGCAAGTAGTCCTAAAGGTAATATCAGGCATAGTAAGCAACTCCTATTGCTTCCGCTTGCTTTTGACATTCAGCGGCATACTTCGGATATGTTGCTGCTATTCTATCAAGTACAGCTTTTTTGAAAATAGGGTAGGCTTCATTTCTTCCAACTTTTCCTTTATTATCAAACAAAGTTAAATCATAACTAATCAGGTTATGACGAATATAATTCACTACCCATCGCATCAATGTTTCCTCATTTGGCGTACGCAAGGTAAAATTTTCATATTCATAACAAGCATCTTCATATTCTTTGCAGACATCATCATAAGATTCAAACTCGTCATATATGTATCTATCGACTTTTCTTTCATAATAAAGCATTGATTGCCACAGGTTGTTTTCAATACGTTCTTCGTTATGCTTTAACACCATTTCGATAAGTTCATCATCGGGAATAATTCTAATTTCAAAGCTATTTGCAATTTCAACCATTTTTTCCTTTAGACGCTTTTCTTTTGTCTTTACCGCTGATTTCGCCGCATTTTTCCTTTTACTTGCTTTATCCAATGCCTTTTTGAAATCTTCCGTTTCCATTATTTCAAGCACTTTTCCTTGCTCCCATAATTTCATAGGGGCAGCACACTTGTAATGTGGATTCGGTCTTTCCGTTGGTTCAGGCAACAGGTTTTTAATCATTGTTTTTGTCCAACCCATAGCAAGGATTGTTGATTGCGTAATCATTTGACTTTTTCCGTTCATTTCGTTTGCTCCTTTGTAAAAAATATTAAACATTTGAATTTTGAAAAATAAAAAAGGCTGCACATAATTGAATACAGAATCAAATCAATATCAAGTCTAATTTTTCTCAAAAAACAGACTTGGTATGATTTTTTTTATTAGCCAAAATCGGCTAACATTCTATACTCAATCAAGCACAGCCTTAACATACTTAAATATGAAGGAAATCGCTCCGCACATTGCGGTTAAGATTGATTTAATTTTCTTTATTATAACATATCTTTTTTGATTTGTCAATAGCAAAAACAATAAATATTGTATAGTATCAATAAATTTATATTGCAACATAGGTTGGAACTATGTTAATAATAACTAATAATCTTATATGCGGAATTTCCATACAGAAATAATACACCTTTATATATAGTATTACTTATATACTATTCATTATTCTTATAGAAATTAAGAATAGTATTGATTTACATACAATTCCTTATTTAATACGATTCTTATATATATTATTATATTATATATAAATAAGAAATTGTATGAGATAAACCCATTTGCTTCTCTATGGTTAATCGTATAATAATAATACATAAATAGGTTTATCCTTATTTGAATAATACTATTATTGAATTGGTGAAATCAGTAATTGTCTTTACTGAACCGCCCGGAATTGATACAAATTTTATGATAAAAAATATCGTGTTATTTCGATTGTATCGCATTATTTTGTAAGTAATGAATTTATACTAATAAGTGCAAAAATCCCCATACAGGTCAATTCTCGGCTTGTATGGGGTATTCTAATTTATTTGGTATCGCAGCGGAACAAGTAATCATTTTCGCTGGATATAAATTTTGAATAATCCACTCTTAATATATTTCCGCTTGTGCCTTTACCACTGCCGAAGGCAATCCGCCCATTCGTAGAACAATAACTGATTCGCTTATCGTTATACAATCTCACTAAATCTGTTGTGTGCTTTTCTGTTGGTTTGCCATCTCCGAACATAAAGCCTTCAGATTCGGCTTGATTATAAAACATTTTGCAAATTTTTGAATCTTTCAGGTAAATGTAAATTAAACCCTCGAATTTCAACAGCTCCGATAAATTTCTTTTTGTCATCAATTAACACTCCTTTTGAATTTTACATAAAGAGTGCAGAAAAAATTCCCATCGTTTCCGATGGGAATAGATTTTTGTCATATATTCCATCGGTCAAGCAGTAGCACCTTGCAAATGCAGGTTGCTGTGTAGTCAACGGTCTTGTTCCCTCGTACACTCTTTATGGATATATTTAGTATAGATGTAATATCTTATTTTGTCAAGAATTACTTTTTGTTTTTGAAATCACTTTGCTTTTTCTTAGTTGTTGATTTTTAAATTGCTCAAAACTATTTCTAATCATTAAAAAAAATTTCTTGCTTATCATCATCTACATATGACATAAAATCTCCGGGCTGACAAGAAAAATATTCACATAATCGGTTAATTGTTTCTGTATCTACTCGTTTTTGTTTATTCAAAGTACCAGATAAAACTTTATCTATTATATTTGGATTAAATCCAGCTTTTCTCAAATCGTACTTTTTAATTCCTTTTTGTTCCATTATATTTTTGAGTTTTAACATTGATATAGCCATTTCATACTCCTTTATAACATTTAATATAAGCACTCTCTTCCACTATACATAGTATACCACAATATATGTACGAATACAAGTACAAAATTGCACAAATAAATGTACGAATGTTTGTACACTTTGCCTATTGCAATAATGTACGAACTATGATACAATATAGACAGTGAAAGGGAAAGCGAACACCCGATGACAAACGGCTCGTTATCTTGTGATTACGATACACCCGACAGCGCATAAGACAGGGCAAGGCAAGCGGCGCAAATAAAAAATAAAGGAGATTACAAATTATGAGTATCAACGAAATGGAAAAGAAAATCGCAGCATTAAAGGAATGGGAGGAGCTTTTAGAAGAAGCAAAGGCACAGGTTGAAAGCCTCAAGGATGAAATCAAAGCCGAAATGCTTTCACGCAATACCGAGGAAATGACCGCAGGGCGTTATATTTGCCGCTGGACTTCCGTTCTTTCAAACAGATTTGACACAACGACATTCAAAAAGGAACACGCTGAAATGTACAAGCAGTACACAAAGCAGACATCAAGCCGTAGATTTTCAATAGCTTAATGAAAAGCCCTTGCTAAAACCGGCAAGTTAAAAGCAAGGGCAAGCAACCACACCAAACCAGCGGAGCAGTTACATATATATTATAATCGTAGCTGCTCCAAAAATCAATAAAAAGGAGCATAAAAAATGAAATGGTTTAACAATCCTTCAACGCTCGAAGAACTCAAACAGCAGTATAAAAAACTTGCATTGAAACATCACCCCGATTTAGGCGGAAATACAGCGGATATGCAGGAAATCAACAACGAATATGATTTACTCTTTGCAAGTCTAAAGAACACACACGCAACCGCAGAGGGCAAGACATACACGGCAAGCAAGGAAACAACCGAAACGCCGGACGAGTTCAAAAATATAATCAACGCTCTTATAAATCTTGAAGGCATCAATATTGAATTGTGCGGCTCTTGGTTATGGATAACAGGAAACACAAAAGAACATAAGGAAGTGTTAAAGTCCTTACATTTTCGCTGGAGCAAATCAAAACTTGCGTGGTATTATCACACAACGGATTACAAGAAATCAAGTAATAAAACATATTCGCTTGATGAAATCCGTGACCTTTACGGCAGCGAAACAATCAAATCAGAGCCACAATTAAAATTAGCAATCATTTAATAATTAGAGCTGTGCTAACGGCTTGACGGGCAGAAAGGTATATTATTATGAATATTTTAATCATTACTATTATATGCTTGTATCTTGCATTTAATATTGTAACTTCAAAGATGTTGACCGCTAAAGAAATGAAAACACGATTTATAGATGGTCAATGTATTGTCGGTAAAATAGCCGCTAATGCTTTTTATAGCATTGCGTGGTTATTAAAGGGATTAAAATTTATTATTATAAATACTGTTAAATAAAGGAGAATTTCAAAATGATTACATTCACAAACAAAGATGACAACAAACAATTTATTTCAATCAACACAGATGAAAATACAAACATTGATATTATCATCAAGGAAATAAGAAAACAATACCCATCATTAAAACAGTTGCACATAATTTTTGACGAGGCTGAAATACTTATACCGCTTGAAACCGGCTTCCCTTATGGCTTTTCACTCAATGAATTAAGAGAATATATAAAACCCATAGCAGCGGCAACAATATCACATTTTGCGGTTGATATGGACACGCCAACACAAAGATATTATTGTTAATAAATAAAGCTGCGCTAACGGCTTGACGGGCTGGAGGTTGAAATGAAAACAACAATTAAACTTGAAACACTGCCAAAATCAAAACTAAAAATAATATATGTTGACGAATTACGAGTTGATGCTATTTTTCAATGGAGACATAAAAAATCATTATTGACTTGGTATAGTGATTATTTTATTGAATTTGATTTATCATATTTTTTAAGTGATGAAATACTTGAATCGTTACTTGATGAAATGATGGATATATGCGCTAATTATCAATATTGCAAAATAGGCGGTTGAAATATACCGCCTAATAATTACATTATAAAATGTCAATAGGGTATACCCAAATGAAAAACAAATTTTCTATTTCAATTAAGTACAGTTTTTATTATTGACACATTTCATTATTTCATAGTACATAAATGAAATACTACGAACGGAGGAAAGCAAAAAATGTTAATAGGTTATGTAAGAGTTAGCACAGAGGAACAGAACGAAGCACGACAAATAACAGCACTACAAGAAAGGAATGTAAATAAGTTATTTGTTGATAAGAAAAGCGGAAAGAATGCAGACCGTGAAGCATTAAAAGAGATGCTATTATTTGTGCGTGATGGTGATACAGTCATAACGGAAAGCATTAGCCGAATAGCAAGAAGCACAAAAGACTTGCTAAACATCATAGACACATTAACACAAAAGAATGTTGAGTTTATAAGCCTTAAAGAAAATATTGATACCACAACGCCACAAGGGAAATTTATGCTAACCGTTTTTGCTGCTATGGCTGAGTTGGAGAGAGAAAACATATTACAGCGGCAAAAAGAAGGCATTGCAATAGCAAAAGCACAAGGAAAATACAAAGGAAAACCACCGATAAAAATAGATGAAAAACTTTTCAAATCAGTTTGTGCCAGATGGCGAAATAATGAAATCACGGCAACACAAGCAATGAAAGAATTAAACCTAAAACCGAATACATTTTATAGACGTGTTAAAGAAATGAATGTATAATTATTAAAAAGATTTACAGCGGATAACCTCCGCTGTTTTTTATGCCCAATAGGTAGGGGGTATCTATACGGTAACGGGGGTAGTTTACATTTTGAAATAAAATTCCGCCTATCCGTATAGTATAATGTGCTACTCTTCACTCTAATCGAGATTTCAAAGGAGACCGAAAATGTTAATAATCCATAATTACAACTTGATAATTAAAAAAAACGAATGAGAAACCATTAGTTATTAAAAAACATAGTCTTTCATTTAGTATTCCGTTAGAACAAATATTATATATAACGGTTCAAAATCTTGATTACCCTGTAATTTGTCCGTTTTGCAATCAAGAAATAAAAATCCGAGATAGCAAACGCAGATATATAAAAGATGAGACAGGGCAAAAGATACCGCTAAATCTAAAAAGGTACTATTGCAGCAGGTGTAATAAATTACATACGGAAATTCCTGACATTATCAAGCCATATAAACAATATGACTCATTAACCATAGAAAAGGTTAAATCAGGCGATACATCGTCATTTGCCGGAGATGACTCAACCATCAGGAATTGGCAACGGAAAAAGTAACACACCCACTTTTCCTGTATTATGGTTAATTTATGATATATACTTTGTGATAAGAGTTTTGCGATTCGCAAGGTGGTGATGATTTGGAGAAAAAGAAAAAACACATAATTGCTTTAATATTGTTGGTTATTGTTGTTATTATTCTTGTTTGGTTATTCTATTCCTGTCAAAGTCACAAGGCTAATCCGACAGCAGATGCTACAACAACCGAGTCGAAATCACTTGATTTTACACCCTATAACAATACAGAGGACACAATCACTATTCCCGGCATTGATGGGTTAAATCTTAAAGCAGGACAATTACAACAGCAGGTAGATTTTTATAATCCTTCACAAAATAAGTGCTATTTCCAAATTTCATTGTTTCTATCCGATGGCACATTGATGTGGAAATCTGATTACATAGCACCTTCAGAGGAAATTTTGGAAATAACTCTTTTTAAGGAATTACAGAGAGGGTTATATAAAAACTGTCGGCTTGTGTATGATTGCTATTCTCTTAACGACAAATCACAACTAAACAGCGGAGAAGTAAAGCTCGAAATCAATTCATATTAGAAAAGGATGGTATCAAAAATGAAAAAGTTAATCGCAAGTATTTTAGCAATGGTTGTAATGACTTCTGTATCTGTAACAGCATTTGCAGCGGAAGATTTATCAGCAGGCAGCGGCGAAAGTGAAATCAAAACGCACATATATAGCCACTATTCTATTACAATTCCGGCTGTAATTGATTTACAAAACGGTGAAGTCGGACAAGTTACAATTTCGGATGCTATGGTTGAGGATAATTATAGTGTAAAAGTGTTTGTGACAAACACAGAAGAATTTGGCGGAATTAGTTTAACACACTCAAATGGAACAGATTCAATAAATTGTAGTTTGCTTAATAAAGAATAATTAGTCAACACATTAAGTGTTGCTTTTCAACACCTATTGTAACAGTATTAACTATACAATAAGTGTTGGAGGGCAACACAATGATTAAAGATTTACCAGAAAAATTAAAACTACTTCGTTCAAAATACGGATTATCTCAAAAGCAAGTAGCAGATAAATTAGGCGTTTCACCATCTATTGTTTCTGGATATGAAACCGGAGAAAGAACACCGAGTACAGAAATCCTTTTATCTATTTCTTATTTGTATAATTGCAGCATTGATTATTTATTAGGGAAACAAACAACAGAACCTCAAATAATCCTAAATACTGATGGATTAACAGAAAACCAAATCAAAGCAATTAACGCACTTATCGAATCTATAAAAGATAATTAAAATAAAAAACTTACAGCGGCAATACATAAAGTTGCATTATAGTCTTTTGCCTTTGCTAACTATTATTTAACAAACGAAAAAGAATATAAAAAATCAGATTGATTGACCGAATTAACCTATAAAATCTTTCTAACACAATTTTAGATTTTTTCTAACACTTTTTCTAACACTTTTGCAGAAAAAATGCAGCGTAATATAAATGTGTTTCTAAAAAAAGTAATAAAATCAGAGTTTTATTGCACTTTTTCAACCATATAACATAAAATAACACAAGATAAACTCTTGTAAAAATATGTTTTAGCGCCTCCAAAACCGCGTGCCGAGGGTTCGAGTCCTTCTGCCCCTGCCACTCATTTTTGGCTTCGGAAAGCGATTTCCGAAGCCTTTTCTCTTTTAATTCTACCAAAAATTATACCACCTTTATGCGATGTTCAAATTTATGGCGCTGTCGAGAGCGTTTATCGTCGTCTCCTTTGCGGTCTTTCGACGGTTGATATAAATTTTCTCGGTGGTCTGTACGCTTTCGTGTCCGAGCAAAACAGAAATATCCTGAATCGGTACGCCGTTATCGTCGAGGATACTCGCCACAGAGTGACGAAAGCCGTGGATCGTACAATGCGGCAAGCCGGCGTTTTCGGTCAGGCGGTTTACCACTCGATTGATTGCGCTGAGGTTGACATACGGTTTTCCGAGAACGGTGCGGACAATGAAGTTGTGACTTTTGTCGTAGCCATTGCCCAACAGCTTGGCATAATCCTCTTGCCTTTGTTTTTCCTCTTTCAGCGCTTCCAGAACGGTATCATTGAGCGGAATCTTGCGGTTGCTGCTCGCTGTTTTAGGCGTTGTGATTTGCATTGTCACGTCCTTGCGGCTGCCTGTTCTGCTTTTATTTACCCGCAAGAGCTTTTTGCCATAGTCTACATCATCCCACGTCAGGGCAAGCAATTCGCCCTTTCTCAGCCCTGTATAGAGGGCAAGAAGCAGGAATATGTAGATATGGCTCTCGTGCTCTTTTGCGTAAAGCAGGAGCTTTCTGACCTGCTGTGCGTTGTACTCGGGTACGTCCTTCTTGATACTGTGCGGAAATGACGGCATACGGCTCCTTAATACCGGATTCTCGTTAACGTAGCGATTCTCAAGAGCGTATTCATACGCCGATGACAACACGCCTCGGATATTTTTTACCGTTTTGTAGCCCAGTCCACCCTTGCCGTTTGACTTGCCGTGTTGAGAGAGAAATACAAAATACTTGGTGAACACCTCCGGCTTCATATCCTTGAACTTGTATCTCTTTGACTCAAAATAGGGCTTTAGCTTGCCGCTCACGGTCTTGTCGTAGGATTCCCACGTAGAGGGCTTTATGATTCCCTTGATACCTTTCAGCCATTTGTCGAGAAAGTCGGTAAAGAGCACATCGTCGCATTCAAGGTTGATATCCTTGTAGCTCTCAATGATCTCTTTCATCTTCTGCTCTGCTCGGCGTTTGTTGCTACCCTTAACGGGTATCTTCGTGGCAATCATTTTCTGTTTGCCGTTGACACGAAATTTGGCATAGTAGTAATTGCCTTTTATTATTAAGCTTCCTTCCAATTTTTTGTCCTTTCTTAAGATTTGTGATTTAGTTTTCCGTAATAGCGGTTATAAAGTTTATAACGCTTTGTTTCGGTACGATATATCTTTTACCCACCCTAATATTTCGGATTTCGTTGCTTTTCAAGAGAGAATATACTGAGTTCTTCCCGATATGCAATATCTCCATCACATCTTCAATGGATAAAATCTCATCGTACTCTGTAAACATTTCTTTACTCATTTTGCACCTTTCTTATTGGTTGAAAGCCCGCTGTGATTACAGTCTATCACACCGGAACATCAACTACAAACGTGCAAATAAGAATTACTGAAAATCGAAAAGTTCAATTACACTTTTCTTCGGGATGACATATTTTTTGCCAACCTTAAGGCTGCGTATTTCTCCTGATTTCAGCATTTGATATACCGATACTCTGCCGATTTGAAGCATTTTCATCACTTCTTCAACAGTCACGATATCGCCGTATTCGGAAAACATATCTTTTATTTGTTTCATTTTCTCACCTTTCTTATTGGTTGAAAGCCCGCTGTGATAACAGAATATCACAACGAGCTATCAACTATCAAATGTGCGAACTAAAAAGCACTAAGCGGCAAGAAAATCAATAACGCTTTTCTTGGGAATGATATATCTTTTACCGACTTTTAAAGTATGGATTCTACCCGACTTCAATAAGTCATAGACCGTAACCTTACTGAGATGCAGCATTTTGGATACGTCATCAACAGATACCACATCATCATATTCGGTAAACATTTCATAAACCTTTTCAGCCATAGCTTTCACCTCGCTTCCCTGTTTCTGTTTCGGGCACGGCGCTGATAATCGGCTTGCGCCAGCTTCATCATTCGCCGTTGAACTTCCTGCGGACTGCATTTCGGAAAATATTTACTCAACTCGTCATACTGAAAACTGATCTTCTCTCGCTGATTGGGCTTGTCCTCCGAGATGATTCTTTCAATTACTTCGCTGTCAAGTCTGCCTGATTGCGAGAGCTTTTTCATTTGGATCGCCTGTGAGAGCGAGGGCGTTTTGTCCTCTAACTCAATCGCTTCAAGCAAATCCTGTTGTTCGTATTCGGACAGATAAGACAGCTCTACGCCTACGCTGAATGCAATACGTTCCTCGTCAACCATTTTCAATAGCTGCGGAATAAGATTTGTTAATCGTATGTAGCGCTGGATTTGATTTCGGCTTTCGCCACTCTCTCTTGCGATTAATTCATCTGTTCTCAACTTTGTCCCAACTTGGGACGAAGTTTTACCTTGATGTTTCATAGCTTCGAGCTTCATCTTATAGGCGAACGCCTTTTCACTTGGTAGGATATGTTCACGCTGTAGGTTAGCGTCCACCATAGCGATCACCGCCTCGTCGTCCGTCATCTCTCTGATGATTACCGGGATAGTATCAAGTCCGAGCTTGCGGCAGGCTTCCAAGCGGCGGTGTCCGGAAATCAGTTCATATCCGCTGTCCGGCAACGGTCTTGCGAGCAACGGCGTGATCGTACCGACCTTGCTGATACTCTCGACAATCTTTGCCATATCCTCATTGTCCTCCACGGTGAACGGATGATTACGGAACGGCTGAATTTCTTTGATGGGAATGCTTTGAACATTCTCCTGAATGGGTTTTGTCATCTTTCATATTCCTTCTTTCTTGCTTTAGTTTTCCTTCCTCTTGCGAGGTTTTGCGCTTGTATTTCACAGCGGATATTTTCGTTGATCTTCGGTTCGTCCTCGATAATTGTGAGGGCGATTTTCTTTTCCCGGCGGAGCTGCCGCAACAGCGTTGTGCAGTTGTCACGGCTCTTTTTCAGCTCCTTGATTCTGTCGTCATCATCGCAGCGGCGCAGCTTGTTATATACCTTCTCTCGCAGTTCGATGACTTCTTTGATCTCTTTATCGGTATCAGAGATAAAGATCTTTACGTCGTCGATCGTGTGCAGCTTTTTGTTTGATACCAACGTCACTTGCCGTGAAAATCTGTCCAAATATCTCCACGCTTCACGCATTTCAGCCGATAACGGCTTGCGCTGATTCCACTTCGGCAGCTTACCCATTAGGAACATATAATGAAGGTACTTGGCGTATAAACCGCCGAAGCATTTGAGCAGCTTGAAACTGCCACGGTATCGGATTTTCTTCGGTCTATAATCTCTCATTTTCACTCTGGAATAGTGATACTCATCAAAGTGTTTGTAGCCGTACTGCTGATAATGAACCTTGATTCTGCGGAGAATGGCTTCGTTTGTATACTCATCTCCCAACCGATACATTCTCACAGACTTGTTGCTATTTACGGAGCATATCGTCCAATATCTTCGCCGAGGATTGGTGTTGACGATGAAGCCTTGGCTTTTCATTACACGGTCAAAACTTGATATGCTGTATGAACGTTCTATACCAAAATCAATCGCTTTCCGCATAAGATTAAACGTCGTTGGCTCACCGTTTTTCTCTGCAAAGTAAATGCTCCTCGGTGTTTTCCCCGACGGATTTTTGATGACGGTCAGATTGTGTTCGGCGCACAGCTTGTCTGACAAAGCACGGAATTTCCAGTAAGCTCCTTCGTTGCAATCAAACTTTTTGCCCGTCCACATATTGGTGCTGCAAACGACAAAATGATTGTGCAGCGTACCGGTATTTAGATGCGTCGCTACCAACACCTGATACTCGTTGCCCCACATTTTCTTTGCCAACTCAACACCGATTTCGTGACAAAGCTCCGGTGTGATCTCGCCTGTCTTGAAGCTCTGGTAAGCGTGATAGGCGACGTTGCCGCCTGTTTTCCCGAAGCGTTCCTGCACAGCGTTCATTTCCTCAAAGGCGGTTTCGGCGTTGCAGTTCACGCCTGTCACATAGCAACGACTTTCCGTTTTTGCTCCATCTCCGGCGTAGCTGATCGCCTTTTTCAAATCGGAATCAATCGTCTTTTCGGGGTTTGCTGCATAGTTCACGGTTCGCTCCAAGTTGTCCTTAACCGCCCAAATTTTCGTTGTCGCCACCGCTGTCATCCTCCTCTCGTTCGTGGTAAGCGGAGAGAATTTTCTGCTCGATATACGAGAGTTTTCTCTCCAAAATTCTTCCGTCAAGCGGATATAAATTGCTCCGCAAATCGTTCACGGAAGCGTACGCTTCATAGAGCTTTTGGCTCGGTTTTTCGGTCAGCTTTTTGTTCAAACCGACCTTTCTCAGATACTCCGAGAGCGAAATCCCATAGTGCTTTGCGGCTCTTTTCAACCGCTTTTTCTCGCCCTCGGTTACTCTGACGTTGATGTTAAAATTGCGCTTTCGCATAGTTAAACTTCCTTTCTGAATTGGGGTTACAGGGGCTGATGCCCCTCTCGGCTTTTCAGCCGCCGGTTTTGGCATTACAAAACCTATGCTCGCTACACCATAAGACTAACGTCCTGTGTAGAGCCGTGCAGCCACGCTACACATTTTCAATGATTTCGATCTTCTCAAGGTAAACTTTGTTTTGATTACTTTCCGAATAAAAAAGTCGGAGCTTCGTACCGATCGGCATATAGTAAAATCCGAGGTAAGTTTGCCACCAGAAAATCGGTGTGATGATTTTTCTTCCGTCGTCGAGCGTGAGGAAAATGCGGATGGATTTTTTGTGTCCCTGCGCTTTCATTTCAAGCGTTCCGGTGAACTCTCCGACCTCTTCCATCATCTGATAGTCCGAGGTGTCGATCATCATTTCTCTCATCTCAATGAGCGAGAATACTTTTGCGTTGTCGTTCATTTGGTTCTCCTTTCCACTTCCCGAAAAAGAAATGTTTTCGCCGCCCATATAGGTAGGTGTGTTAAGGTAAACTTCTTCTTTTTCGGTTAGTTATTTTTTTATTTATCTATTTAGTTATTTATATATAGGAGCTGCTTCTGCCGTTCTCGCTGACGGCGCTTGCGTTCGGCTGCCTTCTGTCGTTTTATTCGTTCGGCGCAGTGATCGCAGTAGCGTTTGTTGCGAGCCTTGGAATAAAAGCGTGAGCCGCAGCTTTGACAGCGCTTGTAATCGTTGCCGCAGATTAGCTCCCGATACAGTTCCTTGTCGAGAGGAAGCACAGCGTCCTTGAAATGGTTGCAGAAAATGTGATACTTGGAAATCAGCTGCACACAGGTGTGTGTTTCTCCGTCGTCGAGCAACAGGCAGTTGCCGTCCATACAGTTGCAGCACGCCTGCCTGACCAAGCGGCTGACCTTCCGAAATTGTCCTGCTTTGATTTCAATGAGCATTTGACCTCCTTTCCTGTCACGCTTAGTAAGTCCGAAAATGCGGTTGGTAATATAATTACTCTCCTTCGTGCGTTTTGTCGCTCTGAGGACGCATTTTGAGCGGCTTGTGAGCCTTAAAAAGCGTGACATCAAACTGTATTTGTTGTCAGCACTGCCAAAGCGTACTTTCCTGTCAGGCAATCCTGCTCGACGCTGTGCCGTCAGCCTTCCGGCTGCGCTCGCTCCGTAGAGGTCGTGGCGGTTTATCCTTCGCTTGGCAGCTATTCAGTTGTAGGTTTATTTTGGTGGGCATCACCTCCTTTCAGGCGGCTTTTGATTTTGCCCTCCATTATGTATGGAGTGGTAAAGCGTGTTTTTCAGGGTAGCAATCAATATTTTGTAGACTTGCATAAAACCGGTTCTTGGTTTTTGTGCACTACAACAAGTTGGTTATTAACCCCTCCACTTATCCCCACTGGGAGAGGGCATTTTTGAACCCTGATCGGAAAACTTTTTTATTTTTGTAGCTTTGCACAAATTCTGTGTTCCGTTTTTGTGCAATTCTTTGTTTAGAAAAAACCTTCACTTATATGGACAAAACGAGTCCTTTCGGGGGGGTGTTTATCAAAAGTTCTTTGATAAATCTGCGTTTTGCACAAATGCAAGGTTGTGTTTTTGTGCAACGTTCTATTGCATAGGTTTTCTCTGATTCTATCGGACAGCTAATCTTGTCACGCATAATAAGTCCGAAAATGCGGTTGGTAATATAATTACTCTCCTTCGGGCGTTTCGTCGCTCAAAAGGCGCATACAGAGCGGCTTATGAAAACTTAAAAGCGTGACATCAAACTGTATTTGTTGTCGACACTGCCAAAGCGTACTTTCCTGACAGGCAATCCTGCTCGACGCTGTGCCGTCAGCCTTTCGGCTGCGCTCGCTCCATAGAGGTCGTGGCGGTTTATCCTTCGCTTGGCAGCTATTCAGTTGTAGTTTTTTTGGTGGGCATCACCTCCTTTCAGGCGGCTTTTGATTTTGCCCTCCATATATAAGGGAATGGGAAAGGTCAAAAGTAAACCCGAAATTCATTTTTTTGAAACTCCCTTCACTAAGTAAGGAGCGGTAAGGTATGTTTTTACGGGTAGCACTCAACATTTTGTAGACTTGTACAAAACCGGCTCTTGGTTTTTGTGCAGCACAACGAGTCGTAAATTTAACCCTTCACTTGTTACCACTGGGAGAAGGCAAAATCGAACCCTGATCAGGAAACTATTTTTATCTTTGTTGTTTTGCACAAATCAAGTAATCTGTTTTTGTGCGATATTCGGTTTTAAAAAATCCCCTTCACTATTACCCACTGGGAAGCGGATTTTGTTACCCCATTTTGAAAAAAATTATTTCTTCTTTTGTTCTATCGGGATATAGTTGTATTCGTTAAAATATTATCCCCTCACCCTTAATGCAAAAAAATCAAGGAAAATATGACCATACGTGAAAAAACACTTTAAAAAATTTTGTCCCTTCACCTATACCCAATGGGAGAGGTCGAATTTTAAGTCTGTTTCAAAAATTTTTTTCAAAAAAATAACGCCTGCTTAAAAGCAGACGTAAAATCATCATATTTAAAGGTTGATAAGGCAATTCAAATATGATAAAATAAAATAATAAACTGACAAGAAGTGACATAGATGGACAATCATACTCCAGAGCAACGTCGCCGTAATATGAAAGCGGTAAAAAACAAGGGCTCCAAAATTGAAACTATGCTGCAAAAAGAATTATGGCACAGAGGTTTACGATACAGAAAAAATGCTAAGACGGTTTACGGAAAACCGGATATAGCATTTATCGGAAAGAAAATTGCCGTATTCTGCGACAGTGAGTTCTTTCACGGATATGATTGGGAAAACAAAAACAAAGAGATTAAGTCCAATCGTGATTTTTGGATACCTAAAATCGAAAAGAATATGCAGCGTGATCGTGAGGTAACTGAAAAGCTCACCTCCGAGGGATGGACAGTATTACGATTTTGGGGCAATGAGATTAAAAAAGACTTATCAGGCTGTGCCGATAAAATAGAAAGCGTGGTTAAATCAAAATGAATAATAAATCTAAATACAGATCAATCGATTTGTTCGCCGGCATAGGCGGAATCCGTTTAGGGTTCGACCGTGCTTTCAAGGATGAAATAGAAACCGTATTCGTTAGCGAATGGGATGAAAAGGCACAGGAAACCTACCGGGCAAATTTTGACGACGATTTTGAAATCGCCGGAGATATTACAAAAATTGATGAAAGTCAAATACCCGAGTTTGATATCTGTCTTGCCGGATTCCCGTGTCAAGCGTTTAGTATGGCTGGCAGGAAGCAGGGATTTGATGATGACTATAAAGGCACCTGCAGAGGTACATTGTTTCTCGATGTGGCTCGTATCTGCGATTACCATAAGCCAAAGGTGATCTTTTGTGAGAATGTAAAAGGGCTCACCATACACGATAGAGGACGCACCTATAAAATTATCAGAAAAACCTTTGAGGATTTAGGATATAAAGTATTTGACAAAATACTTAACAGCAAAGACTTCGGTGTTCCTCAAAACAGAGAGCGTATTTATCTGATTGCTTTTCGCAACGATATTGCTCCGAAAACTTTTGAATTTCCCGAACCGACAGACACATCGCAGGAGCTTTGGAATATTCGTGAAGAAGAACCGGTTCCGGCGAAGTATTATCTCAGCACAACGTATTTAGATACCCTTGTCGCCCACAAAAAACGTCACGAAGCAAAAGGAAACGGCTTTGGTTTTGAAATCAGAGATTGGAGCGATGTAGCAGGTGCAATAGTTTGCGGCGGTATGGGCAGAGAAAGAAATCTTGTTGTAGACAACCGGCAGAAAAACCTCGTTCCTACAACACATATCAAGGGCGAAATTAACCCTTATGGTATTCGTAAGATGACGCCTCGTGAATGGGCAAGATTACAAGGTTATCCTGATGATTTCGTTTTGCCTTTGGCGGATACGCATTTATACAAACAGCTCGGGAACAGCGTTACTGTAAATGTCATTGAAGCGATTGCAAAGAAGATCAAGGAGGTTTTGAGCAATGGCAAATAGAGGCGAATGGAGCGAACCATATGCTGCGCTTCGTATAATCGGAGACGGAAAGATTTTCATAGCAGATGAAAACGGCGAACGCAACCCCAATGAATGGATGACAGTTCTTGAACTGATAAGACACGAAACACGCAGCAGGCTGGTTGCTTACAAATACAATGAAAATGATGTTGACGTTGATATTTACGTTAACGACGTCTTACAGATATCTATGCCTGCTGACAGATTCTTAAATATGGCAGACACGCTCTCCGATGAGATAAAAGCCGGCAGAGGTAATTCTTTTGATGTATCACAAAGAATCCAAGACTTTTTGCAGCAAATAGAACTCAAACATATTAAAGCTGCAAGTATAAATAAAAGCGATGTTTTTCTAACAATTCGAGATCCCCGTGCAGGTGTCGTAAGAGAACATATAGGCTTTTCAATCAAATCTGACTTTGGGCATAATCCTACATTATTTAACACTGCAAAAGCTTCTGCTTTTATATATGAATTATCAAATATGAATGATGAATTAATGAATAGGATTAACTCAATGGTTGATGCCAGAGGAAAAGCTGCCGTTCAAGATCGCTGTGACACTCTGCTTAATAGAAATTGTAATCCCAGATTTGTCGGGCTCCCTGTTGCTGCCAGAGCTCATTGTATAGCATTTCAGGAGAATCTCGACTTGATTGACCCCAGACTCATAAAAGTAATCGAAAGATTGTTATGGAACCACTTTTTTGATCACGAGGGGCGTGTTAATCTGGTTGATGTTATTCAAAGGATTATCGAAGAAAATCCTTGTCACCTTACAAGACCGGAGATTAAATATCCATATATGATGAAATCCTTTTTATATGCTGCTTATTGCGGTATGACTGCTTCAACACTATGGGATGGTAATAGCCAAGTGAACGGTGGATTTATCAAAGTCAGTGCCAACGGAGAAGTATTAGCTCATTATGCGCTTGAATCAGATGCATTTAAAACTTATTTGTATAACAATTGCTATTTAGAGTTTCCTGCTACCGATGAAGGTCACGGCTTCTATGGAAATGTTTATAAGACAAACGCCGGTTACTATTTTAGACTGAATTTTCAAATCAGATACAGATAAAATGAGAGTTGGTAGCTTATTCGCAGGAATCGGAGGAATTGATCTCGGCTTTCAACAATCGGGACTTGACATTGTATGGGCTAATGAGTTAGATAAAAATGCCTGTAAAACATACAGGCTGAACTTTCCCGACACTGAACTGTTTGAATGCGATATTCGCAAGCTGGATGATTCTTTGCTCCCAAAAGTTGACATCATTACTGCTGGATTTCCCTGTCAACCATTTTCTGTTTGCGGAAAGCAGAAAGGATTCGGGGATGATAGAGGTAATCTGTTCTTTGAAATAATGCGTATTGCCGATGCCATTAAGCCGCAAATCATATTTCTTGAAAATGTCGCCAATCTTGTTGAACACGATAAAGGGCGCACGTTTAATGTGATTCATAACGAGTTAGTATCGAGAGGATATTATCTGCGCTATATGGTTGCCGACGCTTGTGATTACGGTATTCCTCAACATCGTACAAGAACATATCTACTTGCATTTAGTGACGTTAATCTGTGTGAATCCTATCGTTTTCCCGATAAGGTCAAGTTGGAAAAACGAGTTTTTGATATTCTTGATAAATCTGTCAAGGTTGATGACTGTTTCTATCTTCCCGAGAACAGCCCGAAATATAACAAAATGGCTAAAGCTATTACAGATGATAATCAAATCTACCGTTTTTCGGACTATGGAATACAATCCGGCAAAGACGGTATCTGCTTTACCCTAAAAGCAAATATGGGCACTTGGTATGACCGAGTACCCATAATAAAAGATAATTACGGAATCCGCACCATTACGCTTTATGAGTGTTTGGCATTAATGGGATTTCCGAAAGAATTTAAGATTGCCGATATACCATTAAAAAGTGCTTACAAACAAATTGGCAATTCCGTTTGCGTACCAATCATTAAAAAGACAGTGAAACAGATTTATAGCTTATAGAGGAGTATAGTATGAGCGATACTATTTCTATTTACAAAGGTGACAATCATAGAGAGTGTGATATAGATGAAGCAAAAAAATCATTTGCTCAGTATTTGCAAACTGAAAACCTTAATTTTTTAATCGGATGCGGTTGCTCAAGTAATGTTGAAGATGGAAAAGAATTGGCAATACCTATTATGAATGGATTATATAAATCGTTCTTTGAGGGAAATCCGGATTTTGATATTGCCGGCATTGATCCCAAAGATAGGTTTAATAATAATCTTGAGTCTATGTTAGATACAATGCTCTCAATAAAAATGACTAACTATTTAGTCAAGACAGATGAGAGAATAGATGAGAAGATTAAAGCTGTACAAAAGCACATTGTAGATAGAATTATTAACGGACAAAATTGCAAAAGTGTTTTAGATTATTACAAATCGTTTTATTTGAAATTGGTTCAGCCCAGCCGTAGGCAACCAATTAACATTTTCACTACAAACTATGATTTATTTAATGAGCAAGCATTAGATTCTTTAGGGTTTTATTATAACAATGGTTTTTCAGGTTCTTGCATTCGCAAATTCAATCCAAACGTATATAATTATGTCTATGTTGAAAATATGAATTTGCATAAAGATGTGTGGGGACGTGTTTCTTCATTCTTTAATCTATATAAGATTCACGGATCTATAAATTGGGTAGTTGAAAACAATGAAGTATTCGAAAAGCCTGTCGATTCTTGTGTTGAAGAAAGGGTGTTGATTTATCCTACTCCTCAAAAAGATCGTTCAACTTTAATGACACCTTATTCAGACTTAATGAGAAATATGCAACAAGAATTAGTTAAGAATAATTCTGTATTAGTTACTTTAGGGTATAGCTTCTCAGATGACCATATAAACAGAATAATTCTTAACAGTCTTTCAAATCCTTCGTTCAAACTAATTGTTTTAGGAAGCGGTACAAATATTAAAAAACTTATCGAATTGAATGATAAACGTATTATCGTTATTAATTCTGATAATAAGATTCATTACTTTAAAAACTTTGTTAAAGAACTAATGCCTGATATTGAAGAATCCATCCAAGAAGAAATGGAGCTTACAGACGGAGTAGCAGCTATAAAAGAATTTGAGTCTTTATCGGAGGACAAATAATGGGTACCAGCAGTATTGGCAGAATTATTTCTATTGATACCTATAAAATAATAGCGGAATTGTATGACAGTGTAAATAACTACATAAGTACAATTGACGGAATTAGATTTATTGGTGAAATAGGTTCATATGTTTCAATTAATGAAATCGATAGAAAAATCATAGCTGAAATTGTATCTGTTGAAGAAAAGAATCTGTTTACCAATAAAGAGCTTAGCAAACCAAACGGCACAAGATTGGTGGCTTTGAGTTTAATTGGTGAAATAACAGATGATTCATTTTGCTTTGGTGTATCAAAGCCACCCCATATTTATTCAGAGATAAGCATTATTCATCAATCAGACTTACAGGTAATGCTTGATGTAGGAGAATCAGAGGAAGAAATAGTTGAAGGTGTCAACACAAGACTCCGCTCACTCAGAATCGGACAATCAGTTGTATTCCCTGATTATCCTGTCAATATAAACATTGATAGGTTTTTTGGGTTTCATTTCGCAGTATTTGGAAATACAGGCGCAGGTAAATCAAATACAATTGCAAGGATAATTCAAAATATATTTCTGAAAAGAGAGTATTCCGCAAAAGGAGCCAAGTTTATTATTTTTGATTCAAATGGGGAATACAACCGAGCATTTGAATCAATCAATGAATTCAACGCCGATATAAAATGCAAATGTTTTTCGTGTGACACGGAAACAGAAAACCATTTTGAAATACCGGTTTGGGCTCTTTCGGCAGATGATTGGGCAATATTGTTACACGCCTCGGAAAAAACACAAATCCCTGTATTGTATCGTGCAATGGATATTGCAAAAGTATTCTATGATCCTGATTGCAATGACGATGAAGTTAAAAACCATATCTTAGCTTCAACTGTACTCGGGATTTTGAATAGTTCCGATTCTTCACCTTCTAAAGCAGATAAAATAAGAGCTATTCTGGCTCAATTTGCAACAAACGAGTTTAAACTTACAAAAACAGTAGATGAAGTCCACAAACAATTAAATCAATTACTTGAGGTATCATATGGAGAAATGAAGCTTCAACAAGCACTAATAAATTATTGTGATCAATTTATTAGAAGCGATGTTGATAACAACTTGGGAATAAAAAAACTTGTTCCTTTTGATTTAAAACAGTTTTCAGAAGCTGTGAAATTTGCAACACTATACGAAGGAAGTATAAGTTCACAACGTATTCAAGAATACACATCGACCTTGCTTACCAGGCTTCAAGCAATAATAGAAGGATCGCAAGGAAAACTGTTTACAAAAACAGAATATACTTCGATAAACGATTACATAAAATCACTTATCGGAGATAACCAAATCCTCGATATTGATATAAGTATGTTGGATGATTCTTCGAGTGAAGTTATTGCTAAAGTATTATCAAAAATTATATTAGACTACGTTAGGAAACTTAAGCAAAAAGCAGAAATGCCAATTAATCTGATTGTTGAAGAAGCTCATCGTTTCGTGAAAAATGACGGCAACAATAATTCCTTTGGCTTTAACGTATTTGAGCGGATTGCCAAAGAAGGTAGAAAATACGGATTATTGATGGGCATTTCTTCGCAACGACCAAGTGAGTTGTCAAAAACAGTTGTGTCTCAATGCAGTAATTTTATTATTCATCGCGTTCAGAATCCTGATGATTTACAGTACATCTCCAAAATGGTACCCTACATTAATAGAGGTATTCTGGATAGGCTTACTTACCTTCAAACGGGAACCGCTCTTGTTTTCGGAACAGCAATTAACCTACCGACATTAACTCGATTCGCTATAGCTTCACCGGAAACCGATAGTAGCAGCGCAAGAATATCGGAAAAATGGTTTGTGGAATAGTGTATTGATTAGAGGAAAAATATGGAACTTTCTTTTACTAAAGGTACCTTTGTATCAAATCCCGGAGAATTAAACTATAAACAAGTTCTTGAAGATTTTCAAAGAGCTAATACTATCCGAATTTTGACATACAATATTTCGGGAAACTACAAAAATGATACTTTGCTTTCAGCGTTATCAGATACAAATGCGGATATTCAGATAATTACAAACATTCCCTCTCGAATGGAATATTACTATGATTCTGAAGCAGGGCGAAGAATGCGGTTAAATGCACAGAAGAATATAAAAGTTTATATTTCAAAATTAAATCCCGATAATTATTCTGCGGGGTTCTCTGCGTTTTTCAATTTACATAATCACGCAAAAATAATAGGTACAGAAAATATTGTTTATATCGGTTCGGCTAATTTTTCAAATGAAAGTGCTAAAAGTATTGAAACCGGTGTTATTATTGAAGATAGAGTTTTTATAAGAAATCTCTATTCGGATTTTTTTGCTGAAATAGTAAAAGACTCGCTTTCATATTATGACGAAACATTTAGTGCATTTCGCCTCTTTATTTTATTTCTTTTAGAGAAGTTTCAATGCGTTTATAATGATATGCTTGTCAATCTATTTACGGACTATAACCGAACCAAATTAACATTGGCTGATACAATAAACATTACAACTGATCAGTTGCATTCACTATATTTATTATTTGAGGAATTGGAAAGAATACCTGACGCATTGGATGATACTTATGATGAAAGTAATGAAGAGTATAATACAGAGTTAGAAAAAATAAAAGAGCTTTCAAATAACATTGATATAGAATGGTTTAAATCAGCAATTTCATATGGCGGTGAATTATTCTCTTTAGTCGATTTTGATGAAGAAAAAGAAGCGCTTAACATTTTACAAACAAAATATATATATGATGCCAACGAAGAAAAACTGGACTTTTACGCACAAAAATCAATTGATGAATCTAACTCTGAATTACATTCATTAAGAGACAAGTTTATAGCAATTGAGGATGATTTTATTTCCGGGTTTGAGACTATACTATCTAATCTTAATCAAATAATTGAATTTACTGAAAAATGGAAACCACTGAAAATCAACCCTGAAATAGATAATACATAAAAAAGTTGTTAGACTCAAAAAGCGTGTAAGCAGAATCAACTCCTGCTTACACGCTCTTTTTACTTTATCTCTTGTTCTTTTTCATCAAACAGCGGGCTGTCAAAGAATTGCCGGACAGTGATCTCAAGACCGTCGCAAATCTTCTTAATCGAAACTACGCCCGGATTCTGGCTCTTTTGGTTGAGCATACTGTATATGGTTGACGGCGAAACGCCTGAAATATTTGCAAGGGCATTGACAGCAATGCTTCTCTCACGGCACAGCTCCAAAATACGCTGTGCCACGGCTTCTTTTGTTCTCATAGCCTTCTCCTTTGCGATTTATCGTAATTCAATTCTACAAAAATGTGCGATAAATCGTGTGGGATATATCGCAATTATAAAGATTTTGTGCTATAATTTACGATATATCCCACAAAGGAGAATGTTATGTTTTCAGTTTATACGGTTTGCTTTTTCGGGCATCGTCAGATAGTTGATTTCAGTTTGGTTGAACAAAGGATTGAAGTGCTTATCAATAGGCTGCTTAATGAGCACAAATATGTTGAATTCCTTGTCGGTCGTGACGGCGAGTTTGATCAACTCGTAACCTCTGCAATCCTTCGTTGCAGGAAGCGTTTGGATACAGGCAACTGCTCTGTCACTTGGGTTATGCCTTATCTGAAAGCGGATTATGTCAAAAACAGTGAAAACTATGATAACTACTACGATTCTGTTGAAGTCTGCGAGCAATCCGCTAATGCTCACCCGAAAGCAGCTATTCAAATCCGAAACAAAGCAATGGTTGACCGTTCAGATCTATGCGTTTTCTACGTTACGCATAAGAGTGGCGGTGCCTATCTAACACTACGATATGCAGATAAGGCAAATGCAAATATTCTCAATCTTTGTGGATGATTCAATTTTTCGGTTACAGTTTTGCATTTCTGTATGAAGAAAGTTTGTATTTATCCATCACTTTGTTATCATATATGATAACAGATCAGCGAGGTGATTTGTATCAAAGTAAGTGATGATGTTGTTAAAAAGCGTCAAGCGATAATATCAAATATAGTTGAAATAAGGCTCGAAAAAGGGCTTTCTCAAACGCAATTGGCTAAACTCACCGGTATGCACCGATCAAATATCTGTCGAATTGAAAGCGGACGTCAAAATATCTCTCTTGATACTTTAATAAGAATATTTGACGCACTTGGCATAGATATTTCGATTGAACTGAAAGATAAATAAGAATACGCTTTTAGAAAATCACCTAAAAAACAAAAGCTGATGTAATTCAATTAAGAACCACATCAGCATTTGTGTTAATTATAGATTATTTCAGCGTTCACAACTTCTCTCGCTCGCTGGTTTGCATTATTCATCTTGCGTACCCATAGCATTTGATTGGTAGCTTTTAGCTGCTCAGTGCAGCCTTCTTCTTTTGCGAAAGCCTGCACAAGCTCATCGTACATTTTCTGTGCCTGTTCATCAATATCAGCAAGATATTTATTCAGCTTACATTTTGTGAGTAGGTTGGTATAAAGAATCGGGCGACTTCGTTTGATATAGCGAAGGTGTTGTTGTCCCCACAAGCCGATTGGTCGGTTATCCTGTTCGGGAAGCGTTAAATTCGGCAGCAAATAATCTCCTTGACGTGTATATGTAATCTCCATTGTCAGACCTCCTTAATCTTAATCTTTTTAGCTTTGGCTTTTGAAATTCTAATAAGCAGTTCATCAACTAAATCGGTGTACATTCCTTGTGAAATAAGGTCGTTTCTCAAATCAATCAGACTATTGATAACAACTCTGCGTTCCTCGGCAGTGAGGTAAATATGATATTTAGCTCTCATTGTTGACCTCCCGAAGAAAGTCTTTATACGGCGCTGTGCTGTCCACAAAGGTATCGTAGATAAACCGTGCGCCGAGCCTGAAACCAACGATAAAACTGTCAAGCTCAGATTCTCCTAAAATGGCACTGGAAGCATTTGCAAAGGAGAGAAAAGCTTTCTTTACTTCGCCATCGAGCTTATCCGTCAGCTCAGCTTCACTCTTGGATAAAATACTCATTTGCTTTTGCAAATAGCTGTCCTTCTTAAAGCCACGAGCCTGCGGATCAATGTTTCCGTAATACAACTCGGTTATGATGTTTTTCATAATATATTCTCCGATTTCATAATAAAATCAGCGGGCGTTTCAACTACTATTTTTTATACCATTTTTCTACCAAATTGATTGTTCAAGTAGATAAACTACACTTTGGAGAGACAAATAGGATACGAGGTTATAGCTTAAATCATAAGTATTTTAGCTATGTTTTGTTAGCTATAGAATAGTTTGATTTTCTTGTTACCCTTCGAGTCCTTCTGCCCCAGACAGTATTAGTGTTGATAACGGACTTAAGTTATCAACACTAATTTTTTATTCAATTTCATCCGGTTTATGTGGTGAGTAGGTTTAGTACCTGCTCACCTTTTCCTTTATGCGGATTTAGCAGGGATATATTCCACCTCTACGCCTACCCTCGTATCAGCCTTATAGTTTTCGTCTTCCGCTTTCTTCGGGATCTCTATAAAACCTACAAAGCGATAATAGATGACGATACGCTGGGTATAATTTTTCTTGCCGCCTTCTTTTTCATATACATCAATGTGATCGATAAGCTCTCGGAGCATTGGTGCTGTCAGCGAATCCATCTCCATAAATTTGCGAACTACCTTAATGAAATCATCCTTGTTCTGCTTTATTTCTCCGATTTTTTCAAGACGTTCACGGCAATCTTTGATCCTATCCTTCAACTCCATTCTCTCAACTTCGTATTTATGAGACAACTCCATAAACATTTCGTCGCTTAGTTTACCACTAACATTATCCTCGTATAGTTTTGAGAATATGTTCGTGAGATTCTCATTACGATACAAGGAAGTGCTAAGGGATTGTTCGAGAAGCTTTTGCTCTGCAATCATATCTGCATTGGTTTTTTCGGAAAGCAACTCTGCAAATTCTTCTTCGTTGTTCTCAAGATATTTTGCTAAACGTCGAAGCTCTAACATCACTACCTGTTCAATGGCATCGGCTCGGATATAGTGTCGTGTTTCGCAATCCCCACGAGTATCCTTTTTATAGTTGGAACAGCTAAAATAATGAATCCCTTTGTTGTTGGTATTGGTATGGTACCAAAGCTTGCTGCCGCAATCGGCACAGTAAAGTAAATCTGAAAACATATTCTTTTCGCCGTTTTCTGCCTTTGGAGCACGGCGCTTTGTTTTCTTTGTGTACTCCTGTACTCTTTCAAAAGTTTCTCTATCTATAATAGGCTCGTGAACATCTTTGAATATTACCCATTTATCGGGAGGGTTATCACGGCGAGTCTTATTTTTGAAAGACTTTTTGTACGTCTTGAAGTTGATGATATCACCACAATACTCTTGCTTTGATAAGATGGTTTCAACAGTTGAATTATTCCATTTATACGGATCAAGATTGGTCTTTTTACCGCCTTTGCGAATACCCTTTGAAGCCCAATAAGCTGTAGGAGTTAGCACTTTTTTCTCCTGTAATATTCGTGCGATTGTTTCATTACCCTTACCCTCAAGGCACATTTTGAAAATGTCTTTGACAATCGCTGCTGCTTCGGGATCTACAATCCATTTTTTAGGATTATCAGGTGATTTTATATATCCATACGGTGGAAGAGATAACGGCTCACCGGAGTTACCTCTGATACGATAGGATGATTTCACCTTCCTGCTAATATCCCTTGCGTACCATTCATTAATGACATTCTTGAAGGGAGCTATTTCACTTTCACCTTCGTCGCTGTCTATATTGTCATTGGCAGCAATGAAGCGAACATCCATATCAGGAAAAAATGTGTCGGTGTAATAACCAACCATATCATACCGTCTGCCGAGTCTTGACAAGTCCTTGACGATGACGGTTGAAATATAGCCAAGCTCAATATCTTCAATCATCTTTATAAATCCCGGACGATTAAAGTTTGTACCTGTGTAGCCATCATCTACATAGTAGCGAGTGTTATCAAGACCGTGCTCTTTTGCAAACTGCTTTAACAGTTTTTTCTGATTGCCGATGGAATTGCTTTCGCCCTCTGCGCCGTCGTCTCTTGACAGACGACAGTAGAGGGCTGTAATACCAACATTAGCTTGCTTCTTTTTCGACTGCAATGTTGTCCTCCTTTCCGGCAGCCGAACACACATTTTCTGCTGCCATAGTATCATTTTCCTCGGTAACTATCGAATGTGCGAAATCACTTGTGAGGATTCTTTTTACACAGGTTGGAAAAGAGGTATTGTCCTCTTTCCGTCCTGTGTGCTTGAATGCTGCCAACACTATGTAGGTAGCGCCGTTGATCTTGTATTCGTGCTCTTCGCTGTAAAGCGATTGAATAATGCTCATTATCGTTCCTCCCTGTTTTTGTTTCGCTGACGGCTACGATAGTCGTCCTCAATCAGCTTGATTATTTTGCGTTCGATATCTCTCGGGGTGTAACTTTTCGGAAAGAATTTAGTCAGCTTTTCAATTTGAAAACTGATTTTCTCACGCTGATTCGGTTTTTCCTCGGATATGAGTTTTGATATGGTTTCGCTGTCAAGTTTACCTGCCTGAGAGAGCTTTTTCATTTGT
>ERZ857972.290-NODE-290-length-54436-cov-6.027289_pt1 | contig 54436 bp, 52 predicted proteins | sample MGYA00519757_ERZ857972 | MGnify/ENA primary metagenome ERZ857972 (study PRJEB31778, sample SAMEA3449383) | human gut metagenome | biome: human gut; feature: human-associated habitat; material: faeces | place: United Kingdom | collected 2010/2012 ...
CTGTGACTGTTACTTACACAAAATGCAAAAATGCCACAGGTTATGAAATCCTGCTCGGAAACAAATACAAAACCTCCGCAGGTGAGAAATATCCGGTTAAGAAATATCTGAAACGTACAGAAGGCAAAAACACCGTAACTGTAACCTTTACAAACGTAAAGAAAGGCACCTGGTATGTGACCATACGGGCATGGAACCAAACCTCCAAAGACAAATCCAGAGCTTACAGTCCATACTCCACAATGAAGAAATTCAAGACAAAGAAATAGCTTCTGTTTCTTACAAATATTTCTACTGTAAAGATTGTTCTGATTCTGTTTTCTGCAAAAGAAATAAGAAATATTGAGATATTAGGAAATCATAGGATTATAATATTTAACATCAAAAACAGGATTGAGTTTATTCTGCTCAATCCTGTTTTTGCCATATTCCCTTTTTCTTTAAAGTTTATTATATGAATCCGCAGGAATAAAAAAGCTGATTTCTATTTGCAGTAATTCACTTGCCTGCTATAACAGGGAGTCTTATTGCCTTGTGATAGACGAGCTGGATTCTGGTATTTATGAGTATTTACTGGGAGAATGCCTGGAAGTTATGCAGGATAAAGCTAAGGGACAATTGATTTTTACATCACATAACTTACGCCCATTGGAGATCCTTGAAAACGATTCTTTGCTTTATACGACTGTGAACCCCGAGAATTGCTATATAAAATCTAGTTATATTAAAAATACGCAAAATACCCGGTTATCTTATTTGCGGACGATCAAGCTTGGCGGGCAAAAAGAAAAACTCTACAATGAAACAAATATATATGAGATGGAGCTTGCTATGAGGCGGGCAAGAAGGCAGTACTGACCAATGGATTTATAAAAAAATCGCAGAAGACACCAAAGGCAGAAAAAGAACTGGCAAAGAAGTATAAAGCAGATTATGAACGGAACAAGAAATCCCAGCCTGAGTATAGTGAAAAAACTTGCACAGGGATTAGGGATGCAATTAAAGCTGGAATTTGTTCTGATGCCAACCAAAAATAAAATGTAAAGAGTATGAGAAAATAGGAACCGCAGGAATTCATATTATATAATAGGTACGTATATCAGTAACTATGAATATTTGACAGGTGTATCATCATTATTATCTGCAGAGACCTGACATTGGGATACCCCATGTCAAAATAGGCATAATCTCAAAAAAACAATGGAAAGTTGCCGATTTTTACAAAAGAAAGCTTGACAGTAACATCGGAAACTGTATAATAATATTAACAGAACCCACCACGCCTCTGATTTTTCATGCGCAACCCGGTGGGACTTTTTCATTTATGGGGTGTTTTATGTATCAATATCCAAAACAAATATTAACAATAGAACAACAAGTGCAATCTTATGTAGATGCAGGAATGGAGATTACATCTTATGAAGATGTAGAGAAGGTATTAAAGACAATTGGGTTTTATCGTTTGAGAGGCTACTCGTTTCATTTATATGATAATACTACAAAGAAGTATGTTGCGGGAACAAAGTTTAAAGATATTATAAAATTGTATCAATTTGATCAGGAATTATCTGCTTTGATTTTTTCAATGATTTCTAAGATTGAGGTTGCTTTGAGAGTGCGATTGGTGGAATCATTACTTGTGCACGGAGAACCACTTGTTTTGCAAGATTCATCAATTTTCAAAGAGAAAAAACGATATTGGCAGAATATGTCTACTGTAGCATCAGAAATTGCTCGATCTAATGATGTGTTTATAAAACATAATTTTGATAATCATGATGGAGAGGTGCCTGTATGGGCAGCTGTTGAAGTTCTTTCATTTGGTACGCTATCGAAGATAATTAAGAATTTGAAAACAGGCACTGGAAGTTCATATTCTATCTTGGCGTTAAACTACCAGTATAAATCAAAAAAAGGAAATTTGGTAAAACCATCACAGAAAATGCTTGCTTCATGGATACAGAGCGTTTCAGTATTGCGCAATATGTGTGCTCATAATTCCAGAATTTATAATCGCACAATACATACGACACCGGAAATTCTGGATGTAGATAAGGTTGTGCCATCGCCAGCACATAATGGTTTGTATCAAATCTTACTGGCGATGAAGTATCTGCGCTCATCCGATGAGGAGTGGGTGACATTTGTAGCTGCTTTCGATAAGCTGATTCAAAATAATATTGATGTAGTCAGTCTTACAGCAATGAATCTTCCGGCGGATTGGAAGGCACACTTAAGTGTATAAATGCAGCAGGAAGGCATAAAATAGTAAAGCAGACCTACCCAAGCTTTTTTGCTCAAACCGGTTAGGCCTTCGGCGGAGTGTTACGATAAGCACTTCGCCATTTTTTATGATTGGAAACAAACCGAATTTTAAGAGGGTATCATTACATTACCTCTCTATATGGTAGCATTTTTCGATATTTAACCGAATCAAGTAAGTCCCCTGCTTCAATTGCAAAAAGCAACAAGCAGTGGGTAGGCTATTCCATTTCCGCTCCCTATTGCTGGTTTGATCTTCCGCAGTTCGATACAATAATATAACCTGTTTTTTTCTCTTTTGGGAGCTGTTTCGGCAGCTCTCAAATTTTTTTGAAAAAATTTGATTTTCAGGTGAGAGTTTTTCGCTTTTTTTGTACCTATATAAGTGAAAGACTTTTAACACTGTTTTTGGGGAAGGAGGTTGGAGGCATGTACGATACAGAAAAGCGTATCGAATTGGTAAAAAAGCGAATGCATGAATACCACCGCCGCCAGGAGCGGCGCACAGTCTGCCGGCTGTCTGTTCTGTGTACCCTGTTGTTCCTGTCTCTCGTGGGAACAATGGGGATGATGCAAAGCCAGCCAATAGACATCACGGGAATGTACGGCACAATCCTGCTGCATGAGGACGCAGGCGGTTATGTGTTGGTGGCTGTCATTTCCTTTACTGTGGCAGTCGTGATTACTGCATTATGTATCAAATTCAGAAAAAGAGGACAAAAGAGTCAAGACGTAGAAGATCATGTATTAAAGAAAGGAAAGGTGGAAGTATGAAGAAAAAGTGTTTCAAAAAAACTGTTTCATGGGCATTGAGTATCGTTATGTCCGCAACGATGGCGGTAACTCCGGTATTGGCAGACACTTTTACTGATGGTAGTCAGCTGATCGTTTCCGAAGATGCAGGAGAAGAGACTCCGGCAGCTACAATATCCGATGCAGAAGACGAAGGTATGATGGAGCCAGAACATACCTTTGAGATCGAAGATAACTGCGAAGATTCAGGACGTACCGGATTTTCCAGCGAAAATGAGGCAAGCGGGTTTTCCGATGACAGCGTTCTAGCTGCGCAGACAGAAGAAAAAGCGGCTGTTTACCTGGATCCGTCATCTGGAAACGATGGTAATACTGGAGAGAGTGCTAAGTCTGCCGTAAATACTCTTTCGAAAGCCGTAGAGCTTGCACAAGGTGGCGATATTTTTCTTCTTGATTGTGTGGAGGTCGATAGTGATATCAAACTGAGCAATGTGACATTTCGCCCTGGAAAAAGCAATATGTCAGGTATGCTGTATATAAGTAGAGGTAAGGTAACATTAGAAAACATAATAATAAATAATAAAACACCGGATGGTAAGTCTTGCCAGTTCTCTAATTATCCTATTGAAGTGACTGGAAGGTTGGCAACATTGACTATAGCGGATGGTACTGAGATTGGACCGTTCCCGGGAAACAGTTGTATTATTGTATCACACGATAGTACTGTAAATCTGAATGGTGGTAAAATCCTGGGAGATAAGCAGAACACAGTTGAATATGGCGGTGGAATATATGCGGAACATGCAACTGTCAATGTGAATGGAGGTACAATCAGTGGACATAGTGCAACGTATGGCGGTGGAATATTTTCGTCTTACTCAAACATTAAAATAAACGGGGGTACAATCAGTGATAATCAGTCAATAAGAGGCAGTGGAATATATGCGATAAATGATTCAAACGTAAGTTTAAAAGGAGGCAGTATTATTCATAATAAAAGTGGACAGGGCGCAGGTGTCTACTTGTCTATTTCTAAATTGTTTATAAATGGGGAAAGCTGCCAGATCACCCAAAATACAGTAACAACAGAACCTTCTCCTAAAGATATGCGCGGCGAAGGTGGCGGAATTTATCTGATTTATTCTGAAGCAGAAATTGAATCTGGAACCATCAACAAAAATACAGCCATTGCAGCAGCTCCTGACGAAAACGGTAATATCCAGGGCGGATTAGGTGGTGCAATTTCAGCAAAGTATTCAAGAGTAACCATCAAAGGAGATACAAAAATCCGTAATAACAGTGCGGGTAACCGTGGAGGTGCGATATACACAGAGGGAACGAACAATGATTCTAGTCTGCTTAATATAGAAGGTGGAACTATCAGCGGCAATCATGTGAATGGAAGCGGAGCCGGTATATTCGCTATATGTTCTAGGGGAAACAAACATAATATGGATGTGAACATTTCCGGTGGAACGATAACAAATAATTACAGCGGAACAGGAGAGAATGAAGAAGAAAATGCGATCGTCTTGATGGGGTGGGATCCGAATCTGACTGAAGATACCGGTTTCGCAGATCTGCATCTTAGTGACAGTCCGGTAATAACGGGAAGCGTAACACTTTCAGATGATAATAATTATGGGCCTCGTATATATGTAGGTAAATCTTTGCAATTATCAGACAAACATATTTTGGTGACACCTACATATGGAAAAGCTGATTTAATTGCGGTTGAATATGAGAATGATTCAGCAGCTGAATCGTTTGAGTCACAATTCTATTCAAATGGTATGAGCAAACTGGTAAGAGATGGAAAGTATTTAAAATGGGCTCTGGTAAAGCCAAAAGTCCAAGTTTCAGCGGACAAAGAAAAAGGCTGTCCGTCTTCTAAAATTGTTTTAACGGCAAAGGCAACGCATGTGCTTGACGATAAAGGCATTACGTACAGCTATCAATGGTATAAAGATGATCAGATCCTGAATAGTCAGACAGGAGAAACTCTTACAGTCTCTGAGGCGGGAACCTATAAAGTGGAGGTAACAGCTACAAGTCAAGCAGGAGTGAATTCCACAGAGACAGCATCTATTGTAATTCCTGCGTTTGAACATTCTTATTCCTGGCAGTTTGATAAAACAAATCACTGGGAGCACTGCAGCATTGGAAATGAGAATACAACTCAGGAAGCACATACATTTGGTAACTGGGTAGTGACAAAACAGGCATCAATCGGAGCAGAAGGAGAGAAGGAACGAACCTGTACGGTTTGTGGATACACAGAAAAAGAAACAATCCCATCGATCTACATCCCAAGCTACCCTGTAACAGGTATCAAGGTATCTCAGGACACCCTTATGCTTACAAAGAAGGACGAGACTGCACAGCTTTCCGCGGAAGTGGTTCCATCATATGCAGATAATACGCGGGTAACATGGAAGTCCAGTGATGAAAGTGTGGTAACTGTAGACGAAAAGGGTAAAGTAACCGCCGTTGGAAATGGAACAGCTACAATCACAGTCACATCCGTAAGCGGAAATTATACCGCAACGGTAGCCGTAACCGTAAAGATTCCTGTAGAAATTGAGAAGATCTCGATTGAAGCAGAGAAGGAAACACTGACGAAGATTGGTGAATCCACAGAACTGAAAGTTAAGATCGAACCTGAGAACGCAGACGCTCAGAAGCTGATCTGGAAGTCTGACAATGAAATGGTTGCTGCTGTAGATGAGAATGGTAAAGTAACAGCAATCGGAAATGGAATGGCAATAATCACAGTAACTACAGAGTATGGAAAAAACACAGCTTCAATAATAATCACAGTGAAGATCCTTGATAAGCCTGTAATTAACAAAACAAAAGGGTTCGGACGCTTAAAAGTCCGTTCTGTAAACCAGACGAAAACTTCCATAACCTTAGAATGGAGTAAACTTGATGGTGTGGACGGATATTTGGTATATGGAAACCGCTGCAATACAAGTACAAAGACATACAAATACAAAAAGCTTGCCACTATTACAAACGGACGTACATGGACACATAAAAACCTGAAGAAAGGCACTTTCTATAAATATATCGTAAAAGCATATAAGATAGTAGATGGCAAAAAGGTAGTGACAGATACATCTGCCTCCATACATGTAATCACACAGGGCAGCAAATACGGAATTGCAAGATCTGTTTCCGTAACTAAGATCGGAAACAAAAAGAATGTTTCAAAAATAACCCTGAAAAAAGGAAAAACAGCACAGATCACAGTAAAAGAAATAAAAAAGGACAAAAAGATCAGACACCACAGAAATCTCTGCTATGAAAGCAGCAATACAGCAGTAGCCACTGTTACCCCGGAGGGGCTTATCCAGGCAGTTGGTAAAGGAACCTGTACGATATGGGTATATGCACAAAATGGTGTATATGCGGCACTGACGGTTACTGTGAAATGATAAAACATGATATCATCTGAATATATATAAACTACGGCCACCAGCTAATCCAGTGACCATAAGCAACGGGGCAGCACACATTTCAGCAAGAGTTGGATCGAAGCGTTTTGTTTTTTATATTCAAGTACTGACGAAAAAAAGCCATAAGTGACTCCAACAGCTATCATTTGTTCTGATTCTGTTTTCTACAAAAGAAATAAAAAATATTAAGATATTAGAAAATCATAGGTATATAATCTTTAACACCAAAAACCGGATTGAGTTTATTCTGCTCAATCCGGTTTTGCCCTATTCCCTTTCTCTTTTTAAAGTTTAACTTTTTCAGATGAAGAAAAAAAGGGCTGCCATATACAGAACGCTATGGAAATGTTGTTATACTATGATGCATTACAAAGCTTTTTCAGCTTTAATATATCCTGATTAGTGCTATAATATTCTAAAATGTTAATAGACATACATTTTTTATTTCCAAAATGTTGATTTCTATACATTTTTTATTTCCAAAATGTTGATGCTCGAACTATAATAGTTACTGTAGATATTTTTATATTATTTGTTGATAGGAGGATTTTATAAGTAACTGAATACATTGACTAACAGGATTAAATGTGTTTAAATATACTCAAAGGAGTAAAAGGTTATGAACACATCAAATATCACAAATTATAAGCCAAAAGATTTTGCGGAACTGTTAGGCGTATCCGTTAAGACATTACAACGCTGGGACAGAGAAGGGATTCTAAAGGCAGACCGAACCCCAACTGATAGACGTTATTACACTTACGACCAATATCTTCAATTCAAAGGCATAAATACCGAAAATGATATGCGACAAGTGGTTATTTATACAAGAGTGTCTACAAGAAATCAAAAAGATGATTTACAAAATCAAGTCGCGTTTTTACGACAGTTTTGTAATGCTAAAGGAATTATTGTTGATCAATGTATTGAAGATTATGGAAGTGGTCTTAATTATAACCGTAAAGAATGGAATAAACTGTTAGATGCAGTAATGGAGGGAAAAATCAAAACCATAATAATCACCCATAAAGATAGATTTATCAGATTTGGTTATGATTGGTTTGAAAAATTCTGTATGAAGTTCAATACGACCATAGTGGCAGTCAATAATGAAGAACTATCACCACAAGAAGAACTTGTACAGGATATTGTTTCGATCCTTCATGTTTTCTCTTGCAGGCTGTATGGACTTCGTAAGTATAAAAAACAAATAGAGAGGGATGAGGAAATTGCGAAAGAGCTTCAAGACGGAAATAAACCCGTCAGAGGAACAGAAGATCAAGATCCGTAAGACAATAGGAACTTGCAGGTTTATCTACAACTTCTATCTTGCTCATAATAAAGAACTTTATAATAATGGCGAAAAATTTATGAGCAGCAATAAGTTCAGAGTCTGGCTTAATAATGAATATCTTCCACAACATCCGGAGTATTCATGGATCAAGGAAGCTTATTCAAAAGCAGTAACGCAGGCAGTGAACAACGGACAGACCGCATTTACAAGATTTTTCAATCATGAAAGTGCCTTTCCTAATTTCAAAAAGAAAGGCAGATCTGATGTGAAGATGTATTTTGTAAAGAATAATCCAAAAGATTGTCGATGCGAAAGACATAGGATCAACATCCCGTCACTTGGCTGGGTTCGTATCAAAGAAAAAGGATATATCCCAACCACAAAAGATGGATATGTTATTAAAAGCGGTTCCGTTTCAATAAAAGCTGACAGATTTTATGTTTCCGTTCTTGTAGAGATCCCTGATAACAAAATAACTGATGATCCTAATGAGGGAATAGGCATTGATCTTGGATTAAAGGAATTCGCCATTGTTTCTAATGGTAAAACTTATAAGAACATTAACAGATCAGCAAGACTTAAAAAGCTTGAAAAACAACTTATTCGGAAACAGAGAAGTCTCTCGCGAAAATATGAAAATTTAAAGAAAGGAGAGTCCACTCAAAGAGCAAATTTACAAAAACAAAAGCGCAAGGTACAGAAACTTCATCATAAGATAGATAATATCCGCACTGATTACATTAACAAAACAATCGCTGAGATAGTAAAAACCAAACCATCTTATATAACGATTGAAGACTTAAATGTAAAAGGCATGATGAAAAACAGACATCTTTCAAAAGCAGTTGCATCACAGAAGTTTTATGAATTTAGAACAAAACTTCAAGCCAAATGCAGGGAAAAAGGAATTGAACTTCGAGTAGTAGATAGATGGTATCCATCGTCTAAAACCTGTCACTGTTGCGGTGCTGTCAAGAAAGATTTAAAACTTTCAGATAGGATCTTTAAATGCAGTTGTGGTTATGTCGAAGATAGGGATTTCAATGCTGCTTTAAATCTGAGAGATGTCACGACTTACGAAATTGCATAACGAAACGCAAACGTGAGTATGTACCGAAGGCTATTTCGGGAATTTACGACTATGGAGTGTACAAGAACCTGTGAGTAGATATGATCTCGTTCAATCCAAAGCATACACGATGAAGTAGTAAGTAGAACTCGTGAGAGTCTACATTATCTCGATGTGCGTATATTTGCACACGCTTTGAGTGGCAGGAAATGCCTTATGATAAGAAAACAACTCTTAATCGGAATACTGGCAGCTATGACTGTCGCGCTGCCAGCTGTCGGCATATATGCCGGTTCCGCAGAAGCCAGTGAAATCCAAAGCAGCAATGAAGACACGGTGTCCGGTAATAAAGGAGCCAGTATCGACAAAGCCGTGACATTACAGAATTCCGTAAAAATGACAGACCAAATCTCTGCGGCAGTCAATGGAGAAAATATTATGTTCAGTCCCACAAGCCTTAATTTTGCGCTGGGCATGATCGCAGAAGGTGCAGAAGGAGAGACAAAAGAAGTTCTATGTAATTACCTGGGAACCGATGATTTTGCATCTTATGCAAAGGAATATCTGAACAAGATTAAAGAATATAATACTGAAGATGAGAGTTACGGATATAAGTCAAAATTAAAGATTGCAGATGCAGTCTGGGTGGATAATAATCTGACATTACAGGAAGAATTTAAAAATTCAGTAACGAACGGTTTTGGGGCGGAAGTGGAAAATGTAGATTTTTCCGCTGCAGAGAAAACATGCGGTATCATTAATTCCTGGTGTGACAAAAATACGGAAGGGCTGATCCCGAAAATCATAACCCCGGATCTGATCAATGATACTACCGGACTGTGCTTAACTAATTCACTATATTTTGAGTCCGGATGGAGTGGAGAACCCTGGAATGTTTCTGATACAGAAGAGAAGTTTGGAAACAATGAAAAGACAAAATACATGACCTGTGCCGGAGACAGGTATTATGAAAATGATAAGGCAACAGCATTTGACAGAGAGTATGCAAACGGACTGAGTTTTGTCGGAATCCTGCCTGTCGATGAAGGCGATTTTACACTTGAGGATCTGGATATTGGTGGACTCCTGAAATCTCAGCCAGAGTATGACGAAGTACAATGTAAGATGCCAAAACTTGATTTTGAGACTACCGCCATCCTAAATGACATACTCTCAAGCCTGGGGCTTGATAATATATTTTCCAGCAACGCTGATTTCTCCGGTATTGCAGACAAAAATGTAAATGTAGATACGATACTGCAGAAAACAAAACTGGAACTGGATGAAAACGGCACGAAAGCAGCAGCGGTGACAGCAGTTATCATGGAATGTATGTCAGCTGTAGAGGAGAAAGAACCAGTTATCAAAAATGTGGAACTCACTCGTCCTTTTGCCTTCCTGATCTATGACAGGAGCAATAACGAAATACTGTTTATGGGAAAAGTAATGACCGTTTCCTGATGAAAAGGGGATGCCATGCGTGGCATCCCTCTTCATGAATTATTTTTTTCTGTTCTCAAAATAAACAAAACGGTCAATTGCATCCAGAATATCTTTAAAAGTATCCCTTGGAGCCTCCTCTATATAGGATTTGAGGATTTCAGTTTCGTTTTTACGGAATCTTCCGTAAAAGATATCATATAAATTATGTCCGCGGAGACAGATACGGATTTCTTCCATATGTTCTCTGATATCTGTAGTATTTTTGAGAGCATGGCCGATCATTTCTGTGAGATGCTGACCGCTTTTTAATTTGTATAGATATTCATTCCACTTTTTCAACAGGATTTCGTAGAAATCATCCTCACTTTTTATCACTCCGATTTTTTCCATTATCTTCGGATCCAGGAAATAATTCTCAAAGGAATAATACTTCAGGATCAGAACATTTTCTCGAGTCACACGCGGTAGTCTGTCCATATCCTCACGGTTACGAGCCTCATAATACCTGCACAGGGAAGAAGCCAGTTCTTCTGCATCTTTACCATCCCCATCCCGGATCATCAGGAAATTATCACGCAGATATGTCTAATATTGTGGTTTTATCACAATAACAAATATGATGTGAATCATGAAGTACACGGTATTCCCTTGGTGTACATCCATAACACTCCATAAAATATTTGGAAAAATAACTCAGGTGATTAAATCCACACAGCATGGCAATTTCCGTAATACTTTTCCGGGTGGTACACAGAAGCTGACAGCTGATTTTCAACCTGTATGCATTCAGAAAGTCAACCGGTGACTGTTGCATATAATGCTTAAAAATCTGGCAGCACTTACTAGGAAACGACTTCTGAGGAATCCGGCATAAGCTCTGTTCTGATTAAATCCAAAAAGCTCACCTCGTGTACGATTTTTATAAAAATCAAAGACTATTCTGATAGATTTCCATATATGAGAATACTATAATTATAGCATCTGCAAAAGTAAAAAATCAATCGGAAACAATGTAGTGATTGGCGCAGGAAGTGTGGTATCCAAAGATATCCCTGATAATATGATCGCAGCTGCCCTGGAAAGTAAACTGATCGTGACTACGCTGAAATAAATTATAAAGGGATGGTGAAGGAGGATGTTTAGTAACATATAGTCAACATGATAGAATAAATGTTTATACTCTATCTTGCATCTTCTATTTATTCATGTTAAAATCTTAAGATGTCAAAAATACAATATATATGAGATAAAAAACAGCAGTGAGCTGTTATGAAGATAGGAGATAACAATTAAATGGCAATGAGTCCGATGATGCAGGAATACTGCAAGACAAAGGAACAATATAAAGACTGCATTTTATTCTACCGTCTGGGAGATTTTTATGAAATGTTTTTTGATGATGCATTACTTGTCACCAGGGAACTGGAGATTACCCTTACAGGAAAAGACTGCGGATTAGAGGAGAGGGCACCCATGTGTGGTGTCCCTTATCATGCTGCGGAGACTTATATCAATCGTCTGATCGAGAGAGGACATAAGGTAGCAATCTGTGAGCAGGTAGAGGATCCTAAAAAAGCCAAAGGACTGGTAAAGCGTGAGGTTGTAAGGATCGTAACCCCAGGAACCACACTGGATGCTGCTGCTCTTGATGAGACAAAGAATAATTACCTGATGTCTATTGTGTCTATGGAAGAACATTTCGGATGCGCTATTGCAGACATTACAACAGGTGACTGTTTCCTTACAGAGGTGGACAAACCTCAGAAACTTCTTGATGAGATCAATAAATTTGTTCCTGCAGAGATTATCTGTAATGATTCTTTTTATATGTCTAATATAGATACAGATGACTTGCAGAACCGTCTTGGGATCTGTGTTTTTTCATTGGATTCCTGGTATTTCGATGACGAGTTGTGCCGCCGCACACTAAAAGATCATTTTCATGTAGGTTCTCTGGAGGGATTGAGCGTTGGTGATTATGACTGCGGGATCATTGCTGCAGGAGCTCTTTTCTTATATCTAAAAGAAACCCAGAAGACAGCCTTGTCCCATATGACAACTATCCGTCCCTATGCAGCAGAGAAATATATGCTTATCGACAGTTCCAGCCGCAGAAATCTGGAACTTGTGGAAACCCTGAGAGAGAAACAGAAAAGAGGTTCTCTTCTCTGGGTACTGGATAAGACAAAAACAGCAATGGGAGCCAGAACTCTCCGCAGTTATGTGGAACAGCCACTGATCGACAGAGATGAGATTGAACAACGTCTGGAAGCACTGGAAGAGTTAAATAAAAACGGAATGCTCCGGGATGAGATCAGGGAATATCTGGGACCTGTTTATGACCTGGAACGACTGATCAGCCGTATCAGTTATAAATCTGCGAATCCAAGAGATCTGATCGCATTTGCTTCTTCGCTGGAAATGCTTCCTTATATAAAACAGGTTTTAAAAGAATTTAAAACACCTCTGCTTCAGAAAATCTATGAGGATATGGATTCGCTGGAGGATGTGACAGATCTGATCAAACGTGCCATCGTGGAAGATCCGCCTCTTGCACAGAAGGATGGAGGCATTATTAAAGAGGGCTATAATGAAGATGTAGATAAATTCCGCCGTTCCAGGACAGATGGTAAGAAATGGCTTTCAGAACTGGAGGCCAAAGAGCGGGAGCGTACAGGCATCAAAACAATGAAGATCAAATATAATCGCGTATTTGGTTATTCACTGGAGATCACCAATACTTTTAAAGATCTGGTGCCGGATAATTATATCCGTAAACAGACGCTTACCAATGCAGAGCGATACATTACCCAGGAGTTAAAAGAACTGGAAGACCTGATCCTTGGGGCAGAGGATAAGCTGTATGCTCTGGAATATGAACTGTTCTGTGATGTGAGAGATGCAGTCGGGAAAGAAGTTATGCGGATCCAGAAGACTGCCAAGGCAGTGGCTGCACTGGATGTGTTTGCTTCTCTTGCACTGGTTGCGGAAAGAAATCATTTTGTACGTCCGAAGACAAATACAACAGGTGTGATAGATATTAAAAACGGCCGTCATCCTGTTGTGGAACAGATGATAGAGAACGATATGTTTATTGCGAATGATACATATCTGGATAACCATAAGAAAAGGGTATCCATTATCACAGGTCCGAACATGGCAGGTAAGTCTACCTACATGAGACAGACTGCCCTGATCGTACTGATGGCACAGATCGGAAGCTTTGTCCCTGCTGAAAAAGCAAACATTGGAATTGTTGACAGGATTTTCACCCGTGTGGGTGCCTCTGATGATCTGGCAAGTGGTCAGAGTACCTTTATGGTAGAGATGACAGAGGTTGCCAATATTTTGAGGAATGCAACTGCAAGAAGCCTTCTGATTCTTGACGAGATCGGACGTGGCACCAGTACATTTGACGGTCTTGCCATTGCCTGGGCTGTGATCGAGCATATCAGCAATACAAAGCTTTGTGGTGCAAAGACATTATTTGCCACCCATTATCATGAGCTTACTGAACTGGAGGGTAAAATTCCGGGAGTTAATAACTACTGTATTGCTGTCAAGGAAAAAGGGGACGATATTGTATTTCTGCGTAAGATCGTTCAGGGCGGCGCAGACAAAAGTTATGGTATCCAGGTTGCCAAGCTTGCCGGTGTTCCGGATTCTGTGATCCAGAGAGCAAAGGAACTGGTGGAGGAACTAAGTGATGCGGATATTACGGCAGCAGTAAAAGACCTGACATCTGCGAAAAAGAAAAAGCCTGTATACGATCAGATGGATATGGCACAGATGTCTCTGTTCGATACAGTTAAGGATAACGATATCATTGATGAGATAAAAGGTCTTGATATGGGGAATATGACTCCTATCGAGGCAATGAATACACTTTATAACCTGCAGAACAAGATTAAGAACAGATGGTGATAAAAGTTGAGAAAAATTGCAGTATTAGACCAGCAGACCATAGATAAGATCGCTGCCGGTGAGGTAGTGGAACGTCCGTCCTCCATTGTGAAGGAGCTTGTGGAAAATGCAATTGATGCAGGAGCAACTGCTGTAACAGTGGAGATCACAGACGGCGGCAAAAAGATGATACGTATCACAGATAATGGCGGGGGTATGGAAAGAGATCAGGTACCCCTGGCATTTTTGCGTCATGCCACCAGTAAGATTGAGAAGGTTGAGGATCTGGAACACATTGCGTCTCTTGGATTTCGCGGTGAGGCTTTGTCCAGTATTGCTGCTGTTGCACAGGTGGAACTGATCACAAAAACCCCATCTGCATTAAGCGGCGTCCGTTATGTGATCAACGGTGGTGTACAGGAGTCTTTAGAGGATATGGGAGCACCGGAAGGAACTACTTTCCTGGTGAGAAATCTTTTTTACAATACACCTGCTAGAAGCAAGTTCCTGAAATCAGATACTACGGAGGGAAATTATGTCAGCACTTTGATGGAGCAGCTGGCATTGTCCCATCCTGAGATTTCTTTTAAATATATCCAGAATAAACAGGTGAAGCTTCATACTTCCGGAAATTACAATGTGAAAGATGTGATTTATAATATATATGGAAGAGATATCACCAAAGCACTTCTTGAGGTATCCTACGAGAATGATTTCATGAAGATTGAGGGTTTTGTGGGAAAACCGGAGATTTCCAGAGGTAACCGTACCTTTGAGAATTATTATATTAACGGACGTTTTGTAAAGAACCGGATCATTGCAAAGGGGATAGAGGATGCCTATAAGGGTTTTCTCATGCAGCATAAGTTTCCCTTTGTTTCTCTTCATATTCAGATGGAGGGAAATGATCTGGATGTAAATGTGCATCCAAGCAAGATGGAGGTGCGGTTTGCAAGAGGAACAGAAGTTTATGATGCAGTTTACGAGACAGTCCACAAGGCTCTTACCACAAGAGAAATGATCCAGACAGTGCCTTTTGGAAAAGAAGAACCGATTAAAAAGCAGCAGCCTGTGGTAAAACCGGGGGATGTACCGGAGCCATTTGAAACCAGACGTCGGGCTGAAATTCCGGAGTATCGTCCACAGACTGTAAATACAGCTTCCAGGGTTTCTGAGCATACCGCACTACCACGAGGAACTGTTACAATGGCAGAACAGGCAGTGCGTGAACAGCAGATCTATCAGACTAGGGATCCTCTTACCAAGGCAGAGGAACAGCTTTTTGAGGGAACACTAAGCGATAAAAAGAATGAAGAACAACCGGTATTTTCAGAGACAAAGCAGGAAATTGCAGAACAGAAAACTGCAGAATATCTGAAGACTGCTGTGGATTCAGAAGGAAACAGAAAACAGATAGAACAAAACAAAAATGTAATATCAGAAGAAATCAGACCACAGCAGCTGGAATTATTTGAGGAGAAACTTCTTGCTCCTGAATCCCGAAGCCGTCATCAGCTGATCGGACAGATTTTTGATACTTACTGGCTTGTTCAGTTTGAGGATAAATTTTTTATTATCGACCAGCATGCGGCACATGAAAAGGTTTATTATGAGCGTTTCGTAAAAAGGTTTCGTGAGCAGACAGTAGAATCCCAGTATCTCAGTCCGCCGCTGATCGTATCCCTGAATCTTCAGGAAGAAGCTCTTCTTAAGGCTAACCGTAAATATTTCGAGGATTTTGGATTTGAGATTGAACCATTTGGCGGTAAGGAATACTGTATCAATGCAGTCCCGGCCAATCTGTACGGTCTTACGGAGGAAGAACTTTTTCTGGAAATGCTTGACAATCTTGCTTCTGAGAAGGATAAGGATCCACTTGGAATCTTTGCTTCCAGACTGGCCACCATGGCATGTAAGGCTGCGGTAAAGGGAAATCACCAGATGTCCGACCGGGAAGCAAATGCCTTGATCGATGAACTGCTCACACTGGAGAACCCCTATCACTGTCCTCATGGAAGACCGACGATTATTTCCATGACTAAAACAGAACTGGAAAAGAAATTTAAACGTATTGTATAGTTTATATAAAGGAGCTATTATGAAAAAGCCACTGATCGTTCTTACAGGACCGACGGCAGCAGGAAAAACCCATCTATCCATCGCTCTTGCGAAAGCAGTAAACGGAGAGATCATTTCTGCTGATTCCATGCAGGTCTACAAATATATGGATATTGGATCAGCTAAGATCCGGCCGGAGGAGATGCAGGGAGTAAAGCATTATCTGGTAGATGAACTGCTGCCTCAGGAAGAATTTCATATCGTGAAATTCCAGCAGATGGCAAAAGCTGCCATGAAAGAAATTTATGCCAAGGGGAAAATTCCTGTTCTGGTAGGAGGAACCGGATTTTATATACAGGCTATTACAAAGGATATTGATTTTACTCAGGCAGAGCAGGAAGACGGATACCGTCAGGAGCTGGAACAGCTTGCTGCAGAGAAGGGAAATGAATATCTGCACCAGATGCTTTTGGATGTTGATCCTGTCAGTGCCGGGGAAATCCACGCCAATAATGTAAAACGTGTGATCAGGGCACTGGAGTTTTATCATCAGAACCAGTCGCCGATCTCCGCACATAATCAGGAGCAGAAGGAACACGAAACCCCTTATAATCTGGCATATTTTGTGCTGAATGTACCAAGGGAACTTCTTTATAAACGGATTGATGACCGTATTGATGAGATGTTAAAAGAGGGACTCCTTGAGGAAGTGCAGAAGTTAAAAGATATGGGATACCACAGGGGGATGGTTTCCATGCAGGGACTTGGATATAAAGAAATCCTTGCATATCTGGATGGCGAGTATCCGTTAGAGGAAGCGGTCAGGATCCTGAAAAGAGATACCAGACATTTTGCAAAACGCCAGCTGACCTGGTTTCGCAGGGAGAAGGATACCATCTGGATGAATAAGGATGAATTTGACTATAATGAAGACAGAATCCTTGATGAAATGCTGAAGGTATGCAGGGACAGAGGAATTTTATAACCGAATTTTTCTTAAAAATCACTGATACAGAATAAGTGAAATTCAGAGATAAAATAAAGATAATAATGCAAACAGAAATGAGGACGAAACAAATTATGAAAGAAATGTACGCACAGCTTGGGATTTCTTCAGAGGTTTATGACTTTGGTCATAAGATTGAGGAATCTTTAAAAGAAAGATTTGAAAAATTTGATAAAACGGCAGAATATAACCAGATGAAGGTGCTTCTTGCCATGCAGAAAAATAAAGTAAGCGCAGAATGCTTCGGAAGTTCTTCCGGTTATGGATATGACGATATTGGCCGTGAAACACTTGAAAAGGTTTATGCAGATACTTTCCATACGGAAGCCTGTCTGGTACGCCCGCAGATCACATGCGGAACTCACGCGCTGGCCATTGCCTTATTCGGTAATCTCCGTCCGGGTGATGAACTTCTGGCACCTGCCGGAAAGCCTTACGATACTCTGGAAGAGGTGATCGGCATCCGCCCGTCAAAAGGTTCTCTCGCAGAATATGGAGTAAGTTACCGTCAGGTGGAACTGTTAGAAGACGGAACCTTTGATTATAACAGCATCCGTAAAGCAATCAATGAAAAGACACGTCTTGTGGAGATCCAGCGTTCCAAAGGATACCAGACACGTCCGTCTTTCTCTGTAAAGCAGATTGGAGAACTGATTTCTTTTGTAAAGAGTATTAAACCGGATGTGATCTGTATGGTGGATAACTGCTACGGTGAGTTTGTAGATACCATTGAGCCAAGTGATGTGGGAGCTGATATGATTGTTGGTTCTCTGATCAAAAATCCGGGCGGCGGACTTGCGCCTATCGGCGGTTATATTGCAGGTACTAAGGAGTGCGTGGAGAATGCTTCTTACAGAATGACCTGTCCCGGACTTGGCAGTGAGGTAGGCGCAACTCTGGGAGTCAACCGTTCTTTCTTCCAGGGATTTTTCCTTGCACCAATGGTTACCAAGGGTGCGTTAAAGGGAGCTGTGTTTGCGGCAAATATTTATGAGAAACTTGGATTCCCGGTAATCCCGGATTCCACAGAGCCACGTCAGGACATCATTCAGGCAGTAAGCCTTGGCACACCGGAAGGTCTGATCGCGTTCTGTAAGGGTATTCAGGCAGCAGCTCCGGTTGACAGTTATGTGGATCCGGAGCCATGGGATATGCCCGGATATGACAGTCAGGTTATCATGGCAGCAGGTGCTTTTGTGCAGGGTTCTTCTATCGAACTTTCTGCAGATGGTCCGATGAAGCCTCCATATGCAGTGTATTTTCAGGGAGGACTTACCTGGGAACATGCAAAACTGGGTGTTCTGATGTCCCTGCAGAAAATGGTTGATAAAGGACTTGTAACTTTATGAAAAAAAGACAGGTAGTGATCACAGGAGCAGGAGCCTGTGGACTGATGGCAGCGATCATGGCAGCCCGAAACGGGGCAGCAGTCACTGTTCTGGAACAGAACGAGAAACCCGGAAAGAAAATCTGTGCTACAGGAAACGGCAGATGTAATTTTTCCAATCTTGCAAGACCTGATGATGCATACAGAGGCGAACATCCGGAATTTGTCGAAGATGCACTCAGAGAGTTTTCTGTCCAGAATACCATTGAGTTTTTCAAAGAGATAGGAATCTATCCTTTAAACAGGAACGGCTATCTTTATCCGAGAAGCAATCAGGCGCAGAGTGTTGTAGATGTACTGTGTATGGAGGCTGCCAGTCTGGGTGTGAAAATAAAGACAAACGAACAGGTTACAGAAATAAAAACCGGGACAAATGGAAAGAATTTCCAAATCCTGACAAAAGGATGGCACTATGATGCAGATGCACTGATACTTGCCAATGGATCCCGGGCATCTTCTGTTTCAGGTTCAGACGGCAGTGGATATATGCTGGCAGAGAGCTTTCATCACCGCATTGTCCCGGTTTATCCGGCACTTACTGCCCTGAAGTGTAAAGGTTCTTCTTTTAAGGCATGGGCAGGCGTACGTACAGAAGGAGAGATTTCTCTTTTTACAGATGGGAAATTCTGTAAATCTGAACATGGCGAGCTGCAGCTTACAGAATACGGAATCTCCGGAATCCCAGTGTTTCAGCTCAGCACTTATGCAGTACGTGCAGTCAGAGAAGGACATAAAGCAGAGCTCCGCATTAATTTCATGCCGGAGCTGTCAGAAGAAGAATTAAAGAAACTTCTGTATGCACGAAAGAAGGCATGTCCCTATAAAAAAGAAAAAGAACTCCTGGTGGGACTTTTCCCGGAAAAGCTTATCAAAATCCTTATATCACAAAAACAACTGGTTTCTGCCATAAGGGAATTTCCTCTTGAAGTGCAGGATGGTATGTCATTTTCACAGGCACAGGTCTGCTCCGGGGGAGTAGATACCTCACAGGTAAATTCTCAAACCATGGAGTCAAAGCTCTGTAGGGGTCTGTATTTTGCAGGGGAGCTTCTGGATATTGACGGTACATGCGGCGGATATAATCTGCAATGGGCATGGAGCAGCGGCGCAGTGGCCGGCAAAAATGCAGCAAAGGAGGAGAAAAATTGATTCGAATTTCACAGCTGAAACTTCCGATCACACATACAAAGGCACAGCTCGAAAAAAAGATTGCAAAAACATTAAAAAATCCCGGAAACAGTTTTACTTACGAAATAAGAAAGCAATCTCTGGACTGCAGACACAAAAATGACAAAATCTTTGTATATACTGTAGATGTAACGATCAGAGATGAACAGAAACTCGCCAAAAAAGTTAACAATAACAACATTATGTTAACAAAAGAGAAACCATATGAATTTCCCTCTCCGGGTGAGACACCTCTTTTACATTCTCCCGTTATTGTGGGAAGTGGTCCTGCAGGGCTTTTCTGCGGATGGTATCTTGCGAAGGCCGGATATTGTCCAATAATACTTGAACGCGGAGAAGAGGCTGAGAAACGTCAGAAAACAGTAGAGAATTTCTGGAAAAATGGTGTTCTTGACTCTGAGTCCAATGTACAGTTCGGAGAGGGCGGCGCCGGCACCTTTTCCGACGGAAAGCTGAACACGCTGGTAAAAGATCCTTACGGACGTAATCATGAGGTACTGAAGCGTTTCGTAGCTGCCGGCGCACCGGAAGAAATTATTTATCAGCAGAAGCCACATCTGGGAACGGATGTACTGGTTGGTATTGTTGAAAAAATGCGTCATGAAATCGAAGAAATGGGAGGAAAATTCTGCTTCCGTTCCAAGGTAACAGATCTGATTTTTGAGAACAATACATTAAAAGAAATTGAGATCAACAATGATAAGAGAATCCCTGCACAAGTCTGTGTACTGGCACCAGGACACAGTGCAAGAGATACTTTTGAAATGTTACAGAAACGTGGTGTTTATATGGAGCCAAAGTCATTTGCAGTGGGGCTGCGTATTGAACATCCTCAGGAAATGATCAATATGGATCTTTATGGAGAGCCTGAGAATGAATTACTTGGTGCAGCCAGCTATAAAGTAACCCATAAGTGTGCAAATGGCAGAGGTGTTTATTCTTTTTGTATGTGTCCGGGCGGATATGTTGTAAATGCATCCTCTGAACCCGGTCGTCTCGCAGTGAACGGAATGAGCTATCAGGCACGTGATTCCAGAAATGCAAACAGTGCCATGATCGTCACAGTTACACCAGAAGATTTCCCGGATAAAGGAGTTCTTGGCGGCGTAGAATTTCAGCGTGATCTGGAGAAAAAAGCATGGGAGCTCGGAGAAGGAAAAATTCCTGTTCAGCTGTTTGGTGATTTTTGCAAAAATCAGGCAAGTGAAGCATTAGGAGAGGTTACTCCCTGTATGAAGGGAGAATATATACTGACAAATGTACGCTCTGTTCTGCCAAAAGCAGTAGGCGATTCTATTGAAGAAGGTGTCAGAGCCTTCGGAAAACGAATTTCCGGATTTGACAGAGAGGATGCACTGCTCAGTGGCATTGAAAGCCGTACTTCTTCTCCTGTAAGAATCGTACGTGATCAGAAGCTCACAGCAAATATGGCAGGAATTTATCCATGTGGCGAAGGTGCAGGTTACGCAGGCGGAATCACAAGTGCTGCCATGGATGGAATCAAAGTTGCTGAGACTGTATGCCGAAAATATGCGGCTATAAAAAACAATTGATCTCTTAAGCGGGATATTACCGATAACCAGTAATCCAGTAACGTTACTGTTCACTCCGTTCACAGTAACGTAGCCAAAATTCATTCCAGATTGCCTGCGGCAATGGAATTTTGGCTTGTATGTCTCGGGATTTTGGCATATTCATGCCAAAACACCTCGCGGGACAGTGGTGTGTGAACAGTAACCCAGTAACTATAAAGTTCACATAAAAATCAGAGAGGAGAGTGTACATCTCTCCTCTTTTATGCTAGAATATAATTTGCAATTTGCCCAGAGGCTTTAGAGAGCACAGGCAGACTTATGAATAATGCAAATAATATTATGAAGCAGCTTCCCAGGGAACAGCGGCCGTATGAGAAATGCTTTATGCAGGGTGAGGGTTCATTAAATGACACTGAACTGCTGGCAGTAATCCTGCGCAGCGGCACTTCAGGAAAGAATTCACTGGCACTTGCACAGGAGATCCTGAAATTTATGGAGTCGTCCTCCTATCCCGGCCTTATGGGGCTTATGCATGTATCTGTACAGGATCTTATGAAGATTCATGGAATCGGACAGGTAAAAGCAGTACAGTTAAAATGCATTGGAGAACTTTCCAAAAGAATTGCCAAGGCTGCTGCCAGACCGCAGATAGTTATGAACAATCCCTCCTCCATAGCAGCTTATTATATGGAAGAACTCCGCCATGAAGAGCAGGAACTGGTGATCTGTATGATGTCAGATGTGAAAGGACATTTTCTGGGAGATAAGATACTGACCCGGGGAACTGCAACCGGTTCGCTGGTAACACCAAGGGAAATCTTCATGGAAGCCCTGCGCCGCCATGCAGTCAGTCTGATATTGATACACAATCATCCAAGTGGTGATCCTACACCAAGTCCGGATGACTTACAGATCACAGCCAGGATTTATCAGGCGGGGGAACTGCTGGGAATACATCTGCTGGATCATATTGTGATCGGGGATCAGAGATACTGCAGCTTCAGAGAAGAAGGATTATGGAATACATGTACAGAATAAGGCAACAACAAAGGGGCAGAATATGCTATTTGAGAAAACATATGGAATAGATTTGGGAAGCAGTTCCGTAAAAGTCTATTCTTTTTTCAGAAACAAAACTTATATCGAGAAAAATATGATCGCGTCCAAGGGACACACGATCATTGCAATGGGAAATGAAGCATACGATATGTTTGAGAAATCCCCCACAGATATTACGGTTACTTCGCCAATGACATTTGGCATGATCGCTAATCTGGAACTTCAGGAGATTGTTCTTTACAGTATGATCCGAAAGATCGATCATATCCTGGGATTTGGCGCAACAATGTATTTTACTGTTCCTCTGGATATGACTGCGGTTGAGAAACGGGCATATTTTCATGTGGCGAATGGTCACTGGTTAAAGAAAAATCGCGTATTTATGGTAGAGGCACCCATTGCAGATGCCATTGCCATGGGTGTCAATTTGGAAGATCCGGAAGGAAATATGATCGTAAATATCGGTGCACAGAGTACAGAAGTATCGATCATCACCGGAGGAAAGATCATTATCAGCAGGAAAATACCGCTGGGAGGCAGACAGATGAATGAATCTGTCTGCAGTGAAATACGTAAAAGATATAATCTGCAGATTGGCACAAGGACTGCCAAGAGGCTTAAGATGGTCATGGGACGTCTCAGTGATCCGAAAAAGGAAGTACGTAAGGTTGTAGGAATTGACTGTATTTCCGGACTGCCAAGAGAAGAAATCATTTCTTCTTATGTGGTAAATGACGGTATCATGAACTGTCTGAATGAGATTGCGGCAGAGATGAAAACATTTCTGGAGCGAATTCCTCCCCAGATTTCCTACCATATTGCGAAACAGGGGATTTACATAACCGGAGGCAGTACCAGACTTCCTTATATTGATAAATACCTTGCCAGTTATACAGGATTCACCTTTAATCTGTCAGATTTTTATGAAACCTCGGCAGTTACAGGTCTGGAGAAAATAATCAGAAATAAAGAACTGCGTGAATGGGCAGTACCGGTTACGCAGAGAAAACTATAATTTTTAGGGGTGCATCAATGAAAAACCTGAAAAAGAAAGTACATTTTAGGATTAAATTAAAAAGTAAACATCTTCTGGTCATTATGTCGATTTTCTGCGTCAGCTGTATTGCTGCCACTTTTTCATCCGGCGTAACCACTGCACCGCTGCAGGATGCCGCCGGGATACTGATCGTTCCATTTGAAAACAGCATCAATCGGATCAGTTCAGTTCTGAAAGGAATGCAGGACCGTATGCGTGATAAAGAAGAAATCCTCAGTGAGAACGAAAATTTAAAGGCACAGATAGACAGTCTCACAGAACAGAACAATAAACTGATCCAGGATCAGACAGAATATGTAAGATTACAGCAGATGTATAATCTTGACCAGCAGTATACCGAATATCCAAAGATTGCTGCAGAAATCATATCCAAAGATCCGGGCAACTGGTATGATACCTTTATGATCAACCGGGGATCTGCAGACGGCATTCGTGTGGATAATAATGTACTTGCAGATAAAGGTCTGGTCGGGATCGTGACAGAGGTCGGAACTCACTGGGCGACTGTACGTTCCATTATCGATGACAGCAGCAATGTCAGTGCCATGACTGTCAGCACACAGGATAACTGTGTGGTGGAAGGAGATCTGGAACTCATCGATGAGGGTAAATTAAGCTTCAGCCAGTTGTATGACCAGAATAATAAAGTAACAGTGGGGGAACGCATCGTTACCTCCAATATCAGTGAGAAATATGTAGAGGGACTGTTTATCGGATACGTCAGTGAGGTGGAACAAAACAGCAACAATCTGACCAAAACAGGTACCATTGTCACACCTGTAGATTTCCAGCATCTGAAAAATGTACTTGTCATTACAGTAAATAAACAGGATTCTGTTAATGACAATGCTCAGGCAGCTCAGGAGGCGACTACAAATGAAGAGTAAGATAGCGTTATTTTTTATGATCCTGATCAGTTTTCTTCTTCAGTGTACTCTTCTTCATGTGATATCCATCGGTTCTATCACGCCGAATCTGATCCTGATCCTGTGTATATCCATGGGGCTGATGCGCGGAAGAAAAAGTGGACTGTGGACAGGATTTTTCTGTGGATTTCTGGTAGACATGTTCTATGGCTCTGTGTTTGGTTTCTACGCTCTGATCTATATGTATATTGGCTTTTTAAGCGGATATGCCCACAGGATCTGCTATGATGATGACATAAAGGTTCCGGTTATGCTTGCAGGTATCGGGGATTTACTGTACGGACTTTCTGTCTATGCATTGCAGTTTCTGCTCAGGGGACGTCTGGGGCTCGGAACCTATTTATACCGGATTATTTTACCGGAGATTTTTTATACAGTGATCCTTACACTGATTGTTTACCGGGTATTTCATTATATTAATTATCATTTCATGAATAATCCATCAATGAAGGAAAGTGAGTCTATTTGGGTACTAAAATAAAAAGATTTTTTAAAAAGATACGAATAAAACGTACCACAGTACTGGTACTGGTTTTTGTATTTATGTCAGCCACTCTGGTCCGTCAGCTTTTTGAACTGCAGATCATCCAGGGAGAGGCTTATATCAGCAAATTTGAATCAAGAACAACAAAAAAACGTGTGATCAAAAGTACGCGTGGCAATATCTATGACAGAAATGGTGAGGAGCTGGCAACAAATGTGCTGGCTTATTCTGTTACCTTTGAGGATAATGGAACTTATGATTCTACCAGAGAAAAGAATCTTACACTGAACGGGATTGCCTATAAAGTCCTGAAAATCCTTGAGTCCAACGGGGATTCCATCAGTACCGGCTTCCATATTGTTTTGGATGAGAGCGGGAATTATACTTTTGATGTTGATGAGGGATTTACTCTGAACCGTTTTCGTGCGGATATTTACGGAGAACCGTTGATTGATAACCTGACAAAAAAACAGAAAAATGCCACTGCAGATCAGATGATCGAGTTTATGAGCGGAAAAGAGGGATTTTCCATTGTTCTTTACGGCGATAATGCTTATACCAAAGAAGAACTGACATCCCATGGACTTCCGGAGAACCTGTCAAAGCAGGATGTACTTGAGCTTTCCAAAATCCGCTATGCACTGAGCACTAACAGTTTCAAGAAGTACATGGCCGTTACGATCGCTTCAAATATAAGCGAAAAATCTGTAGCTGCAATCAGAGAAAATCAGCCGGAGCTTCAGGGAATTGACATTGTAGAGGATTCTGTCCGCAAATACATTGATGATGCAAGCATGGGACCAATTCTTGGTTATACGGGACAGGCTTCTTCAGAAGAGCTTGAAGAACTGAGACAGAAGAATCCTGATTATTCAAATGATGCGATTATCGGTAAATCGGGAATTGAGAAATATATGGAAACTTCTCTTCAGGGAACAGACGGTGAAGAAACTGTCACTGTCGATAACCTTGGTAAAGTACTTAAGATTGACGACAGCACGAGAGTAGAACCTGTCGCAGGTAACGATACCTATCTTACCATAGACAGCAGCTGGCAGTCCGCCATCTACCAGATACTGAAACAGAGAGTTGCCGGAATCCTTTTATCCAAGATCGAAGCATCCAAAACCTATGATTTCAGTGTAAATGATGCTGCACAGATCAAGATACCGATCTATGATGTATATAATGCCCTGATTGCCAACAGTGTCATTGATATCAGTAAATTCAGTGATGCCAACGCCTCCGATACAGAAAAAAATTTATATGCCAAATTTCAACAGAAACAGCAACAGGTTTTTGATACAATAACTAACAGACTGACAGCTGAGAATCCACCGGCCGTAAAAGATGAAGATGATCAGATCCAGGAATATCTTACTTATATCTGTGATGATCTTCTCAGAGATACGCTGGGGATTATCTCAAAGAATGCCATTGATACCTCTGACAGTACTTATCAGAAATGGACAACCGATAAAGATATCAGTCTGAAAGATTATCTGACATATGCGGCAAGTCAGAACTGGATCGATATTTCCAAATTTTCTACAGAAGGAGATTATCTGGATTCCGATGAAGTATATCAGGCTCTTACAGATTATCTGATTGATTATCTTAAAAAAGACACCAATTTCTCAAAACTTCTGTATAAGTATATGCTTCAGGAAGACACCATTTCCGGAAGCGAGATCTGTCTGGTGCTGTATGAACAGGGAATTTTATCAAAAGATGATGGCATTTACGAGGCACTGGCTTCCGGCTCCATGACAGCTTATGACTTTATGGTCAATAAAATTTATACTCTCGAAATAGAACCTGCACAGCTTGCACTGGAGCCATGTTCTGCTTCTGCAGTGATCACAGATGTCAAAACAGGGGATGTTCTTGCATGCGTATCCTACCCGGGATATGACAATAACCGTCTGGTAAATAACATGGATACGGATTATTATGCGAAATTATCTACAGATAAATCCAGTCCGTTTTTCAATAAAGCAACCCAGCAGACAGCAGCACCAGGTTCTACATTTAAGATTCTGTCTACAATTGCCGGAATGTCTGAAGGAGTGATCGATGACGGAACATACATTAACTGTACCGGATCTTTTGATCTTGTAACACCTCCGATCCACTGCTGGAACAAACAGGGACATGGAGAAATCGAGATCAGGGAGGCAATTGAGCAGTCCTGTAACTCTTATTTCAACATGGTTGGTTTTAAACTTGGTCAGGACGCAGACGGAAACTTTTCAGAAAACCGAAGTCTGAGTGTACTGCAAAAATATGCTTCAGAGATTGGTCTGGATAAGAAAACAGGTATCGAAATCACAGAGTCCGCACCTCATGTGTCAGATTCCTACGCAGTCCCGTCTTATATCGGACATGGTACCAATGATTATACCACCAGTCAGCTGGCACGTTATGCAACAGCGATCGCTACCAGTGGAAATGTTTATGATCTGACTTTACTTGACAGACAGACAGATTCCAAGGGTAATACTCTAAAAAAATATGAGCCGGATATCATTAATACAGTTGATGTATCACAGAATGTGTGGGATGATATTCACGACGGAATGTACCGGGTAGTCCAGACTCACAGACAATTTGACGGGCTTGGCGTGGATGTGGCAGGTAAAACCGGTACAGCCGAGGTAAATGTTTATCATCCAAACCATGGTATGTTTGTGGGATATGCCCCGGCTTCAGATCCTGAATATGCGATCGCAGTGCGTATTGAGAATGGATATGCTTCCGGTAATGCGTGTCTTGCAGCTGATGATATTTTTAAATATATCTTTGAATTAACTGATGAAAAGTCTATTCTTACCGGTGTTGCAGCAAGTGATACCAGTGACACATCGAATGACTAAAACTACCATACAGGAGAATACCAGAAGAATGGAAATTTTTTCAGGGAGGAAATTGTAACTATGAGCGAAGTCATTGTGATTACTTCCGGCAAAGGCGGAGTAGGAAAAACCACAACTGTCGCCAATATCGGAACAGGTCTGGCTATGCTGGGCAAAAAAGTTGTTGTGGTTGATACAGATATCGGTCTGCGGAATCTGGATGTTGTTCTGGGCCTGGAGAACAGGATTGTCTATAATCTGGTGGATGTCATTAACGGAAGCTGCCGTCTGCGACAGGCTCTGATCAAGGATAAAAGACATCCGGAATTATGTCTTCTGCCATCTGCGCAGACAAAAGACAAATCCGCTGTGTCTCCGGAACAGATGATAAAACTGACCGACGATCTGAGAGAACAGTTTGATTATATTCTTCTGGACTGTCCGGCAGGAATTGAACAGGGATTTAAAAATGCGATCGCAGGTGCTGATAAAGCCCTGGTAGTTACCACGCCGGAGGTTTCTGCGATACGTGATGCAGATCGGATCATCGGACTCCTGGAAGCCAACGAGATCAGAGATATCAGCCTGATCATCAATCGCCTGCGGCCGGATATGATTGCAAGAGGTGATATGATGTCCGTAGATGATGTAACGGATATCCTTGCTGTTGATCTGATCGGAACAATCCTGGATGATGAACAGATTGTGATTGCCACAAATCAGGGGGAGCCTCTTTCCGGGAAATCTTCTCAGGCAGAAGAAGAATACATGAATATCTGTAAACGCCTTTTAGGTGAAGAGATTCCGTTTGCAGACATTAACAGGAAGCAGGGGTTATTAAGAAAAATAGGTAGTTTTTTCAAAAAGTAGCCTGTATTTATAAGGGGGAATCTGTGTGAAAGCTTTTTTTAAAGAAAAGAAGCGTTCAGCCGGATATGCAAGAGACCGCATGAAGCTTCTGCTGATCTCGGAACGTATCGACTGCTCTCCACAGATGATGAAAATGTTGCGGAATGATATGATACATACCGTAAAAAAATACCTTACTATTGATGAAGAACAGGTAAAAATCCAGATTACGCAGGAACCTGCAGTACTCCATGCGTATATTCCTGTTTTAAACAAAAAGGATAACCGTTTGGTATCTTCACAGTTACTAAAAAGGACAGATAAATTATGTTAAAGCAATATAAATTAAGATTTTACAATTTCAGACTGATTATTTTCCTGCTGGCGATCAGCCTGATAGGAGTTACACTGGTAGGCACAGCAGCATCGGACCTGCGATCAAAGCAGTTTGCCGGAGTAATACTTGGACTTATTGTCATGCTGATCCTTTCTTTGCTGGATTACTCATGGATCATGAACTTTCAGTGGATCATGTATGGATTTAATATTATCATGCTGATCGTTGTGCGTATTGCGGGTGACAGTGCCAACGGTGCTGCCAGATGGATCGGTATCGGATCTTTCCGATTTCAGCCGACAGAATTATCAAAGATTATCCTGATCGTATTCTTTGCAAAATTTTTTATGGATCATGAGGAAACACTGAATACACTTAAAACGCTGGCATTATCCGGCGTGTTACTGGCAGTACCTCTGTTCCTGATCCTGGAACAGCCGGACCTGAAAAATACAATTACTGTTGTAGTAATTTTCTGTATTATGATCTATATTGCAGGTTTAAGCTATAAGATCATCGGAGGAGCACTGCTTATTGCTGTTCCATTGACCATTATTTTTTTATCAATTGTTGTCCAGCCGGATCAGAAACTGCTCAAGGATTACCAGAGAAGCCGTATCATGTCTTTTTTGTATCCGGAAAACGAAGAATACTCGGATGATATTGAACAGCAGAATAACTCTAAAACTGCAATTGCTTCAGGGGAACTGGTTGGTAAGAAATTAAGCGGTGATGACAGTACAACTTCTGTAAATCAGGGAAACTTCGTGGCAGAGAATCAGACAGACTTTATTTTTGCTGTTGCAGGTGAAGAGTACGGATTTATTGGATGCGTGATAATTGTATTGCTGCTTTTGGCAATTGCCTTTGAATGTATCCGGATGAGTCTTCGGGCAAAAGATTTGTCAGGAAAGGTTCTTTGCTGTGGAATCGGCGGCCTGATCGCACTACAGAGCTTCATTAATATCTGTGTTGCAACAGGTCTTGCGCCTAATACGGGAACTCCCCTTCCTTTTGTAAGCTATGGACTGACTTCGCTGGTAAGTCTGTATATTGGTATGGGGCTTGTACTCAATGTAGGACTTCAGAGCAGCACATACAATAAAGAAATTATTCAAAAAGAAATTGACAGAAGAGAGGATTACTTATGAGAACAAAAAAGAAATCTTCCGGTAAAATACCGGAAAAGAAATCTGCTGTTCCATACAAATCTACAGCTCCGCACAGACACAAACCTTCCAGACCGCTTCAGACAGTCAAACTGCCGAAATCGCAGATGCCATCCAGACAAACAGAGGAGCATCAGGCTTTGCTACGTACAAAATATCATAAAAAGCGTCAGAGATTAAAACATATATTCAGGATTCTGGTTGGTGTATTTGTGATTCTTGCAGCTGCCGGCGGTGTTTTTTACGGATGGAATATATTAAGCGGAAATTATTTTGGTACTCCTGAACAGGCTTTTGATTCTTCTGAAGTTTTCACAAATGCCCTTGCAGCTAAGGAAAATATGAGAACAGAATCTTTCGCCCAGAAATTATGCGTTTCCCCCAAAGGAAATGTTGATCGTATTAAGAATGCCCAGCTGGAAGATGGACAGAAAGGGCTACTGTTCAGTCTGAGCAATCATAAAGTACTGTATGCAAACGGCATTTATGATAAGGTGTATCCTGCAAGTATTACCAAGATCATGACAGCAATGCTTGCATTACAAAGTGGAAAACTGAATGACACTGTCACGATCACTCAGGATAATGTTACACTGGAGGATGGATCACAGGTCTGCGGATTTGTGGCCGGCGATCAGGTTACCCTTGATCAGCTTCTCCACTGTCTGCTTGTATATTCCGGCAATGATGCAGCTTCTGCCATTGCGGAATATGTTGGAGGCAATACAGAGAACTTCGTACAGATGATGAATGATTATGCCGCAAAGCTTGGATGTACAGGAACACATTTTTCCAATCCACATGGACTGCAGGATGAAAATCACTATACAACACCATATGATATTTATCTGATGCTGAATGAAGCATTCACCTACCCTGAATTTACAGAAATTACAGAGTTGCCGTCTTATACAGTAACCTATACAGGCTCAGACGGAACTGAAAAAAGCACCACGCTTACCGCAACAGACCATTATCTTACCGGAGAGGCAACAGCCCCAAAAGATGTTACAATTCTCGGTGGTAAAACCGGAACAACAGAAGTAGCCGGCAATTGTCTTGCAATCCTTACACAGAATGCATACGGAAAAACTTTTGTTTCAATTGTAATGGGAGCTGCTACGAAAGAACTTCTGTATCAGGAGATGAATTCACTGCTTCAGAATATCAACAGTTAGTCAATATAAAACGGATACAGTTATCATTAATTGTATCCGTTTTATGTTATAGAAAATTCTCCGCAATGTTTTTATAACACCTATAACATAATAAAGTCTTCCGACAGGGGTCGTACAAGACCATCCACTTTGCTGTTACAAGAATTCCGGTTACATAAAAGAACGAGGTGAAAGATCATGAATAACAATTGTATTACAACATACACAGGCAGACATATAGATCCATTACATCCGGATCCGGATATGATCTGTATCGAAGATATTGCACATGCCTTATCTTTGATCTGCCGCGGAAACGGACAGGTAAAAACTTTTTTTTCAGTAGGTCAGCATTGCATCAACTGTGCCAGAGAAGCCCTTGCGCGAGGATATTCCAGGCGTGTGGCATTTGCCTGCCTTCTGCACGATGCCAGCGAATGTTATTTATCTGATGTGCCAAGACCATTCAAGAAAACCCTCTCAGGATATAAAGAGCAGGAGAAAAATCTGCTGGATCTGATCTATCAGAAATATCTTGGGAGCCCATTAAACGCAAAAGAAGAACAATTATTAAAAGAAATCGATGATGATATGCTCTGGTTTGACCTTACATACCTGCTAAATGAACCCCAGGAAAGGGCAGCACCGGAGATTCATATTACAATAGATTATACGGTACGGGCTTTCGAGGAAACAGAAAAGGAATACCTGGAATTGTATAGCTTTTTTACCCATTGAAAAAAAATAAATATCTCGGGATTTTGGCATGAATATGCCAAAACACCTCGCGGGACAGTGGTGTGTGAACAGTAACATATTTTCAACAAAATTTCACAAAAAAATATAAATACCACTTGTGTTTTTGAATAATATGCATATAATATCACACTTACGATTTTATCCCGTAAAATCAAGGGAAAACAGGTGTTAAACAGGTATAAATACACCAAATTTACACCACAGAATATAGCATTACATCTATAACAATACAAGAACATTTAAACATCTGAATAAGTCCATGTACTTTTATAACAATAGGTACGTGGGCTTATTTTAGTGCTTAAAAATATTATCAAAGAAATGGTGATTTCATAGAACAAAAGCAAGGAGGAAAAGACGATGAACAAAACAATATATGAAGCAGAATTTACCAAAATGGTACATGATAAAATGAGAGAAGCTAATAGATTCAAAGAATATGAGAGAATACCAAAAAATAGGATAGGTGGAGACTACTGGAATACATACTGGACAATTCGTTATATGCTTCGCACTATAGAGGATATTTTGGCTAAGGGAGATAAACTGGTATTATTAGGATTTTTCACTGTAGAACCTAAATTTTATAAAGAAAAAAAACATGTTCTGGAATGGAAAGAACAGGCAAAAATGTGTATGAGATTCCAGAAAGATATAAGGCAAAGTTTAAATCTGGTACTGTGTTAAATCGTGCTTGCGAAGCGTATGGAGATTATCTCAAAGAAGAAGCAAATAATAAAGATAACGAATACGAAGAAGGAGAAGAAGAGTAATGAGATGTAAAGATTGTGAATATGTAAAATGCTATGCTGTCAATAAGAAGATGTATTATTGTGATAATAGAAATAGAACAAATTTGATGGGTAAATTGGGCGAGGATAATTTGCCTGAGACAATTCCTGAGTGGTGTCCAATGGCTGACAGGACAATTGCTGATAATAATATGGATGAGAAAGGATTAGAGAAGTAATGGGAACAGGAGAATATCAAGTATGTGATAAATGTCATAAAGAAAAATCAATAGATGAATTTGATATATTAAAGTACAATGGTAAGCAATATCATATCCATACTTGTAAAAAGTGCAGATATGAGATTAGAAAAGCAAAGAAAAATGCTTTGAGTAACAATATAGATATTCTGATAAAAAGAAAATATAAGGAAATCAGACCAGAGAGGATTCTTGATCTGTCATTAACAGATATTGAATTTATTGAATATGATGAAATTTTTGTAAAGCTAATAGATTATAGAGATATATGGCTTTCCAATTATGGAAGAGTGATAAAGAAAAAAGATGATACATATGTATTAGCAAAACTTGGATATGACAGCAATGGTGCAGCCCGTTGTGTCGCTTATAAGGATATATATGTAGATGGAAAATGGGTATATAAGAAAAGCACAATCTATATTGCTAAGATGGTTGTTCAAGAATTTGTGGTTAATGCAGATATGCGGAGCAATGTGTTTATCTGGCATAAGGGAATGAATAAAGATGACAATTATTATAAACATCTGTATCCTCTGAACAAAGAACAGTATCGTATTGTAAAGGCTCATTATATGGAAACTGGTGACGATTCAGAAGAGTTTATTGTTAAAGTAATGAATGATCGTAAATTCAAGCCTGATTATTGGAGTAAAGCATCTATGAAACCTACAATAGCAGGAAAGGGTTATCGTGGTGGAGTAGGTGTTGATGTTACTTCTCGTGTTTATAAACGATGGTGCGATATGCTACAAAGATGCTATAATGCTAAATTCCATGCAAGAAATCCTCAATATATGAATTGCTATGTATGTGAAGAATGGTTGAATTTCCAAAACTTTAAAATATGGTATGAAGCACATGATTATGGAGAAGAGTCACAAGATTTGGATAAAGATATTCTGATAAAAGGTAATACTATGTATAGTCCAGAAACATGTTGCCTTGCACCACATATAATTAATACGCTAATTATTAACGGTACAAGAGTAAGAGGCAATTATCCACTAGGAGTTTATTTTGACAATGAAAAGAATAAATTTCGTGCAAGTCTGGCAGTTAGTGGAGAACAGATTAAATTAGGATATTATGATACTCCAGAAGAAGCATTTGCCAGATATAAAAAGTACAAAGAAGATTTTATTCAAGACTTAGCGGAACAGTATAAAGAAGAAATTCCGCATAAACTATATGATGCATTGATGAATTGGAAGATTGAAATTACAGATTAAAATAATTATAGGCATATCAGGGAGCACAATCCTTGGTATGCCTATTTTTTTACGTTTTATATGGCTGCTGCCGAGCGGTACTCTTTAATGTAAAACCACCGCCCCATAAACACGTATATTAAATTTTAAAAACGAATGATGCACACATGAGAAAAATCTTCATACGCTATATAAAAATTCATTATAAAGCGAAATACAAGGCTTGAGAAGCATTCTGAGAGCATGAGGCGTTATCATAGAGGTTGATCTTCATCAGAAGGAACATAGACACAAATATCCTGTATCTGACAGTGCAGAATACGGCACAAGTCATTAACAGTCTTCATAGAAATGTCTTGATTATGTTTAAGACGATGCAAAGTGCTATGAGACATATGATGCTTGCTTGTCAAAGTATACCAGTTTTCATTTGTTTTCTTTAATGTTTCCCAGAATGGGCTGTAATCTATCATGGCTGTTCCTTCAAAGATATTTGATATTATTACCATAAAATAGATTCTTATACTTGAATATCTTCGTAATAACGAATATAATGTAAGTATTACAGAAATGTGATAGTAAGTACGAAATGTCGAACAAATTTGACAAAAAGAATTGCATATTACATATAGCAGTAGTATAATCAAATTGTGAATTTTATGTGAAATGTTTATACAATCAAATACGGCATAGCCAGAGAAATCTGGTGACGCAAAACTACAGGGTCTAAGCGAATGTATGACAGCCAGTTGCAACTATGATAATTAAGGCATTGCTTCAAGTATGTTTGGGGTAATGTCTTTTTTATACTATAAATGAGCAAATTTGAAAAAATGCACAAAATTATCCTGCTAATTTCATAAATGCTTCAAAATCATCACTTGCTTTTGCACATAGGAATAGATACTGATACTTTTCCTGATGAACGGCACTACAGATTCGATGATATCCATCTTGAAAAGACCGATATCCGCCAGTTCCTGTGACACAAATATAATGTGTCAGTGACATCAACAGCCAGTACCTCTGTATTCCCTTTGAGGAGCGTATCTGGTATGTATCCAGGGCCAGATGGTTTTTGCATTGCCTGAAAAATATTTCAATCGGCCATCGACAAACATAACAGGAAAGGATCTCCTGTGTAGATAAGGATACATTTGTGCTAATGAAAGCACGTAGTGCTTTAGGATTACCAAATGCTTTTTCAGGATAGCTTAAAAGAACAACTGCATTTTCTATGCCGCTGAGGTTTCCCTCATACCGGTACACATAATAGTTGCGTTTTTTGACTGTGACGAGGTCAAATCCTTTATGTGTTGTGGATCGTTCAGCAGCCAGTTCACTGAGTTTCTTTTTCATTCCTGATGGATACAGCAGACGGTTTGTTTTCAAAGCACCAATGGTATGGAACCCTTTCTGTACAAAAGTATTGATTATTTTTTCAGAAACATACCAGCAGTCACAAAGGAAATAAGACATTACTGGTGGAACAGGCAGTTCCTTTGCAATATTTTGTACAATATCAATCTTGGAAATTGATTTATTGTACATTACAAAAGCATAGTTCAGGACAATGCCGTTACAGGAAAGCATAACAGCTACTGCCTGATGTCCGTAGTCTTGTTTCCCCTTTAAATGGGATTGGTGAAAGTACGCATCTTCAATCGGATGCAGAGCCTGTGACGAAGGCTTTGTCTTTGAAGCTATCGTATCGTCTACAATGCAGAAAACAGGCTTTCCGGTGCGTGCTGCTTCTGAATAAATAATCTCTATAACAGAACGTTTTAACGTATCTGAAAGTAGAGAATCATCCCATTTCCCTGAATTAAGGAAATGTGCAATCGTAGTTCTGTGACAGGAACTGTTTTTAGCAAAATCCGTGGTTTTTCCATGATATCCTGAAATGAAAATGCTGATCAGGATACTTATAAGGTGGTTTATCACCCGGTTCGAATAAAATTTGCATAAATTTAATTTCTTAAGCTGGTTGTATATGAATGCGGAATGATGTATAGTATTTGCGAGAGACACCTTCTTTCGTAAATGTTGCAAATGTTTGTTTTGGCACTTTCATTATACAACACATGGAATCGAGGTGTCTTTCTTTTATGCAAAATCACGAACTTGCTCATTTATAGTTTTATATACAAAAAGATCAAGGGGATATGAACATGAAGAAGAAAACAAAATTATTAGCAATGTGTATGGTAGCTTCATTATCAGTAGGGACGCCAGTGATAACATGGGCGAGTGATACTGAAACAACTGAGCAGAAAAGTGGTGAATCAGATTCAATAAGTATATCTGAAAAAGGTGCAGAGACATCAATATATGAAGATAAAAAAGTAACAATTAAAATGGATTCGGCAGAATATACTTTAGACGCTTCTGATATCATATTAAATATGTCTATAAAAAATTCGTATCCTAATATTTTGACGCTGAAAGTACAAGATGCTAAAGTTGATGATACAACTGTTGCATTTCAATGGGATTCTAACGACTATAAGGCAGGAACATCTTTTTCTTCTGCTTGGTATATTATGCTTGAAACTTTACAAGAAGTAAATAATACGGACTTTAAACAATTGTCATTTACTATGGTAGGGACGTTGAATGATGGTACTGAATTATTAAAAAAAGAAATTACCATAGCGAGAGAAGCTTTCAAATCTGTTATGGATGAAGATGATGAAGAAACATCTGACTCTGAAAGTACAGATTCAAATAATGCTACATCAGAAGCAACAGAAGAAGAGTCTGATGCAAAAAGTGATTCTAACAAAGACAGTTCTGATGGTATAGAAGAAAGACTTTCTGCTCTTGAAGAAAAACAAGCATCTCAGAACGAATCTGATAAAGAGACAGTACAGGAAGAAACCACACCTGCTGCTGATGCAGAAGAGGAAAAAGCCAAAGCTACAGAAGATGAAGACAAGTCAAATGAAAATATACAGAAAACTTTAATTCCAGACCAATATATTGAAAAAGAAGAGGTGTTTGGAGACGATGGTAAGTTATCTTTTACATATCAATATGAATATGATGACGAATATCGGTTAATTGAGAAACAATGTGTATATCCAGATGGTACCGTAAACAATGATGAAAAGTACACATATGATAAAGATGGCAATAACATTAGAATAGATCATGAGGACAATAAAGATTCAAGCTATTCATATTATACAATTCATAAGTATAAAGGCGATGACTTAATAGAATCAACCACGTATAATGTTGCAGATGATAGTGTAAAATATACAACGTCTTATTCATATGATGATAAAAATCGTTTATGTCAAGAAAAATTTGAAAATATCGAATATGATAATCAAGCTACCACAAATTATTTTTATGATGATAACGGCAATATTATATATAGCGAAAGGGACAATGAAAGATATGAAGATTACACGTATGATGCAGATGGAAATCTTATATCGCAGACGAGAAACGATGGTACAAGAACTGAGTGGAAATATGAAAATAATATAAAAATAGAAGAAACCTTTTATCACAAAGGGGATTTCTTATATACAAGTAAACTGGAATATGCTAGTACTAGTCCAAGTGCTGCTGTAATTAATGATATAGAAATAATAAAAGTAGTACAACAGGCTCTAAATGATATGGGATACGATTGTGGTATTCCTGATGGTATAGTTGGAGATGGAACAAAGAATGCTGTAAAGAGTTATATGGAAAATAATGGAAAAGCTTCCAAAGGTGAAATTACAGAAGAATTAGTGGGAATGTTAAACGTAAATGACGAGATTAAAAGTGCAAAAGAATTATCCAGATATCGTACAGATATTAGTTATGAAATGCTCATGAGAAATCCAGTCGATTATATAAATACACCAGTAAAGTTCTCTGGTTCTGTTGTCCAAGTGATTAATGAAGGAGGGGGAAACAATATTAGACTGGCAATTAATTCAGATTCTAGTCAAACAATTTGGTGTTCTTATTCAAGACTAGATATGAGCGGCAATTTGATGGAAGGAGATCAAGTTACGGTGTATGGAATTGCAATGGGAACAGAAGATTATATAGCAATTTCAGGTGAGAAAATTACACTGCCAACTATTACTTGTGAAAGAATGGATACATCTTTTGGAACATTTGAGAAATTCCCAGGATTTTAATATTCTAAAAATTTTTATTTGAAAATAAAAGGAGAACTAATTACATGAGAAAAGTAAGAAAAGTATTATACGTTTTGATTTGTGTAATCATGGTTGGATGTATGATAAATGTAAGCAATATACAGGCTTCAACTTCATCAAAAATCTCACCCCCTAAAGTAGTATTAGTAAAAGCTACAGGAACTTCTGAAATCCGAATTAAATGGAAAAAAGTAAATGGTGTTTCTGGTTATAGAATCTATAGAAAAAATGATAATAGTGGTTGGAAAGCAATAAAAACAGTTAAAGGTGAAAATGTAACGGCTTATACGGATAATGGTTTAAATCCTGGAAAACAATATTTTTATACTGTGAAAGCATACAAGAAAGTATCAAATTCAAATGTTTGGAGTAAAGCGGGTAAGGAGCTTTTTGCAGTAACTAAGATGGAAATGCCACAAATTAATGATATTGATTATGGTCATCGAACAGGAACCGTAGATATATCTTGGAGTAAAAGCAATGGTGCTCAATATTATGAAATTTTATTCAAAACCCCAAATAGCAAGTGGAAGATGGTTGAAAAAAGCAATGGATTAAATGCCAAGCAAGTCCCATCTACCATGGGAGAAAATTTATATGCGGTACGTGCGTGTGTTAAGTACTCTGGAAAGGTATATCGCAGTGGATATGATAAAAAAGGAACAGTATTTCAATATGATGAATATGGAAATCCTAACGTAGATTATTCGGTTTTTGATATCATAAATCCAGAGACCACGCAAATTGAGATGAAAAAAGGCGAATATTATGAATTAAAAATAGACAGTGATTTGGATAAATTATCATGCTCTGATAATAATTCAAATATAACTGATTCCTATTTTAAGGATGCAACAGACAGCGATTATTTGTTGAAAATTCACGCAATAGGAACAGGAACTGCGACAATTCATTTATATGGTACAGACTATCCTAATGTTTACAAAAACATTACAGTTGTTGTAGAAGAAGATAATAATACTCAATTAGTAATGGCTGCTATGGGTATTCAAAAAGCATATAACTCGGCTAAGTTTCCATCTTCTTTACATATAAGAAATATTGCATATGAGGAAAGTTTTAGAAATGGATACGGTGATAATATCAGTAGATTAGTTGTCCATGCTTATGCTAAAAATTCATTTGGTGGTTATGGAGATATTTATTCAGTAGTAATTCGTTCTAAAACAAATACACATTATTCTAATGCATTTGAATATAATGGATATTACTATACAACATCAGCATTTTCTCATAATCCAGGTATGAATGGAGTATGGGTGAACAATAAAGCGGCAGTAAATATGTGGAAATATTTATACGAGAAGAATTTTGAAATCCCATATGATTGATGATTGCGGCAGGCATTCAGGAAGAATACATTAAACTACAAATTTTACAATAAAAGGGGTAATCACTATGAAGAGAATGAAAAAGTTTATAGGCATTTTATTATTTGTTCTGACGTTTGGACTTGCAAGTACAATAACGATTCCGCAAATTGGAACTTGCGTTGATGTACAGGCAGCAAATCCTTTTATACAGAAAAATGTTAGTTATTATTTATATGAAAATCAAAGACCGTCTGGTGGTTTTATCATTGTTTATGATCCTCTTCCAAATGGCAAGATATCTAACATTAAAAATTCCAATCCAAATGTTGTTAAAGTTGAATTAGATGAACAGTTTGGAGCTATAAGAGTGAATGTTTTAAAGGAAGGGACTTCAAAAGTTTCTTTCCGATATGCGAGAAAAACTTTTACACAGAAAATTACAGTAGTGAAATATGAAGATCCTTGTAAATCATTTAAAATAGGAAGTACGAATTATACTAAATATTTTAAAAAATCCAGACACTTCAATCATAATAATCGAAAGAAAGATATTACAGCAACTATAAAGATAGTACCGAAAAAAGGATGGAAATTAACCAAGATAGAAGTACAGAATATGTATGATGGTACAAAAAGAGTAAAAAATAATTCAAAAGTAACTTTATCCATTAAAGGGACAGGAACAGGTTTATATGCTTATTTTAAGAATACTAAAACAGGAGTTGTACAAGTGTTAAATCTTGGATATGGTAGTGGGAATTTCCCAAATAGAAATTATTATGATTGAGTAGTATAGCAGCAGACGTTCGGAACATTCAAATTTTACCCGTATCATGAATATTGAACACATCACGCCCTACACGCCACACGCCCCTTCTACAGAAATGTAAACCACCCGGGGTATGTCTCCCCTATGTCCTGGTACTTCACACATTTCCAGAGCAGACAGCAGAGACAGCACAACACAGCACCAGAGAACACACAACACAGCAGGAGAACACACAACACAATAAACAGTATTCCATCATGTGACTGCCAGAACACAAAAATCTTATAAGCTTCTGACCATCCCACCAGACAGCATGGAGAAATAGCAAAGCCCCTATAGCTTGTGGAGATGGACAGAGAACACCAGACAGAAACAACAGCGGATCACAGGAGAAGATACAAAAGTATAACCGTCCAGAGATGGACACGACAACACACAACACACTTAATATAAAAGGCTAGGAGAATCACACACATAATTCTCTTAGCCTTAATTTTTTCTGTACTGGATAGTATTATAAATAATAGTATATAATAAATATCAGATAGTAAGAAACACAATAATACAATCGGAATAATATAACAGAATCACCAGACACAACACCAAACATAACAGCACCAGAAAACAAAAATCCTCACAGAGACAGCACAGAACATTCACAGCAACACAATAGAAAGCTACGCCCCAGATAACAGACAGCAGACACAGAAATAGCGCACAGATACGGGATAGCAAGAGATAGCAACAGACAACAGCAGATAGCAAGTTGCTTTATGATCTGGCACACTGGCAGAGAATCATATAGACACTTGCTCAAGGTTCTGTCATTGCTCTGTTACCCTGTCAATGTGTCAAATGTGCCTTGCTTCATTCAGTCACACATCATCACATATCTGACATACTGATATATACACTATTATACATAATACATATGCTGTATTCTGTGTCATGTAATACATACTGCATATACCATACCTGCACACATTGTTATATACTATGCTATACAGTACAGTGCATATATACTCATACGCTCATATACTCTGATACTACCACACTACATGATCTGTTATTACTCCATCATGACATACACATCATACCTGTATATACATCACCTTCTGCCATGCCTTATATTATAATCTATAATACATACAATAAGATTCAGAAACAGGATAGACAACAGCAGACATACGGCAGAAGGACATAAAAAGAAGCGGTATATTTCAACCGCCTCTGTATCATTCACCAAGGATATAATTGACTGCTTTCTCTGCCTTACTGCTTGCAGATACGATAAACTTGTTATCATTCTTCAAAACCTGTAACCAGTTCTGTATATATGCTGTTGAGTTCTTAAAGGTCTGAGGTGTTTCAATTCCTAACATATTCATGAGTGAAGCACTTCCGATCTCTGCAACTAATTCCTCTTTTGAATAGGTTTCACTTCCAAAACTTGCAATAGCTCCTGTTTCCAATCTGTCAAGTCTACTCTTATGTCCTGTGCTATGTGTCAGTTCATGAAATGTTGTGCTGTAATATTCATTGATATTTTCATACTGTTCTTTCATTGGTACAACTACTCTGTCACAAGATGGGCTATAAAAGGCTTTATTGCTTGGCAGTTCCTTGAAGTCAAGATGTTCACGATTCACATACATTGTTATGATCTTGTCTGCTTCTTCTATTGGCTCAACCTCTTTAAATGGTACTTCCAAAGGTTCTACACCTTCAACCTGTGAGATATGAAAGACGTTGTAATATTTCAGTACAGGTATCTTTCTGACTTCCTTTTCTCCTGTCTCTTCGTTTGTTTCTTCTTTCTGGTAGATTTTCCAGAATACAACGATTTCTGACTTCTCACCTTTTTTAATGTGTCCACCTAAGTCTGACCACTGTTTAAATGTGGCATATTCACCAGAATATTTCAGAAGAATCTGATTGATAATGCTGTAAGGTTTCTTTGTAATTCTGTTGTATGCTCCTGATCTAACTCCTGTCCAAGGTTTCTGCCAACGCCAAGGGATGTTCCCTTTTTCCAGTTCTGCAATAATTCTATCTGTTACCATTTCATATACATTTGCTTTTGTTGTTGTCATAACTAATAACCTCCATCTTTTGTGCATCTTTTGTTTGGTTCTGTTCTTTTTGATAAGGTTATTATATAACGATATCGTTATATATTCAAGATGGAATAATGCATAAAAATAACACGATATCGTATAACGCTTTTTGTACATTATTTATAACGATATCGTGTTTCTTCTATAAAAGGTTATTTATTTAATTTTTCCTGTACTGCTTCAACAATAAAGCCGTTTACACTTTTTGCACCTGTCGCAGTAATTTTTTCTTTTGTTCCTTTTGGGAATCTTACAAGAACTTTGTCATAGTTTTCTTTTTCCCATTTTGCAGTAGCTCTCATATGAGCTTCAGAAGCTTTCTTTTTTTCTTCCATATATAGTTTACTATTCCTTCCATTTATATTTTGATCTATCTATTTATATAACGATATCATTAATTTTTGATTTTGTCAATAATAACGCTATCGTGTTATGCATGCTGCACAATTTAGTCATACCGATATCGTGTTATATTTGTGAATTATTACGCCTTGAAATAACACGCTATCGTGTTATAATAAACTCATCAAATGAAACACAGCAACACACAAGAGCAACAGCGAAGGGTGAAAATGAAGTAGCGAAAGCACACCAGAGACACCAACATAACATTGGATAAGGGTAAGCAAAGATACAAAGTTATCGAGATTGGTTTAAGACCTACCAAGGCTGATGCTCCTATAAAAAGAAAATCAAATCTCAGGAGGATAAAGAATATGTGTAGAACAATGAAAGAATTACAGACAATCTCAGAAAGAATCTATGAACTTGAACAGAAGAAAGCTAAAAAGAAAAAAGAGATGGATGCTCTTGAAAAAGAAATTAAAGAACTGAAAAGTGAGACTTCTTCCTATATGAAGAAACGTCAGAAAAACGAATTGACAGTTGCAGGTCTGACAGTTCTTTTCACAGCATTTGTAAGATCTTCTTTTGATAAAGATGCATTCATCGAAGAAAACGGTGAAGAAAGCTATAAAAAATATTCAAAGAATATTCCAGTTGAAAGAGTCACTGTAAAAGTTGCAAAGAGTAATTAAATAATAAGTGGTCATAGCCACTATAAACAGGGCTTTAAGCTATGAGCGTTACCCGTCAAATTTGACGGGTAGGTAGTCAAAACATAAGGAGGACAACAGACAATGACAAAAACAAAGATAACAGCTCATACATACGTGTGTGAGTTGCCCGAAACAATTCAGTCACAGATTTTCCAGGAGTGTGAAGCTACATTTAAAAGTCTTGCTTTTCCAGTAGACATTGAAGAACAACTTGAAAACGTTAAAGGCTGTAAGATGTGTGACATTGAGGACACAATTGATGTTCAAAAGTATTACACAAGATAAAATCCACTGATGAGTCTTTGAGAATTAAGACGAAACTCCCCATATAAGGGAGTCTGGATACATTAATTATATTCGCTGTCCTATCGGCAATACGGGGAGAAAGAGGACGACATGAAAGCAAAATCAATCAAGACAGTAGAAGTAAAAGAAATCGGAGCCATTAATCTGAATAACATTGAAGCAGTCAATGGGAATCTTCTGGTACATATTCCAATTTCACATGCAAATGAAGGTTTAGAAGATCTTGTGAATAAGTTGTACAAAGACTTTCTTGAGAAGCATCCAGACGTTGACGAAGAAGAAATCTGTGTTGATGTGAATGTACAGTACACTTTCGGTGGATGGATTACAGGGATTAATTCAGATTTTATTCTTGACATTTATCTCTGGCAGGAATCAAACGAGGATGTAGTAGAAGATTACGATGACATTCCGCTTTACTTAGGCGAAGAGGGTACACGTACAATCAAGAAACTTATCTGGGATGCACTCGGCAAAATGCTTCTGAACATCTAATCATATGGCTGTGCTATCGGCATGACGGGCAAGGAGGACATACAGAAGTGAAAGACAATAAGAAACTTAGAAGAATCACATTAATACTTCTCATTGTAAAGCTTGTATGTGACGTTATATCACTTATTAGCTATCAGAGAAAGGATGATTCAACCAAACATTAACAGATAAGTAACAGGGAGGACGGAAACCATGAGAAGAACAGAAACAGTGATGACCTATGACCAGTGGGAGCGCAGATTTAAGAGACAAGTAAAAAGATATGTCAAGAGGAAATTAAATAGAGCATTTATGTATCTGGTTATGTTCTTCCTGATCACAATGCCTATCTGGATGTTTATAGATTACATTTTGAGAGGGTATTGAAATATATTCCTTCTGGAACATTGGAAAGGAAACAGACATGAGAAAACTTACATGTAAAAACGGAAACATTGTTTATGTTGGAACGCAGGAGGAAGTCAGAACAATACATCATGCTATGTATCGTGCGTGGTTGAAAGACAAAATTCAGATAACACCAACAGGTTATTTTACATATGAACGTATTCGCATTGAGGGATTCAATCTGATTCAGGGGATATTACTTGATAAGAGAGAAGGATATTTTGATCCTATATCATTTGATGAAATCATGGAAATGTTCATCAATGGAAAATTTAGAACCTATTAGACAGCAATGGAAATAAATCAGAAAGGAAGCGTGAGCAGAATGAGTAAGAAAGACAATAAAGAACTGGAAAATACAAAAGTCACTGGAACATTTGTAGTGGAAACAGATCATGGCATTGTGACTAATATTGCATATAGTGCCATCATGCAGCCGAATGTTAAATTCAGCGGAAAACCTATGAAATGGTTTGATGATACTAAACTGTTAAAGAAGAAGTAAAACGGAAAGCGGTCATTTTTGACCGTTATTCGTTCAGACAACACAACATAAGGGATGGGAAAATATAAGAGCGTGAGAGCCAAATTATTCCAGTAAAGAGCGGAAAGAGTGATGGAAAATGAAGCAGTCACCTAAATATGCAGGTAAATGGGACAAGGATAAAAGAAATCTGAATAGTTACTTTCATTTTAATGATGGAAACTATGCGGAAATAGATGAGAGCGTGGAAAGTTTTGACTTTAGACGTTGGCTCAAGGAAACAGAAATATGTAAAGGAATCTGATAAGAGAATAACATGAGCGAAGATAAGAAACAGATATGGTACTGATTGGTGTGATGCAGGAGTAAATACATTAACACGTTTACATGTAACAATTAATCCTGATTGGAAAGTATCTATACGCTTGGAAGTTTACTATGAAGATAAGGAAAAGGATTACATGTTTGGAACAGTATATTTCAAAGTTAACATTGCTGATGATGTTGCATTAAAGGAAATTATTGTTGATGCAATCAGAAGCAGATTGTCTCAGTAAATAAGATAGGAAACAGAGAAACACATACATATGGGAGAATACTTGACTGTGTTCTCCCTGTACATAAACAGGAGGATTAAGAAATGGCAGTAAAATATCCAGAATTTAATGAATTAAAAAAGGAATCAGCATTTGACTGGTTAGTAAAATCAGAGGGCGAAAGCTTTACAAAAAATAAAGCAATTATCAGATTTGATATGTTCACTCAGAACAGAAAAGTAAGCATCTCAAATGATATGAAGAAAGCTATCTTGACACTGTTAAAGAAGTATGTAGATGCAGAACAGACATCATATGCAGATGTAACCATTAATGTAGAGTTGCAGAAGGTATTTGATCGTAATAGCAAGCGTAAACCTAAAACGGAAATCTATTATATTCTGTGCGTCACTATTAAGAAAATGAATGGTGAAACTTGTAATCTGAAAAATACAATGGAAATTCACAATGTAAAAGGCTCTGGATTATTATATAAATCCTGCAAGATTTATGCATATGATTCGTTGAAACAATTCATTCTTAAATAAAGATGGAGGTGTAGCAATTGTGTCTTACATAATGACAAATGGAATTTATTATATTTTCGTTCAAGGAAAATCTATTAAAAAAGTTTTAGATGTAGCAAAAGCAACAGTGTTTCAGAATTATGATGATGCAGTGGGAACTATATCTAAGCATAAAGGGAAATGTAAAAGTTATCGGATATATGACGTAACGGATCTTGCATCTGCTGATTTTGATGAAATAAATCGACAGAAACAGCAAAAGAAACAGCAAAAGAAACAATCAAGAAGAACATATACACCGAAAGAGCGTTCAATCATTTACAAGAAAGATAATGGTAGATGCTATCTCTGCGGAAAAGAACTTCTGTATTCAGAAATGACATTAGATCATGTAATTCCACTTGCAAAGGGTGGAAAAGACGGTATAGAGAATCTGCGATGCTGTTGCGCAAAATGTAATCAATGGAAAGCAGATAGCTACTCAGGTGATTTTGAGAATAAGATAAGCAACATATACATGCACCAGATGAATGACAAGATTGGAAACAAGTTCATGTGGAGATTTATAAAAAAGTATCTGGATAAGCAAATGACAGAGTTATACAGTGGAGCATAGGACTGATTAATTCATAGTATAGCAGTAGGAATTAAACTATTCTTTGTGATATCTGACAGTATTGCAAGGAATAGTTTTACTACATATGGTATATAGATATGGGATATTATGTAAACTTCGAGAATAGTCAGTAATAGCAAGGGATTACAGGATATTTCATAGTAAATTAGCAGGAATTAATAAGGCGAAAAAACTGACTTCGTTTAAAATAGAACAAAAAACGAAATTAAACACGAACTATTTTGCGTAGTATTTGTGTATTGCAGGAAAATGAGAAAAGTGCTGAAAAGCCTTGATTTATAAGGCTATCTGGGATTTTTCAGTTTATAAGAAATAGTTTGATAATCAAAGCAAATATCAAGGATTATAGTTCGTGATTAAAATATTTTTGAGTTATGAGAGAGTGAGACTACACAATATATAGTATATAGAACATAATTAATACACAATATATAGTATATATAACATGAATAATATACAATATATAGTATATAGAATACAAACAACGCACAATATATACGCATATAAAACACCAACATCATCCCTGCTGCAACATTAATAAATATACCATCCCCCGTTTTGGGGACGCTCAGAAAATTAGAGTCTTCTCCAAATGGAGAACAGTCTAAATAATTGTCACCAAGTGACAACTTTACGGCAAATTTACCAGAATGTTAAACGGATCATTCCATACTGGGTGAGGTTTAGCCTATCCAGAAAATTGCCATTACTGAAAAGTATAGACCTATATATGAGAAACAGGCGAAAGAGAACTCTTTAAATAATCTAAAACAAAATACCGATGTGGTAAAATTACCCACTCGGATGAAAAAAGATAATACGGGGCGTACTTCCGAAAAATTAGCATCTATTGCCAATGTATCAGAGAAGACTTATCGCATGGGTGCAAAGATTCTCAACTCAGACAACGAGAAACTAAAACAAGAAGTTCTTTCAGGTGAAAAGAGCATCAATGCAGGATATAAAGAATTAACTGGTAAAAAAGAGAATCAGTATATATAACCGATTCCAAAAAGGAAACGCTCATACAGTTTACAGAAATACTATAGTAGTCATTCTGTAAACAAAAAACAACCCTATACCCCAAAAGAAAGGAATCAATAATATGCGACAAATACCAATCCAACCACTAAAACGAAAATGCAGTGGATGTGGTGACATTATGACCATCACTAAATCTGATTATCACGATAACTATATTTTGTTTGACGGTAAACTCTATCATAAGGATTGCTACTTCAAGACAAAGACCATCACAAAAAAATGCTATGGATGCAAGAGGAATATCTCATTCCCACCTATTACAGCAACACTTGCACAGCCTGACAGCGTATTTTATAACGATCATTTCTATCATACGAAATGTTTTATCAAATGGTGTCACAGCACTGTACGAAAAAACAAAATGCGTATGATTGCATTGGATAACATTGATATTTACCGGAAGAACGCATCTGACTGTGTACAAGAAACCTTTATCAATAAGAAGCAGGACGCAGCCAGTGTGAAAAAGTTCATTGAAGATGCAAATACTTATATCATGAACTGGTTTGATGGGACAGAACTAACTGCATTCTTAAAAGATATGTATAGTATTACTGGTATAGATCAGTTTACATGGAGCAAGATCAAAGATTCTGGTATCCCACTGTCTGATTTACTATACATGTGGAAAAGACGCAAGGAAGATTTGTACAAGTTAAATCAAAAGTTGATTACCAAAAACAACAATCATATATCGACAGAATCACTTATCAGATATGATTTAAAGGTTCTCATAAACAAATACGGCAGTTATCTGAAATGGAAAGAACGACAAAAAATTTTAGCAAATGAGAAAGAGTCTGAGAAAGCAAAGATGAAAGACGATTACATTATTAATGAGATTATATCTGCCAGACAGCACAATGAAAAGCCGGATACTGACACATCAGAAGGTGGCGTTGACATCAATGCGTTAGTTGACGATATATTTTGATGAGAGGTAACCATAGCATCACCAAAAGAGAAGAATCTATATAGGAAACTATTAACTATCCAACAGAACAGGAGAATACAAAATATGAAATTGATTGACGGAACTGTAAAATTAAATAAAAAAGTTATTACCAGTACATTCCTGTCACATGATGCTATATTGGCGTATACAGGTTTATGTATAGCAAGGTCACAACTTGATAAACAATATTGCTTGTGTATTTCCATAGAGGATATAGCACATTATTTAGGATTCAAAAAAATTAAGTGGTATGCATTGCATAGAATCAGTAGAGGATTGAAAAATTTACAAGAAAACAACCTTATTACAGTTGACGAACCTAAAAATAAAAAAAGGTTAAGACATCATTACAAAGAGAAACTATTTCCTAGGTTAGAAAATTATTATTTATACGAAAAAGAATTATATGCAAAATCATATATTGATATTCCGATATCATCTATTAATATCCTTATGTATTCAAATGAGAAAGTAAAAGAATGTATTCCGTTACTCAGATACTTTATTGTCCTTATTGGAGCAGGTGGATATTATGCATCTGACAGAGAAAGGCTTACTCATCAATATGCAGGAATCTTATCACCAGAAATTTGTCATAGATATAATCAATTTTTGGAGAATATAGGAATAATACAAAAGGATGATTCTTCTGATATGTGATTAAGGAAAAGTTGGAAAGCGGATCAAGGAATTGGAAAGATTGTATGGAATTAAAGTTGGAAAACCTAATTACGAAAAAAATTCGCAATTAAAGACCCAAGAGCATTTAGCTTCAGATATGGGAATGGATGTCCGTACCCTTCAAAACTATAAAATGCTTGCAGAAATGATTCCTGAAATCAAGAACAATTGGACAATTTGTCCAGTACTGGATTTCAGTATGTGACATTTTGTCAAGCACTCAAACAGTATTCACACTAGATGGTAAAAACTATATCTGTATTCGCCCTAATGGAGAATACTATAACAGGTTATCGTCATTCACAACGAAAACTATATAGGTATTCGTCCTGATGAAGAAAAACATATATATCATTAACCATAAAAGGTAAACGCTCTTCATAAGGAAGACCCATGTAACCAATAACACTACATTATAATAAGGAAAGGAAACAGAACTATGAAAGATTCAATCGTAATATTTTCCGCTACAAGAGCAAAAGAATTACTCAAAGCAGGATTCCAGATTATTGATATCAAGCCTGATCACAAAGATAAAACACATATGAGATCAGTATTTATATTTCGGTATGATGAGAGAATACAACAATATCTGAAGGAAATGTAATGATATGTAAATATCAAAACAAATTAAAAAATATCAAAGTTTTACTCTTTGGAGTATGTAAATATTATCTATTACTTATTATTATCTATTACTTATAAGTGTGCCAAAGGTCTGTTATTTTATAGCACTTATTGTTTGATGACAGTGACAATACGCAATAAAAACTGTCACTTTTGTCACACTAGAAAAATCATATAAATTCTTAACGTATCCCCACAAACTACAATTCAATAAAAGGAGCACAAACGGATGAAGAATGTAGTATTTTTAAACAAAGAAATCGTAACCAGTCAAGACTTATCTCATAATGCTGTTTTAACTTATGTAGGACTTCGCATAATTATGAGTCGTGATATGCTTGGAGTTGATGGAGATTCTGCTATTGATGTTGTATCACCGGTAAGAATAGCCTACCAATTGAATAAATCAGAAGAAATAGAAAAATCGTTTATAGATGTTATTAAGCAAGGCATAGAAGATCTTGCGGAGAGTCATCTGATTACGATAAAAAATATCCATAAAGATTATCTGATAGATTTTACTCTATTAAATCTTGATACAAGCAAGGATTATTTTATTAAAATGGAACGGTCAGAAGTGGAAGCTATTATGTCTTCTAATGAACAGATTAGAAAGAAGGTTCCATTGCTGAGATATTTTCTTGCAATTATCAGTACATTTAACCAGTCTGATTATATGGGAGAAATGCGTGGTAAGGTTGGCGGTATGAATATGGAATATATTGCAAAACAAGCATGTATTGATTCAAGAAGAACTTGCATCCGCTACAATGAAACCTTAGAGAAGTTACATCTGATCTATGTCTATCGTAGTAATGATAAAATCAAATTTGATAATAACTTAAAGCAAATCAATAATTGCTACAGTAGATATAAGGATCGTGACCTGTGTATCAAATTCGCAACAGATTATGAGAATCTATACGGATATGCTCATACTATTATAAAAACAAAGAAACGTAAAGATGAAGCGGATAACAATAGGCGGTATGCTGCATATTACAATCAAATATGTATGGGAACCGAATATCCTATTGAAATAGTGCGACAGATTAAGAAGTATATTCATAATAAGAACACATACCTACAATCTGAAATTGATAATAAATATACTCCAAAGCGTACTACACCGTTATCATATAGTGAGCGAGAGTATGTTGAAAAATTAAGGTCTCAACTCAGGGATGAAGCACCGATTGATAAGCTTCTGGAATCGTTGGAATCTAAAGAAAATCAATGGGGAGAACCTGATCCACTGGACAATGATTTATTTAAGGAAGAAATTGTGTTCAGTGAATCTGATACTATTGGTGCGTAGACAGCAGACCATAAAAAAGAACCATTGCAATCTTGCAACAGTCCCCTTCTACTTCTTCATAACTTTTATCAAATTTAACAAAGCATCTATTTCTTCCTGAGGTATACCAGATAAGTCCACTCTATCCTTAGGCTCAATTCCTAACAAATAATCTGTGCTTACACTAAATATTTTGGCTATGTGGATCAGAACATCATAGGACGGTAATCTTAATCCTGTCTCATATGCACTGATTACGGATTTTGTCAATCCAAGTTTTTGTGCTAATTCTGCTTGTGTCATATGCGCCTTCAATCTTAATGTTTTTAATGTGTTTCCAAAGTCAACCATCTAAATATCTCCTTTTGCTTCATTTTACTATAGAATGTGTTTTTAGTTGGTTGAATATATATTGATTTGGTTGACTAAAGTTTGAAAAAATAGTATAATCAATTTAATAAGACAAACCGAAGAATGATTGTAAGAAACATAAACGAAGGGGATTAGAGAGAGTTATGAAAAGGAAAGTTATAAGACCAATGCTTGCAGTTGCTTTAACTTCTATGCTCATTTTGTCTATGGGGGCTTGTACTTCAAGTAAAGAGAAAAAGTTGGCTAAATCATTCCACGATATTTCAGCATACGATACAATGATTTCTGAATTATTGGAGGACATGGAAAATGCTACTTTTGCAGAAGGGAAACTGGGTACATTTGCACCATTTCAAGATAAATACTCTGAGTTAATGGATGAGTACGAAGCAATGGAAAAAGATGTACCAGAAGAATTGATGGAATATTACAATGCTACTAAAAACTATATAGAAGCTTTTGAAACTGCGGGACTAAAACTTGAACTTTTATATCAATTTGGACATTCAGATATAGATTTAAGCGAAGTGAAAATAGATCAGACAGCGGTAAATATTATGCAGGCAGAATTAGTTAGTAAATATGGTTTCAAAAAGAAAGATACAAGTAAATGATTTATATGATTGTAACATGATGATGTTGTAGTCTGTAAATAAATTTTATATTTATGAAGGAGAAATCAGAAGATGAAGAAGTGGCTTAATGGATTTGCATATACGATATGCATATTAGGATGTGTAGGAAGTTTTTTCTTGGCGTATTATGGCGGTATTCAGGAATATGGAAGTTACTATACTTACTATGACAGAAACTGGGCGTTAACTCTTGGAATTTTTGCTGGAGGTTTCATAAGCACAACAGTAATATCAATAATACTTTGGGGATTGGTTGTGGTTTTGACAAATCAAGAGAAAATATTAAAAGGTCAGGATGATACATTAACATCAGTTCAAGCGTGTCAAGACAGAATATCTGATATGCAGAAAAAGATGGAATCCAAAATAACAGAATCAACAGAACAATAATTAAATTCAAGATCACCGCTACAATAAACATCACTGTAGTTGGTGATCTTGTTTTATTGAACCAGAACCATCCCCACCTCTCACAGAATCAATTTTATGCTGTAAATCCTTATATATAACCTTAAATTTCCAACGAAAACCATGCACCCTAACAACTTTACCCTTGAAGCATTTGCATTGAAATTTGATGGTTATTTCATTAATATATTGTGAAGAAACGAGTATAAGATGACTGCTGCTGTACCGATATTTTAACAGGAAGCAAAAATAAATCTGTTCAATGCTAAAAAAGTGGTGTATAATTAAATAAAAAATATAGGACTAATAGAATGAAATTATATCATGGAACAAATGCTACATCTGCATATAGTATATTTAGTGATGGAATAGATTTATCTAAGAGTATGCTGTATCTTGATTTTGGACAAGGATTTTATACGACAGATGATAAGGATAAAGCAATAAAAAGAGCCAGAAAGAAAACGGCTCAGTATAATAAAAGAAGAAATGCTTCAGAAAAGCCATGCCTTGTTGAAATCACTATTGATGAGATACATATACCAGAACTGAATGTGAAATGTTTTGACAAAGCAGATGAAGAATGGTGTGAATTTGTTACTAACAATAGATTTTCTGAAGAATTTTTGAATGAAAAAGGAATAACGAATCATAATAGAGATAATAGGTATGATATTGTCTGTGGTGAAATAGCGGATGGTGATATTGCTAAAGTTGTATTAGATATTAGAGAAGGAAAGTACGATATATCAGAAGCAGATCATTCTAAATATTATACGGATTCCGGTAAACCATATGGCTATCAGGTTTCTTTTCATACAGAAAAAGCATTAAAGTATATACGAAACATAGAATATTCTATATTAAATGATGAAAAACCAAGTATAAAAAGGAAGAAAAAGAGGTGATAATATGACAAAACGTGCAAAAGAATATATGAATGCAGTAATTGAAACATTACAGACAAAATATAATATGACTGAAATCGAAGCATACAAGGCTGTAAAATCATCTTTTTTGTATGACTCATTGTTGTATTATGTAGATGAAACCATACATGATGATATTGAAATGAATGCAGATTTCGTATACGAGGATTATAATAATCCAGAATTGAAAATGATGTAAGCAGCAGAATGTGAGATTCTATTAGAGGATTAACATATAAGTAAGTTTTTTAGTAGTACAATACGGGGACTATTAGATACTGTTGCAATTGAAAAAGGTAGAATTGCTTCAAAAGAAGTAATCAGAGAAGCACCAAACAGTGAGACTATATCAGCAATTAATGAAGTACAACAGATGAAGCAGAATTCTTCTCTTGGAAAATCATATACAGATGTGGACAAGATGATGGAGGAATTATTAGCATGAAATATACGGTT
>ERZ857972.294-NODE-294-length-53947-cov-5.848679_pt1 | contig 53947 bp, 42 predicted proteins | sample MGYA00519757_ERZ857972 | MGnify/ENA primary metagenome ERZ857972 (study PRJEB31778, sample SAMEA3449383) | human gut metagenome | biome: human gut; feature: human-associated habitat; material: faeces | place: United Kingdom | collected 2010/2012 ...
GTATAGCTCTAAAGAGCAAACAGTAGTGGTGCCATGGATGCACCCTGAAAAAAGGCGGTATCCCGCCTTTTTTCAGATGCTCTGGTAACTCAGTTACCGAGTAATTCACAAACATTTATTAGAACTTTATTCAGCCTTTATAGCCCAGCGCATCTTTGTGGAACGGGCTCTTGGATTCTGTGTGCACTCTTTGGCTGAGGGGCGGATCACATCTTTTGCATAGTCTGAGTAGATTCCCTCCTTGTATCCTGCTTTAAGCGCTTTCTTTACCAGCTTGTCTTCACCGGAATGAAAGGTAAGGATTGCCACACGTCCGCCCGGACGCAAAGCATCCGGAAGCTTCTCCATAAATTCATACAATACTTCGAACTCATGGTTAACATCAATACGCAATGCCTGGAAGGTTCGCTGGCAGGTTTTCTTAATTGTCTCTTTCTTTTCCTTTTCAGGAAGGAAATCAAGAGTTTTTTCGATTACCTGACGCAGTTTTGTGGTAGTGTCAATATGATTTCCCCTGCGGATCTCATCGGTAATGGCTTTGGCGAGTTCCTCACAATATGGTTCATCAGAATTTTCACAGAGCATTCCCGCAAGCTCCTCTCTGGAAATGGTATCCAGACGCTGGGCTGCACTGATGCCGGTTTCCTGATTCAGGCGCAGATCCAGAGGTCCGTCTGTTTTAAAAGAGAAACCTCTTTTGGGGTTATCAATCTGCATGGATGAAACACCGAGATCTGCCAGAATAAAGTCAAATCCTCCAACCTCTTTGGCAATCTCATCAATGGTGCAGAAGTTCTGAAGCTTTACTGTCAGCAGTTCTTCCCCGAATCCCTGCTCTGCCAGACGTTTCTTTGTTTTGGCGGATTCCTCAGGGTCTACATCTGTTGCATAAATATGGCCCTTGCCATTCAGACACTGAAGCATCGCTTTCGTATGGCCGCCATAGCCCAATGTGGCATCAAATCCAGTTTCGCCCGGCTGGATATTAAGAAAATCAAGGATTTCCTTAACCATAATGGAGATATGCATTCCCGCCGGGGTATTTCCTTTCTGAATCACGTGTTCAATGGTATCTTTATATTTCTCAGGCTGTAATTCCTTGTATTTCTCTTCGAATTTCTTCGGATATTTTCCTTTATAACGGACACGTCTTTTATGTGGTGTCTGGTTCTGGTTTTCCATAAAATCCCCTTTTTGTTTTTTATTCCTGTGTGATACCAGTTACTTCATAGCCGGCTTCTTTGATCACTTCGCGGATCTTATCCTCGTCCAGTTTCTCCGGAGCATGGATCACCGTGGTTCCTTTTTCATGGGAGGAAACTACATCTTCCACTCCAAATGCCTCTTTTACTGCCTTTGTCACATGTGCTTCACAATGTCCACACATCATTCCTGTTACGTTTACTGTGATTGTTGTCATTTCTTTGTTCTCCTTGTTTTCTTTTATATTTTCCTGATCTTTTGGATCATGAATTTCACTGTTGCAAAAGTCTGGATTCTCTGCCTTTAGACTTTTGTTTTCTGTTACGTTTTTCATTTCTGCATTAGCTGAAATATAATGGATTTCTTCCACATTCTGTTTTATTTTTTTGTCTCTGGAAGCATCATGTACCTTAAAGAGATTCAGTCTCAGTGCATTGGTTACCACACAGAAACTGGAAAGGCTCATGGCAGCTGCACCAAACATGGGGTTCAGTGTCCATCCGAAAATCGGAATCCATACACCGGCTGCCAGTGGAATACCGATCACATTGTAGAAGAATGCCCAGAAAAGATTCTCATGGATATTTCTCAATGTTGCCCGGCTTAAACGTATGGCAGCAGGTACATCACTGAGCCGGCTCTTCATTAATACCACATCTGCGGCATCAATGGCAACATCTGTTCCTGCACCGATCGCAATACCGATGTCTGCCCTGGTAAGTGCAGGGGCATCATTGATTCCGTCTCCTACCATGGCAACCTTTCCCTGTTCCTTCAGAGAACGGATCACACTTTCCTTGCCATCCGGAAGAACACCTGCAATTACATCGTCCACTCCTGCCTGTGCTCCGATCGCTTTTGCTGTGCGTTCATTATCACCGGTAAGCATTACTACCCTGATTCCCATGTTCTGCAGTTCTTTTATTGCCTGAGGACTGTCCTCTTTTATAACATCTGCCACTGCGATCATGCCGAGAAGCTTCCTGCCTTTTGCAAAAAGAAGTGGTGTTTTTCCTTCTCCTGCAAGTTTTTCTGCCTGCTTCATCAGTTCCGGTGATACAGAGGTTTCATTGCTGATAAATTTCATATTTCCGCCTGTAAGCACATCACTGTTTAATGCTGCACGAAGACCGTTTCCAGGAAGAGCCTGAAAATCAGAAACCTTCTGCAAAACAATCTTTTTCTCTTCTGCTCTGGCAATAATGGCTTTTGCAAGAGGATGTTCACTCTTCTTCTCAAGTGCATAGGCATAGCCTAAAAGCTCTTCCTCTGAGATTCCCTTTGCAGGAACCATATCTGTCACCTGCGGTTCACCCTTTGTGATAGTTCCTGTCTTATCTAATGCAACGATCTGGATCTTACCTGCTTCCTCCAGGGATACTGCTGTTTTAAACAGGATTCCGTTTTTGGCCCCCATTCCGTTTCCTACCATAATGGCAACCGGTGTGGCAAGCCCAAGGGCACAGGGACAGCTGATGACCAGAACAGAAATACCTCTGGCAAGTGCATATCCGAACTCTTTTCCTGTCAGCAGCCAGACAATGGTGGTGATAACCGCAATACTGATAACTGCCGGAACAAAAACTCCGGAAACCCTGTCTGCGATTTTTGCAATAGGAGCTTTTGTTGCAGCCGCATCACTTACCATCTTAATAATCTGGGAAAGAGTAGTGTCCTCGCCTACCCTAGTAGCTTCGCATCTGATAAATCCAGACTGGTTTACGGTTGCAGCAGAGACTGCATCTCCCGGATTCTTGTCAACAGGAATACTTTCCCCTGTAAGTGCCGCCTCATTGACAGCACTGTTTCCCTCAAGGACCACTCCATCCACCGGAATGTTCTCACCGGGACGTACCACAAAAACATCACCTTTTCGGACCTGTTCGATGGGCACTGTAGCTTCCTGTCCGTCCCGGACAACAACTGCTGTCTTAGGTGCCAGCTTCATCAGACCTTTCAGCGCATCCGTTGTCTTTCCCTTAGATCGGGCTTCCAGCATTTTTCCAACTGTGATCAGGGTAAGGATCATGGCTGCAGATTCAAAATAGAACTCCATCATGTAATTCATAACTGCCGCCGAATCTCCGTCTACCTGTGCCCTTGTCATTGCAAAAAGTACATAAACACTCCACAAAAAGGATGCCATGGAGCCAAGTGCCACAAGGGTATCCATATTTGGTGCACGATGCCACAGGCTCTTAAATCCGCTGACAAAAAATTTCTGGTTAATGACCATTATGATTCCGGCGAGAAGAAGCTGCACCAGTCCCATGGCAATATGATTATCATTAAACCATGCCGGAAGAGGCCAGGCCCACATCATATGTCCCATGGAAAAATACATCAGCACAAGCAGAAAGCCTACAGATGCGATCAGCCTTCGTTTCAGCGCCGGTGTTTCATGGTCTTCCAGTGCCTCCTCTGCCGCAGAAGCAGATATCTGCTCCCCGGATGCCCCCTTTAAGGATGCTCCGTATCCTGCATCCTGTACAGCCTTGATGATCTCACCTGAACCGGCAGTTCCCTCTACTCCCATGGAGTTGGTCAGCAGACTGACCGAACAGGATGTCACACCCGGAACCCTGGATACGGCCTTCTCCACTCTGCTGCTGCAGGCCGCACAGCTCATTCCGGTTACATTGTATTGTTCCATTTCTATTCCTCCTACGACTTGTTGTTCCTTACCTGATATCTACTGCTCTGTTGCTTTGCAGTTCCCAGATCTTTATTCTGCTGTACTCTGATGCTATAATAGTCTGAACACACAGCCTTCACTTCATCAGTTTCTGCAAAGTAGCCACCAGCTCATCAATCGTCTCATCCTTGCCCTCGCGGATATCTCTTGCCACACAGTTGCGGATATGGCTGGCAAGCAGTTCTTTGTTAAATGCGTTCACTGCTGCGTTGACTGCTGCGGACTGGATCAGGATATCGTTACAGTACGCATCATTCTCCAGCATACCGATAATCCCTCGGATCTGTCCTTCCACACGTTTAAGACGATTGATCAGCTTCTTTCTCTCCTCCTCAGAACGCATTGTGTGTTTTGTGCAGCAGGGACAGACTTTTTTCTCCTGTGTATCTGCCATATGGGAAATCCTCCTTCTGATTTTTATGTACTCTCGGAATCTTTTTGTACTTGATTTTATGAGAAGATTTTTTGTCAGATGTGCCCGAATTTTTGAGGCGTACGCGGTGCGTACGTTGATAAAATGCGGGTGCATCTGGCGAAAAATCAGCCATAAAAGCAAGTGCAATAAAGACTCCGAGAGTACATTTTTATAAATAAGCTCTGTTTTATATAAATTTCTGAAACATATAACGATTTCAAAATACCCTTACGGGGTATCTTTACAGTAGTCACTATATACCCTTATGGGGTATTTGTCAATACTGTTTTTTCATATCGGAAACAAAAAGATTAGTTACTGTGGACAGAGTAAGCAGCAGTAACACAAAAAAGAGCTCTCACAGAAAATAACCGCCGGTAATATTCTGCCGGTAATTATTTTTCGCAAAAGCTCAAAGACCTATACTCTATGCACTTTTCTTCTGACAAAATAAAAACAGGTGACCTGCATAATGATCGTCAGCATCCAGGATGCAGGATAGGAAATAAACAGAACAGCCAGTGATCTGTGATGCGGGAATATTCCAAATATCCATACGATCCTGGTTCCTACTGTTCCGATCACTGACAGGATCATTGGAACGCCGGAATGTCCCATTCCACGCAGGGCACCCGGAAACAGATCCATAATCCCGCAGAGAAAATAAGGTACGGTAGTGTAAGACAGGATTTCCAGTCCGCAGCGGATCACTTCCGGATCGGCAGTATAAATCTTAAGAATCTCAGAACCGAAGAAATATGCACCGCATCCAAGGGAAAAGGAGGTAACTACGGAAATAATAAGACAGTCGACCAGAACCTTATCCATACGTTTAAATTTATGCACACCATAGTTCTGACTGGTAAAGCTCATACATGCCTGTGTGACAGAGTTCACCGCCACATACAGAAAACCGAAAATATTATTGGCCGCCGTATACCCTGCCATGGCGGTCGATCCAAAGGAGTTAACCGAGGACTGAAGCAGAGCATTTGACAGATTAATGACTGTGCTCTGGATCCCGGCCGGAATCCCAACCTGGAAAATCTGTTTTAAGTAAACAGTATTGATCCTTAATTTTCCAAAATGAAGCTGGTAGCTGGTTTTCGATGTACGCAGACATCTGAGTACCAGAATGCAGGAAATTAACTGGGAGATCACAGTAGCAATGGCTACGCCCGCCACATCCATATGAAACATGATCACGAGGATCAGATTCAGTACTGCATTTACAACACCGGAAATAACCAGAAAGATCAGTGGACGTTTCGTATCTCCTACAGCCCGCAGAATCGCAGCTCCATAATTATAAAGCATAAAAAACGGCATACCCAGAAAATAGATTTTCATATACAGTGCAGACTGTCCGATCACATCGTCCGGGGTACCCATCAGTTCCAGAGCCCATCTGGAAAAAATCAGTCCCACAAATGCCATGACGATACCGCTTACCAGTGCAAGAGTTACAGCCGTATGAACGGTATCTGACATTTCCCGGTCTTTTCCTGCCGCATAGAACCGGGCAGCAAGTACATTCGCACCAAGTGAGATACCAATAAACAGATTGGTAAACACATTGATCAGTGCTGTGGTTGAGCCTACGGCTGCAAGTGCCTGACTTCCGCTAAATCTTCCCACCACTATGATATCCACAGCATTAAACATCAGCTGCAGGATTCCGGACAGCATCAGCGGCAGTGAAAAGGAAATCAGCTTGTCCATGATGGTTCCGTTACACATATCTATTTCGTATTTATTTTGTTTCACTTTTATCTTCCACCCTCTATATCCAAATTGATATGGGCTTCTGTAGAAGTCCTTTATATTGCTGTTCAGAAACAGCCATCATTTTTATTCTGCAAGGCTTCCGAAATAATAGAATCCCTTGCAGGTATCCAGTTTTACTTTTACATATTTACCGATCAGATCCTGACATCCCGGGAAATGGACCAGAAGGTTATATTCTGTTCTTCCTGTAAAGATACCTTTTTCTCTGCTTTCTTCCTCTACAAGGATTTCCTGAACAGTTCCCTCGAAACGGGAAGAAGCCTTTCGGCCTTTTTCCTGAACCAGAGCAAGAAGACGGTCAAAACGGTCTTTTACCACATCCTCAGGTACCTGATTCTCCATTTTGGCAGCAGGTGTGCCGCTTCTTTTGGAATAAATAAAGGTAAACGCAGAATCAAAATCGCATTTTTCCACAACGTCCAGAGTATCCTGGAAATCCTCTTCCGTTTCTCCCGGAAAACCTACAATGATATCTGTAGTAAGGGAAATATCCGGTACGGCATTACGGATCTTGGCTACAAGCTCCAGATACTTTTCTTTGTCATAACGGCGGTTCATGATCTTTAAGATTCGGCTGCTTCCGGACTGCATGGGAAGGTGGAGGTGATGGCACACTTTTTTGCTCTCTGCCATTGTCCGGATCAGTTCATCAGACAGATCCTTCGGATGGGAAGTCATGAAACGGATTCTCTTTAATCCTTCAATTGCTTCCACCTGTTTCAGAAGCTGTGCAAAAGTAACCGGATGTTCCAGTGTCTTTCCATAGGAATTAACGTTCTGTCCCAGAAGCATAACTTCCGTTACACCGTCAGCCACCAGACCCTTGATCTCTTCTATGATCGCCTCCGGTTCGCGACTCTTCTCTCTTCCTCTTACATATGGTACAATACAGTAACTGCAGAAATTATTGCAGCCAAACATAATATTGACACCCGTTTTAAAGGAATATTTACGGTCAGAAGGCATACCCTCCACGATTTCATCAGATTCCTTCCAGACATCAATGATCTGTCCCTCCGTATTTAAGCTTCTGTAGAAAAGCTCCGGAAACTTATGGAAGTTATGGGTACCGAAAACCAGATCAACAAAAGAATATTCTTTGTGGATCTTCTCAATTACTTCCGGCTCCTGCATCATGCAGCCAAACAATACAATCTTCAGTTCAGGATTCTTTTTCTTAATACTTTTCAGATGGCCAAGATGACCGTAAATCTTCAGGTTTGCATTCTCCCGGACTGTGCAGGTGTTATAGATGACAACATCTGCATCTTCTTCTCTGGATACTTCTGTATAGCCCATACGTTTCACGATACCGGCCACTGTATCCGTCTGCAGGGAATTCATCTGGCAGCCTGCATTCTGGATAAAGAAAGCTGGCGCCTTTTTATATTTTTCCTTCACAAGCTCTGTACATTTATTGATATATTCTAACTGTATTTTACTTTCCTGTGTATTATTATTCACTATTGATTCCTCATCTTTCTGTTTACAACATTTCGGGGCACTCTTTTTATCATACAGAATCTATGGCTTTATGTCAAACGCTAATCTCTGTTTTTACATGTTTTTATTACTTTTTATTTTCAGAGACTGTTTTTCTTTGACTGTGTGACGGATTTATGCGTTTGCCAATATGCCGCTGTTTAAAGAATAAAGATATTCAAGTGGAATCAGACGCAGTTCTTCCATATCGTCCTTGCGGTATTCCGGAATCTCAATTGCCAGAGAGGGCTGACGGATTACTTCCGCATAAAACTGTTCCGGAGATCCCATCTCAGGTTTTGCTCCGGCTTTTTTGACTCTCGCACCACCTGCAATCCCTTTTTCCAGACGATAGCCGGAACATTTCTGTAAATGCCTTGCCAGTCTGTAATTTTTCTGATTGTAGGCAAAGCCTTTCTCCTGTCTGCAGTAAACGATCTTCCCTCTGGAATAACTGAATGTAAGCAGGCCAAGGCTTGAATATTCCTGAAAAATGCTGATCAGGGCACGAGTCTCATTCTCACTGGCAGGCTCCTGATTCACTCTTTTCCGCTGATAATAATTAGTCGGAAAATTTCTGCGCAGATCAATTCCCCTGGCATTACATTCATACTCTTCCACAGGCCTGTCCTGCATTTTCAGCATCTGTCTGTGGATGGGATTATGTATGGCACCATATCCGTATTCACATATCTCATAGCTGTCAGGATTCAGCATGGGGATCATACAGATACGAACCTTATCCAGAAGTTTACGAACTTCATAACTTTCTCCGATGGTCCAGTTGCTTTCATAGGATCTGCAGTAATCTTTTGCAATGGACAAAAGATATTCCGGGAGATTTCTGTCTCCGCTTTCCACTCCGCTCAGACAGATAATGCAGGTATCACCCTTTCCAATCTCAAGCATGGGGATCATTCTGTCATCATGACTTCTTCCGATCACTCTGAACTGGACAAAATTTCCATATCTCTGTCCGAGTTCCCACAATGCGAAGTATATTTTTTCATAAGTTCCCATCTGTTCTGTTGACATACATTCTTTCCTCCTTTTTGGCAAATGTTCAGCAGCCTGGATCAGATTCCGGATTCTGACCTGTATGGACGGCTGAATGGCTGCCTTATTATTATATATATGAAAAGAGACAGGCCATAAGACCTGTCTCTTAAAAATAATTGGATTATATTTACATTTCTTTTTTACGTCTTCTTATCAGTACGTAACCACCTGCAAGAACAGAAGCTGCAGCAAGAGCCAGCATAGTTCCGACCGGTGATTCATCACCTGTGGATACTGCTGATTTCGCTGTTCCGTTTGTTCCGTCTGCATAGGTTGTCGGAGTTACATCTGTAGTTCCTCCATCTGTAGTTCCGTCGCCGGATCCGGTTCCGTCTCCGTTTGTTCCGTTTGCACCTGGTGTGGTAGTGGCCTGTGTCAGAGGAGCTGCCTTGAACTGATAGGGCAGAACTTCGGAAGCATCTGTTTCCTGCCAGTCATTTCCACTGTATACCTGTTTTGCATATTTAATGTAAATAGTATATGCTTTTTCGGCATCTGTATAAATACCGCTCTTGGCACCAATTTTCCAGGATGTGTTCCAGGTTGACGGGTTAGAAGACATACTCCATCCTACAGGTACCCATCTGACATCACCTTCTCCCGGATTATTGTTCTGTGTACCTGCACCGATTACCTTGAAGTCATAGAAAGTATTCGGATAGAACACAAGTGCTTTCTCAAATCCCTGTACAACACTCTCTTTTACATCGGGTACTACCGGAGTATGAGATGGTGTAGGTGTAACAGGACGTTCTTTTGAATCAGGCTGGAACATTACAGAGCCATAATTACTCTTATCCTTATCACTGATCACACATACATAAATATCAACATCATAGTCAGGAAGATCAGTAACTTTTGCTGTTACATTTGTATCAGCCTCAATAGGAGCACCTACTCTGGAAGTATCGATTGTCGGTGCTTTCTCACCACGTTTTACCCAGTCAATATAATAGGTACCTTTTACATTTGACTGGAACTTAATTTTAACAGTACCACTTCCGGACCATTTGCATTCTTTTCCTGTTACTTTCAGTTTTTCTTCTGCAGGAGTTGGGGTAGGGGACGGTTCTGTTGTACTGACTAAAGTTCCGTCTTCTCCGATTTTAAGGCTAGAATCTCCCTCATATGTAATCTGAGAAAGAACATCCGCCAGTTTCACATCAGTAACAGCGTCACCCAGCTTTACGACTGTTCTTCCGGCGTTAGCCTCCTGAACAGCAACACCAATGGCAGAACCTGTAACAGCACCGCTTACATTGATTACACCGTCTTTGGCAAGCACAAGGTTACTTGCAGCTTCAAAAGAATTTGTAACGGTATTTCCTGTAACACTTAAGGTTCCCTGAATATTTACAGTTCCTTCACTGTAAATTGCACCACCTGCTGCAGCGGAGTTGGCTGTAATCGTGCCATTCTGAAGATATACGTTTGCACCGGCAGCATTATTAATCGCACCACCATTTCCTGTCGTGCTGTTTGCTGTGATTGTACCTCCTAAAAGATATGCATTCGCACTGTTGTTGATTGCACTGCCATCTCCTGTTGTAGTATTACCTGTCAGAGTTGCTCCATCAGATAAAGCATAGTTACCACTTATCACTTCAACAATAGAACCAGTAACCCCTTCACCAGTTCCATCAACAATTAAAGTACTGTCAACAGCGCCTGTTGCCGCATCTTCTGCCGAACCTGCCATCTGAAGATTACCACCATTTACAGTAAACATGCTTCCGATAAATCCTGCCGCACGTTTAATAGTCGCATCTTCTGCTGCAACCAGCATAATATTTTTATTAGAAGGAACATCAACCGTAGCACTGATTTCAATATCACCTTTTACTTTGACGTACTTTGTCTCATCGGTCATATCTGCACTTTCAGGTACTGCCTCAAATGCTTCAGCAAGTGTTGAATAAGAATGTCCATTAACTATAATAGCAGATCCTGCCTCAGCAGCCTGCTCATCAGTTTCTTCAGCAGCCGGTGCCTCTGTAGGATCAGCTGTTGTTTCGGCAGGAGTTTCAGCCGGATCTTCCGGTGTCTCGGCTGGATCTTCGGCTGGTTCCTCAGGAGTTTCAGCCGGATCTTCAGAAGGTTCTTCTGTATCTGCAGAGTCAAGTTCACCTTCCAGTTCGCCTTCGGCTGATGTCTCAGCAGCAGTATCTGCTGCAAATGTGGCTGTCGGTGCCATTCCTACAGACAGGGCACCTGCCATTAATAATGCAAAAAGTTGTTTTTTTCTCATTGTATGTCCTCCCATAGATGAGTTTTAGTTAAAATCACTACTGACACCATCCGATTTCTTATTCCCCACGAAGCAGTCAGTAATCCCAAATCTGAATTGAAGTATAGCACATCCCTCAGAAAAAATCAATGTGCTGTCTATGGGCGTACCTGTCCGTTTCCATAGATGATATATTTCGTTGTGGTCAGAGCCAGAAGTCCCATAGGTCCCCTCGCATGAAGCTTCTGTGTGCTGATACCGATCTCTGCCCCGAAACCGAATTCAAATCCATCTGTAAAACGTGTGGAGGCATTGACATAAACTGCCGCAGCATCCACTTCATCCAGAAACTTCTGTGCATGTTCATAATTATTGGTAATAATTGCCTCTGAATGTTTTGTATTATATTTATTGATGTGAGCAATCGCCTCTTCTACAGAAGAAACCACTTTAATAGAAAGAATATAATCCAGATATTCTTTGCCCCAGTCTTCTTCTGTTGCGTGTACAGCTCCCGGGATCAACGCATAAGCCGCTTCATCTGCGCGGATCTCCACATGTTTCTCCTGCAGACGCTTTGCAAGGACTGGAAGCAGGGCATCCTTTACATCTTTATGTACAAGAACAGATTCGCAGGCATTGCAGACGCCTACTCTCTGAGTCTTGGCATTCATGATAATGTCTGCTGCCATCTCAAGGTCTGCGGTTTCATCCACATAAATATGGCAGTTTCCAGTACCGGTCTCAATCACAGGGATGGTGCTCTGCTCCACTACGGCTTTGATCAGGCCTCTGCCGCCTCGCGGGATGAGTACATCCACATACTGGTTCATCTTCATGAATTCTGCTGCTGTCTCTCTGGATGTATCAGAAATCAGCTGAATCGCATCCTCTGTCACGCCCTGTTCATTCAAAGTTTCCCTGATACAGTTTACAATGGCCTCGTTGGAATGGATCGCATCACTTCCACCCTTTAGGATTACTACATTACCGGTCTTAAAGCAGAGTGCAAATGCATCCGCAGTTACATTCGGTCTTGCTTCATAGATAATTCCAATCACGCCAAGAGGTACTCTCTTCTGCCCGATCAGCAGTCCGTTTGGGCGTTTTTTCATCCCGGTTACTTCCCCGACAGGATCATCCAGGGCTGATACCTGGCGCAGGCCCTCTGCCATTCCTTCAATCCTGCTCTCTGTGAGAAGAAGCCTGTCGATCAGCCCATCAGGCATATGATTCCTTTTTCCGGTTTCCACATCCAGCCTGTTGGCATTGATCAGAGTCTGTGCATCCTTTACCAGTTTGTCTGCTACTGCAAGAAGTACTTCATTCTTTTTGTTTGTAGAAAGATTTCTCATTTCTGTTTCAGCTGCCTTCGCATTCATGCCAAGGCGGTTCAGCATTTCATTCATGTTCAGGTCCCCTTTCAGTCAGTAAGATAGCATATCTCCTCTTCTGTTACTATGATCTGCGGACAGATATCAGTAGGTTCTGTGGGAACCTCCGGCAACATCTGAAAAGAAAATGCAATGGCAACTCTTTCAAGCTGCGGATGTTTCTCAAGATAACGGTCATAGAAGCCACCGCCGTATCCGACTCTGTGGTTTGCTCTGTCAAAAGCCACTCCCGGCATGATCATAAGAGCCTTTGACCAGTTGACGATCTCCCCCGATACAGGCTCAGGAATCCCAAAATATCCGGGTTCCAGCCGGGCAAAGTCTGTCAGCTTATAAAATACCATATCCTTTCCCACAACCTTGGGAACTGCAACCTCCTTGCCGGCCTTCCATGCTTCTTTTATAAGATACTCTGTGACAACTTCATGGTTGTAATCTGCATATACCAGAATGCGGTCCGCATTCTTAAATGCAGGAAGTGCGGTCACTTTGTCAGTGATCGTGCGGCTCATTGCCTCTATTTGTTCATCTGTGCGCAGCTTTCTTTCTGCGAAAATCTTCTTTCTAATGTCTTTTTTTGATTCCATATTTTTCACCCAGATTAATGATTGTTCCGTCTTCCTGCTGAACATCCACATTGTCCAGCTGAGCGCGAAGGTTCATGCGGACAGATGCAATATATTCCTTGCGCAGCAGTTCTCTTTCTTTTTTCTCTTCTTCAGTAAGCCCCACACTTTTGGCTTTATGTGCAAGTGCATTAATGCGGTCGATTTTCTCAACTTCCATAGTTCTTCCTCCTGTTTTTTGTCTGCGGCAGTCTGTCTGTAAACACTGCCATTTACTCTGTGAATGTCATTTGGCACCGGTAAATTTCCGGTATTATAACAGTCTGTCAATAATATCGATCAGATAAACTTCTTCTTTGGACTGGCTTACAAACAGCGTACCGTACTTGCGTCCCTCTGTGATCTTATGGATAATATGGAAATCGGCTCCGTTTGCGATCACCATATCTACGCCTGCTGCAGAAGCGATCTGTGCTGCTGTCAGCTTAGTAGCCATTCCGCCGGTTCCTACCTTACTTCCGGAAGTACCTTTTCCCATGTTAAGCAGATTATCATCCAGATTTTCTACCACATCAATGAATTTTGCATCAGGATTAGTATTGGGATCATCTGTAAAAAGACCATCAATATCTGATAACAGGATCAGCAGATCTGCCCGTACAAGTGCGGCAACCATTGCAGACAATGTATCATTATCTCCGAATTTCTCCAGATTCTGAAGCTCATAGGTGGAAATGGAGTCATTCTCGTTTACAATGGGAATCACTCCCAGACTGAGCAGTTCATCGAAAGTATTCTGAGCATTCTTTCGGTTAACATTATTAACCATAGTATTTTTGGTCATAAGGATCTGAGCGGAAAGCTGATTATATTCAGAAAAAAGTTTCTGATAAATCATCATCAGTCTGGCCTGTCCTACTGCTGCACATGCCTGTTTTCCTTTCAGTTCTGTGGGTTTCTCATGCATTCCAAGAGCTGCCACACCTGTTGCTATAGCTCCTGAAGAAACCAGTATGACATCTTTTCCCTGATTGCGAAGGTCACTGAGCTCTCTTGCCAGCACTTCCAGTTTGCGAAGGTTCAGTCTTCCTGTCTCCGAATGAGTCAGGGAAGAAGAACCGATCTTAATTACAATACGTTTTTTATCTTTAAGTCGTTCCCGGTAATTCATCTTTTTGTTACTCCATATAAATATATTTTTGTAACTGTTCAGTGTCTTTACAGTTACGAGACAAAATCCATCAGAAATTGCCTGCAATAACAGAATTTGAAGATCAGCGTGTAATCCCAAGCTCCTCCAGGGCTTTCGCCTGTTTTGCCTCCATGACTGCCGCTTCCCCGGGAGTCATATGGTCATATCCCAGCAGATGCAGCATACTGTGTGCAACCAGAAAACAGAATTCTCTTGTCACACTGTGTCCGTATTCCTCTGCCTGCGCAAATACCTTGTCAACTGAGATCATGATATCTCCAAGAAGAAGTTCGTCTGTATCCAGATCAAAGTAAGATTCATCTTCCTCCACAATATCATATCCTGCCGGTGTCTCAAAAGGAATCATAGGGAAGGATAAAACATCCGTAGGTCTTGCGATATCGCGAAACTCAGTATTAACTCTCTCAATCTCTTCGTTATCTGTAAGTACAAGATTCACCTGTGCATCATAGGGACATTTTTCCATTTCAAGAACCTTGTCAGCTACCTTTACTGCCAGTGTCTCATAGTCGATCCCCAGTTCACGCTCTGTCTCATAATCAATCTGCATGTTCATCGTTCATTTACCCCGTTTCTGCGTCTTGCCGGTCTTTCAGGTTTTTGTTTCTTCTCATAGGCATCATAAGCCTGTACGATCTGCTGTACCAGAGGATGACGGACAACATCCTTGCTGGTAAGCTGGCAGAAGCCAATGTCATCTATTTTTTTCAGTACTTTCATTGCCACGTCAAGTCCGGATGTAGTATCTCTTGGAAGATCTTTCTGTGAGGCATCTCCGGTGATGATAACCTTGGAACCAAATCCGATACGTGTCAGGAACATCTTCATCTGTGCCGGAGTAGTATTCTGTGCTTCATCGAGAATGATAAATGCATTATCCAGTGTACGTCCGCGCATATATGCAAGCGGTGCAACCTCGATCAGGCCGCGCTCCATATTTTTCGCAAAGCTGTCCGCTCCCATGATCTGGTACAGTGCATCATAGAGTGGTCTCAGATAAGGATCTACCTTGCTCTGCAGATCTCCCGGAAGAAATCCCAGCTTCTCACCGGCCTCAATAGCGGGACGTGTCAGGATGATCCTGCTGACCTCCTCATTTCGGAAGGCTGTGACAGCCATTGCCATCGCCAGATAGGTTTTGCCGGTACCGGCAGGACCTACACCGAACACGATTATTTTTTTGCGTATCTGTTCTACATAATCTTTCTGTCCCAGTGTTTTGGGCTTGATAGGTCTGCCCTGTATGGTGTTACAGATAAAATCTTTGTCTATTTCTGTGAGAACTTCGTTTCTCTGCTCCATTGCCAGAGAAAGAGCATAATTGACATTCTGTTTCGTGATCGTGTTGCCTCTTTTTGCAAGTACTGTCAGTTCTTCTATCAGTTTCTTCGCAGAAGCCGCATTCTGTTCATTGCCAAGTATCTTAAGGATTCCGTCTCTGGAGATCACTGTCACATTCAGTGTTCTCTCAATCAGCTTAAGATGCTCATCAAACTGGCCAAATACATTTGCTTCCAGTTCTGCGGGGACTTCTGTGTGTAATTCAATAATATTGCCAGCCATCCTGTGATGTCCTTTCCTGTTGATAAGTTAATAATGGATTATTGCCTCGTTTATGGACGATAATCAAAGTCCGGTTAAAACCAGATGCATCCATTGTAACACCTCCCTGCAACTTTTTAAATACAAATTTTTATGGAATTTTATGTTATCCGGCTTTTTTCGCCTGTCTGTTCGATGATAAGCAGGGTTCCTCCGGTAATGCACAGAGATTCTGTCAGCCTGGTAGTAATATGATTTTCACTGATCTTAATGCCATTTTGAAGCAGCTTCTTTTCATATTGATGAAATCTTCGCACAGCTTCCTTCTCGGCTTCTTTCCTGGTATAGGTTTCTTCTTTTATTGTATAATCAGTAGTTTCGGTCCATCCGATCCATACGGGAAGTATAAAATTTTCTGTGATACGCAGAGGAATTTCCTCTGTGATACGTTTCTGACCTGTATGTAATGTCGGATACAATCCCAGATACCAGTGCCCAAACCGGAAGTACATTTCTTTTTTCTTTTTGCCGGCAGGGATTTCTGTACGGTATTTTAATGGAAATTCCTGATAATAGGAAATTTGTCTGGAAATAAAAATATCCGCATCTGCATGAACGTATTCCTTTCGCAGGACTTCCTGACTGTCATTCATGATATGAAGTTCCCCGGATACCAGAAGTTCCCCTTTTTTGCAGGAATCCCCGGGCTTTTTTACCGGTATGCCCCTTCGGACGATCATATCTGTGATCACTCCGTCCTTGTCTGCGAGCAGATTACAGGGTGAGGTATTACTGTTGATTTTTGGGGGGATAATTCCTTCCTGGATATTAAGAATCAGACGGGTTCCTTCTATTCTGGCAGATACCCAGGTAATCTCCGGAAAATTTTTCCGTACAGCTGCTGCAACTTCTGAACAGTTGATCTTTTTTTTGGACATCCCATGGTTTATATCCTGCTTATCCAGAAAATCGAGGATTTCTCCGGTACTGTTTCTGACATTTCCTTCAATATGGATATTCCAGATTCTCCCTGTCAAAAAAAATATCAGGATACCTCCCAGAATCATGCCTGTAAAAAAAGCCTTTCTTTTTTTATTCCTTAAAAAAAAGAAGGGCATTCCCCGTCTCTGTATGATCTGAATATGTACACCTGTTTTATTCCGGAGAGGTCTCAGGCGAAAGAAATCAGCGGCCTGCATTTGTGCCATAAGCTGGCCGTCCTCTCTGTACCGAATCTTTTCCATATAAACTTTTCTGCTTTTGCAGAGATTCAGAAAGCGTTCCAGATTTTCTCCTCTTACAAGGATGATCACATAACCATATATTAATTTCAAAAATTTCAACATTCGCTGTCACCCGCTTTTATATCATAAATACTTCCCGTCACTTTCATTGCACTGGAATTGTACCAGCGGATTTCAAGATTTTTCCCGGATATGGTCACTTTTCCGCAAAAAGACTGTATCACAATTTCAGAAGGTGTATATTTAAAAACAGATTTATAATTTTCGATAACAGCTTCCGTCTGACCGGTCAGTGTGACGATCGTTTCATTATATGCCAGATCAGGCGGAAGTTCTAATGCCAGCACCATCCGGTTTTTCCATTGTCCTGCTTTTTTCATAAAAAAAGCTCCCCCGGCTTTTACTATCAGTCTATGCCGGAAGAACTTTCTTTAAAACACGTTTCAGCAGCAATCATCGAAACAAAACCATAGAAAACCACAGAATTGTATTTCCACCCAGATTATATTCCATAGATTCACGCTCTACAATCTCATTTACTACTACACCATGACTTTCCAGACATGGATGCATCCGATCAGGATATCTGCATGGCTTTCCCTCTTTATAGGCACATTTTTCACAGATATCACAGGATTCTGTAGACAGGATGTAAGTTTCATACCCTTCTGTATTCAGATATTTTCCCACCTCTGTAGTCAGGTCCTCGTGTGCCCGTCTTGTAGAAAGCATTTCTTCCATGTTCATGATATCCGAAACTTCCGCTACACTGGAAAAGAAAACAGCCTGAGGATAACTTTTTATTTTTTTTTCACATTCCTGCAGGGTTCCTACTGCGGGGGGACAGGCCCAGGTAGAATCATAACGTTCGCATTCTTCTTGGCAGATCGTGCGCACGCGTTCCTGAATTGTAATATCTTTTGTGTCCAGTATGCGGTATTCAAAAATCGGGTACTGTGAAATAAATTCTTCAAATTTTTCTATGTTCATAGTTTTCTTCTTTCTTTTGGACTTGTTGGTACATTCGTTCATTTATGATAGGGTTCGTGATTCATAATGCGGTAGCTTCTGTATATCTGTTCCAAAAGGATCATCTGCATCAGCTGATGCGGAAAAGTCATTCTGGAAAAGCTGAGCTTATAATCTGCACGTTTCAGAACGCTCTCACTCAGTCCTAAGGAACCTCCGATCACAAATGCAATGGAACTGATACCGGAAACTCCCAGTTTCTCAATTTTTTGAGAGAGTTCTACAGAATCCGGCGTTTTTCCATCAATTGCCAGTGCGATAACATAATCCTGTTCGCGTATATGTTTCATCAGACGTTCGCCTTCTGTATTTTTAATCTGTGTGTTCAGTGCTTCTGACGCTTTATCCGGTGTTTTTTCATCTGCTACCTGACAGAAAGTCAGCCTGCAGTATCTGCTCAGCCGTTTGGCATATTCTGCGATTCCGTCACACAGATATTTTTCTTTGATCTTTCCAACTGTAACAATACGGATTTCCATGATCTTCTTCCTTCTATTTTAATAAAATCAGCGATAAAATCACAGTATTTTTAGTACTGCAGATAATATTCCATAGCAGTCATTTTACTGGTCTTGCCATTTGCTGCAACAAGAATAACATTCAGCCTATGGTAACCCACAGGCATGGAGATTGGCTGTTCATAAACAGTACTGTTAAGATCCGGTTCAGAATCAAATGCATAATATGCCTTACATCCATCCGGAACAGTGATCTTAATCTCTGTTTTTTTATTGTAATCCCCTGATTTAGGTGTTACCTTAGGGGCTTTCGGTGCATTTAAAACAATCACATACTTTCTGCTGATCACATCACTTTCGATGTTTTTATCATTTACACCAAAGGCTTTTAATTCAGTTGTGCCTTCCCTCAGAATAATAGGTTCTGTATATACTTTACTCTTTCTGGTAGGTGTGCTTCCATCTAATGTGTAATAAATCTTTTGGCAGTTACCTTCCAGTTTCAGAGTCTGCGTTGTAGTATAGGTTCCGGGTGCAGGATTTGATACAGGTGTTTCGCAGATATATTCTGCGCAGGCATTCTGCACTTCTCTGTCAGCAGATTTCAGGATCAGTCTGACTTCGTTGGTCTTTCCCTCCTGTGTAAGAAGCTTCACATACTCTTTATATATTCCTGTTCCCGCAGTTTTGTTCTGGATAAACGGGCGCAAAACAAGAAGTGCAGATCGTTTATCGCCTGATTTCTCCATACTTTTGGCCAGAAGAAGATTGGCGGCTTCATTTTTGGGATTTTTATCCAGAGCATTTTCTGCAATCCGCTGTGCTTCTTCATAGTTTTGCTGTGCATATTGTTTTTTTGCCCTGGAATATAAGGCAGAAAAAGTATTTAACTGCCGATAACAAAAGACCCCCAGTAGTGTTGCCGCACACAGAAGCAGACATAGAAGCTGTTTTCTGCTGAATTTCAGCTTTCTTCTTTTTGGATGCTTGAAATATTTTATAATTTTTGTTTTCTGTTTTTTTTCGGATGGGCGGTTCTGCTGCTCCTTTTTCATCAGAGTTTCCACTGTGCTAAATTCTCTTACCCAGGGTATCTCCGCAAGGCAGTAGGGGCAGTACAGAGAGCCTTTTTCCACCTCTTTATGACATTTAGGACATTTCATAGACAGTCCTCACTTACTGATTTTCCAGATAATTCTGAAACTCCTCCATAGACATAAGAACTTTTCTCGGTTTTGTTCCCTCTTCCGGTCCCACTACACCTGCGTCGCAGAGCTGATCCATGATTCTTGCCGCTCTGTTGAAACCAATCTTAAACATTCTCTGCAGCATACCAATAGAAGCTTTCTCTTTCTCTATGATAAACTTACCTGCTTCTTCAAAATGGATGTCCCTTTCATCTCCGGACATACCTGTTGTTACAGGAGAATTTACCTGCTGCTCGATCTGTTGGTTATACTGGACACCCGGATTTTTATCTGCAAGAAATTCAACCACAGCACTTACCTCATCATCAGATACAAATGCACCCTGAAGTCTTGCAGGCTTCTGATATCCCTGAGGATAAAAGAGCATATCACCTTTTCCAAGAAGCTTCTCGGCTCCGTTCATATCCAGAATTGTCCTGGAATCCACACCGGAAGATACAGAGAAAGCAATTCTGGAAGGCATATTCGCCTTGATCAGACCGGTGATAACATTTACAGACGGCCTCTGTGTGGCAATGATCAGATGGATACCCGCCGCACGTGCAAGCTGGGCCAGGCGACAGATAGCATCCTCCACCTCTCCGGGCGCAACCATCATAAGGTCTGCAAGCTCATCCACGATGATCACGATCTGCGGCATTTTCACAGGTTCTTCTTCAGCTCCTGCCGCCTTGATCTGCTCTGCTTTTCTATTATATTCATCCAGATTACGGACACCGTACTCCGCAAATGTATTGTAACGGTTTGTCATCTCCTGTACTGCCCAGTTTAATGCGCCTGCTGCTTTCTTCGGATCTGTCACAACCGGAATAAACAAATGTGGAATTCCGTTATACACACTGAGCTCTACTACTTTAGGATCGATCATGATAAGCTTTACTTCATCCGGATTTGCCTTGTACAGGATACTGATGATAAGTGTATTGATACATACTGATTTACCTGAACCGGTTGCACCTGCGATGAGAAGATGTGGCATTTTGGCAATATCCGCAACTACAGTCTTACCTGCAATATCCTTTCCTACTGCAAAAGAAAGTTTGGATTTTGCCTTCTGAAATTCTTCTGACTGGAGCAGATCTCTGAGCATAACCGTACTGTTCTCTTTATTGGGAACCTCAATGCCCACTGCTGCTTTGCCCGGGATCGGTGCTTCAATACGGATATCAGGAGTGGCAAGATTCAGTTTGATGTCATCTGCAAGACCTACAATTTTGCTGACCTTCACTCCCATCTCGGGCTGAAGTTCATAACGGGTAACTGTTGGTCCGCAGCTCACATTAGTGACAGTCACGTTCACGCCGAAATTGTGAAGTACTTCCTGGAGTTTTTTTGCAGTCTTACGCAGATAGGCATCAGAATCCCCCTGAGCTTTGCTGCTTCCTTTCTTCAGCAGATTTAAGGCTGGAAATTTATATTCTTTTTTTACGGCTGCTTCCTGTCGGGTGATCTCATGCTGAATGTTTACAATTCCGCTCTGTATCTCCTTTTCAGAAGATTTGGGGTTTTTCGAAGGCGGCCGCACTGCCTCCTCATCCTGAAAAGGGGGCAGATCTTCCTCCGGTTCTGAAACCACAGATTTCTTCCGGTCAGTGACAGCATCTTCAAATGGAAGGTCTTCCTGCTGTTGTGATTCATTATCTGCCTCGTATGTATCCGGGGATGTATCCGCTCTGTGAATCTCAAAATTCATCGGAGCATCGATGTATGGTTTATTATCCGCATCATCAAAGGATTTAATCCCTGTGTTCTCGGTATTCTCCGCAGCTTCTGCTGTTTCTGCTACTGCTTTATCTGTATCTGCTGCTTTTTTCAGAAGTTTCCCCTTTTTCTTTGGCTTTTGTTCAGAATAGCCTGTCAGCTTGGTTCCTTCCAGAAAGCCGCCTTTTTTCATTTTTTTTGCTTCCGAAGGATCCATGAGAAAGTCATCATCTGAAAATTCATCATCGCCAATTTCTTCCTCCAGTCTGCGGACTCTTTCTTCACGCCGCTGTTCTCTTATAAGCTGACGTTCTCTGGCACGTTCTTCTCTATATCGCTCACGTTCAGGCTGCCCCTGCATATAGCGCATATGTCTGTCTTTTACAAAATCACACACCTTTATAACCAGCCGCGTTACAAAATCAAGCAGAGAGCGCTGTGTGATAATGATCATACATACAACAAATGCCAGTATAATGATCACATATCCGCCGATAGTTCCAAAAGCAGATGTGACAGAAATACAGATCGCTCCTCCAATCAGACCACCGCCTGTTTTATAATCTGCGCTTAAAGCATAATAATCCAGCAAAGTTGTACTCTGCATATATCCGTCTGTGAGAAGCTGCGCTGCCCCACACAGAAACAGAAACATCACAAACGCCGCTGCAAGTTTCTTATATGCCAGCCGGTTTGTTTTGTTGATCAGAATAAATGCTGCTTCAAGGAAAAATACGATAGGAAACAGATATGCCATCAGTCCCATCAGTCCGAAACAGAAATTACTGATCGCATCTCCCACAAAACCACCTGCTCCAAAATTGCTTGCCATCAGGATCACACATGCGGCCAGAATCACAAATAATATGATTTCTGTCTGAAATCTGCCGACTTCCTGTTCCATTGCTGTCTTCTTTTTTGTATTTCTTCCCGAATGCCCGGTATTCTTACTCTTTGATGCTGCCATTCTAAGGCTCCCCTCCTTGATCTTCTCGTAAATATCTTCCCTTTACAGGGCAAAATTTAATGCCAGTGTAATAATACCGACTATAAATGAATAATATGCAAAATAGCGTAATTTTACATTCTGAGTCATGGCTATTGTATTTCGGATAACAAGACATCCCGCAAAACCGGCGATGATCATTGCAAATACATAGGTAAACCCAAGTCCTGCCGTCATTTCAGAAGCACCAAAATTTCCGATTTCCGTAAAAAAAGCACCTATGATAGCAGGCAGACTCATAAAAACAGAAAAACGAACCGCAAATTTGCGGTTATATCCGCATAACAGTGCAGCACATAACGTAAATCCCATTCTGGAAATCCCCGGAAAGACAGCAAGCCCCTGACAAATTCCGATCCACATGGCGCTGTCATAAGAAGCCTCTCTCGGTCCCTTTTTTCCACCGGATTTATTCAGATCTGTTACCAGAAGAAATACGCCTGTAAGTAAAAATCCGATTCCCGGAACAATCTGAGAGTCTGCGGCCAGAAGAGCCAGCCGTTTTCCTGTAAGTCCCAGAAATGCTGTTGGGATCATGGAAATCACAAGAAGTGCACCTGTTTTCCGATATGTTCCGGTGACTATTCTGGCATAGCCCAAACTTTCCCCTGTCTTCTTGTTATGGATATATAGATTCAGATTACCGATCATATCCATAAACATCCCCAGAAGTCCCAGTCCGATTTTTTTTAAATCTTTGCGGAACAAAAATATAATTGCTGCTGCACTTCCAAGATGGAGCATCGTTTCTGACAGCAATCCGGTTTCGTGGCCGATTCCCATATATTGTTCCAATATGCATAAATGTCCCAGGCTGCTGACAGGAAGAAATTCCGTCACAGCCTGAATGACAGCCAAAAATATCAAATATACAACGATCATAGAACTGATTCCTTTTTGTTTCTCCAAAATTATGGTTTATTATAGCACACTCAGAAAGGCTTTACAATAAAAAGCCCCCTGACTGTCATGTTCACAACGTAGCCAAAAGTTACTGTTCACTCCGTTCCCAGCAACACGCTTCGCGATGCACAGAATTTATGCTAATCGCATAAATTCGCGCGGTATGTCTCGGGTTTTCTGTGACCTTCGCTCACAAAAAACACCTCGCGGGATATTACCAGTGAACAGTAACAGCCAGAATTCATTCATTTTCCTGCTGCTTTTTTTCTTTTTCATGTGCCAGCAGTTCCTGTACCGATTTATGTGCAATCCGGAATTCTTTTTCAAAATAAGCATTGATCTCTGCACCGTATAACAGAAGATTCATACAGATATACAACCATACCATGACCATGATGATCGTCGCAAGGTTTCCGTACATATTACTGAACCCCGGAAAAATCTCAAAATAAAAAGAGAATCCGTATGAAAATATCGACCATGCAACTGCTATGATCAAGGCTCCTGGAATCTGGCTTTTGAATGTGGCTTTTCTGTTCGGAAGAACCTTATACAACATAAGAAAAACCAGAAACAACACACCAAATACCAACAGTGCTCTTGCCCCCAGTATTTTTCCCAGAACTTTTCCAAGAAAAGGAATATATTTTGATACAACTTTCTGTATTTCGTTTCCGAGTACAAGCATAAGCAGAGACACGATTACCGCAATCACCAGTGATAAAGTATAGAATACTGCATAAATTCTGGTTAACAGCCAGTTACGAGTTTCTTTTACGTGATAAATGGTATTTAATCCATTGATGATAGACTGCATTCCTTTTCCGGCAGACCACAGTGCCACAATTGCTGACAAAGGGACAATTGCGGTACTTCTTTTGTATACATCTACCACAATCCCCAGAACAAAACTCTGCAGATTCTCCGGAATAAAAGCAACGATCGCATCCCTGACTACATTATAGGTCAGAGGTGTATACCGTACCAGTGTAGTCAGAAACAGAATACAGGGAATAAAAGACATGATCAGAAAATACGCTGCCTGTGTCGCATAAGCTCCTACGTGATCTCCGGATACACGTTCCATAAACCCGAATAAAAGCCCTGTAACAGACCGGGTTTTATTTTTCTTTTTCATATATGTCTCCATTCTGTTATTTTACAGCAGTCATTTCTGATAATGCATTTATGGTGATTGCTGTAATTATAAAGATAACTGTTTCAAATATCTCTGTTTACTATCATACCATGAAACTGCCGTTATGACAAACATGAATTATGGATAATAAAATCCGGTTCTTTTCATGCTGGAACGCTGTAGATATGAAAAAAACCGGATCAATATGTAATTAGTTTTATGGTCAGATTTTTACTTTCTGATGTAGAAATGATAAGCAGTCACAGAATCATACTGTTCACCTGCATTAAGAATCGGGGAGTGGAAATCTTCAACATTGACCGCATTCGGTTCAACCTGCGTTTCCAGACAGAAAGCATCCCGCTTATTGTAAGTATGACCATTTTTACCATGTTCATTTTCGACAAAATTTGCTGCGTAAAACTGTACACATGGACAGTCGGAAGTGACATCCATGGCAATTCCGGTTTTATCACTGTATGCGGTTGCGATTAGTCTTCTGTTTCCTTTTGCATAATTGTCTGTCACATAATTGTGGTCATATCCGCCTGTGAATTTCAGCTGGTCAAATTCTGCTTCAATATCCTGCCCGATCTTTTTGGCAGTTCTGAAATCCATGGGAGTCCCTGCAACTTCCCCATACACTCCTGTAGGAATGGAATGACTGTCGGCTACAGGTGTATAATATTTTGCATGGATTGTAAGATACTGATCCATGGCGGTTCCGCTTCCCTCACCATTCAGATTGAAATAAGAATGATTTGTCATATTGGCAACTGTCGGTTCATCGCAGATTCCCTGATAATGGATCCTCAGTTCGTTGTCTTCCGTAAACTCATATTTTACAGACACATCAAATTCTCCCGGGAAACCATTCTCGCCATCCGGACTTATACGGTTAAATATAACACTGTTTTTATCATCGGAAATCTCAGCCACTTTCCAGAGCTTTTTTTCAAATCCGTCAGGACCGCTGTGAAGATTATTGTCATTCTCATTCTGAGCAAGAACTACTTCTTTGCCATTGACAGAGAATTTCGCACCGCCGATGCGGTTTCCGTTTCTGCCGATGGTTGAACCGAAAAAGCATCCATTTACTTCATAAGATGCCAGATCATCATATCCAAGTACTACGTCTGTTAAAGTACCATCTTTATCAGGTACGCAGACCTTAACCAGGATTGCTCCAAAATCTGTCACTTCCGCATATGCCCCGGATTTGTTTTCCAGATGAAAAATTTTTACTGTTTCCCCAGTCTGTAATATGCCGAACTTTCTTTCAGAAACACTCATTGTTTCCAACCTCCCGTATCATAAAATAATATTAAATCCAAAAGATAATAAAAAAGAGCCTCTCTACGGCTCATTTTTACAGTTCCCGAAATGCCGTTCCCTTCCCATTGACGCCTAGCCGCAGCTAGGTGGGTATCCTCAACAGACCTTCTGTCTTCCGCTGCATAATGACGGCCTGACATCCGGCCTGCGATGTTGGGTTCCCGTTAAAGTCGATGTAGGTTCAAAAAAAGAAGGGGCCTCGTACATTTCAGGATATTCACTGTTTTTAACTGATTTTTATTATACTCCAGTATATGTTCTTTTTCAACATAAAATGTAGAATTAATTATATTTTTTTATAATATGGAGATTATCGGATTCCAAGGATATCTTTTACTGCCTTTGGCATATCCGGCGCATCTACCACCCGGTTATGAAGTACCGGTGCTGTGCGGATCGTCTCAACTGCCTGTGGAAGTTTCACTCCGGAAAGCGCACTCAGTTCATCAGCCAGTGCAAAATCATCCTTACCGTCTGTATCTGCTCCAAGTGCTTCCATTACACTTCTTGTAAATTTATATGGGCTTGCTGTGGATGCAATGACAGTTGGTGTGGTATCATTGGTATCTTTTACATATTTGTCATAAACACCTGCTGCAACTGCAGTATGGGTATCTATCACATAATGACTGTCTTTGAAGATTTCTGCGATTGTTTTTGCTGTTTCGTCTTCTGTACAGTAATTGCCATAGAAGTCTGCAAGCTGTGCCTTCATGTCTTCTGTGATGGTATACTCGCCGCCAGCAGTAAGAGACTGCATCAGCTCTGCACATTTTTTTGCATCACCGCCTGCGATACGGTAGATCAGACGTTCCAGATTGCTGGAGATCAGAATATCCATGGACGGTGAGGTTGTAAGGATAAAGTCACGCTTTCTGTCATAAGTTCCTGTGCGGAAGAAATCATACAGAACCTTGTTATCATTGGAGGCACAGATAAGTTTGTGAACCGGAAGTCCCATCTGTTTTGCATAATAAGCAGCCAGGATATTTCCAAAGTTTCCGGTAGGTACTACCACATTGATCTCCTGACCGTCTTTGATCTTGCCCTGACGTACAAGTGATGCATATGCATATACATAATAAACAATCTGCGGTACCAGACGTCCAATATTGATAGAGTTCGCAGATGAGAACTGATATCCTGCAGCATCAAGTTCTGCTTCCAGTTCCTTATCATTGAACATTTTCTTTACGGCAGTCTGTGCATCGTCAAAGTTTCCGGTAATTCCCACAACATATGTATTGTTGCCTTTCTGAGTTACCATCTGTTTCTCCTGGATAGGACTTACACCATGTTTCGGATAGAAAACGATGATCTTGGTTCCCGGAACATCTGCAAATCCGGCCATTGCCGCTTTACCTGTATCTCCGGAAGTAGCGGTAAGAATAACAATCTCATTTTTTACCTGATTCTTCTTAGCAGCTGTAGTCATAAGATGTGGAAGAATTGATAATGCCATATCCTTAAACGCAATGGTCGCACCATGATACAGCTCAAGGAAATAAGCTCCGTCTGCTTCATGAAGCGGTGCAATCTCTTTTGTATCAAATTTTTCATCATAGGCATTGTTGATGCAGTTCTTTAATTCTTCTTCTGTAAAATCAGTAAGGAAACATTTCATTACTTCATATGCTGTCTCCTGATAGCTCATCTTTGCCAGCTCATCCATTGGGACATCCAGCTTCGGAATCTCTGTCGGCACAAATAAGCCGCCATCCTCAGAAAGCCCCTTTAAAATAGCCATAGAAGCTGTTACGGTTTCTTCTTTTCCTCTTGTGCTTTTGTATAATACCTGCATGATATTTCCTGCCTTTCCAAAGTTATTCGTAACTGTTCAGTATATTGGCAGTAATAATAAACCGCTGAACAGTTACAGTTATTCATTTCGCCAATTGAGCACATTATAGCATATACTTTAGCAAAATACTATCCTAAATTATTTCTCTTTTTTCTGTCTTTTTATGATTGATTACTATAAATCAAAAATATGGACATATTCTTTTGTTCCCGAAGAATATGTCCATATTTTGAGCAGTATTACCGCAATCCTGTTAAATGAGTTATATGAAGAGTATCGTTTATTACGATCCTGTGGAACTTTCTGCTGAATCCGGATAGGTATAAAATTCATGTACGCCGTATTTAAACAGCCTTTTCAGATCTTTCTCAAACCAGGAGACATTCTGGCTTTCAGCTTCAGACTTCTGGATAAAAAACAGTGCTCCTTCTGAATAATCCACACCTTCAAGAGCCTGTCTGACGGCTTCTCTTGTCTCATCTGTAACAGTTACTTCATTGATACGTCCGTCATAAGTCGGCGAAAACTGCGGAACACCATTGGTATTCTGCCATACCACTTCTGTGACTGTATCGGGAAATTCCTTATTCTTTATACGGTTCATGATCACATTGGCAACCAGAATGCGTCCCTTGACATCCTCAGTACCTGCTTCAGCTTCTACAATATGAAGCAATGTATCATAGTCCTCATCCGACATCATCCGGGCACTCTCTGCAAGAGCCGCTGTCCTTGCATCTAACTCATTGATGCTGCTCTCCATAGAAGAGCTGACATCGAATTCTGCCATATTATCTTCAATAACTTTGATTCTCTGACCGACCATTACCTGTTCACAGGAAGTTCCGATACGTGTGACTGATTTTTTGGGAGAAGCTGTATCATTCATTCCAGATACTACTCCTGCAATTCCTGTTGGCAGTACATCTGTTTCGTCAGCATCAGAGGAAAAAGTTTTCTCCCTATTTTCAGAAGCTGCATATACTTTGTTTTTTCCATTAAAATCTGCTATTCTGCCGCCTGCTGCAAACGCAATCGCCGTACAGGTACACACTGTAACCAGTATCAGACTCCGCGCCGGATTGCCGGACTGTTTTGACTCTTTTTTCTGAACTTTCATACTTATCATTCCTTGAGTTTTTTTAATTACAGGTTTTTATGGTTGTAACATTTCTGTAACTTATAAGAAAATTATATTTAATATAATTGATTTTGTCAAGCTTTTTTCATATTTTTGTAACATTTTAGCTTGCAAAAAAGAAAAAAAGGAAGGCTCCATCAATGAAATCTCCCTTTAATATATGCTTCATTTTTCTCAATTATTACATTTATTTTTTTCGCCGCAGATCAGGAACATAGGGGTTGGATTATAAAACTCATCTTTCTTTGTATAAATTCTGCTGCTGATACCCAGATCAATGGAGAATCTGTTGATACCCAGTTTTCCCAGTGTCTCCAGATCCCAGGCAGGGCGTACATAGGAACTGATAGGAAGCTGACGTTTAATTTCCTCGCATTCCTGCATCATGGCATCGCCTACTGTAAAATGAGCATGATTGGCAGGCAAATCAGCAGTATCTGAGAAATCATCTGCACCATAATTGGCATCTGCGTTGATCAGGATTCCTCCCGTTTTCAGCACACGAATCCATTCTTTATATGCTCTTGCTGCATCCGGAAGTGTCCAGGTAAGATTTCTGGACACGATCACATCAAAGGTACCATCAGGAAAATCCGGATTTTCCGCATCCATTACTTCAAACGTACAGGAGGCGTTCTCTTCTTTTGCCAGTTCCCTGGAATGAATGATCATATCCGGTGTCAGATCGATTCCTGTAACTTCATGTCCCAGTTTTGCTAAAAGAATGGAAAAGAAGCCTGCACCGCATCCCACATCCAGAATCCTTAATTTTCCATCAGGAAGAAAAGTCCCGATCTCTTTCAGCCATTTATCAGCCATATCACTGTGAAGCTCAGCTCTTCTCTGTTCCATAAAACTGTCGCTTCTTTTCGCCCAGTAATTTGTGATCTTTTTCTTGCGTTCATCCTTTCTTCTGCTGAAACTGCCATATGCGATCATCGGACCATCCTTAATAACCTGAAGACTTCCCGTCTGATATAGAACCACTCCATTTAAATCGGATAAACTTGTCTCCAGAATATTTCTCTCATAATCCTTAACACAGCCAAGATACTCTCCAACCTTAATGATATCTCCCGGTTTTTTGGCAGGATACCACAGCCCGGATACACTGGCAGACTGATAACGCACATCTTCAATTTCCATGGGATAATAATTACTGTAACTTCTCATGCCATCGTAAACACCCAGCGCACACAGAATATTACGCACATCTTTTCTTGTAGAATGAACCTCCTCCGGACTCCAGCCTCCCATCTGGCCACGTTCGATCAGAACACTGGGAATGCCACATGCGGCAGCATAATTGTAAGAACCACCGGATGCCACATTAGACTTTACCATATAGGGAACATCTGCCTGCTCTGCCATCTTCCTTGACATCTGAACCACATCTTCATCTGCACATCCGGCATAGTAAATATAAGGCGTAAGCTGCTCATAATCATCCCCGCTGTGAAGATCAATATAATAATCTGCTGCACTGTGAAGCTTCTGAACCACCTCATACGCCAGACGGTCCATCCTGGTTCCCTGCGGATTCCCCGGAAATACACGATTCAGATTCTTCTCATCCTCCGGGCAGACACTGCCGCTCCTCTCCTCAAATTCCTTCCTGCACACAGTCTTAACCAAGATTACTCTTCCATGGATCTTCTCAGGCTTCAGTTTATCTGCAAGCTCAACAGCAGCCTGGATTCCCACATATTCTCCTCCATGGACCGCAGCGGTGATTAGAACTGTCTTTCCGGGATGAGAACCGCAGATTACTGTATAAGGAAGCGAAAACTCACCTCCGCCCAGTCTCAGAAATCCATTCTTTTTCATACCCGGAGCAGCACACAGCATGGCATCCTCCAAATCTCTTTTCCTGTCATATCCGCTATCAGAATCACCCATTCCATCATTCTCGGACCAGACGTTTTTCTCTTCCTTCACAGCGCTGATCATAAACATCGGCGTAGAATGATAATTCAGCTTCTCTTCCTGACTCCACACCCGCTGCCAGATTCCGGTATCCACTGCCACAGATTCAAACCCGTTCTCCTTCAGAAACTTCCTGTCCCAGGACGGTCTGTTAATAGAAGAAAGAGGCATCTGCAGTGCAATCTTCTCCATTCTGTCAATATCCGTACAGAGGTAATGATCATCCAGATGCTCACTCTCCACACTCTTTCGGTCTTCCTCATAAGACAGGCGTTTCTCCTCATCATAAAGATAACCGTACCAGTTTGCATCGAAATTAAGAAGCTTTCCGCCCGGTTTCAGTACACGACACCACTCTTCATAAGCTCTCTTAGGATCCTTCAGATTCCATGTCAGATTCCTGCTGATCACAACATCAAACACATCATCCTCAAATTCCAGATTCTGAGCATCCATCTTATAAAAAGAAATCCGCTCACAAAGATTACCGGCATTCCTCTTCGCGGTATCCAACATCTCCTGCGTATAATCAACAGCAGTCACCTTATATCCCGCCTCAGCCAGAATAACAGGAAAAAATCCAGGTCCTGTTCCGATATCCAAAATCTTAATCTCATCCTTCGCTTTCTCCGGGAACTGCCCTTTCAACACCTCAAGCCATGCCCCCTTCTGCATCCCATTCAATTCCTTATGATTAACTTCAGAATACCCCTCAGCCCGGGTAGTCCAGTAACTCTCAATCTCCGATAATAAATCCTTCACCTTATGCCAACCTCCATGCACGCAATTTATAATCATATATAGCCAAAATTATATCAAATCCCTCCCCTTTCCAACAAGCCCTCCCGGGGGATATATTTCACATCTCAATTCATTTTTGCATAAACAAAGTCCTTCTTAAAACTTTTTCACACTTCGCCTTGTATTTATATATTAACCAAAACCAGCGAAGCAGGCGTATAGTTGTACCGGATGCATTTGCAGGCATCTTAGAGATTCTTAGTCCTCGGAAATCTGCGTTATGAGACGAAAAGTCCCTTGTCTGAGCGACAGCGAGTAATTCCGGACTTTTCGTCTCATGCTTTTAGCGGATTTTCGAGGGCTTAGAATCTCTTAGATGCCGAAACCGTATCCGGTACAACTATACGCCTGCTTCGCGTCCCTTTTTTAAACAAATAAAGCTGCCATACCCCAAAAAGAGGATATGACAGCTATATATTTTTACTCAGATAGCTCCAAGAATCTTCCGGGCATTATCAATCCTTTCCTGCGTCGGAGGATTAACCCCCTCCAGTGGATAAGAAAGCCCCAGATTCTCCCATTTAAACTTACCAAGCGTATGATAAGGGAGCACCTCCACTCTCTCCACATTGGAAAGAGTATGGATAAAATCAGCTAACCGGTGCAGATATTCATCCTTATCACTTCCGTCCGGCACAAGCACATGACGGATCCATACAGGTTTTTTCATATCAGAAAGTTCCCGCGCCATCGCAAGAATATTCTTATTGGAATGACCGGTAAGCTTAATATGCTCCTGCTCGTCAATCTGCTTGATATCAAGCATTACAAGATCTGTATACTTCATAAGCTCCAGCCATCCGGAATGCCATGGTTCCTGATCAGTGAAGGGATTTCCACTGGTATCAAGATTCGTATGCACACCCTCTGCCTTTGCCTTCTTAAAAAATTCTGTAAGAAAATCCATCTGAAGCAATGGCTCACCACCGCTTACAGTGATACCGCCTTTGCTGCCCCAGTAGCCCTTATAACGTAAAGCTTTCTTAAGAAGCTCATCTGCCGTATAAAGCTCTCCCTGCTTCATCTTCCAGGTATCCGGATTATGACAGAACTGACATCTCATAGCACAGCCGCTTAAAAAAATCACATATCTTACTCCGGGTCCGTCAACGGACCCGAAGCTTTCTAAAGAATGAACATAGCCTTTTATCTGTTTATTATCCATTATATCATCATCCATTAATTACATTCTGTCGTGGCAGGTTCTGGCAATAACGTCTAACTGCTGCTCTCTTGTAAGGTCGATGAACTTAACAGCATATCCGGATACACGGATTGTGAAGTTTGCATACTCTTCTTTTTCCGGATGTTCCATAGCGTCGATCAGTTTCTCTTTACCAAATACGTTTACATTGAGGTGATGAGCACCCTGATCAAAGTATCCGTCAAGTACATGTACCAGATTCTCTGAACGCTCGTCATCACTGTGTCCCAGAGCATCAGGATTGATTGTCTGAGTATTGGAGATACCGTCAAGAGCATCTTCATAGTCAAGCTTGGCAACAGAGTTCAGGGAAGCAAGAAGACCGTTCTGCTCTGCACCGTAAGATGGGTTTGCGCCAGGTGCAAGAGGTTCACCTGCTTTTCTTCCATCCGGAAGAGATCCTGTAGCCTTACCATAAACAACGTTGGAAGTAATAGTAAGGATAGATGTGGTTGGCTTGGAATCACGGTAAGTATGGATGTGTTTCAGTTTCTCAAGGAATGTAGACAGAAGAGTTGTTGCAATCTCGTCTGCTCTGTCATCATCATTACCATAACGTGGGAAGTCACCCTCAACCTGGAAATCTGTTGTAATACCGTCTTCATCACGGATAGCTTTAACTTTTGCATATTTGATAGCGGACAGGGAGTCTACTACATGAGAGAATCCTGCGATACCTGTTGCGAAAGAACGCTCAACCTTTGTATCGATCAGAGCCATCTCTGCTGCTTCGTAGTAGTATTTGTCATGCATGTAGTGGATCATGTTCAGTGTTCCGACATACAGATGAGCCAGCCAGTCCATCATTTTGTCATATTTTGCAATTACTTCATCATAGTCAAGATATTCAGAAGTGATCGGCTGATAGTTTGGTCCTACCTGCTGTTTTGTCTTCTCATCAACACCGCCGTTGATCGCATAAAGAAGGCATTTTGCAAGGTTTGCACGAGCGCCGAAGAACTGCATCTCTTTACCTGTCTCTGTAGCAGATACACAGCAGCAGATGCTGTAGTCATCGCCCCATACCGGACGCATAACATCATCATTCTCATACTGAACAGAACTTGTTGTAACAGAAATATTTGCAGCATATTTCTTGAAGTTCTCAGGCAGTCTTGAAGAATAAAGTACTGTAAGGTTTGGTTCCGGAGCCGGTCCCATATCTTCCAGTGTGTGCAGGAAACGATAGTCGTTCTTTGTTACCATGGAACGTCCGTCCTGTCCCATACCTGCTACTTCCAGAGTTGCCCATACCGGGTCACCGGAGAATAACTGATTGTAAGAAGGGATACGTGCAAATTTAACCATACGGAATTTCATTACCATGTGGTCAACAAGCTCCTGAGCTTCTTTCTCTGTAAGAGTTCCGTTCTGAAGATCTCTTTCAATATAAATATCAAGGAATGTGGAAATACGTCCGACACTCATTGCAGCACCGTTCTGAGTTTTGATGGCTGCAAGATATCCGAAGTACAGCCACTGGAAAGCTTCTCTTGCATCTTTGGCCGGTTTGGAGATATCATATCCATAAGATTCAGCCATAACTTTCATGCCTTTCAGAGCACGGATCTGATCAGCGATCTCTTCACGAAGCTGGAAGTCATAACGTCTCATACCCTGACGGTCGCATGCTGCGAAGTCTTTCTGTTTTCCTTCGATCAGAGCGTCGATTCCGTACAGAGCCACACGTCTGTAGTCGCCAACGATACGTCCACGTCCGTAAGTATCCGGAAGACCTGTAAGGATCTTGTTGTGACGTGCTACTTTCATCTCAGGTGTATAGATATCAAATACACCCTGGTTGTGAGTTTTAAATTCATAGTTGTGGAAAACATCTTTAATCTTGTCACTTACTTTATATCCGTAAGTTTCACAAGCCTGCTCTGCCATTTTGATACCGCCGTATGGCATGAAAGCACGTTTCAGAGGTTTATCTGTCTGAAGACCAACAACTTTTTCAAGGTCTTTTGTTTCTTCATCAATATATCCGGGACCATATGCTGTCAGAGATGTAACTACCTCTGTCTCCATATCAAGAACTCCGCCTTTGGCACGTTCTTCTTTCTGAAGTGCCTGGAGCTTGCCCCACAGTTTGTTTGTAGCTTCTGTAGGTCCTTCCAGGAAAGAAGCATCACCGTCATATGGTGTATAGTTCATTCCAATAAAGTTACGTACATCGATTTTTTCTTTCCAACGGTTGCCCTTAAAGCCATTCCACTGTTCGAAATTTTTCATTCTTTTACCTCTTTCTCTAAAATATTTCCGCGCATCTCTCACTGGTCTGGAGTGAGATAATAAAATGTAAATTGTACTTATTTAGGACAATTTTCTGTCCATGCTGTCAGTATACGTAAACATGAGTGTTATGTCAATTAATTTCCTTTATGATTTTAATTAAATACAATTCTGATAGCTTTTCATCGGAGTTTGCTTCTTTATTGTACTTTATCGCGTACATTAAGACTTTCTTGTATTTTTATAAATACAAAAAAATACCGGTCAGGAAGTCCTCTGGACAATCTGACCGGTATCTGATTTTTGATATTTTATGTAAACTATATTATCCCCTGCCAAGCGGATATTAGCCTGACCTGCAGAAGTCAAAAAACAGCAGGAAAGAATCGGGCGTGTCGGAACAATCTAACGGTTATTGATCGCTGTTACAAGTGCATCAATAGATGCGCGAATGATATCCGCGTCTACTCCTGCACCCCAGGCAAGCGTTCCATCCGGCTTTTTGATACCGACATAAGCAATAGCTTTGGAACTTGAACTGCGCTCCAGCGCATGCTCCTGATATGTTTCCAGGGAATATTTCAGCTCATATGCCTTCTTCAGTGCATTGCTGACTGCATCAAGACGTCCGTTACCGGATGCCTCTGTAGTGATTGTCTTTCCGCGGAAAGTAGAGGTAACTTTTGTTACAATACCACCATCTTTCTGCTGGAAATGTACTTCATTGATGCTGTACGGTTCTGTGATATTCTCAAAGGTCTGTTTAAACAGATTGAAAATTTCGTCAGGATGAAGCTCTTTATGTTTGTGGTCTGAAACAGCTTTTGTGGCATATCCCATTGCCTCACGCATTTTCGGAGGAAGGTTAAGACCGAATTTGGTCTCAAGGATATATCCCACGCCACCTTTACCGGACTGGCTGTTGATGCGGATAACATCTGCGTCATAATTTCTTCCCACATCTGTCGGATCGATCGGAAGATACGGAACATTCCAGTGATCCGGATCCTTGTCATCTCTCCAGTGCATACCCTTGGCAATTGCATCCTGATGAGAGCCGGAAAATGCGGCAAATACAAGTGCACCACTGTACGGACTTCTTTCGCCTACTTTCATTCCGGTACATTCTTCATATATTTCACAGATATGTGGCATATCAGAGAAATCAAGTTTTGGATCTACACCCTGAGAATACATATTCATACCAAGTGTAACAATATCTACATTTCCGGTACGCTCACCGTTTCCGAACAGAGTACCCTCGATTCTGTCTGCACCTGCAAGTAATCCCATTTCAGAATCTGCAACACCGCATCCTCTGTCATTGTGCGGATGGAGAGATACGATTACATTCTCGCGGTATTTCAGATTTTCACACATATATTCTACCTGGCTTGCATATACATGCGGCATGGAATGCTGTACAGTTACAGGCAGATTGATGATGCATTTGTTATCTGCTGTAGGCTGCCATACATCAAGAACTGCATTGCATACTTCCAGAGCGTATTCCGGTTCTGTGCCTGTAAAGCTTTCAGGGCTGTACTCAAACTGGAAATTTCCTTCTGTTTCATCAGCCAGTTTCTTTAATAATGCGGCACCATCCACTGCAATCTTTAAGATTTCTTCTTTGGATTTCTTAAATACCTGTTCTCTCTGAGCTACAGAGGTGGAATTGTATACATGTACAATTGCCTTCGGTGCGCCTTTGACAGCTTCAAAAGTTTTGCGGATGATATGCTCTCTGGCCTGAGTCAGAACCTGAATAGTTACATCCTGTGGGATCAGATTCTGCTCGATCAGGGTACGCAGAAATTCATATTCTGTTTCAGAAGCAGCCGGGAAACCTACTTCAATTTCTTTGAAACCGATTTTTACAAGAAGTTTAAAGAATTCAATTTTCTGTTCCAGACTCATCGGAATCACCAGTGCCTGATTACCGTCACGAAGGTCTACAGAACACCAGACAGGTGCTTTGTCCACATATTCTTTTTCTGCCCATTTCATGCATTTAACAGGCGGCATAAAATACTGTCTCTGATATTTGCTTGGATTCATCATTTTTTCTTCCTCCGTTATGTAAATATTATGTTTGGACTGTGGGGATTGACTGTAAAAAGACATAAAAAAATCTTCCATCTCCACAGACTTATCTGCAAGAGACGAAAGATATTATCATCTTACGCGGTACCACTCTTATTTATGAACAATGTCATACACTCATGGGATACGGAATCTCCGGATATCCGGTATTCTTATATCCTCTCCATATAACGGTGGAAACCGTCTGCACCTACTCTTGTATAATTTCAGGCAGCTGCTCAAAGGCGAGTTCCACAATTTCCTTCCACTGCTTCTCAGCAACCAGCAGTTCTCTGTGCTCCGGTCCGGGTGTACTATTCCTTATCATTGCATTTTACTTATAACTTTATTTGGCTTTTTTGAAATGAAATGAACATACGTCTGAATCATTCATTGTAAATATACTACAAACGATTTAACCATATGTCAGTCGGGGCAACAGGATTTGAACCTGCGACCTCACGGCCCCCAGCCGTGCGCGCTACCAAGCTACGCCATACCCCGTAACGCAAGTTAGTATAACAAATTATTTCTGTGATTTCAACTGTTTTTTGAAAAATTTACAAAAATTATACAAATTTAGCAGGAAGAAATTTCATGTACTTTTTTATGTTATAAAATTTCTTCCTGTTTATCCTATGTACAAGCCTTACAATCATCTGTTACAGTTACGCTGGCATGATGGCTTTTTCCAAATTGTCTACACGCATATCCAGTTCAAAAACTTTCTCTCGAGTTTCCTTATTCTCCTTTCTATAGCGAAGCTCATCCATACGTGAATCAAATAGGGCAGATATTTTTCTGTCAATTTCATTTTCCAGTTTAAGTTCTATAGTTTTTACGCTTCCCTTGAGTTGCACAATATCTGATTTCATGTTCGTGATATCCGTCTTCATGTTTGTAATATCTGCCTTCATGTTCGTGATATCTGTCTTCATGTTTGCAATATCTGTCTTCATATCTGCGATATCGTTCTTTACATCGGACATATCATTTTGAAAACCGGCAATGCTTCCCTGTATAGAAAAAAGGATATTTCTCAATTCCGCATCTTCCACATTCTTCCCTCCTTTCGTTATAGTACGTTTCGTTCTCTTTTGTATAGAACCAATTGTACCATTGAAGGAAGAAAAAGTCTACAGCGAAATTATTATAATATTTTTATAAGACATCTTCGGCAAATTATAACTTATGTATAAACAGCCCACTCCGAAGCTTTGGCTCAAACCAGGTGGATTTTGGGGGCATTAATTTGTTCTCGTCTGCAATCTTCATCAGGTCTTCCATAGATGTCGGGTACATGACAAAGGCTACACCGCCGGTTCTGTCCGCAATCTCTGCCAGCTCTGCTGCCTTATGGCTTCCGCCCACAAAGGAGATTCTCTGGTCTGTGCGCGGATCTTCGATTCCCAGGACTGGTCTGAGGACTTTTTCCTGAAGAATGGATACATCCAGCTGTCCGACCACGTCCTTCTTATCATAGATATCCGGCCATGCTTTCAGGTGATACCACTGTCCGTCCACATACATTCCCATACAATGCTTCTCTACAGGCTTGCATGGAAATCCCGGCATCAGCATCAGTTCAAAGTTGAACTTCAGGGCGCCCAGAAATGCCTTTACAGTCAGGCCGTTCAAATCTTTTACAATCCTGTTATAAGGAAGAATGCAGAGCTGGTCATAGGGAAATACAACAGACAGGAAATAATTAAACTCTTCCTCCCCTGTATATCCCGGATTCTGTTCTCTTCTCTTTAAACCTACTTTTACAGCGGAAGCTGCGCGGTGATGTCCATCTGCGATGTACAGAGAATCAACCCCTGCAAATTCCTTATTTATTTCAGAAATGACCTCATCTTCATCAATCACCCATACTCTGTGTGTAATCTGATCCTCTTCTGTAAAATCATATGCTGCTTCATGATGATCTTTCCAGTTATTCATCAGTGTAAGCAGAGAATCCGGATATCTGCATGCCAGAAAAATAGGACCGGTATTTGCATTACAGGAATCTACATGGTGGATTCTGTCCTGTTCCTTATCTTCTCTGGTAAGCTCATGTTTCTTCACTACACCATTCATATAATCATCAATGGAACTGCATCCTACGATACCGGTCTGTGTCTTTCCTTTTCTTACAAGTTCATATATATAGTAACAGGCCTTCTGATCCTGAACAAGAATTCCCTTTTCTTCCATATTGTCAAGATTTTCTTTTGCTTTTTCATAAACCCGATCATCATACAGATCTGTCTCAGGTTCCAGATCCATTTCCGGTCTGTCAATATGAAGAAAGGACAGGGGATTCTCATCTCCGATTGATTTTGCTTCTTCACGGTTTACCACATCATATGGAAGTGCTGCCACATCAGCAGCCTTTTCCGGTGTAGGTCGAAGTGCCCGGAATGCATGAAATACTGCCATAATATTTTCTCCTCTTCTGTATCTTTTGTATTGCTCTTTTATACCCACTTTACTGTCTATCCTGTAAAAATAAAACGAACATTACTCATTATTTTATCATATCCAAATCCTTATATCAATGTACAAATTATGAAACCTAATTTTTTTTTGAAAAACCTAAAAATTTTTGTATTTTTCTATTGCAATTTTTAAAATATATGGTATGATAGAATCACAAGTTAAGGAAACCAAATGATAATTTTTAAGGGAGGTCATTTTATGACAGAAGGATTAAAATGGACTGTAAACGAGGTTCCGAAATCAGATGATAAACACCTGGAACTGATGTCCGAAGAAAATGTAAAGAAAGCAAATGAGTTCCACAGAAGTTTCCCACAGTACAGTGTGACGCCTCTTCAGAACCTTTCATCCCTTGCGAAATATTTAGGAGTAAAAAATATTTTCTGTAAGGATGAATCCTATCGCTTTGGCTTAAATGCTTTCAAAGTACTTGGAGGTTCTTATGCAATGGGCCGCTATATCGCAAAAGAACTTGGACGTGATATCAGCGAGCTGCCATACAATGTTCTCTCTTCTGATAAATTAAGAGAAGAATTCGGACAGGCTACATTCTTTACTGCAACAGACGGTAATCATGGACGTGGAGTTGCATGGGCAGCTAACCGCCTTGGACAGAAAGCAGTTGTAAGAATGCCTAAGGGAACAACAAAGACTCGTTTCGATAACATTGCCAAAGAAGGTGCTACTGTTACGATCGAAGAAGTAAACTATGATGACTGCGTAAGAATGGCTGCAGCAGAAGCTGCCAAAACAGAACATGGTATCATCGTTCAGGATACCGCATGGGACGGATATGAAGAAATTCCATCCTGGATTATGCAGGGATACGGAACACTGGTTCTTGAGGCTGACCAGCAGTTAAAAGAAATGGGTGTTGAACGTCCAACACATGTATTTGTTCAGGCCGGTGTTGGTTCTTTAGCAGGTGCCGTAGTCGGTTATTTTGCTCATAAATATAAAGATAACCCGCCGGTTATGGCTGTCTGTGAAGCAAGTGCTGCTGACTGCCTGTACCGCTCCGCTGTTGCAAAGACAGGAAATCTGGTAAATGTTACAGGTGATCTTCAGACAATTATGGCCGGTCTTGCATGCGGTGAGGGAAATACGATCGGATGGGATATCCTGAAAAATCACGTAGATGTATTTGCATCCTGTCCTGACTGGATGAGCGCAAAGGCAACACGTATCTACGCTAATCCACTGGGAGATGATCCACGCGTTGTCTCCGGTGAATCCGGTTCCGTTCCGCTTGGTTTCTGCTTCACTGCTCTTCACGATGAAGATGCAAAAGACTTAAAAGAAGCGCTGAAACTGGATGAGAATTCCGTAGTACTTGTTATTTCCACAGAAGGTGACACTGATCCTGTTCGCTACCGCGAGATCGTATGGGACGGATTATACGGAACAGACGAATCTTTAAGTAAATGATGTTTTTGGTGAACACAGACAGGTAAGTGGTATGGTTATCTCGAAAATGATATACCAGTAACTAATAATATGATATCAGATTAGGGGCAAAATACCTTTTGACCCTAACATCATAATATTTTATACATATTGGGAGGGTAAAAAAATGGATTACGCAAAAATTAACGAAGCTGCAATGGGTTATAAGGATGATATGACTAAGTTCCTTCGCGATCTGGTTCGCATTCCTGGCGAAAGCTGCGGAGAAAAAGGACATATCATGAGAATCAAAGAGGAAATGGAAAAAGTCGGATTCGACAAAGTTCAGATCGATCCGATGGGCAATATCCTCGGCTACATGGGAACAGGTAAAACTCTCATTGGTTTTGACGCTCATATTGATACAGTCGGTATCGGTAATATCAAGAACTGGGAATTTGATCCATACGAAGGTTTCGAATCTGATGAAGAAATTGGCGGACGTGGAACATCTGACCAGATGGGCGGTATTGTTTCTGCAGTATACGGTGCTAAGATCATGAAAGACCTTGGTCTTTTAAACGATAAATATCAGGTACTTGTGACAGGTACTGTACAGGAAGAAGACTGTGACGGTCTCTGCTGGCAGTACATCATCCATGAAGATGGTGTTCGTCCTGAATTCGTTGTTTCCACAGAACCAACAGACGGCGGTATCTACAGAGGACAGCGTGGACGTATGGAAATCCGCGTAGATGTAAAGGGTGTTTCCTGCCATGGTTCCGCTCCGGAACGTGGTGACAATGCAATCTACAAAATGGCTGATATTCTCCAGGATATCCGCGCATTAAACGAAAACGATGCTGCTGATACCACAGAGATCAAAGGTCTTGTAAAAATGCTTGATGAGAAATACAACCCTGAATGGGAAGAAGCACGTTTCCTTGGACGTGGCACTGTTACTACTTCCGAAATCTTCTTCACATCCCCAAGCCGCTGTGCAGTAGCTGACTCCTGCTCTGTATCTCTTGACCGTCGTATGACAGCAGGCGAAACATGGGAAAGCTGCCTGGATGAGATCCGTGCTCTTCCGGCTGTACAGAAATATGGCGACGACGTAACAGTATCCATGTATGAATACAACCGTCCGTCCTATACAGACCTTGTATATCCGATCGAGTGCTACTTCCCGACATGGGTAATCCCGAAAGATCACAAAGTAACACAGGCTCTGGAAGAAGCATATAAAGGACTGTACGGCGAAGAGCGTCTCGGAAATGCTGAGACAGAAGGCATGAGAAAAGCTCGTCCGCTTACAGACAAATGGACATTCTCTACTAACGGTGTAACAATCATGGGACGTAACAGCATTCCTTGTATCGGATTCGGACCTGGTGCAGAAGCACAGGCTCATGCTCCGAACGAAAAAACATGGAAGATCGACCTTGTAAGATGCGCTGCTGTATACGCTGCTCTTCCAACTGCATACTGCAAATAATAAATAAATTTTCAAATTTTTTTAGGCGACGGATTTCCTATCATCCTAAAGGCTTAATATGTGTCCGGACAGAATCCCTGCTGTAACAGGCAGGGACACAAGATAAACAGATACAGCCGGATAACCGGTGTTCTGCCAAACGCAGAGATTCAATTATTTCATATCAGGAAAGGATAAGCTATCAAAGCATAGCAGGTATTGATTTTATGAAAACATTACAGGATTACATTGATAAATTAAACAGCTTAAACTTCAAAGAAATGTACAACAACGATTTCTTCTGGACATGGGACAAAACAGATGATGAACTGGAAGCTGTTTTCACAGTTGCTGATGCTCTCCGTTTCATGAGAGAGAACAATATCTCCACAAAAGTATTCGAGAGTGGTCTTGGAATCTCTATCTTCCGCGATAACTCCACACGTACACGTTTCTCTTTTGCTTCCGCATGTAACCTTCTTGGTCTGGAAGTACAGGATCTTGATGAAAAGAAATCTCAGATCGCTCATGGTGAAACTGTTCGTGAAACAGCAAACATGGTGTCTTTCATGGCTGATGTGATCGGTATCCGTGATGATATGTACATCGGAAAAGGACATGCTTACCAGAAAGAATTCATGGAAGCTGTTACAGAAGGAAACAAAGACGGTATCCTTGAGCAGAGACCTACTCTTGTAAACCTTCAGTGCGACGTTGACCATCCGACACAGTGTATGGCAGATATGCTGCACATCATCCATGAATTCGGCGGTGTTGAGAATCTGAAAGGCAAAAAGATCGCTATGACATGGGCTTACTCTCCATCCTATGGTAAACCACTCTCCGTTCCGCAGGGCGTTATCGGTCTGATGACACGTTTCGGCATGGACGTTGTTCTTGCTCATCCGGAAGGATATGATGTAATGCCGGAAGTTGAAGAGATCGCCAAAAAGAATGCTGAGAAAAACGGCGGATCCTTCACAAAGACAAACGATATGGCTGAAGCTTTCAAAGATGCTGATATCGTATATCCAAAGAGCTGGGCTCCATTTGCAGCTATGGAAAAACGTACAGACCTTTATGCAGAAGGCGACTTCGACGGAATCGATAAATTAGAGAAAGAACTTCTTGCACAGAATGCACAGCACAAAGACTGGGCCTGCACAGAAGAACTTATGAAAACAACAAAAGACGGAAAAGCTCTTTACCTGCACTGCCTGCCGGCTGATATTACAGGTGTAAGCTGCGAAACAGGTGAGGTTGACGCTTCTGTATTCGATCGTTACAGAATCCCGTTATACAAAGAAGCAAGCTTCAAACCATACATCATCGCTGCTATGATCATGCTTTCCAAATTTGAAAATCCACAGGATATCCTGAAGAAACTTGAAGTCAAAGCAGCTCCAAGAATCCTGAAATAATCAGGCGCAGATTAACAGTTGGATTGCAGTAATATTCCAGCTGCTTTCAAACAGATATTTAATTTTGAAAGCAGTTTCAGAATTTAAATATATTGAAAAATAGTACTCATCATATTGTATAGCAGGCGGGGCTGTCGCAGAAAGCACACAATCTTTATTGCGGCGGCCCTCTTTGCCTTTAAAATCAGGAGGTTTTTACAAATGTTTACAAGAAAAAGAATCGTTATTGCGCTCGGTGGGAACGCTCTGGGAAATACTCTCCCGGAACAGATGGTAGCTGTAAAAACTACTGCAAAAGCATTATGCGATCTGATCGAAGAAGGTCATCAGGTTGTTGTTGTACATGGAAACGGGCCACAGGTTGGCATGATCAACAATGCCATGTCTGCTCTCTCCAGAGAAGATGAGAATCAGCCAAACACTCCTCTCTCTGTCTGTGTTGCCATGAGTCAGGCTTACATCGGATATGATCTGCAGAATGCTTTGAGAGAGGAACTTCGAATCAGAGGATTTGTCCGCACACCTGTCGTCACTGTTGTCACTCAGGTTCGTGTAGATCCCAATGATCCTGCTTTTGAAAATCCATCCAAGCCGATCGGCAAATTCCTGACAAAAGAGGAAGCAGACCATCAGGCCAAGGCATATGGACATATCATGAAAGAAGACGCAGGGCGTGGTTATCGTCGTGTAGTTGCATCTCCAAAGCCTGTTGAAATCGTTGAACAGGATGCGATCAACAGTCTTGTGGATGCAAATAAAATCGTTATCTGCTGCGGTGGCGGCGGAATTCCCGTTGTTCTTAACGGACATCATCTCAAAGGTGCATCAGCAGTTATTGATAAGGATTATGCAAGCTGTCTCCTGGCCAAAGAGCTGGATGCAGATATGCTTATCATTCTTACAGCAGTGGAGAAGGTTGCTGTAAACTTCGGCAAGGAAAACGAAGAATGGCTGGATGACATCACTGTAGATGACGCTAAGAAATATATTAATGAGGGACAGTTTGCCCCAGGTTCCATGCTCCCGAAAGTTCAGGCTGCCGTTGATTTTGCAAGCTCCAAAGAAGGAAGAACTGCCATGATCACTTTACTTCAGAAAGCCAAAGACGGTATCCAGGGAAAAACCGGAACCAAAATCCATCTTTAATCTGTTCAGCAGATATCTTATTATATATCAGCTGTTTAATACTGATATATATAACTGCCACATATTCAGGATATCTGCCATATAGCGAAATAATTGCGCAAAAAAAGTTCCGGTGACCTCGCCCGGAACTTTTTTTGTGATGAGTGGACCAGAGTGTCTGGAAAATCATTCCTGCAATCTGCACGCCCCACTTTTCGGTATATTTTGACATACATCTTGCGGAAAGTATTTTTCAGACACGCTCTAGTACATCGTTTTCGAAACGAGTTTTGTCTCACTTACAGGAAAGTACTTTCTGATAAAATGCAATATATAAATATGCAAAAACGACAAATATAGACAAAGTGATACAAAAATGCACAATAAAACAAGAAAAAATTGTATAAAATTAATAAAAACTATTGAAAAATGTAAGAAAGTTGTGTATTATGAAGCCATAAACAAAGAGGAAACAGGAAGAGGAACTATGAATAACGAAGGAGGTGGTATCGTGGATAGGAGGGACCATGATCGATGCCAGGAGCTTTACGTAAAATATAGGCAGTTTATGTATTGGTACGTGAAAAAACATTTTCCGGATTTGCCAGAAGAAGACATTCGTGATATCCTACAGGAGGTGTGGACATCATTATTGAATGCAATCGACAAATTATATGATAAAGGCGATGAGGGTCAGTTTGCCTGGCTGATCAGGGTGACTCAGACCAAGGTAATTGATTACTACCGTTCCAGGAAAAGAACAGAAGAACTGGGACAAAAGATCGGTCTTGCTTTACGGGAACAACAGGAAGTCGGTTCTGTGCAGGACATAGTGATCGCAAGAATGATTGCAATGGAACTGGTAGAAGGACTGACAGAGGAAGAGCGGAGAATTCTGGCAATCGAATATTTTTCTGATACGACCGGGGAAGTCTCGAACGCTTTCAAATGCAGACGAAGCCGGCTGCGCAGAAAGATCGAAGAAAGTCTTGGGATATTCAGGAAGAAACGTCGGTAATCTACCAGCACCATGTATTCGGATGATGTTATTCACTTCACCGTGAGACGGCTCTCGCCAGAGACCGGAGAAAGGATATTCGATGAAGAAAAGAGATAAAATATATGACAGTCCGGAATACAAGCAAATCAAAGAACATCTTCCTGAAATTTTGAAAGAACTGGAACGCGACAAAGGGCTGTCCCAATATCAGATACCGGAAGAATGGAATGGAGACTTCGAACGCATCTACCAAAAAGAATGCCGAAAAGAACACATAAAAAGACGAATTCTCGCAGGAGCATGTGCAGCCGTGATTCTTACGATCAGTGCAGTACATATAGGAACGCATCTGGAGTTTACATCGGTGGCTCAGGCGGATGATATTGGGAAGACAAAGGAAAATGGGTTTGAGAATGGAAACTATCAATATAATACATATGGAAATCTAAATGAAGATGATCTTGCCGAGGTTGACGATGCAGATATATTTTTCGAGGATAATACTATAGAAAAGGTACAAGACAATATTAGAAATCAGGTGAAACGTCCTATTTTTTATTTTACCAATATTTCTATGGATGCGATTGTAAAAGATGCAAGATATAATAAAATTTATAAAAATATTAGCTTTAGGATTTACATCCAAGATAAATATATATATGCGAGTCAACAAAAACAAGTAGAGAACACCGGTAATGGAAATATTAATGAGGAATCTTTAGTTGATACAGTGAAGAATAAGAATGTAGAATCAGAAGTAGAGATTTTCAAAAGTACACATGATGAAAGCCTAAAATGTAATGTAGTATATGATAATACTGTATTATCTGTTGTGTCAAATCTTGAATTAAATGAATTTAAAGAAATTGTAGAAAATATAGTATATGAATAAAGGAGGAAATGGTAAATGAAAAGAGTCATTGCATTCATACTGGGGTGTATATTAATGTTAAGCCAGGGAATATCAGTTTTTGCAGAAAATACAGAAGATTTTAGCAAATTTGAAATGATAGAAACAGATCAAAGTTTTACAAATGGAAGTGAAAATCAAGTTTCGCCTAATTTGTTATATATTGCAGATATATTGACATATATTGCAAAGGTTAGTTCTAATCAGGTGGGAATTCAGGGAGATGTGGTATGTAGTACAAAAGTTAAGTCTATAAAATTAACATGTACCTTACAGAAAAAGTCAGGAACTAAGTGGGTAGATGCAGCGTCAAAAACCACGACTACATATGATGTGGATGGTACACATAAAAGTTATATCATTTCAAAGGTAAGTTCAGGTACGTATCGATGCAAAGCTAGTGCATTGGTGACAGATTATAATGGTTATTCAGAGTCTTTGACAGGATATAGTTCGAGTATTAGCATATAAAAATAAAGTATGATTTTAATAATTTCGGTAAAATCCTCTTCCATCAGAATTCATCGATCTGATGAGAAGGTGGTTTTATACCCTTACTCTCCAACAATTTATCTTCCAAAAAGTAAGGGTTTCAGTCATTGCAGAGGAACAAGAGGCAACCGCATCCGCCGAAGTTCCCTGTGATGGCTTTTTTTGACTTCCTGTCCAGACAAAGCTTTGGATATAAAAATGTGGCGAAGAGATTCCCTCACGGGGCTTCGCCACATTTTTTAAGTTTCAGAAATATCTGTAATTTCATCTGCCCGGTATTGATTGAAGATTCCGCGTACTGCCTGGTGCAGCTGTGGTTTGAGTTCTTCAAGACCTACCGGCTGCTGGTAGAGGATCGAATTGTAGCTGGTTCCACTGACCAGTTCGAGGATCATGTACATCATAAGCTCCGGAGAGTGGTAGGTATGATTGGCATTTTGAAGCATGCTATCATAGATAGTATGAATGGATGGAGTATCTTCGCTCGGTGTGAAGAACAGTGAGTTTTTGAAAAATCCCCAGCTCAGATGTTTGGATAAGAGGCGTACCAGATTCAGATTGTTTGCCAGCTGATCTAAAATATCATCCATAATAAAGATCACCTGATCTTCAAAATCCGTGATTTCTGTGTGCTTTTGCAATGCCAGATAAGAAGTCTGAAACACCTGGCTTGCCTTGTGGGCAATCAGGTGATTGCGGATATCGTATTTATCTTTGAAATAAAGGTAAAACGTTCCTTTTGCCACGCCTGCATTTTTAACAATATCTGCAATGGAAGTTTTATTGAATCCATTGTCTATAAAGAGAGAGAAAGCGGAATCCAGCAGGGATTCCCTTTTTTGCTGTTTGTTGTGATCGACTTTTCTCATACCGGGATCAGCCCCCTTCCTGTCGTTGTTTCCCATATTATAAGGAAATATCCACAAAAAAGTCAAATGAAAATTGGTCATTTTTATATTTTCGGAAAGTTGCATAAAATACAAAATGACTTTTGATCAACTTTTTGCAAAATAAATATTGACCAAAAGTCATTTTTAAGGTATAACAATAAATGACCAAAGGTCAGTAAAACGACCGGCGGAAATATGATAAGAGAGGTTAAGGGAGGAATATGATATGGAGAAGCTGGGAAGGAAGATCGTCAGGTTTCGAATTCCGATATTTATCATCGGATTGTTGTTGCTGATTCCATCCGTCTTTGGATATATCAACACAAGAGTCAATTATGATGTACTTTATTATCTGCCGGATTCCATCGAGACGATGCAGGGTCAGGATATCCTGGTGGATGAGTTTGGAACGGGAGCCTATTCGATGTTTATCTGCGAGGGCATGGAAAACAAAGATGTGGCAAAGTTAAAAGAACAGATTGAAGATGTGGAACATGTCAGCAAGGTTGTCTGGTATGACAGTTTTGCGGATATCAGCATTCCGATGGAGATGTTGCCGGAGGACATCAGAGAGGCCTTTAATGCAGACGATTCCACGCTGATGTTTATTATTTTCGATACGACGACCTCTGCCGATGAGACTATGGATGCCATCGAAAACATCCGTGCACTGGCAGGCAAACAGTGCTTCTTAAGCGGTATGTCAGCCATTGTCACCGACACCAAGAACCTGGCAGAATCCGAGGTTGCAATCTACGTCCTGATCGCAGTCGTTCTCTCCTGTATCGTTCTGGCACTGACCATGGAATCGTATTTGATCCCGGTATTTTTCCTGTTAAGCATCGGCATGGCGATCCTGTATAACATGGGAACTAATATTTTCATGGGCCAGATCTCCTACATTACAAAAGCACTGAGTGCAGTCCTTCAGCTGGGTGTTACGATGGACTACTCGATCTTCCTGTGGCACAGCTATCAGGAACAGAGAGAAAAAGGCGAAGAGGATCACAAAGAGGCAATGGCAAAGGCTATTGCGGCAACGATCAAATCCGTAGTCGGAAGCTCGATTACAACGATTGCCGGATTTATCGCCCTGTGTTTCATGAGTTTTACCTTGGGTCTTGACCTTGGTATCGTTATGACAAAAGGCGTTGTATTTGGTGTGATCTGCTGTGTTACCGTACTTCCGTCCATGATCATGATTTTCGACAATGCACTGGAGAAAACAAAACATCGTCAGCTGATCCCGGATTTTCCGAAGATTTCTGATTTCGTGGTAAAACACCATGTGATCTTCGCAATCTTATTTGTGGTATTGTTTATCCCGTTTGCTTATTTCCAGGCACATGCAAGTGTGTACTACAACCTGGATGCCAGCCTTCCGGATACTCTCCCAAGTGTCCAGGCAAATACAAAACTGTCGGAAGAATACGACATGGGTGCGGCACATATGATCCTGCTGGATAAGGATCTGGATGCCAAACAGAAATACAACATGATTGCCGATATCGAAAAGGTAGACGGTGTAAAACAGGTACTTGGTCTGGAAAGTATCATCGGACCGGCATTTCCGGAGAGTATGATCCCGGAGGATGTGAAAGAAATCCTGGAGAGTGATAACTACGAACTGATGCTGATCATGAACGAATATGCGGTAGCATCCGATGAGGTCAACAGTCAGCTGAGTGAGATCAACACGATCCTGAAACAGTACGATCCGACCGGTATGCTGGTAGGTGAAGCACCGTGTACGAAAGATCTGATCGAGATCACCGACCACGACTTTGCAGTGGTCAGTGCGGTATCGATCCTGGCAGTATTCTTTATCATTTTCTTCGTATTTAAATCGATCTCTCTTCCGGTGATCCTGGTTATGGTCATCGAGGGTGCGATCTTTATCAATATGGGTATCCCGTTCCTGACGGGAACAAAACTTCCGTTCATCGCTTCCATCGTTATCGGAACGATCCAGCTGGGTGCGACCGTAGACTATGCGATCCTGATCACCAGTCGTTACGAGAAAGAGCGCGGAGAAGGTAAAAGCAAGAAAGATGCGATCCAGATCGCTCACAAAACCAGCATTCGACCGGTTATGGTATCGGCGTTCAGCTTCTTCGCCGCTACCTTCGGTGTTGGTATGTATTCTCAGATTGATATGATCAGCTCTCTGTGTCTGCTGATGGCAAGAGGCGCGCTGATCAGTATGTGTGCAGTATTATTATTCCTGCCGGCTATGTTCTGGCTGTTTGATGGAATTATTTGTAAAACCAGTCTGAATTTCAGACGGAAACATTAGGAGGAGATCGTTATGAAGAGAAAATATGTACAGGCAATGATGACAGGTATGACAGCAATGCTGGCAGTAACCGTTCCGGTAACGACTGTTGCCGCAGCGACTCCGGAAAAAGAACAGACCGTCTATGTCAATGCCGACCAGAATGGAAATGTAGAAAAAGTGATCGTCAGTAACTGGCTGAAGAATACAGACAAAGAAAGCACGCTCGAGGACAACAGCGAACTGAACGATATCACCAATGTAAAGGGTGAGGAAAGCTATACCCAGGGAAGCAATGGCAAACTGGTATGGGCCGCAGACGGCAATGACATCTATTATCAGGGAGAAACCAGCAAAGAACTTCCGGTATCGGTAAAAATGACATACTTTCTGGACGGCAGGGAAATCAGTGCTGCAGATCTGGCAGGAAAGAGCGGAAAAGTAAAGATCCGTATCGATTATACCAATAATTCTTCCCAAAACGCGAAGATCAACGGAAAGAAAGAGACAATTTACACACCTTTTATGATGGCAACCGGAATGATCCTTCCGACTGATACTTTTACGAATGTAGAAGTAACCAACGGTAAAGTGATCTCCGATGGAAATAATAACATCGTCCTGGGAATCGGTTTTCCGGGACTGTATGACAGCCTGAAACTGAGTGATCTGGATTCCTTCAAGGACAAAGAAAGCCCGGATTATGTGGAAATCACTGCAGATGTGGAAGATTTCTCCCTGGCACTGACCGCTACCGTGGCAACTACCGGTACACTGAATGAACTGGGCCTGGATGACATCGATGATCTGGATGACTTGCAGGACAGCCTTGATAAACTGACCGAATCTTCCACCGCACTGGTAGAAGGAAGCCGTGCACTGCAGGAAGGCATCCAGGAACTGGACAGCTCCGCAGATACCCTTGTGGATGGTCTGAACAGCGCAGATGACGGTGCGGGACAGTTAAAAGACGGTATTGATACCATGAACAACAGCAAAGGAACTTTGATCTCCGGTATCGATAAACTGGTAGCAGGTATGGAAAGTCTGGGAAGCGGTGCAGGAAGTTTACAGAGTGGTGTAAAATCCTACACCGACGGAACCGAGCAGCTGAACGCCGGTATCGCACAGGTCAACAGCGGTGCGAAACAGTTAAATGCAGGAATCAGCCGGTTAAATGAGAAGAAAGCAACGCTTACCGCAGGTGTTGCACAGCTTTCCGAGGGCGGAAAACAGTTGGAGAGCGGAGCAGCCAGTCTGCAGTCCGGTCTGGTGGCTTACACCGGCGGAGCAGAGCAGCTGGGTGCAGGAATCCATACATTATATGATACGATGGAAGACAAACTTGGCAATGTCGGAGAACTTCCGGGTGCGGTAAGCGGACTCATGGACGGATGCAATAAACTGAGCGCAGGAGCAGCAGCGCTGCAGGCAGGAGCAGATCAGGCAGTAGCCAGTGCTTCGAAACTGAACGATGCCGTGACAGCACTCAGCGGAGCAGTGACCGGAACCAAAGCAGCCGTATCGGCAGCACAGAGCGCTGTATCAGCACCACAGGTTGTAACAGATGTGACAAAAGCAAGTGAAGCAGCCAGCGCAGAGGCAACGACAAAAGCAAAAGAGGCAGTGGCAGCAGAAAATGCAAAAGTAAATGAAGCAGCCAGCACACAGGCAACAGAACAGCAGAGAGCCAATGTGGAAGCTGCTCTGAAAGCTGCAGGTGTGGATGAAGCCACAAGACAGGCAGTGTTAAATAATCTGGCAGGTATTCAGGTCAATGTGGGTGTACAGACCAGTCCGGAAGTCAGCGTCCAGGTGGATGCATCCAAGGTAAGCACCTCCATCAGCCAGGAGACAAAGACCACACTTGCAGGTGTTCAGGAGAACCTGAAGAAAGTAGAATCCGGTCTTGCAGGTGTCAGTATGACAGAAACCGAAAAACAGATGCAGTCATTGAAAAACGGAGCAGACACCGTGGCAGCAGGAACCGCAAATCTTGCCAAGAGTGCGGCAGCACTTGGCGATGCCGTAGAACCGCTGACGACATTCTCAACGATGGCACAGACCATGCTGGGAGCTGTAAATCAGCTGAAGGAAGCCAGTGATACACTGACTGCCAATGATACCACGCTGAATACCGGGGCAGCAGCTCTGGCAGAGGGAACGAAATCTCTGAACAGCGGACTGACAACCCTGGCATCCGGTACATCCGCCCTCAGTGACGGTGTCACACAGCTGGCACAGGGCTCCGCATCCCTGACTCAGGGAACCGAAACCCTGAAAAAAGGATCTGACACCCTGATCGCAAACAACAGTACCCTGAAAGACGGAACAGCCAAACTGGTAGCAGGAAGCAGTGCCCTGATCGTCGGTGGTAAAGCTTTGCAGTCCGGTGGAAATACGTTAAGTGCAGGTATCCAGAAACTTGCAGACGGCGCCGCACAGCTGAAATCCGGAACCAAAAAACTGGCAGAGGGCGGCGTTCAGCTGAAAGAAGGAACCACGAAACTGGCAGACGGCTCCACAGAACTGGCAGACGGTATGGAAGAATTTGACGAAGAAGGAATCCAGAAGATTGCAGATCTGGCAGGAGACGATCTGACGGCACTGATGGATCGTCTGGATGCAGTGACAGAAGCTGACAAAGACTACACCGTATTCGATGGCTGGGAGAAAGATACAGATGGCAGCGTAAAATTCGTTATCGAGACGGCTGCAATCAAGTAATTGCTTCAAAAAGTTGAGGAAAATATCTGCAAAAGATAAAGTCAGGACCGGAAGAAATTCCGGTTCTGATATTATCATATAGAGAAACTGAGATTCGTGGGATAAATCAAAGAAAACCGGAAATCCTAGTTTTTAGCTAGTCTTTTCAAAAATTTAAAAGAATTTTTATTGATTTTGTGTCGCAAATATGTATAATTAGGGATAAAGAGAGTTGCTATGGGTGGCTGTCTTTGAGGGATACCATAAACCTGCATCCGCAGGTGGTTATCATATTATGAAAGAAAGAGGTTAATGTAAAATGGCAGAAATTAATTTAAGTAAGTATGGCATTACCGGAACTACAGAGGTTGTTTACAATCCTTCTTATGAAATGTTATTTGAAGAAGAAACAAAATCTACACTGGAAGGTTTTGAAAAAGGACAGGAAAGTGAACTGGGAGCAGTTAACGTTATGACTGGTGTTTACACCGGACGTTCTCCTAAAGACAAGTTCATCGTAATGGACGAAAACTCCAAAGATACTGTTTGGTGGACTTCTGACGAATATAAGAACGATAACCACCCTGCAACACAGGAAGCATGGAACTCTGTAAAAGAGCTGGCCCTGAAAGAACTGTCCAACAAGAGACTGTTCGTAGTAGATGCATTCTGTGGTGCAAACAAAGACACCCGTATGGCTATCCGTTTCATCGTAGAAGTAGCATGGCAGGCACATTTCGTAACTAACATGTTTATCAAACCTACAGAAGAAGAACTGAAAGACTTCGAACCGGATTTCATCGTATACAACGCTTCCAAAGCAAAAGTTGAAAACTACAAAGAGCTGGGTCTGAACTCTGAAACAGCTGTTATGTTCAACATCACAAGCCGTGAGCAGGTTATCGTAAATACATGGTACGGCGGAGAAATGAAGAAAGGTATGTTCTCCATGATGAACTACTATCTGCCGTTAAAGGGCATCGCT
>ERZ857972.297-NODE-297-length-53685-cov-37.255957_pt1 | contig 53685 bp, 45 predicted proteins | sample MGYA00519757_ERZ857972 | MGnify/ENA primary metagenome ERZ857972 (study PRJEB31778, sample SAMEA3449383) | human gut metagenome | biome: human gut; feature: human-associated habitat; material: faeces | place: United Kingdom | collected 2010/2012 ...
TAATCTGGAAAAAGCGGTCAAAGATATTCGCGCCGTCGATGGTGGCAGCTTCGTACAAGTCCTGCGGGATACCTTCGATACCGCTGATGAAAATCAGCATATAGTAACCAACGCTGCCAAAGATGAAAGCAATCATCATAGCCCAGAAAATCAGGTCTGTACCCAGCCAGCGGACATTCTCGCCGCCGAATGCTTTGACAATCTGGTTCAGCAGACCATAATCATAGTTGAACACATACTGAATCCACATGGTGGCCAGTGCTACGGCGCTGATGATATTGGGCATATAAATGGCGGCCTTGAAGAATTTTGCGCCGCGGATGCCGCTGGTCAAAATTACGGCCATCAACATGGACAGGCACATCGTAATGATGCCGCCTACCAGCCAAATCATCACCATGTTTTTCATGGAACTGATAAAACCGGCATTGCGCAGGATTTTGAAATAGTTTTGCAGCCCATAGAAGCTCCATGTGCTTGTAGTTGCCGTAAGGCTCTCTACCTTAAAGAAACTCATGATAACTGTCCGAACGACCGGATAGACATACATGAACAACAGGCAAAGAACGGTGGGCAGAATGAATAGGAAAATCATTGTCTTGTTCTTTTTCATACTGGTAATACCTCAAAAATGAAATGTCATAAGCAAAGGCGGCACCCATTCAGGTGCCGCCTCCGTTCAGATTGAGGGAATCCTGAATAAATCCATTACAGCCGCACCGCTTGACGGCGTACCGTGATTTATTATAGGATTAGCCGCACAGGGTATCCAAGTAAGCGCAGTAGTCAGCGCCGGTTGCGTACTTGCCTTCGAACAGCTCGATCATGGAGCTCTTGATGGAGGACCAGCCGTCCAGCGTGTTCAGAGAGCCACACCAGCTCATCGGAGTGGTGGTGTTCTTCAGCGTCTCAACAGAGCCTGCCAGGACAGACTCTTTCAGGCGGGTGTCAGCGGGGATCTGACCGCCGTTGTCAACCAGCTCCTGACCGCAGGTGCCGGTAACGATGGTCATAATGAAGTCAAATGCGGCCTGCGGGTTCTCGCAGTTAGAGGAGATAGCCAGAGAGTTAGCACCGGCATAAGCAGAAGCATCCACATTGCCCTCGACTTCGGGGTAGTTGAAGAAGCCCCAGTTCACAGGCTCGCCAACAGCAGCGTCAACCTCAGAGGTAACGTAGTTTGCGCAGACGACCATAGCAGCCGTGCCAAGACCGACCTTGGTCTGGCTGGCGGGGTAGGCATCGGGTGCGCCCTCGGCCAGATAACCGGCATTCACGAAATCAATGATTTCCTGTGCAGCCGTCACAGCAGCCTCGTTGTCAGCCCAGCCGCCGTTCTTGCCCAGCTCGGCAATAGCGTCCTCGCCCAGATGACGAACCAGATGATTGTAGAAGTTGAAGTTTGCGTAAGCACCGTCCAGCGCCAGCGGCTCATAGCCGTTGTCCTTAATGGTCTGGCAGACGGTCAGGAACTCGTCCCAAGTCTTAGGGGTCTCGGTGATGCCGCAGGCATCGAAAACATCCTTGTTGTAGAAGATACCGCCGATCTGGGGCTGCTCTACGATGGAGTTCAGATAGCCGGCCCACTCTTTGGACTGATCATTGAAGCAAGCATAGCTGAAGTCATCATAACCGACAGCGTTTGCCATCTCTGTCAGGTCGTAGGTGTAGGGGGCGTAAGCGTGACCGATACGGTTGTAGTCATCCTCAAAGATGTCCAGCTTTTCGCCGGATTCCAGAGCGGCAGAAATCAGGGTGTTGACATCGCGGCCTTTCCACTCGATGTTGACGTGTGCGCCGGTTTCAGCTTCGAAAGCGTCGGCGGCGGCCTGAATTGCATTTGCCTGAACCTCACCGGCAGACCACATTGACCACATGGTCAACTCAACGCCCTCGTACTTCTTGCCATCGGTGGCCGTAGACTCGGCAGCCGTGGATTCAGCGGGAGCAGCAGAGGTAGCTTCCGAGCTTTGAGCGCTGCCACCACAAGCAGCCAGAGATGCTGCCATAGCAGAAGCCATCAAAAGTGCAACGATCTTCTTCATTTGTGTTTTCCTCCTAAGTGTAAATTCTGTGTCGGGATTACATCCCTTTCGCGGTGATTTAAGTGTAGTGCTTTTCCGGTTTTTTAGCAATTATTATCTTGCCCACCTGTTTTACAATCTTGCTATTCCGCCTCTTTTCGGCACATCACCGGATTTTTGCAGGTATTTATTGTGCACTTTTACCATTTACTATTTTTTGGAAAAGTTGGTTGTTGACAAAAATGCCGAATACCGTCTTGCGCTTTTCAGTCTTGTGCAATATAATGACAATATACTACAGAATAGGAAGTGTGACCCCATGAGCCATATCAACTACTCCTTCAATCAGGATGATGATTCCCTGCCCCGCGATAAGATGAAATTACGCAATATTGCCTCCACAAGGTATAGCGGGGATTGGCCCTCCATTCCACATTCTCACAGTTATGCTGAGTTATTTTATATTGTAGATGGCGCGGGACAGTTTCAAATCAACGATAGATTATTCCCGGTTCGGGCTCATCAGCTTGTTGTTGTAAACCCCAATGTTATTCACACAGAGGTCAGCTTGGAATCCCACCCGCTGGAATATATTGTGTTGGGTATCGAGGGGTTAGAATTTACGATTTCCGATACCTCCGAGGGCAGCTTTTGCGTTTATACGTTTGACGGGAACAACGATGTACTGCCCTGCATGAGAAAGATTCTTACGGAAATGCAGAATCGGGAATCCAATTTTCAGATACTTTGTCAGGCTTATATGGATATTATTGTGGTGCAGCTTATGCGAAATGCCAGTGTATCCGCTGTTCCTATTCATTCCCGGCTGCCTGCTAACCGTCAGTGTGCAACTGTAAAGCGCTATATCGACCACCATTATAAAGAAAATCTTACGCTAGATGAACTTGCTGAAAAGGTTAGTATCAGCAAATATCATATGGCACACGCCTTTAAGCGCGAATATGGGGTCTCACCCATCAACTATATCATTGACTGCCGCATCCAGGAGGGGAAGCGGCTACTGGCCGAAACCGACCTTGCGCCATCCCAGATTGCCAGCATTCTTGGCTTTTCTTCGTCCAGCTACTTTTGCAAGACATTCAGCAACATAGAGGGAACATCCCCGACAGAATATCGTAAAGCAAACCAAGTGAAATTTTGATGTCCACTTCCTATAAGCGAAACGATCTCGCAAACTAAAAGTCGGCATATAATAGCACACTTTGACGTTTTTTGTCAAATGATTCCGTCATGGATAGCGTGATTCAAGATCGTTCTCAACAAGAGCCTGCCGCACTTCGTATGTATTGGCTATGTCAGCAGCAAATATTTCTGCTGCTGTTCGGCAAGAAAGTACAATTCCAAATTTCCAAAACAAATAGCAGCCCGCGCAATGATATGCCCCCTATATAGCGAACAGTGAAATAAAGCACTGAAAACTATATAGGGGGCATATCATGCTGAAGGCTTCTTTTCACTTATTCTGCTGTGTGAAATGCTCTGCATGAACTCCTATACTCAGGAAGCAGGTCGAGGTAAGGCTGCCAACGTCTGCGAATCTCTGCAATCTCGTCATCATCTGCATCAGGATAAAAGTGTTCTCTCTTAGCTTCTTGAAAAACATCCGTTGCAACTTCGTTGAATAGTTCAGCACACAATTCATCCGCAGAAGCAATGATTTGGTCCTCCTCAATGGTGTTTTCTGTTGGGTCGATATGCAGCAGCAGATACCCCAGCTTTTCAGACCAGACAAAATCCAAGAATTTGCTTGCGTGAATATAATCCTTGAAAACGCCGTACACGTGCTCGATTTCTTTTCTTTCGACTTCACTGTAAATCAATGCCGTTTTCCTCCTCATTTTCTTGTGCTTCGCGGAGAATTTCATCGCAGAGATAAGCATAGTCCGGCAGCTTTTCGATTACAGGCTTCCAAGCGGCCCGCACTCGTGCGGCTTCGTCCTTATCCATATTTGTAAAGTTGTGGTTGCGCTTTGTCTGCAACAACACGGTGATGGCCATATCATCCAGCAGTCGGTGGCAAAGCTGCGTTGCGGTATGTAAATCATCGCAGCTTTCAGATTCGTGGGTTTTCTCATTGATGGTAAGAAATACATATCCAACTTTATCCGACCAAAGGAGGTCAACACTGCCCTCGTTTTCCAAGTAATCAGCAAACGCACTTTCTACACGTCGCATTTCGATGGTTCGTTTCATTTTGAATGACATAGAGAAGTTCCTTTCAGGCATTTTTATCTTCATACAAGAGTCACTATCTCTATTATACACACTTGCTTATCCTATAATCTGGACTACAACTATATTTTCAACATTTTACATGAAAATGTTTATTCTTATTGCGGAGTAACTGCATCCAGTGGGTTCACGCGCACACCATTCTGCATCACCTCAAAATGCAGGTGGAAACCTGTGCTGTCGCCGGTATTGCCAACATAGCCAATGACTTGCCCTGCCGTGACGGTTTCGCCCGCTGAAACAGCAGCGGCAGTCATATGGGCATACCGCGTAGACAGACCCGCGCCATTGTCCAATAGAACTTGGTTGCCATAGCTATTGTTCCAGCCGGAAATGATGACCGTACCGCCGTGGGCGGCGAGGATGGGTGTGCCCTCCGGCGCAGGAATATCCGTTCCGCGATGGCCGGAGTTTCCGAAAGCGTCGTCATCCCCAAAATTACAGGATATGTAGGTGTGACCGGGCAGCGGCCAGCAGAGTTCGCCATCCTCGATGATACCGATGCTGCCGCCGCAGAGGGCAAGCAGCGTAGGGCGCATTTCGTCAGAGAGAAGTTCGTGTAAAATGTCTTTTTGGTCTTGGGTGAAATTGTACAACTCCGCCAGTTCATCCACGGTTTTGCTGCTGACGGTGATGTGTAAGATATACTCGGTTTGTTGCTCCGGGTCGGGGTCGTCCTCGGTGGGGTCGGGGGTGATGTCTACTTCCTCAACTTCATAGGTGATTGTGTGCATAGCCCAAAAGGTATCTTGAATGCGCTGCTTTTGGACGGCATTGATAACAACCACATCGCTGTCAGAAGTGAGGTTGGTATGCACCGCAAAGACGGCCAGAGCCTCCGGCCAATAACTCGCCCATGTGTGACCGCCCTCGTAGTCGTAATTGATGGTGGTTTCGCTGCATTCCGGGTGCGCCGACACGATGTCGTTGATGGCTGCGCCGAAGTCGGCGTTGGTTTCGGATACGATTTCTGCAACGGGGATGCTGTTGGGGTCGCCTGATTCATTGGCAAACAGGATGCCCATAGGTGAGCCGATGACCGCAGCCGCTGCGCCGATCACCATTGCCAGCACCAACACCACGCAGCCCGCGCCCAGCAGAGCTAGCAGCGATTGGGCAGCGCGGCGCACGGTTTGGGAGAGCAGCGCTTTAATTTTGGCTGCGATATAATGAACGCCACGGCTGATTGCATCAACCGTGGCTTGTTTGTTGCTGATTGTAGGCAGCTTGGGTGCATGGGTGACGATGGGCGCGGCGCTGCCCGCCGCTGTGGTGGCCGTCTGCTTTTGGAGATAGCGGCGGACGGCTTCGCGGGTCAAATGCTGCCGCTTCAGCCGCTGCATTTGGGCGCGGTAGGGCGGCGGTGTTGGTGCAGGAACATCAGCGGGCAGCGCGGGGGCTTGCGGCACGGTCTTTTTGGCTGCAACAGCCCTTTGCCGGAAACGCTGCTTTTTGAACAGTTCCCGGCGCTCGGTCTGCGTGGGAACGGTGACTTTCTCTTTTTCAGTCAGCTTTGGCGCGGTTGTGGCGCTGTCCTGCACATCCATCTTTCTGCGCCGCTCCTGCATCATACGAAATTTGCGATAACTCATTCGGGCGGTGCTTTGCGCTGTTCCGTTTACACGGTCAACTGCGCCGGAAATGCCCTGCTGCACCTCACCTTGTGCATATTCTTCGGGGGATTCTTGGCGCTGCTCGGCGGCGCGTTCTCCCCGCGCCTTGACCCGCATGAGTGTTTTCCGCACAAGTAGCTTGCGTTTTCCTTTAATTCCGGGCATCATCGATCACCACATCGTCCAACTGGCGCGTGTATTCCGGGTAACGCAGTTTTACGGCCTCATACATATACGGTGCAAAGGAGCAGGCGAACAGGTCATAAGGCGTACAAGATTTATCATCGTACCCATTCCAAAGGTTATAGGCAAAACGGGTCAGTTTCGTTGTGCCGGTGGTCTGCCAACCGGCGGCCAGTGATTCCGGCTTGATTTCGTCTTTTGCAAAGTCAAAACAAGCGTCGATGTTGTTGCGAAGCGCGGGTACGGCGGTCAGAGTGTAAATCAGTGCGCGGTGGTAGCTGTCCATTGTCTTGCAGCGATTGAGGTGGGTTAAGTATGCCCTACGGTGGGCGGGTGTCATAAACTTGGGTTCGGTCATGGGGGTATCCTCCTATTTTATATATAAGGTATGTTTCCTTATTTCTAAGGCGAACGGCATCCTGCCTTTTGTTTGTGCAAAATCATAGGGTTAGCGCTCTCCGTGGTCGATGGGTTTGATCTTTAGTTTGTTGCCGTCGCGCTGGAATTGCTCGTACTGCTCCGGGGTACATTTCATTGCCAGTAGACCGTGCGGCGTAGGGAGAAAGACGATTGGGAAATGATATATCTTTTCATATCGGGCAAGCTGTTTGTCTGTCAGGCTGACAAAATCGCCCCTGCGACTACCGCAAACAAAAAAAGAACCTGCAAGAAAATCCGTATCTCTGTAAATGCGATTGGGTGGTAGTTCATCAATCTTTCCAGAGTCATTGCAGACAACGCAGACGTTATCCTTCCACGGGTAGCAACATTCAATATCACCGCCGACAAGCTCCTGCAATGCCCTTAATGTGTTGGGAATTGTGCGTTCCTCCGGGTATTTACCGGGCTGCACATACAGCACGCGGATTTCGTTCTCACTCATATTTTCACTCCATTTCACCGGGTTTTGTGGTAAGCAGCTTATATGTCTTAGTATCCTTGGGCTGGGGGTTGTTGAATGGGATAAGGTTGTTGCCCATTTTGATAATACCCTCACCGGGCTGGGCCAGCAGCAAGTATTTTCGCTGCGGGTCGGACAGTCCGTACAACTCCACCACGCTGTCAATGTCCTTGGTTTGGCGCAGCATGACCACAAATTCGGAGTTTGCCAGCATGGCATAGGCGGTGTCATTGGTAAGGCAGTCCTGCACATTTTGCGTGATGCCGGTGGCGTAGGCGTTGTACTTTCTGAATCGCTTCCAACTTGTGTACAGGAAATTGGCGCTCAAAGAATCGCGCAGCAGCAGATAGATTTCATCAAAGTATACCCATGTGGCGGCCTTGGGGTCGTTGCGTTCGTTGCTCATAACGGCGGTGTTGATGTACTCCAGCATAGAGAGCATGGCAACAGGTTTTAACTGCTCTCCCAAACTTTGGATATTGAAGCAGATAAGGCGGTTGCTCATGTCCACATTGGTGGGCTGGGCGAACGCTTGCATACTGCCGGTGGCGAAAATCCGCAATGCAAGCGCGATTTCCTTTGACCGTTTATCGCGCTGATTGTTCAGTGCCATCCACAAGTCCTTGATAGTCGGGCATGGCGCGGTATAGTGGGATTCCATCAAGGGTTTGTAGATGTTTTCAAGGGCATCATCAATCAGACTTTTATCACCGGCCAGAATATGCTCCTTGCCCATTATCTGCTCACACAGGCTCAATACAAATTCTGCCTTGGCAACATGGGGAGGTATTTTCGTTGCCTTATCGTATTTGAAGTCCAGCGGATTAAAGTGCGTAGCGCTGTCCACCGAGATATTCACAACCTCGCCACCCAATTCCTGCACGAGGGGCGCGTACTCATTTTCGGGATCTACGACATAGAAACGTGCTTTTGTGAAGCGCAGATACAGCATCAAAATTTCCAGCTTAACAAACATGGATTTACCGCCGCCGGAGGTAGCGACAACCATTGCATTGCCGTTGACAAGGCTAGTGCGCAGCCCGATGATGAGATTGCCTGTCACGGCGTTTCTGCCGTAACAAATGCCACCCGGTGTGAGAATTTCTTGCGTATTGAACGGTACAAGTGCTGTCAGCGATTTCGTCAGCATCGTGCGCACACTTTCAATGCGCCGCAGACCGTAGGGCATGGCCGTGTTAAAGGCACGTTCCTGCTGAAAGTACAACTCGGTGAATCGGCAGTTATAGTTCGCCGCCGTGGTTTTCAGTGCATCGGTTTCCAGCGCGAGATCTTCCAGTGTGTCAGCGAAGTAAGTGACGGTGAGCAGGCTCAAAAACATCTGCTGGTCATTTTCCGTCATTTCTTTACGGATGCTGGCAATGATGCGGTCCTGCTCCTGCGTCCGCTGCGGCACGGAGGAAGTGAAGTCCAGATTTTCCACGGATTTCTTATTGAAACGGACTTTCTCGGCATCGGTTTTCATCTGCGCATTGTCAATTTCTTTGAAAGCATCCTCGGTTTCCACCGGCTCAATGTCGATTGATAACACAATGTATGGCACTTGCTGAAGCAGTGCGGAGATAAACTTATCATCAAGCTGCTGCGGGTACTCGCTGATCGTCATGCACTTGGCATAAAAATCCTCGATTTCAATATGCTTTTTGCAAAAGCGGATGCAGTCCGGGGCGATAGAATCGCGGAAGTCCTGCCCCAGTTTGGCGCAATTATCAAAGTCGAAGTTAAAACGACCCTCCTCGGAAATGCGGAAAAACTTGTGCAGTACCTCCAGCCGTGCGCGGTTGTCCAGCGGCGTGACGGCACATTCCAAGGCAGAAAATGCAGACAGCAAATGCCCCTGCACCTGTACAAAGCGTTCGCGGGCCTCTTTTACGCCGGGTTTGTTCGTGGACACGATGATGTACTTATGCTGCACCACATTTCCATTTTCGCGGGCGTTGGCCTTGATTTGGCGGTTACGCTCGGCGCGGAGGGCATCAAAGCCGTCGTTCTCGCGGTGGTACAGCACATCACGGGCAAAGGCTTTTTCATCCATGCGCTGGCTGACGATGCAGACTTGCATCCAGCAGTCAGCGGGGATGCCCGCGTAGACCGTGCCAAGCTGCGTTAAAATATTCTGCTTGGCCGCGTCACTCTGCATGGCGTAGTTGATGTCGCTGATTTGCCACATCAAACTGAACACATTTTCCGATTGCCAAACACCGTCTGCATAGATTCTGTCGATGGGGATGCTCTGCTGTACGGAACGGGACATTTTATAACTGCCGCGCGTTTTTCGCGTAGATGCGTACTCACTTAGTCTCAATGCTTATCACCTTTTTTCTTTTTGCAATATTTGTTTTCGGTTTTCCATAACCGCCAATCGTTTCTGATAACTGTGCTGTCTATTACAACAAGCAGGAATTTTTCAAAGGTCAGACAATCATAAGTAAAAAATCCTGCTGCTGCAATCGGCGCAGCGGCCACAATGCAGACCCAGCCCGCCGTTTCATGACCCAACAGCGGGGTCAGCCCCAAATAGACCGCAACTGCCACGGCAATGGCCGCGCCGGAGCAAATCATCTGCCGCAGATTCAGCCCCAAAAAGATTTCCTCTTGGTAATGGCGGATTTCTTTATTTATCGGAATTTGCATATTACAACCCCATCATTTCATGGATAATTCGGTCAGAGCCTTTTATTAGCCCCACAAGTACGAGCATATTGAACACGGTTTCGGCAAGGTAGCTCCACACAATAGTGGTTGCCTCGCCGCCTGTCACAGTCGGCGTACCGACAAATGCTGAGTAAATCACGCAGGCCAGTACAATGACCGCACCCTCTAAGCACACGCCGACATAACTTTTCAAAAACGATATGCCCACGGATTGTGTGCTTTCCCCGGCAAAAGCCGCCAGCGGCAGCGGAGCCAGCGCTGTGTACATATACAAGCGGAAAAAACGGCCATACACGGTAAGGATCATTACAAAGGAAAGCACCGTAATGAACAAGCTGCCGAGAATCGTTACGAGCCATAGCGGTATGCTGGCGAGAAATCCCACATTTTCGATAGCCGTTTGCATTTCTGCGGGCAGCGACACCATAGCTTCTGAGATACCGCCCATGCTGTCGGCCATATCTGTGACGATGCCGTTACAGATGGAAAACACATTCAGCATAATGTCCATGCCGTATCCCACAAGCGCCTTTGCCGCCACAAAGCGGAGAAAGTAGTGGATTGCAGCTTCGGGGCGTTTTAACTCGTGAAAATTCATTGTGTTTTTGCATAGCGATATAGCAAAGAACAGCACGACCAGTGCATAGCCAATGCCAACCATACCATTGTGCAGTGTCTGCATCACGCTCCACACTGCGCCGCCCTTAAAAGTTTGGGGGCCGGTTGTCACCAGCCCCCATAACTCGCCCAGCTTTCCATTCCATGTGCTGAACGCATTGTTCAGATTCTCAACAATCCAGTTTTGATTCAAGTTTTCACCCACTTTCAGATAAAAGAAAACAGCCGACAGAAAGTCTGCCAGCTGCATAGCTTAATTAAAAAAATTGTTTGTTATTAGGGTGTCCATTGTAGAAGCAACTGCATCACACACTTCATCAAAGCTGATGGTTGAAGCGTAGTCGAAATCTTTTCGGTAATTATCCCATTGCCTACGCATAATCTCGCTGTTTCGCACCGTTTCCACAATTGCTCTATAATCTTGCAAAATCGAATCAGAGCCTCGCTTACTGGCTGTAGCCATCAGTGCCGCCCCTAAAGCGGGAAAGTCTATATTTTCTGCTTGCAGTTTGGTAAGGATATAGACATCATAATAATCTCTTGGCCGGGTATTCTGGTCACTGCGAGATATTACAGTCTCCAGCTTTTCCGCCAGAATGGTGGCCAAATTGTATGCCATAACTTGAATATGACGATCTTCCAGCATCAACTTGTAGTCATATTGAATTTCGCGTGGTGTGATTTTATCGCCAGTAGTAATGTCCAGCTTTAAGGGAACTGCCATAGGCGGAAAATCGGCTGTCAAAGCTACGCGGTATCCAGTATATTCATCACCCTCCCGGATTTCACCAATGCTTTTGAATGTAAATGTGATGTCATCGTCAACAGGAACGGTGAGAATCTTCTCTATCATTTTTTGGACGGTATCCTGCGTAACTGGATAACCCTTTATGGTAGCATCCATATCCATTGTCGCTCTGGAGTTCAGCCCCACCATAGAGGAAATTAAAAAGCCACCTTTGATAATGTAATTATCCCGATACGGGGATAATGATACCCGCTCCAAGAATCGTTCCAGCATATAATTTTGCAGAACAAGCTGTGCGGAAATCTGGTTTTCTTTCGCCAGCTTTTTCATAATCGCTTTCAGCTGCATAGCGTTTTTCATAATAGTACCTCCAAATAAGGACGCAGCCGCTTTTCTACGCGTAGTTGATGAGCATATTCCGAAAGCAAAGGAATGTTCTTGTCTTTACGGCCAGCGTACCGTTTGAATGCATCTGTAATGATCTGAATATCCGTGTGGCTGATGGGCTTTAGAATTTCACATAGGGTTTTTTCTGCATTGTAGGCCCGGACTGTATTTCCGGCAGGGGTGTCAACCAGCGCGATTCCAAGACTGTAATAAGGCTCTTTCTTGCAAGAGCATAAAATCCCCGCTGCTTTTGGACTGGATGTATTATATCCATAGGGAAATGCCATGTGAAACTTGTGTGGTGTCCTGTCAGTCAAATCATGCAGAAACAGTGCGGTATCCAATGCAAATACACCACGCTTATATCGTTCTTGAATGGATACAAATTCATCCTCCCAAACTTCCGGCAGGGTATATACCCCACGGGAGACCTGATCTAATCGGCCTGTATCGGCCAAATATTTCAAACTTCCGCGTGATATTCCGGCAGAAGAAATCATAGCAGCAGTTACGATGCCATTATTTTGGGAAGCCAACTCTATAATCTTCGTTGTAGAATCCATAGCACACACCTTCTCTTGAATTGACTTTTATGCTAAACATTATACGCTTATTTAGCATAAAAGTCAACGAGACGGCATCGCTTACAGAATCATATCCAAAATGTCCTTTGCAAAGTAAATGACCACGCCGCCGAAGAACGTCATAAAGCCTTGTGCCCGCTGGCTGGCATCGTGGCCTTTGAGGGCAAGGCCGATTTGCACGATGCCGAACCCCAGCAGGATTGCGCCGATGGCTTTGATAGCGCTGAACACAAAGTCGCTCAGATTGTTGATGGTCGTCAGCGGGTCATCTGCAAACGCAGGCATGGCCATAACAAAAGCAGCGGCAACCACCGTCGCCGCCACAAGATAAAGGCGCTTGATTTTGCGGTCAGTCACCTTGGTCGTATTGAGAGAAGTTTTCTTCATTTTCATAATAATTTTCCTCCGGGTGTTTTTCTAAGTAGTCGAGCTGTTCGTACATTTCTTCGGTGATTTCGGGTGCTGTCGCTGCGGCAACAGCGTCCATTGTGATAGTGACGGCGTCACCCATATAGTCGGGCGGCATTACATAAGGCTCACCTCCTGCATCGGGTGTATATTTTACATTCGGGTGGTGGAGCAGATTATACTTTTTGTCGATGACAGGGTCCTCGCTTCGCATCAGCAGCAGGCACTCATCGTCACGCATACGGCGAATTTCATCTGGCATACACAGTTCACGACCAGCGGTTTGCAGGCTGTCGCTGCTGCTGCCCCGGCTGCCTTTGCCAATGCTTTGGCTTTTGGTGCGTTCGGTTTCCTTGCCGAGAATTTTGGAAAGATACTCGTATGTACCGTACTCGTTGCCGCCGAGGTAAAGCAGGGTGTCACAGTTTCCGATTATGCCTTCCCAATCGTCTTTGAACAGGCTTTTTAGCTGGGCGATGTTCTGCAAAATAATGTCGCAGCTGATATTTCTACTTCTGCAAACAGCAAGAATATTCTTGAAATTCTTCGGTAGTGCAACATTTGCAAACTCGTCCATCATCAGCCGCACATGAACCGGCAGCGCACCGTTGTATTCCGGCGTGGAATCTGCCAAACGAAAAAGCTGGTCGAAAAGCTGCGTGTAGAGCATCGTTGCAATGAAATTAAAAGTTGTATCATTGTCGGGCAAAACAATAAATAATGCCCGCTGCTCCAGCCCCATACGCGGCAGGAACATTTCATCGCGCGAAGTCATTTCTGCAAACTTGCGGGAGTTGAACATGTACAAGTTTGCCGCTGCCGAAATCAAGATGGATTGCAGCGTCTTTTTCGCACCCAACATAAAAGACTTGAATTGCAGGACAGCGGGGTGCTGCGGGTCGCGGCGCTCCAGTTCTCCAAACAGCATCATCAAGGGGTTCTCGACCATTTCATTTTCGCTGACTTGGCAATTCAGAATCATATACATCAATGTGGAAAAATTCTGCTCACTGGCGGGGGCTTCATACATCAGATAGAGAATCAGCGCGGAAATCAGCAGCACAGAAGAATCATCCCAAAACTTATCACCGCCGCTGGGTGCATCCTTGGGTTTGGTGTTGTTGACGATAGCGAACGCCAGCTTGATGGCGTCCTCATCGGTTTCGAGATAGGCCATCGGATTGTAATGACCTTGAAAATGCACAAGATCCAGTACCGTCACATGGATGCCTTTCATTTCCATAATTCTGCCGAGGGTGCGTGTCAATTCCCCTTTGGGGTCCAGAAATAGATATGAGCCAATCAGTTGCAACGCGTTGGGCTTCACATAAAAGCGTGTCTTGCCGCTGCCGGATCCGCCGATTACGATAATGTTGAGATTATGTTTATGCGCGTGGCTGTCGGTGCTGAAGCGTACATTCTCGGTCAAGATGTAATTTTCTTTGGAGTCTTTGGTGTTGCGGTACTTGATGTTTAGTCTGTGGGCGCTGCCCCACTTGGCCGTACCATGTTCCGCGCCGGGGTGGCGGTCTGCTTGGTCGAGCATATAGCAGTAGACGGCCAACGGATAAAGCACCAGCACCGCCAGCAGAAATTTTGGAGTGCTGGCGCACCAGCGCAGCATGGATGGGGTGTGCAGAATTTCGGACAACACTGCGGTGATTTCTGCCAGCCTCTGTGCCTGTTCAGTTGCCTGTGCCAGCGCTGCGGCAGTAAACAGCAGCGGTATCAGCAACAGCCCGTACAGAATAATTTCTGTGCGGCGGTCCTTATTCGGGCGCATGATGTTTAGCGGGCCTCATCCCGCTGCGGTGCGCTCTGACCGCGCTGCAGGCCAAGTCCCTTTTCTACAGTGTCTCCAATAGTCACAGACAGTTCCCGAATTTCTTCCAGTGTTTTGCGTTCCTCGCCGGGTGGAATGTGGGTGTCCATCCCGTCCAGCGTAGCGGTAGCGGTATCGGGCATCGGCAGGGAAAACCGCCCGCAAAACTCCACCGAAACGGCCATTGCTGTTTTTCGCAGATAAGGCGCTTGGGAGATACCCGGCGTGTGCTGCTCTGCGGTTGCAATGACGATTTCGGCGGGCAGTCGTGCCAGCACTTCACGCTGCGGCATGGCCGTTGGGAACACAATCGCGTGTTGCTCGGCATCGTACCCGACAACGCCCTCATTTTGAAATATGATGTTGACCGGGGAAAGGCGCTCCAGTTCCTTGATGGCCTTGTCCATCTGCTCCGGCTTGATTTCAGGAATCGGATACGGCTTATTGCCGTAGGTCATGGACACATCGAAAATTGAGCCGACATTATAATAACCATTGACGCGCACAAGCTGCGGGATGCCTTTTGCCCCTTTGTTTACGCGCCGCCCGAATTTATCCCAGTCTTTGGCGGTCAATACGGCCCGCGCTTGCGGCAGGGTTTGCAGCACAAGTGCTGCATTGCCGGATGTGATATGACTACCAAGCCGCCCCCTGCCGTACAGATAGTCGGCAAGGCGCTGGCCATCCTGCACAACTTCCTGCAATACGGATCTTTGCGCCGCAATGGTTTCTTTAAGTTCGGCTTGTTTTTTGGCTTTCCACTCCTCGATGGGCAATCGCTGTTCGTACATTTATCGCTCCTCCTCTGCAATAATATCCTGCACTTTTTCCTGCGCCTGTTCGGCCTTCCGCGCTGCATTTTTCAGTGCCATAATTGTGGCCCGCACAGATGGGCGTGGGTCAATATCCAAAGGATTCTTCCCGCGCGTCAACAAGCTGTCGCCGGATTGACGGCGGGTTGGGTCTTTTTTTCGGTCTGCCGTAGTGACCTTGGGAATGGCATATCCCAACTGCTCATAGATGCGGTTCAGTTTGGCGACATCTTCGGCTTTGAACATGACGTCAACTTTTTCGTTCTGTGCCTTATCCTTGATGACCGCGAATAAAACGCCGTACTGCTTGGCCAATTCCTTAAACTGTCCCACGTCTTTGCTTTGCAGGGCAATAATTTTCAATTCTTTGCCCTCCCGCAGCAGACGGTCAAGGCTGGTTTTGCCTTTCACTTTAGGATTTTCCTTGGCGTAGGCCAGCGATAAGGCCAGTGCATTTTTAATACCCAGCGCAGACAGCTTAATGGCTACTTCGGTAACCTGTAAGGCTTCCCGCACCATCTGATCGGCTGCTTCGCCTCCGTTGTTCATCTTGTTTCACCTCATTTCGTTCTTCCTGTGCGGCAAGTTCTGCTTGCCGTAGTTTTTCCTGCACCTCGGCAGCATCTGTTTCGATGTCGGAACAGATGTAAACCTTATGGCGCAGGGCTTTCATTTGCTGGGTCAGTGATTTGATTTTTTCTTCCCGCGCGGCACGTTCCGGCTCACGTTTTTGGCGATACAGAACTTTGCGCTGGCGGGCAAGCTGTTGGATTTGGACTTCTGCATTTTCCTTGTAGGCCAGCAGTTCATCCATAGTTTCAATATGGTTTTCCCATAGGAATTTCGTTTGCTGCTGGTATCGGCTGAACAGCAGAAAATCCTCACGCAGCAAAAAGTAGCAGCGCTTTGTGCTCTTGCCGTGGTAGGCTTTCCGCAGCAGGGCGCAGTAGTGATAGTAGCAAGCCATAAAGCCGGACACCTTGGGATACCGGCGCGGCAGCTTGCCGCGATACCGCACCCGCTGCACAGGGGGCTGTAATTCTGTGGGCTGCCATTTCGGTTTTTCCGGGGCGTTTTCCTGCCGGTATTCCTGCTGCATTTCGGTGGGCATGCAGTGCAGTTTGTGGTAATACTCCCGCAGCGCTGTTTCAGAAAAGCGCGGGTCGAGCCGGTCAATGCGTATATTTCGTTGAGCGTCTTTACGGCGCACCGCCATGTGTTCCACACGCGGGCCATATTTGACCGTGTAGCCCATGTTCTGCAATTCCGTGATAAAGCCATCAAAGCTGTCGGCGGCAGCAATAGCCTGTTCCACATCTTTGCGTACCATACCACGAATGGTAGGCTTGCCGGCCTGGCCGCTTAGCCACTCGTCATAAGATTTTCCCTTGCCGTCCGTTTCGATGACGGACAGCCGATTCTCTCTGCAAAGTTCATCCGATACCTGTCGGATTCCGTGGTAGTAGGTGTCAAAGTTGTTGCGGAACATTTTTCCGTCCGCATAGGATACCGAATTGACGACTATATGATTGTGCAGGTGGCCTTTGTCCAAATGGGTGCTGACCGTACACTCAAACCGATCCGCAAGAAACCGCTGTGCAAATTCACAGCCAATCTCGTGTACTTGGTCGGGCGTGGCTTCACCGGGGCTGAAACTTTGTATGATGTGGTAGGCCAAAACTCCCTTATCCGTGGGTTGCTCCCACAATCGTTTGGTTAATTCCATGCTCATACAGGCTGTCTCCGGGTCACAATGAAAGCCTGTCACATACAGTTGATGCTCTGTCTTATCTTGGTCCTGCGTATAGGATAAGAGCCGCCTTAAATCATCATCAGCAAATTTTTCAGTTTTGTTTGGATTGCTGGTATAATCCAGACATCGTTGCAGATGATGCTTTACTGCTTTGATTTTTGTATAAGCTATTGGACCCCACCTCCCTTAATGTACCTCCATATTTGCTCCATGATTTGTTTTGCAGTCAGCAAGTCGGTATTACTTACTTTTCCGCTGGCGTTGGCAATGTGGGCAAGCTGGTTTAGATTGTTGCCAAGGGCTGCAATTTGGCGTGACATTTTTATGTAGTCGGCTGTCGGACGCTCCAGAAGTGGAGCGTCCATCAACACTTTGCGCAGCACTTGCTCTTGATTTAGCCCTGTGCTTTTACTTAAATACCGCAGTCGTTCCTGCTCGTCTTGATTGAGCCGTAGGAGTTTTTTATAGGTTCTTGCTTTCATAATTCACCATCCGATGCAGGGGTTTTAGGGGTATTCCCCTAACAAGTGGGCGATGTGATATCACATTGCCGTGCTTGCTCGTACTGTGCCATAGGCACAGTACGCCGCCTGCTGAAAATCACCACGGCAGCTGCAACCCCTTTCGGGTAGCATAGCGTTCGACCCGTCTGGCTAACCGAAACATATTTACCCGGTCACGCAAACTGTACTCGGTGGCTGTGACCTGTATGCCGCGCTGCATGAGCCGCTTGAAAAAGGAGTACAAGTGGCGCTCCTTGCCGCTGATCTGCCGCATACGGCAGATGTAAACGCGGTCAACTTTTCCACCCTTAATCTGCTGCATCATATCGCGGTAGCCGGGGCGCAGCAGCCAGCCGCCGCGCTCGTCAATGCTTCCACCGACAATATCACAGCCGTCATGCAGAGCCTGCATTGAGCAAACTTTATAGCTGTTCATTGTGCCATCGTAGTCGCCGGGAATTCGCGCGTACACCCACGCGCGGGGTCTTTTCTGTTCGTCCATTGTTCACCGTTCCTCATAAAAACTTAGTTGTTCGCCCTCCTGCAGAAAGCGTTCGTCTATCTCACGAAAAGTGCGCCGCCAACTAAAACGTTCGGTGGGTTTATTCGGCACGTCCTGTAATTCAAGCAAAAGCTGCCAGAGTTCGGGGTGGTATCTGTAGAGATGCCGCAGTTCGCTGATTGATGCGTTCGGGCAAAACCAACAACCCCCGCGTTTAGTGAAGTCATACAGCGGGGACAGCAGCTCCTCAGCTGCGCACATAGACCTCGCTTCGGGTTCGGCCACATGGTACTTGTCCAGCAAAGAAATCTGACCGGGCTTTAATCGTGCCAGTCGCTTGGGTTCATCTGCGGCGATGCCGATGTACTGCACCGTGTCCGGGGGCAATGCCTTCTGATATGCCTTGATCGGCGGCAGCTTGCAATCCCGCTGAATTGTACAGCGCCCACTCAGAGGAAATCCCGAAAGCATCCCCTTGGTTTTTCCTCGTGTGACGACATGGTAAAAGCAGGATAGATAGGTCTTTTCGGAGCGCAAAACCCGTGTCGGGATGCCGCGCTGTTCAAAATACGGGATTGCTGTTTCGTGGATAAATCGGTTGTGTTCGGGCAGCTCGCCGGATATTTCCTCGCTGAACATGACCTCGCAATACACAAGTTCGTCCAGCGGTTCACCATGCTGCAAGGCCAGCAGCGTGGTGGCGATGCTGTCTTTTCCGAAACTGCAACTTAAAATGTGTTTTGCCATCTTCTCTCCTATAAAAATAGGGAGGGCCGCGCGGTCCTCCCCGTAAAAAAGTATATTTCATTTTCCGATTATTCCTTAGTCCTCGGTATCCTCGTCATCATCGTCACGGGGCGCAATATCTTTGCGGCGGGCGCTCTTGTGGACCAGAACGGCCAGCCCTGCAAGAGAGATTCCCGCAATCGCCAGCAGCAGCCCCAACGGAGAATTATCGCCGGTCTTAGGAATTGTCAGCAGCGGCGTGGGGGTTGCAGTGGGTGCAGCGGGCGCTGGGGTCGTGTTCGGCGTGGGCTGCGGAGTATGGTCCGGGGTCGGCGTGTTGTCGGGGGTAGGTGTCGGTGTGTCCTCGCGGGCATCTTTCATTACCACGGTCTGCATCTCGCCGGTGGGCAGAACGGTAAAGTCGATACTTTCTGCAACCTTGTAGCCGTTGGGTGCGGTGATTTCCGTCAGTGTATAATCTCCTGCTGGCATCTTTTCCACATAATGTGGTCCGTTTGTGGAAATCCAACGGTCAATCTCGGTGCCGTCCTTGTCCTTGATAACCAGTTCTGCGCCGGGAAGTTCTTCGTTGGTGGTGATGTCTACCTTGGAAATTTTTACCTTGATGGTATCATCAAACATTTCAAAGGTCTGCACCTCACCGTTGGGCAGCACCTCAAATTCCATGCGCTCCGCAATGGCATAACCGTCCGGGGCAGTCACCTCGGTCAAGGTATACTTGCCAGCGGGCAGCTTCTCCATGTAGTGCGGTGCATCGGTAGAAATCCAGCGGTCAATTTCGCTGCCTTTTTCATCGGTAATGATAAGTTCCGCGCCGGGAAGTTCTTCATTGGTGGTAAGGTCTTTCTTGGAAATCTGCACCTTGGTAATATCATCCTGCATAATAACGGTCGCATCGTCCAGCAGTTTCCAATCATCCCACTTCCAGAACAAAATGTTCTTGGTGGTCAGATAGTAAACCTCGCACTCCTCCAGAGGATTGCCGTCCTCATCGGATTTCTGAATCAGGCAGAACGTAATATTATCGGCCAGTGCGTACCCATCAGCGGCGCGGATTTCCGTTAGTGTGTAAGATTCACCGAAATGCAGCCCGGTCACGCGATGCGGCTCATCGGTGGACACCCATGTGGTTACGGTATTGCCGTCCGTATCCTTGATAGCAAGGGTGGCGCCGGGCAGTTCCTCGTCGTTGGTAAGGTCACGTTTGCTTACCCACATTTCCGTAGGCTTGTTGGCACAGGTGTTATCCAGCACCATAATAGCTTGTCCATCATAGGTGAAAGTGACTTCCATCGGCTCCTCGTTGACGTAATAGCCGAGAGGGGCGCGGAGTTCCTTGACGATGTAATTACCGCTGTTGGTGGTGGCGTCCTTGCGGATGCTGCTGCCGTAATACTCGCCGCGAATAGGAATATCGCAGTCAAAATAGGTGTAGCCGTCTGCGCCAGTTTCGGGGCTGGTGGCGACCAGTTCGCCCGCTGCAAACAGCAGTTTGCCATCTGCGCTGTAAATATCATCAGCCGTGTACAGGTTGAACACTGCACTGGCAAGGTAATTGCCGGTTTCGGAGTCAACCTTGTATACGCCGACTTTGGCCTTTTCACGGTCATTGTGAAATTTTAAGGTCTGCTGCTCGGTGAAATCTGCGTTGGCATCCTTGCTGCGCACGACCTCAAAACTCTGGGAAGATGCAGCGCCGTCAGCCTTGGCAATGCTCGTGGCCATAACCACATCGTTCAGTTCGTTATCCCATGCAAAGGTGACATCATAGCTTTCAGTGGTGCCGATATAGCCGTAAGGCGGTTTGGTTTCCTCGATATGGTAGCTGCCCAGCGGCAGGGTCACGCTGACTTCGCCAATCGTGCCGTCATGGATTACAGACAGGAAATCGTAGGTGGCCTTAGTGCGGGCCGGGGCAAAGGTGGCAATATCCGCGCTGCCGTCGCCAGTGGTGACTACGGCGACTACATCGCCCTTGGCATACCAGAGCGTGCGGTTGCCATAATTGTCGGTCTGCCGATCCTGCGTATAAATATCCTCGGCGGCAGTGATGGTATACTCCGCACCGGCCAGCGGGCGGCTTTCATACACAAAATTGCCGTCCTCGGCCTCGCCGGTCATCCACGGGTCAAGTGCGCCCGCTTCTGTTTTCCAGCCAGCTAAGACCTCGCCTGTTTTGCGGATCGTCAATTTGCCCAGCGTCTCATGGTTAGCGTAGTTTTCACCAATCACAAGGGTATCCATGCCGTTCTCGTTTTTGTCGCCGGTGGCTGCATAAATGCGGTCTGTGGTGATTTCAAAATCCACATAGTAGCTGCCATCGGCATCATCGCCAAGGACCCCGTTTTCGTACCCGGCAGAATCCAGCCATTCGTTGTAGAATCCGTTCGGGCCGGTGACTTCTACAATGCGATACTTGCCCAACGGCAGCTTTTCGGGCAAGGTCAGAATGCCCTCGCCGTTGGTGTAAAAAGTGGTTACATCTTTTGTCAGATGGCTGTTGACGGTATCGGTCATCGTGACGAGCTTCGGGTTGCCGTTGCTGTCATAACGGTAATGCCCCTGCTCATCCAGCCAATAGATTTGGAAAGCGGTGTCGGGCAGCAGTACCGGTTTGCCGGTTTCCTCGTCAACTTTGGTGATGCGGAGATAAACTTCGATTTCCTCGTCCAGTACCGTAAATTTCTGATAACTGTCAGAGCCTGTCATTACGCTGTCCTTGGGGGTGGCCATAGCGCCCCACGGGTTGTTATCCTGTTCGGGGTCAACGGTGACAATAAAAGGCTCAGCTTGGAACAGGTCGTGCGGTACGGTGGTTTCCACGACCAGATAAGTGCCATAGGGCAAGCCCTGCACACGAATATTCCCGGTGTCATTGCTGAAGATCTCGGCAAGCTGGTATTCGTTGGCGCTGCCGGTGGGCTGCCAGCCGTTGCCCTTGCCATTCTTGTTCTCACCTGCCGCCGTCAGAGTTTTGTTGTAGACGGCAATTTCGTCAGCGTTGACCTCATAGGTCTTTGCGATGGCCTGCGTTTCCGCAGAAAAATCCCACTTCGGATGCTCGTTATCGTAGGTCTTATCGATGTAGGCATCCAAAATGCTTTGCAGGGTGTAGCTGCCGCTGCGGGTCTGCTCAAACTGCTTCAGTTTAGACAGGTCGGACACAAGGAAGAATGTAAAGCCCGCGCCCTCCAGTTCCAGTCCATTGCTTTGGCCGCTGGAGGATACGATTTTACTGATTTCCACATTGCCTTTTGCTACTTGGTCTTGGCTTTCGGCCAGTGTGTTGTCAGCATGGATGTGGTAATTGGCGCTGTAACTGGTCTTGTCGATCTGTTCACCGGCTGCCTGTCGGTTATCGGCAAAGGTGGTCTTTTCTACATACCAACCCTCATCAGAATAGGCGGGTGTGATGTAGTAGTTATGCTCATCGACAAGATAGCCGTCTGCAAAGGACAGGTAATAGGCATCGTAAGTCCAAGAGCCATCCAACGCTTTACCTTTAGAGACTGTAGAAAACTGGTTCTTGTACACCCAATCCGTGTACTGCCCGCTGCCGTTCTTGGCAAGCGCGGCGGTCTGCCCGGTGGCTGCCTTGGTGCGGCTGTCCACAGTGGGATAGGTGCCGGAAACAGCAAGAGCGCCGTCAGGCCGCGGGATAACCACGCCGGTGGAGCGCTCTACCACATAATATTTGCCTAGGTACAGGTTTGCGAAGGTCAGCCAGCCGTCCTCAATTTTTGCGCTGGCTACTAGATGGTCTTTTTTGAGAATCGGCAGATAGTCATTGACCCACTGCCCGCTGTTGTCGCGGATGGTCGTGTGCCAGATGGGATTGCCATCGGCATCCACGATTTTGGAATAGTCCACAACGCCGGTCACACCGTCCGGATGGGTGATGTCCTCGGCAGCGTAGAGGTCATACACGGCACCGTCCAGCGTGGCGTTTCCGTGATTTGCAACATACTTCACGGCGTCCAAGTCCACCTTGGAAATGCTGATTTCGCCCAACGTGCGGTCATTTTTCATAACGCCGTCCGTGGCGGTGGTGGTGTAGCTGTCCTCGTTGGCAGCTTTGCGGCTGTTGTCGGTGCTGTAAGTGCGAGTAGAATCTTTGGCGGTGCTATAAATTGATACGGTGGTTTCCACGCCGCCACCGGTGACCAGCTTGGTGCCGCCCTTGTCGGCTGTCAGGATGTCGGCGTTGTAGTCGGCATTGTCCAGCCAAAGCACGGTGTTGTTGGTGTCCTTGTTGATTTCAACATAATAGGCGCGCTTGCCCAAGGGCGTGCCTGCCGTGCCGGGGTGGTCGATGTCCGTCCAGTCACCAAAATAACCCGCAGGGGCTTTGGTTTCCACAAGGATGAACTTTCCCTGATTGCGCTGGGTGTAATACAGCGTGTGGCGCATCGCGTCATTGACGGCATACGCGGCGCTGTTGATGACCGCGTAGCTGCCGTCTCCCTGACGCTGCACGCTGTAGGTGTTGTAACCCCCGGTGGGCTGGTATTTGCCGGTCACCACATCCCACTGATAGATCTCATATTGGGCATCGGCTGCGATCTGGCTGCCGGTTTCGCTGTCGGTTTTCTTGAGGTTGACCTGCAAACTCCACTCGTCATTTTTCATGACATAGTCATTGTTGGTGTTTGCGGGTACCGAAATCGTTTGGCTGCTGCCGTTCGTGCCCCAGTACTTGCCGAATCCATACGGTACTGTGATTTCCTCATAGCGGAACTGGATGCTTCCCAGCTGCGCTTTAGCCGCTGCTATAGCATTGTTGACAGCGTTCTGGGCCTCACCCTGCAATTCCGCAATGGCGTCGTCGCGGGCACTGTTGGCGGCCGCATCGGCAGCCTCCTGTGAGGTATACGGTCCGACTCGACCGTTGCGTGTGCCGGAGGTCTTAGTCACCGCGTAGTGCAGGCTCCAGCTTGCGGCTGCATCGCCGCCGTTCTTCTGGTAGTTGTCATCGGCGGTATGACCGCTGGTGGTTACAGTCTGCTTTCCGGCAGGGCTAATAGACCAGCTGCCGCCCTCGATGCTGCCGGATTTGCTCATGGGTTCTATTTCAATCGTTGCACCGTCCACTTTTTCCAGCGTGGCAGTCTGAATCTTGTCGGTGCGCACACCGTAGGAAAAATCAAAACTGCCGCTGGCGGTCTGGGCGGGTGCCTCCCAACTGGCGTAGTATTCCTGCACAACAGGTTCCGGCTCAGGTTCCTCCTCACCGATTTCGGGACCGATCAGGGCAACGGTCTGCCAACCTGCACGACCGGGATTGTAGATGTAGGTGTAGTACCCGCGGGCAGAGGCGTAGGTTTCCACGCCGTTCAGCAGTTCGTCGGCAGAGGCAAGATAAATTTCCGCGGCAGTGCTTTCAGGGAAGTTTTCGATAACATACATCTGCACATCGTCATAAATTGATGCACAGAAATCCAAAAGAGAGGTTTCTTCACCTTCATCAGCGGAAAAAACAGCGGGCAGATCGTCCGCATCGTCCAAAGCGAGCTGGTTCAAACCGCCCCAGATGCGAATCTGGTTGCCGTAGTGGTCACCGGGGATGCACTGGTCTGCACCAACCGTGGAAGTGTTCACATAGGTGTATGTCGGGCATCCCGCAGGCTGACCGTTGGCACCGTGGGTGCAGCAGTAGGCGGGTTCGCCGTTGAACCAGATCAGCCATGTGCCGTTGACCTTGGCAACCTTGGTGATCTTGCCGCTTGTCACCGCAGGGGTGGGGCGCTCAGCAAAGGCGGCAATTTCGCTGTCAGGGAAAGGATATTCGACAGTCGCATTGCGGTCGATGGTTACATTTAATGTCTTAGTCAGTGTGCTGCCATCCGGCGCGGTATAAACCAGTTGCGCGGTAAAATCTGCATCCGCCTGTACATATACACCCAGCACCGCAGCGGAGGTTTCGCTGTACTCATTGTGCAGCAGGCTTTCTGCGTTTTCAACGGGTGCGCCGTAGTAGTCCAGCAGGGTCACACCGTCCGGCATAACCAGATCAAGGGAACTGCCATCGGCGGGGTACTCCACCTGCGCCAGAATCGGCACAATGGCGTAGTCGGCATCTTCCAGCAAAGGTGTAGTCAGTGTCAGGTTGTCATTGTCCAGCGCCTCGGCGCTCAAATAGCTATCCTGCTCTAAATCGGCATCCCACGCGCCAAGCCCGATTTTGGTTTCGCCGGTCGCCACCGGCAAACCGTAGCTGCCGATGTAGGAGCCTGTGGGGGCGTCCGGCATATCCTGATACAAAACCTCACCGTCAAAGGTGTAAGGCTCGTTTTCTTCAGCAGGCTCATCCGTGGTTGGTGCTGCGCTTTCCTCGGTAGTTGCTCCGGGGTCGGGGCTGCTCTCGTCGGTCTGGCCGTTGTCTGTTTCAGACGGCTCGGTCTGCTGCTCCATCTGCGCGGTTTCCTCGGTGGGCTGCGGTGTGGGTTCCTCCGCAAACGCTGCACCGGGCAGCATGGAGCAGAGCATTACCGCCGCCGCAAACAGCGCGGTAACGCGATGCTTCAATTTATAATGTGTTTCTTTCATTGTGAAATCCTTTCAAAACAGAGATTTTTTCACGAAAAAAAGCGCCTGCAAAATGCAGACGCTGCGGTTACCTTTCGGGGGTATCCTGAGAGGGCTGGGCTTTGGCTTTTTCAAATTTTCGCACTTGGTTTACAAAACCGTCCAATAGGCAGGTATGCGCTTGTAGGTCAGCGTAGTAACAGGAACGGTCAAATCCACGGCGATCCATATCTTTGATCGTGCGAATGGAATCTGCCCATTTTCTATTTGTGCGCGAAATGCGACCATCTCCATCACGGGTTTGAATGGCCGCTGCCAACACATATTTTGTGCGCTCCAAACCATATTCCACCACTACCTGTTCAACAGCGCCAGCGCCCAGCCGCATACCATCAAAGCGCTGTGCAAGCGCTGCGTCAATCTCGTCCCGACACCTTTCATTCAAGTGGCAAGACGCATGGTACTGCTGCAATTCGCCGTGTTCGCGGGCATAAGTGACGGACTGTCGATACACTTTGGGTGGGTTCTGCTGCTGCTCCTTTTTCAGCAAGTCATCTGCACGGTCTTCCACGCACTGAGCCACAATGCTCATATAATCGGTTTCCAGCTTGGAAAAATCCTTATACACATCCGCCAGCGGCGCGGGAGATTTCAGCAGCGCCCGCACCCGTGCAGGGGTGAGGTTCATTTCTTCCGTTGCAAGAATAATGTCCTCACGGACGCTGTACTCGTAGGCGTGGTGTAGAATTTCTTCTGGCGGCTGTGCGGTCAGCCATAGGCAATAGGCGCTCTGTTCCACCCGCATTTTTTCGCAGAGCTGCTCCTGCGGGGTCATTCTTTTACCTCGCACACCAAAGAATTGGTTTCCAGCACATGACGCCAAAAATCGACCTGCCTGTCATAAGACATATTTTCATAGCAGACATCAATCAGCGTTGCATACAGCTTTTCCTCATCTTCAGGGGAAATAGCAAGAGAAATATTGTTTTGCGAACAATAGCACAGGTAATCAACAAGGTCGCCCATAGTATCCGCACCGCTGTTCTCCAACAATTCTTCCCACTCGTGCGGAAAATTGAGATCTTCCAGCACAATATCCACCGTGTCGTCACACATAGGAATGCTTACGGTTACTTCCTCTCCCGGATGCGGGCTGAAACAGTCCAAAATAGGTAAACAGCCAGCGTGTCCGGCTGCATCTGCCAATGTGTTGGCTAACAGACTCATCATTTCATCGTGCGTCATAAAATCCTCCGAAGCAGATAAGATTCCACAAAAATTACGACTGCATACTGAATAAATCACTTCGTGTATGCAAATCATTCAACATCTCTCCATTCCAAGGAGTTGTTTTCAAGCATATCTTCCCAAAATACCATCTTGCCGTCCATGTCCATATTTTCATAGCAGATTTTGAGCAATGCAGTAAAAAGAACATCATCGGCACTTGAATTTTCGGATTTGTTTTTGTTCAGATAATCGGCAACGTCTCCAATCGTTTCAGCACCGATTTTTTTCAGTAACGGTTCGCACTCCTCCGGCCAGATTTCGCTGCCCACCGGCATGATGCGCATAACAGCGTCAACAGGATACTCTATGCGAGTTTTATCCTCCTCGCACTGGGAGAAACCGTCTATAACGCTAATACAGCCCTCATACCTTGCCTTTGTAAGCAGGGTCAACGCTAATTCTTCAATAAGTTCGTCATAAATCATGTTTTCCTCCAATAGAAAAAGCGCCCACAAAAGTGAGCGCTTGGGTAAAATATTCGGTTATGAGAATACCGGCAAACTTCCGCTTGCTGCCTCTGTTTTCAGAATGGTGATCCAGTTGCTTTTGCCGTAGAGAAACCGCACGATATGCACCGTTTGCGTGGCATCGTCCACCGTATAGAACGCAAGGTAATTCATAACGATGGTGAAGCGGATTCCCCACAAGGAAAGCAGTTTGTCGGAAACGACTTCAAATTTGTGCGGGAATTCTGCCAGTGCTCCGATTTTTTCGTCGGCCACATCCAACAGCTTGTCGGCGGCAGTTGGATTTTTCAGTACAAGGTCGATATAGTCGTAGGCGTTCGCCATATCGCGCTCGGCAGCGTGGGTAATGTGAATGTTGTATTTCATCTGCGCTCCCTGCGGTGGCGCAAATCAGCCATAACATCGGCAAAGGGGCGCGTGTTCCCGGCTTCCACGTCGGCAAGGCCCTCTTGCAGCTTGCTGTACAGTTCAATGCGGCCCGCCATTTCCTCATAGGTTTCCATGCTCATAACGGCAAGGTCGCCCTTACCGTTTTTGGTAATGAAGACCGGCTCGTTGTAGGCATGGCAGTAAGAGGAAATGTCATTGTAGTTGTTTCTCAAATCTGCGCTGGAACGAATGTTCGGCATAGATAGCACCTCTCTTTCATACAGAAATTATATCATAATTTGTGTATGAAAACAAGTAGGAGTTTTAATTGAATGTGACAGTCCAGTAGGTATGCTGCCCCTCGGCGGTGGAGCAAAACCAACAGGCCACACCCATGCTCGTAAAGCTGGCGTTGGTGATGTTGGCATAGTGGGCAGGACTGTTCTGCCAATAGCTGCATACGCTGCTGGCTGAGCCGATAGGACCGGCTGCGCAGATTTCGCTGCGGGTGGTCATGCCGCTGTGGTCGAACGCACCGCCCGCGACAAAGCTCTCGCAGCGGGCATCTGCCGCCGCGCTCAGCCCGCCGTCCATTGCCAGCGGGGAAAGTCCCGCCGCCGCACGGATGGCGTTGATGTTCTCCTGCACGGCCCAGTATGCGCTGTCGCTGCTGTCGATGCTCCACCATTGCTCCGTACCGGCTGCAAGGTCGAACGGCACCGCACCATAACTCATACTAACCTGTGCCGGAGTGGCGGCTACGGTTTCCTCCACCGGGGCTTGCGTGGGTTCTGCGGTGGGGACTGCCGTAGGCTCTGCTGTCGGCGCGGGCGTGGGGGCCTGTGTCGGTTCGGGTGTCGGCTCAGGGGTTGCAGTCTGCGCAGGTTCGGCGGTTGCAGCAGCTTCCACCGGCTGCGCAGTTTCTTCGGTGGCCGGTGAGATTTCCACCAGTGCAGCCGGTTCAGCCGCAAGAGATTCATCCGCTGCCGCTGCACACCCGGACAGTGCCAATACCATGCCCAATGCAACAATAGATTTTTTAATAAAAACTACTCCTTTCATCCTTGGGGTGGTCGCGTATACGATTGGTCTTTCTGCCTTTAATCATAAAATTTATCGTTCCTCCTGTCCACGCTGTCGATTGTCGGTCTGACACTGTTGTTCCGGCTCGGTGTCGGTCACAATGTCTTTGTCGTTCATGTTCAGCAGTCCCTCCAGCACCGCAAGGCGCTTACTCTTTTCAGTCAGTTCCGTTGCCTGTGGAAATGGCCGCTTGACTTCTTCCTCGGCGCTGGCAAGCTGCTGTTCCAACTGGATTTGCATATTGCGGGTCTTTTCAATGCTCGGTTCAATACCATTTGCCAAATTGGAAAGGCGTGTCAGATTGCCCAGCACATCAGCTCCCAGCTGAGTGCTATATGTACCAGAGCCAGCCAATCTTGCATGGTATTCGTTGCCAAAAGGCAGATGTTGGATTTGCAGTTTCATACCCTTGAAATACCCGATAGGTACGGGCTTTTCGCTATTCAGTGCCAAGCCCAGCAGACCTAACAGGGCTTTCCCCGCAGGTTCTTTTTCGTAGTAAACTTTCTTTTCCAACTGGATACAGAAAACATCTTTGCCGTCCGCATCCACTACGGAGTGTTCCTTTACGGTTACGGCGTCTACCGTGGCATTTTCAATCTGTTCTTTGCATTTTCGGATTTCAGCCGGGAAACTGATGGCAATTTTATTCTCCAGTTCATAACGCTGGCTGTCATGGGCAGCTTTCAGTGTTTTAAGACGGGTCAACTGCACGTCCAAGTCCATCTTTTCCTTGATAAGCGGATTGCCTGCCGCCAATGCCTTGACCTCGGCGTAGGACAGTGCAGCCTCGTCCATATCATTGCAGCTGCGAGCCGGAGATTTTGAGGTCATAATCTGTCCGATGAATTTTTGCTTATTTTCGATAAGCTGCCACGAGTAGGCATCAAATGTACCTTCGGTGACATAACGGAAAACATAGACCTCCTTATTTTCATTGCCCTGTCGTAATATTCTGCCCTCACGCTGCTCAATATCAGATGGCCGCCACGGTACATCCAGATGGTGCAACGCAATCAGCCGCTTTTGGACATTGGTTCCGGCTCCCATTTTGGCCGTGCTGCCCATCAGCACACGCACTGCACCGCTGCGAACTTTTCCGAAAAGTTCCGTCTTGCGGGCATCGGTGTTCGCTTCATGGATGAAGGCAATTTCTGTTTCGGGGATTCCGCGTTCAATCAGCTTTGCTTTCATGTCATCGTAGACATTGAAAACGCCCGCCTTGGGCGTAGACAGATCGCAGAAAACAAGCTGCGCACTGCGTTGAGGCATGGTCTGCTCCCATATCTCAAAAATTTTGCCCACACAGATATTGACCTTGCTGTCAGGATCGTCGGGCAAGTCGGGGTCGATCAAGCGCTGATCCAGCGCCAATTTGCGTCCGTCGTTGGTGATTTTCAGCATATTGTCCTCATAGGGCTTTACCATTTTATTGCGGATTTTGTCGGCTCGTTCGCCCAATTCTGTCACCATCTGCTTTTGTATTTCGGAGGGCTTTAGCTGGATGTTGGTCGGCTTGCCGCCCACAAGAGCAGGGACAGGCAGCTTCAGCATATCTGCTGTTTGAATGTCAGCGCATTCCTTGAACATTGCCATAAGTTCCGGCAGATTGAAAAAACGAGCAAAGCGTGTTTTTGTGCGGTAGCCGGTTCCCTCCGGCGCAAGTTCGATGGCTGTGACGGTTTCGCCAAAGGTGGCCGCCCAACTGTCAAAGTTTGCAAGGCCGTTGCGTTCCAAGGTGTACTGCTGCAAATAGCGCTGCATGGTATACAGCTCGGTCATGCTGTTGGAAATGGGGGTGCCCGTGGCAAATGTTACCCCCCGCGCCCCGGTGATTTCATCAAGGTACTGGCACTTCATAAATAGGTCACTGGCCTTTTGGCTCTCGGTGGTGCTGATACCCGCGATGTTGTGCATTTTTGTAACGGTCATGAGGTTCTTGAAATTGTGTGCTTCATCGACCATGAGGGAGTCTGCGCCCAGTTCCTCAAAAGTCACCACATCATCCCGCTTCGGGGCGTCCAGCAAATTTGACAGCTTGGTTTTCAACTGCTTTTTCTTACTTTCCAACTGCTTGACGGTCAGACGGCTGTCGCTGTTGTCCATGCTCTCCAACTGCATCTCCAGTTCGTCAATTTGCTTGCGGATAAACTCGGCTTTTCTGGCATCGGAAAGTGGAATCTTTTCAAACTGGCTGTGACCGATTACCACAATGTCATAGTTGCCGGTGGCGATTTTGGCACAAAACCGTTTACGGTTTGACTTTTCAAAATCGCGCTGCGTTGTCACCAAAATGTTTGCGTTGGGGTATAGCTTCAGCGCTTCACTGGCAAATTGGCCTGTCAGATGATTTGGCACGGCGACAAGTGTTTTGCTGCATAATCCCAATCGCTTTTTCTCCATCGCGGCGGCGACCATCTCATAGGTCTTGCCTGCACCGACAACGTGCGCCAGCAGTGTGTTGTGCCCGTACAAAATATGTGCAATGGCATTGCGCTGGTGGGGCCGCAGCGCGATTTCCGGGTTCATGCCGAAAAACTGGATGTGGCTGCCATCGTACTCACGGGGGCGGATGCAGTTGAACTTTTCATTGTATAGCGCTACCAAACTTTCCCGGCGTTCACGGTCTTTGAAAATCCAGTCTTTAAAAGCATCTTCTATCATCCGCTGCTTGGCCTGTGCTTCTTCGGTGGCAGGACCATTGAGTTTATGCTGCTCCTTGCCGTTTTCGTCATAGATTGTATCGTAAATTTTGGTGGCCCGCAGGTTGAGTGCGTTCTCCAACAAATGATAGCCGTTGATACGTTTTGTGCCGTAGGTGTTCGTGACGCGGATATTATCGTTGCCTTGGCTCTTGTTGGAAATATACCAGTTATTCAGGTATTCATTGTAACGGACAGCTATTTTCTGTTCGCGGTAGGTTGACTGAAAAAGTTCATCGGCAAACTGCTTGATGATTTCCGGCCCGATCCATGTGACACCCAACCGGACCGTTATCTCGCCCGCCGTCAAGTCCTTGGGCTGCACCTGTTCCAACGCTTCTACATTGATGCGGAACGCCGGGTCTTGGTCGGCTGCAACATGAGCAATACGCAGCTTTTCGCGTACATTGCCGGATAAATACTCGTCCGCCATAAGGTAAACAGGGCTGCCGTCCTCCTGTTTGCGGAAAGGCTCTACAAAAATAACGCCCGCCAGTTCCTTGGCAAGCGTTGCTTCATCTTTCCCGGTAAGGTGTATCATGTAAGGCATATCGACCTTGGCACGTTCCCCGATGCTCAGTGCCAGAGCGTCCGATGCCGTGTCGGCGTGGTCGGGTATCTGTGCAGAGCGGATAGTTCTTTTGGTGAACATATCCGACTTGCTGATAAAGTTTCCTTTTTCATCGACATTTTCCAGTGAACACAGCAAATAGTAGCTGCTGTCATCCCGGAAAGACAACTCCGCGCTGCGGCTGTTGATTAGGCCGTGCTTGCCGCGGAAGGCATCATACTGGCGGTTAAGCTGGGCTTGCAGACGGTGGATTTCCTCGTCCGACAAGTCCTGCAACTGCGCATCGATCAGAGCGCGGGTGGTATCGCGCAGTTCCACCAGTTTGCGGATACGCTCGGCAGATGCTGCGTTGGGATTACACTCCCGCATGACTGCGCCTTCGCGGTAATAGATTTTATCGTCCTTTACCGTGTAGCTGAAATTACGCACAAAGGGATCGGCATCAATGTACTTGGTATCCTCGCCGCTTTCCTCCTGTATGGGAATTTCGGCTTTTGTCAGCGTGGCGGTCAAGTGCTGCATGGCAGTGTCGATTTGCGTTTCCAGCAACGGCTTTCCGAAACGGTCCACCGCATCGGGGTCTATCGGCTGACAGGTGGAAGTCGGGCCATACGGACCGGAGACTATCTCCATCTTGCCGCAAATCATATCAGGATGCTCCACAAAGTAGCGGTTCATGGTGATGCCGTTGGCATCTTCTGCAAGGTGCAGCCAAGGCTCGTCCTGCTGGCGCAGCGTATCGCGCTTTTGCAGGAAAATTACATCCGTCATGATTTTAGTTCCGCTGCCCTTGAACGTATTGTTGGGCAAGCGCACCGCGCCGATAAGGTCGCAGCGCTCGGCAATGTACTTGCGGGCGCGGTCATCCTTTTTGTCCAATGTGCCGCTGGAGGTGATGAACGCCATGATGCCGCCGGTGCGCAGCTTGTCGATACTCTTAGCAAAGAAATAGTCGTGAATGGGAAAATGCAGCCGGTTATACTGCGGGTCATTGACTTGAAAATTACCGAAAGGGACATTGCCAATAACGCAGTCAAAATAGTTGTCGGGGAGAAGCGCATTTTCATAGCCGGTCACTTGGATATTGGCCTTTTGATACAACTGCTTTGAGATGCGGCCTGTGATGCCGTCCAATTCTACGCCGTAGAATTTGGCATCACTGCTGCCAAAATGTCCGTGTGCGAGAAATGCGCCTGTGCCCATGCTGGGTTCTAGGATTTTTCCGCCCTTTACGCCGAAGCGTTCCAGTGCGCGGTAGATGGGGTGGATAACGGTGGCGGGGGTATAAAACGCCGTCAGGGTGCTGCTGCGGGCAGCTTCATACTCGGATTCAGACAATGCTGCTTTCAGTTGGCTGTACTCGTTCGACCATGCACTTTTGTTCGGGTCGAACGCATCCGAAAGCCCGCCCCAGCCCGTGTACTGCGCTAAAATTTTCTGCTCATCCTCAAAAGCAGGGCTGCCGCCGTTCGCTACGCGCTGCTCAATTTCTTTCAGCTTTTGGATGGCGGCAATGTTGGCTGCAAACTTTTCGCGCGGTGCTGTCGGCAGGTTGTCCAGATAGGGTGCTTCATAGGTAATGGGTTCGCGGTGGTAGGGTTCATCTTCTGCCGAAAGCCGTTCTGCATCCGCCATAACCTGCTCCACAAAGGGGCTGGGTTCTTCGATGACTTCGCCCACGATGGATTCAGCAGTTTCTCCCTGCTGCCCTTGGCAGCTTGGAACTTCCGGGGCGGATAGTGCTGCATTTTTGTGGTTGGCCGCAAGCAGCCGCGCAAACTCCTCGTGGCTGACGGCACGGCCTACCAGCGGGAAACTTTCATCCCGCAGATGAATGTTTTCCCTGCCGATTTCCTCCACGGTAAAGGGTCTGGCATCTTCCAGATAAACCGTGCTGCCGATAGTTACAGGTGATTTTTCGACTTTTCTTATAGTCGGATGATGCTTTTCAAACTCTGCTTCGGCGGTATTGATAAAATCCGAGAAAGCGCTGTTTTCAATGCCCTGCGCAGCAAGCTCGTGGTTATCTTGGAAGTAGTCGATATGGACAATGTTACCGTCAACCTCATAGCGGATTTCGTTCCGCAGAAAATTGGCATACACTTGGATCTCGTGCTCATCGTCCTCGGTGGTAGAGTAAGCAAACTCCACGCGGGTCAAGTCGGAGAAATTCGGCTCGTTTAGCCCCTCATTCTCACAGAAATCCGTGATGGCGTGTTTTGCATGATCGAGGGCGGCATCGTTCGCTGCACGAGCGGCTTGCTGTTCTGCTGCCCATGCCTGATAGGGGGCTTTTTCGGCATCGGTCAGATACTGGTCGTTGTAAACCAAAAGCCGCAGGCGCTGGGCAACCTCTTTCCACTTCAAAACGCGGCGATACTCGCCGTCCTCTGTACGTCGGGTGATTTCAAGATTTTTGCCCATGTGGTCAAGAAAGCCGTGCCCACCATCACGGAAGATCCATGTGCCGCCGCCGATGCCGTATTCCTTTTTCAGCCAGCGGGCTTGATCTTCCTCGATAGGAAGTACCTGTGCAGAGAGATATTGCTGAATACGAAATTTGCTATCTTCAAACGCGCTGCCTCTGCACAGTGCATCGGTAATGTCCTGCTCGGAAATATACTTGCCGGATGCGTCAATGATGGGCTTGTTCCACTTTTTGGCTTCTGCCGCAAGGTCGATATTTTTTACCTGTTGCTCATGGCTCGGCAGCCCTGCCTTTTCAGAATCTTCGGGGGTAAGGGTAAGCTGCTCCATCTGCTGCTGCACGGGTGCTGCTTTGATGGGAACAATCAGCCGCCCCTGCTCGATAAGGTCAGCAATCTTTGCGGCAACAGCATCCCATGTCAGATTGACCTGTGCTGTTTTGGTAAGATAGTTGCCCTCCCAAAGTTCAAGGTACATATCATGCCGGATAAAACCCACGGTATTGTCATCCACGAACAAATATGTATAAATTTGCTTGTAACAGTGCTTGCAAAAGGCGCTGCGCTCGGCAAGGTCGGGATGCTCATTGAAATATTCCAGAATAGCCGCATTGTCGGCACGGCTGGAGGAGTCCTTCGCCAGCAAGCCTAGAATCAGTTCATCGCTCAGCGGCGGCAAATCAGAAATGGGTACAGAAAAAGCGGAGGGCGTGGTATCGCTCTCCGCTTGGGGTTCTTGTGTTACAGGCTGTAAATCTGCTGCATCGCCAGTTCCTCGGCTTGGCTCTGCAAGGCGTTCATCCACTGCGTCCAGCCCATCGGGTCTGTCTGCCGGTTCGGGGCGGTGCTGTGCTGCATCAGCGTCTGCATCGTCTGCTCGATTTGCCGGTGTACTGCTTTGTCCATCTCCGCCAGATGCGGGTACAGCGTTCCCTCCAGCAGCATCTCGTCGAACACCATCGGCGCGTTCTCTCGCAGAAATTTCCGCCGCAGGCTGCCGTACTTCCCGATTTCCGGCATCGGCGGCTCGTTCAACGTCAGCGCCGGGATTTGGTAGCCGTTCACCATCATGTACTCCATTGTTGACCTCCTTGGTGTTATTGGTTTCTTCCTGTTTGTCACCATAATAGCGGACTTTTTCGGCGCGTGCAACACTGTCGATTTCTCTCGTGATGCTGCCGATCTGCTGCATGAGAGGCCGTGCCGCCTGTTGGCAAGCGCTGCCCAAACACAGAGTGATGCGGTTTGTATCAAACTGGTTCACGGACTCAAGGGCAGACAGGTCCAGCCGCGCAGTATCCACGCCGCACCGCAGCGCGGCCATATACAGACAACTTTGGGTGATAAGCTGTAAAAATAGCTGCCGCTGTTCGTCCGGCTTGGCCCACTGTAAGCTGCTGCCGTCTATCGCTTTTCCCAGTGCGGTTGTGAACATGGCGCTGCGCTGGGCAACGCAGGATGTGGAGAGCATGAGGAGGGCGCTCTGGATGCTGTCGGCGTGATTATCCGCTACGATTTTATCCCAAACGGGCCGCCAGTTCTGGTCTGTAATGACCCACGGCAGCGCTTCGGGAATCTCTGCGCGGGGGATGGTATCGGAAATGTCAAACAGATACCGCAGCCGGGAAGAATTTGCCCGCGTGTCAAATACCGCGATACCGTGCGCGCCGCGCTTGACCCAGCGACCCGCATTATTATTCCAGTAGGCTATGTCGGCCACGGCTGTGGCGGTGGGGCTTTGCTCGTGAATCAAAAGCTGGTTCGGAAAACTATAATTATAAGCAATGGCCGCTGTCTGCAAAAATGCTTTCCAGCGGTCGCTGCTCTCCGTGACGGCTTGCAGTTGCTTTTTGGCAAGCGCACGGATATTTTCGTATTTAGCCATAGGCTGCTCCTTATCGCTCGTGCTGTTCTGCTTTTGACGGTGTGGCATTTTCAAGTTCGGCAACAAGTTATCTACCTGCTTATACCCAATCGGCTGAACATAAAAAGCGTGTGTCTCGTTATCTTTGTGTGTCACAATAATATCGCTGACAGAGACGGAACGCATAGTTTTGGCGTTTGGACGGTCATCCCGATTATGCCGTGAATAAATGCTGTCCAGCGTTTCCCAACGCTCCATCTGCCCCTTGTACACGAGTTCGTAGTCCTTTGCTCCGGCAGCGAGCCTCGCAGGAGAATACTCCATAAAAACAAGGTCTCGCCTGTTAGTTTGATAGATTTCATAAGGGATTTGCACTCGCTTTTCGCTGCGAAATCCCCACGGAAAATAGGTGTCTGAATCAAATTGGAGTGGCTCATCCAGTTCATCTGAGAATACAACCGGTGTCACTGGCCGCCCACAATCCAAGGAATCCAGAATTTCATCCTTGAATTTTTCCACGCTTGTGTAAGGAACGATTTCACCGATCATCCCGCCTGCACCGAGATATTCGATGTAGCCGACTACTTTATCGGGATTGTTCATTTTATTCACCTCACCTCAACAAAAATAACCCTGCACAATTCTGTACAGGGTCGAAATACGTATTCGTTTTTATTTTCGCACATAACCGGTTGATGGTCCGGCTCCGACTTTTTCGATATATCCGGTTTTTACAAGTTCTGTCAGTGTTCTCTCCATAGTCACCTTGCTAATATCCGGGCAGAGTTCCATCAATTCTTTTTTGCTGAATTTTCCAACCTTTTGGTCTATCATAGCTTTGATTCGTTCTGGCTTAGAAAGCGTGCGGTATTTCAAATGCTCCACACGATTTTCAAATTCGTTATACGCTTTTAGTGTAATCCCAAGGTAATATTTCACAAAAGGCTCATAGATGTTTTCCTCGCTGTGCCATCCGATAGAACAGGCTTGCAGGGCTTCATAATAGGTTTCTTTTGTCTTTTCAATTAGCATTTCCATGCTTACATATTTTCCAACAATGTACCCGGCTTTATAAAGCAGCAATAAGGTGAGCAGACGGCTCATTCGACCGTTTCCATCATTAAAGGGATGAATACAAAGGAAATCCAAAATGAACATCGGAATCAAAATCAGCTTATCAATTTGATTCACACTCCATGCATCCCAAAAGGCATTGCATAAGTTTTCCATTGCATCTGCTGTTTGGAATGCCGGAACAGGGATAAAACGTGCTTTTTGATTTCCATTGGCATCTGTTTCTGCAATTACATTGTCGGCGTTTTTATAGTTTCCGCCTATATTTCCTTGAGAATAGGAATACAAATCGCGGTGTAACTGCAAAATCACATTCGGCCTTGGGGTGATATATTCGTAACTCTCATGTATTTCTGCCAAGACTTCTCTGTATCCTGCAATTTCTTGTTCTGATCGGTTACGCGGTTCAGCCTTTTGGCTTACAAGTTCTTCCAGACGCTTATCGCTGGTAAAAACGCCCTCTATTCGGTTAGATGCCCCCGTGCTTTGAATCAAAGCCACTTCCAACAGAGTTTTAAGTTCATCTCTATTTGCTTCTAAAAATAGTTCTTGCTTGCCTTTATGCTCATGAATGCTACCAATCATTTGCACAATTTCGGGTGTCAGTAGCTTCGCGGGGGCGTTTTTATAATCGAAGTTTCTCATAATAATCTCCTTCATCGGAAATTTATCTCCATCATTTTATCATCAAATGACGGAGATTTCAAGCTGCATGATGGAGATAACCGTTACCGTTCTAACCTTTCCCAAAAGGATAGTTTGTTTCCGTAGCGCTCATCCTGTGGGCGCACTTTGGCAGCGGGCAGTTCATCGCTTGCCATATCCGCGACTTGCGGGAGAAAAAGTAGTCGGCTGTACCGGTCTGCTTGGTCTTTGGACAGGCCAACCACTTTATCGCCATTTAGTCCGCAAACGAGAAAGCGCCCACGAACAGTCACGCCCTCATCATTGACCTGTCTGTTATATTTCAGCTGGCTTTGCGATTTACTACATATCAGCCCGATGCGTGGAGTCCCGAACGGTTTTAGGATTTGGCTCTCGCCCTCAACAACTTCGGAAGCAGCCGCCATCGCGCTGGGAAAACCCGCTTGATAAGGGCAGTAGCCGGGTTCAACAACTAATAATCTTGTCATCGGTGTCCCCCCTCATCTGCTGCCGTGCTGGTGGGCGCGGGCATAGTTTTCCAGCAGATGTACAATGACTTTCTGCATCTGTTCACTGCTGAATCCCTTGGGAAAAAAGCGTTCAATTTCCGAAACAGGTATCATAAGCTGCGGGTCACGCGGCTTTACACTGGGCGGCTTGGCGGCCATAATATGCTGGATTTTTTCTGGGGTCAGTACGCTTTCCTTGCTGGCCTCTTTAAGTTTCTGCGCTTGAGACAGTGACGGGGTACAGCCCTCGGATTCCATATAGGACAGGAAGTCCTCTTGTTCTTCGGAGGTAAGGTAGCTAAGTTCTACGGCGGGAGTGGTTTTTAGCTTGCCATCATCCACCATTTTCATAAGTTCGGGGGTGAGTTTGTTCAGACGGATAAAGCGCTGGACTTGCTTAACGCTTTCACCAGCCTTTTTTGCAACAATCTGGTTTGACCTGCGCTCATCTAACTTCGGGCCAAGTTGGCCCGAAGTTAAATCGTTGCGCCGTCCCTGCCTTTTTATAGCTTCCAACTTCATTTCATAGGCTTTTGCCTTTTCACTTGGCAAAATATGTTCTCGCTGGCAGTTGGAATCTACCATCAGAATAATAGCAGTATCATCGTCCATATCCCGTACAATGCAGGGCATAGTTTCCACGCCAGCCCGCTGGCTGGCATGACAACGGCGGTGGCCCGCCACGATTTCATACCCGCCATCTTGCCGTGGGCGGACAATGGCAGGGGTCATAACGCCGTATTCTTTTACACTGTCCACCATTTTGTCCATCTCGTCATCGTCACGAACTTGAAAAGGGTGATTCCGAAAGGGATGTAGTTCCGCCAGCGGCAAAATTTGGATTTTCTCTAATTTTGCGTCCTGCCGCTCCTGCTCACTCGAAAAGAGATTATCGAGTGAGGGCAGATTGATGTTGCTGCCGTACTCTCTCATTCTCCGTCACCTCCTTGGCAAGCGCTTTGTATGCCAAACTGGCCGGGCCGTTGGCATCGTAGGTCAGCACGCTATGTGTACTGGCGGCGCTTTCTGCTGTGCGCGTACTGACCGGGATTTCTGCACGGTAGATTTTCAGCGCGTGACCGTAGGCGCTGCGCAGGGCAGCACACACATCTTTGGAAAGGTTTGTCCGCTTGTCCACCATCGTCAGCACAATGCCGTCAATATCCAACCGGGGATTGATACGGCGCTTTACTTGGTTGACGGATTTGAACAGGGACACCAGACCTTTGAGGGCGAAATGCTGCGCCTGCACAGGAATCAACACCCTGTCAGCCGCAACAAGCGATGCTACGGTGATGATACCCAGCGAGGGCATACAGTCGATCAAGCAGTAGTCATATTTATCCTTAAACGGCTCCAGTGCCTGTTCCATGATTTTTTCGTGCGCCATAACGTTTACAAGGCTCACTTCCATATCGGACAGACCAATGTCGGAAGGAATGAAATCCACCTTTTCTTCATGGTGAATTACTACTTCTGGCGGCTTTTCGTCCTTGATAACAGATTCCATTAGGTCACTGATTGTTGCGCCGTTTTCGGTGCCCGCATAGCCGAGATAGCTGCTCAAATCACCCTGCGGGTCGGCGTCCACCAACAGCACCTTGTAGCCCATCGCCGCAAGTGCTGTGCCAAGATTTACGGTGGTGGTCGTTTTACCCACGCCGCCTTTTTGGTTTGCAACTGCAATAGTTTTCATATTCCGCTCCTTTACCGTTCCATGCTGATAAGTCTACGAGCCGCCAGCAGATAGTCGTTATAATCCTTGCCGATGGCCGGAGGTGTGTCCTGCACGATATATCCCCGTTCTGTCAGCCTTTTTGCCACAATTTTTGTAAAGTTCCTGCCGGGTTCATCACGGTCAAAGCAAAGTGCCACGCGCTTAATTTCGGGATGCTGCTGTAAAAAGTAGTCAATCGGCTGGTGGTTCAGCCCACCCAGCGCCAAGTAGTGGACGCTGCGCCACGGTGCATCATGCTTGTACTGCCGCAACGTCGCGCCGGACATAGCATCAATAGGGGCTTCGTAGATTTCTACGGTATCACAGGTTTCAATCTCGGCAGGAATCAGAAAACCATACTGCTTTTGGCTGCCTGCGACATCTCCGCGAAAGCTGCCCTGACAACCACGCTGGAAAGCAGAGTGCGGTACGCCGTTTTCATCTTTGCCCACAAAAACGCAGTTGCGGTAGTTGCCGCGCGTAGTTTGGTATAGGATTCCACTACCCACACAGTAGCGCAGCACTTTCGGGCTGATGCCACGGTGCATCAGATAGGCTGTTGCAGCTTCGGCGTTCCTGTCCGCAGGCGGCAGCACAAAGGGGCGGGATGTCTGCTGCTGCACAGGTGCTGCCTTAGCCGTCTGAACAGAGACCGGCATCGGTGTCATTTCGTTCAGCAACCGTACCGCTGAGACAAAATCCATGCCCTCGACCTTTACCAAATAGTCGAGTGCATTGTTGCCACCCTTGCTCTGCGAAAACCAGTGAAACAGCCCATTTGCGGGCGTGATAACAAGGCTGCTGTGCGTCTTGGTGCAATACTCCTTGTCCGTTTTGCGAACCAGTTCGCCGGGGTGATAGGTTTGAAGATACTGCATCACGCTGATACGCCGCGCAGCTTCGATATTTTTCTGATATTTGCCCATGATGACCTCCAAGATTGTAATAAAAAAAGCACCTCATCTGCGAACAGATAAGATGCTTGTAAGAAACGATATTCTCTTTTTCAGCTGGCTGTTTCTTCAGCCAGCTGGAGAGGGGGTGTGGGGGAGAGGAACGCGCCGCGCCCATTCCTATAAAAGTGTATAGTATCCCCTTGGTACATTTATATTGATTTTACGAACTGGTGACAAATTGTCAGCAGTTGATATAGAATTCACAAAAACAGCGTCCGCCGATTACATTCGGAGGACGCTGTTTCCATATATTCACAGGCGTGTACCTATGCACTGCTTTTTTCAGTTGGCTTTCCCTGCTGGCTAAACTCTTTGGCAAGAGCAACCATCTTTTGTGCCGGTCTATAACTATCCAGCACATGAGGACTGACCAAGAAATTTAGGATGCAAACTTTTGGTATCATGTAGCTGCTGCCTATTTTGAAGTAACGAAAATATCCATTGCTGCACCACGTTGTAATGGTATTATGATGGTAGCCGGTAAACTTGCTGACTTCCGTAGCGCTTAGTACATCGCTGTATGGCCGCATCTTGCATTTCAGAAAAGCCGCGAATTTGTCTTTATCTTTTGCCGTGTCAAGATTAGCCCATTCCCGTAGCGTAAGGGTTTTCCTTGGGCTTCCCTTGTTCCAACTTTCCGAGTAGTAGCCTGTTGGGGGCGTATATCTTTGCGGGTTGGATTGGCGTTTTTTTAGGTAGGCAATAACATCCTTTGTGTTGATAATGTACTGCCGCGTTTTCTTGCCGGTATCTATGCAGGGTACAAGCCCGCTTGTCAGCAGGTAACGCGCCGTCTTTTTGCTGATATGGCAGATGACGCGCATCTGCTCCAGCCCAATTTTTTCAGGGTAGTTTGCCTTGATTTTTGCAAAATCATAACTATAATCCACTATAATCACCGTCCGCTATTTGAACTCATCAACAGCAGGTAGGGGGCGGTTTGATTTTTTCGACAAGGGGATTTTTGCATAAAAATCAGTCAGCACAATTCCGTAAATGCCTGTTGTAATAAGGAAAATCAGCCCATTTTGTTCTCTCCGGCTTTTCTCTCCAACATCTCTCCAATGTGCCAAAAATGCCTGTTTTTCTCTCATTTTTCCCGAAAAATCGGCATTTTGAAATGGGTTCGAATTGCGACGTTTTGACGTTAAAAAAGCTCGTTTTTTGACTTTTTTCTTCGTTTTGCCGTCGAATCATCTTCCGACAACTTCCGCTTTTTACCGGAAAATTCCGTCAGTTGCGGTATAGACGATAAAACTCGAAATCAATTTGGCAGCAATGCCACGTGGGTTCGAATCCCACCGTCTGCGCCAAAGGCAGCACTCTGCGGGGCGCTGTCTTTTATTTTTGCGGCAAACTATGCAAGGGTTGCAAGGTGGGATTCGAACAGCCCGTGCCCGGCGCTTTGCGTCCCGCCGGGCAAAAATGCCCCGGTGGGGCATTTTTAGGGCGCGGGAGAATCCCACCGTCTGCGCCAAGTATCACTACTCAATTCTACATTGGGTAGTGATTTTTTATTGCTAGTTTGCAAAATCCCGTTGCTTTTCTTATAAACATCTCCCCTTTATTTTCAAGTAGTGATTTTCGGGTTCGGTACAAATCATACCAGCAATCGTGGCAAATAGCTATTCACAGAACTACACAAGATTCTTCCCGCAGCTTGGGTACAAATTAACAGCAAAAAAGGCGGCACCCGATTTCTCAGGTGCCGCCGCTGTTCAAATTACCACTTCTTTATGGGCTGTGCCTCCGGCAATGTCAGCGTGTTTGCCATCGTCCGGGCGCTCAGGTTCTTGGACTGCGAATCCAGATGCGCGTAAATGTTGGCTGTGGTGGAAATATCGCTGTGACCCAGCCACTCTTGAATCTGCTTCATCGGCACGCCCTCTTTCAGCAATAGGCTGGCACAGGAGTGGCGCAAGTCGTGGAATCGGATCCTGCGCAGACCATTCTCTTTCAGCAGCTGCGGAAAGCCTGTCGTCACGGAATCCGGCTGGATCAGATTTCCCATTGCATCCACAAATACATAGCCAAGGTACTCTTGATTATAGCAGTTGCCGCAGATTTTCTGGTTGTACTCCTGCTGCTCTTTGACGGCTTTTAAGCGCTCCGCAATCGGGTCTACCAGCGGCAAGGTGCGCAGACTGGATTTTGTTTTGGCGCGGTCAGCTTCTACCAAAATCTTCTTGCCATCAATACGGGTGCTGGTCACGATGTGGCGAATGGTCAGCGTCTTAGCTTCAAAGTCGATGGCCTCCCACCGCAGCCCCATCACCTCGGCACGGCGCAAGCCGTAAAAAGCTGCAAGCTGGATGATAAGTTCCAGCTTATGGCCTTGGGCGGCTTCAAAGAGCTTTTCCATTTCCTCGGCGCTGTAATAGCTTGCCATAAACGCCTGCGGCTTGGGGCGGTCCACCTTGTCCACCGGATTGCTGGCTATCAGGTCGATGCGCACGGCGTATTTCAGCGCTTTATGAAGATTGGTGTGGAATCGAAGGATAGAGGTATTTTTCAGCGTTTCCGCTTCGTGCAGATAAAAGCTCTGAATCTGGCGCGGCTGTAACCCTGCCAGCGTTACGCCCAGCGGTTCAAAGTAGGGAATGATGTGCTTTTCCACATTGAAGCAATAGGACGAGTAAGTAGTTTCCGTTACGGCTGTGCGCATCATTTTCAGCCAGTACCGCATATAGTCGCTGAATGCCATGTCGGGGCTGAGTTCGGACACCTGACCCTTGGGAATCGTGAAATCCTTTCGCGTATCCGCCAGCATTTTTTCGGCGCGTTTTTTGTTGCCCTTGACGGGCAGCCCTGTGCCGATCCAAGGCTGATGGCGTTTGCCCGCCGAGTCCGTGTAACTCAGCACGATGTAATAAAATCCGTTTTTCTCCTGTAAGCGTCCTGCTACCATAGGCATCTCTCCTTTTTTTCAAGTTGTTGCATTTGGGGTTCGGTACAACGATACCAGCAATCCCGCCGGAAAGCTATTCACAGAATTGCACAAGAACCGTCCTGCACATTGGGTGCAAACTTACATCATTCGCGCTCCTGTTCCCGTCTGCGGCGGCGTGGTCTGGGATGTTGCGGCATTCTGTTTTCCCGGTCAATACGGTTGGATTCGCGTGTGCGTTGAATACGCTTGGTTGCTCCCTCTGCAATCTTGTCCTCTTTGCGGAGTTCCGCAATCTTGCAGGTCAATGCCATGCGTTGGTCAGCCAACTCCGGCGGAGCATCCTTTCGGCGCATCTGCTTGACGATTTCAGCCCGCTGTGCGGCAAGGGTTTCCATCTGCTGGGACAAGCCCTTGCGGTAGTCCACGATTGCCTGCAAAGAGGGAAACTTGTGGTCGTGAACAAAGGCGTGTTCTGCAAGGATTCTCTCGGTGTCTTTCCAGATGCGCTCTAATTCAGGGCGGTTGATGCGGGGCTGCTGTTTCTTGGGCAGGATGCCCAGTTGGTAACAGTAGTACAGATATAAGCGGTGCATCTGGGATTCCCCGAAGAATACCTCTAGGAAAATTTGGAGGATGCCTTTTCCTGCATAGGTATCCTTGGGGCGATACCGTTTCGGCGTATACTGCCGGGGCGGGTGTTTCCGTTCATACAACCCTGCCCCATACAGCAGATAGTTTTCCCGCAGTCTGTCATCGATGGCTGCAAGATCGTATTCTTCTCCCAGCCGATAAAGCCGCACGGCTCGTCCGCCATCCCGTGCCCGGATGGTTGCGTACCTGCGGTTAGGGTCACTGCCGAAAATATACCCTTGCCGATACAGCGCCCTGTGGAAGTCCTCGGCAGTGCTGGCATCCTCACAGGCTTGGTCGATGGCTTCGCGCATCCGGGCGTACCGTGCCGGTTCCTTGGCTTTGGGCTGCTCCACCACCGACAAGCCGTACTCACGGCACAGCTTGTCGGATGCTGCCCGGAACTCGGCATACTGGCTGCGGCGCTGCTCGTACTTCTTGCCGTCCACATACGATACGGAATTGATAACGAAGTGGTTATGCAGGTTATTCGTATTCATGTGAGTGGCGACCAGCACCTGAAAGCGCTTGCCCCAGACCTTGCGGGCCAGTGCCACGCCGATCTCATGGCATTGCTCCGGGGTGACCTCACCCTCGCGGAAGCTTTGGTAGGCGTGGAGCGCCACCACGCCGTCTGTTTTCCCAAAGCGTTCCTGTACAGCCCGCATATCTTCCCACACATGGTCTGCCCTGCAATGGATGCCGGTGACAAGCTGGGCACTCTCGTTCAGCTTGGTCTTGGTATCATTTTCTGCATAGTGGAGAGTTTGGGCAAGAGCATCATATTCGGTCTTGTTCGGGTTGGCCGCATAGTCAAGGACGCGCTGCAGGCTGTCCTTGATTGCCCAAATCTTAGTTACCGCCAATGAGCAGGTCCCTCAAGCGGTCAGTCTGGGCGTTGATGGCTGCCCCTTCCCGTGCAGAACAGTTCTCTGCAATTTCATCCAGTTTATCCAACACATCAAATACCTCCTTGGGCGAGTGCCCACCCGGTTCATATCCCAGCGCCCGCTGGCGTAAGTATTCCGAGAGAGATAGCCCGCACCGTTTTGCCATCAGCGTCATTTTTCGTTTTTCTGTGACGCTGACGCGGACATTGATTCCAACGCTGCGCTTTCTCATGCGCCAGCAGCCTCACAGGGGTTCGGGGCTGTCCCCGTAGGCTTTTCGGCGGGTTGCCCTGCGGCAACACTTCGCCCATGCTTGCTCTCCTTACGCGACCTTTGTGACGCTAATGACGCTGATGACGCTGTTTGTGAGATATCCCATTTGAAAAGCTGGGTTATGTCAATTTCAGCGTCATTAGCGTCATCTGCGTCATTTCCGTCATCTGCGTCATTTCCGTCATGGGAGAACTTCATCTGCCGCGCCTGCGAGGTGCGGTGGGTTTCATAGCGGATACCTCTTGGCGTGAATACGGTATCGAAGTGTTCCACGATTTTCCGGGTCAGCTGATGGGGCAAAACGCCTTCAATATCGGCTGCAGAAAGCAGTTCGGTGGCTGTGCCTTGCCATGTTCCGACGCTATCGATGTAGTCAGCCACTTTCCAAAGGTAACTCGGCACAGCTTTAGCGACAATTTGTTCGGTGCTTTCTTCCTCATCCAGCATCCAAACGCAATTTTCTTCGTGCAGACGCAGTGTTTTGTTGTCCATATCGCGCCCGGTCACCAAAATGCTGGCGGTCTGGCTCATACGCTTGCGCTGCATGACCCAGCTGGTATCGGACGCACCCATCAGACCGTTGGAGCCTGCAATCTGCTGGAACGGGTCGTCGGCGGCCTGTTTGCGCAGATGGTGAATCAGCAAAATGCAGACATTGTACTTATCAGCCAGTGCCTTCAATGCGCTGATTTCCTTGTAATCGCTGGCATACATACTGTTGTTCTGGTCGCTGGAACGCACCTTTTGCAAGGTGTCGATGACAATCAGCCCGGTGTCCGGATGCTGATAGAGGAAGCTGGTGAGCTGTTCTTCCAGCCCCTGCCCGATGCTGCTGCATTCCGTCTGCATGACCAGCCGTTCGGGGGCTTCTTCGCTGCCCACAAGCTGGAGAAGGCGCTTTTGCAGGCGGTTGAAGGTGTCCTCCAGAGATAGATAAAGCACGGTGTGCGGCTCTATTTCGCGTCCCCACATAGGCTTTCCCTGCGCCACCTGCAAGCACAGCCACAAGGTCAGCCAGCTTTTGCCCGCCTTGCTGGGACCTGCAAACAGTGCAAGACCGGCTGGGAGCAAATCGGGGATGATCCACTTGACCGGCGGCAGCGGCGTGGAGAGGAGTTCTTCGGCAGAGATCGTTTTTGGAAGTTTTTCATAATTCATTCGCATCGTCCTTTCTGTTTTGGTATATATCTATTATCTCATACTATCGTCTTTTTGTGTGTAGTAAGTTTTATTCTCCAGTGTTAAGTTGTATGGCTCACGCTGCCCCACAGCCCCACAAACGCGCCAAACGGCGGGTGCGTTGGCTGTTTCGTATCCGTGTGCTGCGTGTGGCATCTGCCCCACACAGGGCGGATTTGGGCAGTTACTGCAAGTGAATCAGAACTGATTCACTTTTATGCCTTACGCTCTGGAAAGTGAATCAAATCTGATTCACTTCCAATAAATTTCCCGAAAGTATACGGTTCTGATTCACTACTTTTACTGGGCTGGAAAAAGTGAATCCGTTCGGTACACTTTCGGGATAACATTTCGATTCACAGCTGCATTTGCCCACCTTGCCCCAGCTGTGGGGACGATTCGCAAGGCTGCCGTTCGGCTGCAACGGCATCATGGGTATTTTTACCCCAGCCAGGTTCTCTGCCTGCCGCCCTCATTGTGTGAACTGTGACTGGACGGAAGTATCTTTACGACCACATCTGTCATTGCGCTCCACTCCGCCACGGGGTGTTTATCAGAGATTGAATCGCTCGTGCCCGGTGGCAGTCATGGCGCGTACTCTGTCTGCGCTGCCGTACTCGTAAGTTGACGGCAATGTGGTGAATGTACCTTGCTTGTCGGATATGCAGTTTTCAAGGTGCCGAATCTATTTGAGACGGGGAGGTGCTCTTACCAGAATCAAGGCAGCTCCTACGCGCTCACGCGCTTCTGACCGCACGGACTTTTCAGAACATAATTGATCACATTGATTTTGGGGATTTTGTAAGCGTTTGCCAGCCGGATGCAGCTGATTTCGCCCTCCCCCAGCAGGTCATAGGCCGCATGACGGCTGATGCCCAGCATGGCTTGCAGATCCTTGACCGTTACAATGTCGGGGTACTCCGCAAACATGAGCTTGTACATTTCTCTGATTTCTTTACAATCCATTCGATCACCATCCTTGAATTTCAACTTTCGCATATTTGCGATGCGAATGTAGGATGCTGCGCTTTTATGCGAATGTCAATGGTTTTCGCAAAATTGTTACTTTTTTCTTGCGCTTTTATGTTATGGTGTGGTACAATAAGGAAAATCCTGCAAAGAGAGTGAACTGAAATGAACATCGGAGAGAAAATCAAGCGCATCCGCCAACACCGCCGCATGACCCAGAAAGAGTTGGGCGAGTTGGTCGACCTCAGCGCAAACCGCATTGCGCAATACGAAATGGGTTACCGCGTACCAAAAAAGCCCCTGCTAAATCAAATAGCAGAGGCTTTGCGTGTTTCCCCGTTGGCACTTTCCGATGGCGGAAACGGCCCGGCGAATGATATTCTGGAGCAGCTTTTCTGGCTGGACGAGGAGCAGCCTGGCGTTATCAAGCTGGTGCCCACCGAGCGCGGCACAGCGCGGTATAATGCCAACCCAGACCTTGCGCTGCACTATGATGACAACGATAACTGGCCGCCGCGCTCCCCCGTGGCGATGTGGTTCGATGATACGATTCTGGATGATTTTTTAAAGGATTGGGCTGCAGTTCAGAAGAAGTTGTATGCTGGGGAGATTACGCAGGCAGAGTATTTTGAGTGGAAGATTATGTGGCCGGAATAATGTATAAGCGACTATGAATTGAAATTGGCAGTCGTTAATTCTACTTGAAAGGACTTGCCATACGCATGTATTTTAAGCATTCCCGACCGCCATCTCAAATATCGGAAAAGAAGCCACCGAATAATAAAAAGTAGAATGAAGACATGAGAGAATAGCTTTCTTGTCGTGTACATTCACAAAGATTGAAAAGTATGTTATTATATATTACATTAATAGATTTAAGGGGGTGTGATGAATGTTCAACATTGCAGGAATCGACCTGCTGGAGCAGGAGCTTTTAGATTACGAACACACCCTCCTTGAGATTTTGCTTCAAGACAAGACCACCGAGAAAAACATCATTTGAGCAGCTGATGATTACGTGGAACTGGGAGAGCAATATGGCTTCAAAAAAGAAATTCTGCCGGAACTCGTCACAGGCAATCGGGACAGTCTGATTCAGCCTCGTGTAGAAAAAGCACGGGAGTATCAGACAAATCGCTCCCGCGATAAGGCTGAAGTGTTCACACCAAGCTGGATCTGCAATGTGCAAAACAATCTGGTAGATGAGCAATGGTTTGGTCGGAAGAATGTTTTCAGCACCCAGAAAGGTATGACACGGAAAGCCGCCACTGACAGAATCACTTTTCCGGATGACAGCCAGCACACATGGCAGAAGTATGTGGATGCACAGCGGTTGGAAATCTCCTGCTGGGAAGCGCTCTATCTGGTGAGCTGCTATGATACTGGTGACAGGCGAAACAATTCCTATTGCCAAGCGAATCGGCTTGCTCGACCGTAAACTGCGTGTTGTCAGTGAAAACACAGAAACTGAAGAAGAATGGTTTGCATGGGCAAAGCGGGCGTTCCAGAGCATCTACAGATTTGAGCATCAGAGTGACAGTCTGCTGCTGGTACGTGAAAAAATGTTTGTAAATTGAAAACTATTAGACAATTGGCTTATATAGGAGGCGCTGTAAAAATGGACGAGATAAAAGAAATAAACTTTAATGAAACGGGGGATATTATTGACACACTCTCGGGAAAAAGTTTGAAGGACACCCCGGAAGAAAGAGTGCGACAAAGATTTATTGGGATTCTTCAGACAGACTACGGCTATCCAAAGGCAAATATTGCAAGGGAGGTTCCGGTTCAGCAAGGTTCAAAAATTTTATTATCGACTGACGAAGCTGAAATTCGTGCAGATATTGTCGTTTACGCGAATAAAAAAGCTTGTTTAGAAAGAGACCAAGGAAACATTCTTTTTGTTGTTGAGTGCAAAAAGCCTACGGTAACAGAAGGATATGCCCAACTAGTGTCTTATATCTACAACACCTCTGCAATTGGTGGCGTCTGGACGAATGGAGAGGGAATGTATGTCTATAAGAAGCGAAGCGGAGGTGAAATTGGTTTAGATGAGATCCTTACACTGCCACGCTATAGAGAAAGTTGGAGTGGGGGCGATTCTATCCCCAGTAAGAGTAGTTTGCCAAGGCCTCATAATGTAAGGTTTCTTCTTTCAGCCTGTCATAATAAGCTTTACGGCCGAGGCATGGAAAACGAAGATTTTGACCTTGCAATGGATATGGTTAGGATACTTTTGGCAAAAATTCAAGATGAAACTGCGCCGGGCGATTTTCCTCGCTTTTGGATAACTGAGCGAGACTTTCAAACGGCTGAAGGCAGAACACATGCAGCTACAGAGATTCAGAAATTATTTAGAGAATATGCCAATCAATTTCCAGATGTGTTTGATCCATATGAAAAAATACAGGTAGGTGATGATTGTATTGCAGAAGCCGTAGGCGTATTAAAAAACTGGAGCCTCGCCGCACGAAATGATGATGCAGATGATTGGGATTTAATGGGTGAAACCTATGAACAGTTTACACATATAAATCTAAAAAGACAGCAAGGGCAATTCTTTACAAACCGCTTAGTAATAGATATGATGGTAAAGATACTAGATCCTGAAATTGGGGAGCACACATTAGATCCTGCTGGTGGAAGCGGTGGCTTTGCCACTGGTATATTCCGTTATTTGAGAAGAAAAGTTATTTCAAGAACTACGCCGAACTCTCCTGCAAGAGATCGTCAGCTGAATATTATTAAAGATAGCGTCTATCTTATTGAGATTGCGGCAAGACTTGTTAAAATTGCCAAATGTGCAATGCTTTTAACTGGTGATGGACAGTCAGGGATGACAAGAGGAAATTCGCTTGATCTATATGAAAACTTAGATCCCTGGATTGTATCAAGATGTATTAAGGGAAAAAGCAATGCACCATCGGTAATTGCTACAAACCCTCCATTTTCCGGACAAAAGATCGAATCACAGATTTCTGATAGATCCATCTTGAAGCAGTTTGAATTTGGACATAGCTTTCGTAAAGAGGACAATGGAAATTTTGTTTTTTCTCATGCAGACAATGATATTCTTATGCATCAGGCCCCGGAGTTGCTTTTCCTTGAGAGATGCATAGATTGGCTTAAACCCGGTGGAAGAATAGGGATAGTTTTGCCTAAAGGAATTCTTGACAATATTAGTTATGAGGCATACCGAAACTGGATTTTTAGACATTGTGAGCTTATGGGAGTAATTACTCTTCATAAAGATACTTTTCAACCAGATACCGGAGTTCGGACATGCATTCTTATCTTGCATAAGCCAGAGACTGGAAAAACGCCAAAAGGTGATTATAGTATTTTTATGGCAATGTCTCAACGGATCGGGCAGGATTCAAAGGGAAACTCTGTTTTTGTTCTTGATGGCAATGGAAATAGCACAGGTGTTTTAAACCATGACTTAAATGATATTGCTGATGCGTTTGTTGACTTTAAAAATGGAAGAGAACATAAAAAATCGGAATATATCTTCACGATAAATAAGAGCCAGATCAAAGATCATATTAATATAAACCCACAGCATTATTCTCCGAAACTTAATACTGCACTAGACAATGTTCTGGCGTTTGACAATAAAGAAAATTGGGCGACAACAACGGTGGGACAGTTAGAAGCGGGAATTCGGATTTATATCGGACCCCGTTGGAATTCGTCAACAGTAAAAGTGGATAATCCATCAGAAACTAACACACTGGTACCGTACTTGACGGCGAATGCAGCGTTAGAACTGAGACGCTTTACCATAAAATGGCTCGACCCAAGTAAAGCAAATTTTCATCAAAAACAGTGCATGGAAATGCTTAAAGTGAACGAGGGCGATATTTTAATTTCACGATCTGGAACGATTGGAAAAGTGACATACGCGACAAAAGATCTAGCGGAAAACTATATAGTAAGTGATGACCTTGTAAGAGTCCGAGTGAAAGATCCAAATCTGAGAGCGTATCTCGTAGCCTACTTTACTTCTGCTACAGCATTATCATTAATGTTGCTTGATGAATATGGTTCTGTTCAACAGCATTTACAACCGCGGCATATCCAGGAAATGCTTATTCCAGTTCCATCAGATTGGAGCTATGCAAAAAAAATTATCGATGCCGGAAATGAATTTATCCACGCGATGGAGTGTATGTCTGTGGCAGATAAAATGGTTCGAGAAGATGGACTTGATGTAATGCTAAAAAATGAAGTGGCTGAATAAAGAAGCGCCCGCATGGAAAATAGTACGGATGTTAAAGTTACTTAGTAAATTCCCACAATTAAGGATACAAAATGTCACCCATTAAGCACGACCAGTGAATTGCCGAGAATTTTAGCTACTTTTGCAATTCTAACAAGGAAACTGGTTTGACCCCGTGATGTGTGGTAAAAACCTGCATCTGAGCAACATGTTTGGAGGTTATCGCTTCCTTATCGAGTGGTTTGACACACAAGATGTTCTGGATGAGCTGCGTCTGGTTGATTAGGACGATGTGACCGAAGATATTTTCCTGAACCCGGATGCTCGGATTCAGAAATGAACTCTAAATCCGGGTCATATCTGCTGCATATGGTGTACAGCCTATATGCCATGAATAAATAATTCATTATGGAGGAATTATGAATATTTCACCAGATGACTTTGAAAAATTGGGGATTGATGAATCCAATTTGGATGAAAAAGCGGAACAAACAACATATAAAATAAGGTATGTTGCCCGATATGTAAGGCAATGGGTGAGAATAGAAGCGAACCGAAAAGAAATTCAGCAGATTAATTTTATAGACTGTATGTGCAACGCGGGAGTCTATAAAGATGGTGATGCCTGCACTGCACTAGAAGTTATAGAGGATTTTAATGGGCTTGCAAAACAATTTCCTTCCAAAAAATTTGTTGTCTACCTGAACGACATCGACAAAGAAAGAATAAAAATTTTCGACAAAATATATCAAAAATATATTTTACCTCAAAAAAGTTCGAATTTGCAAGTGCATTCAAAGAACAAGGATGTCAACGACTATTTGGATATGATTGCAGCAGACTCCCAAAATAAGCAGGGTCTTTTTGCATATGGAAAGTGTAACCTAATATATGTTGATCCTTATAATTTCGGGACGGTTCAAATTTCTAAACTTCATGCTATTTTAGAAAATAATTACTGTGAGTTGCTTTTTAATCTCTTTACTAGCGACTATGTGCGAAATATTGCTAAAGATACCGGTAGAATTCAAAAGTGTTTAGGAGGATTTAAACCTGCAACCAAGGACGAATTTATAAATTGTGTTACAAAGGAACTGCACGTCGGTCATGTCAAATTTACTTTTTCTTATTCGTTCCATACTATGAAAAACGTTGAGTTGTATCAAATACTTTATGCAACACCCAGCATTCGGGGATTAGAGGTTCTAAAGGATAGTCTATGGGATGTTTTTGGCGGTGAAGAATTTCATAGAAACCATGTGCCGAAGACTTCAGATGTGGAACAGATTTCGTTTAGGAAGAATGCATCAATCTCCAGCATTGAGGTCAGATATTGTCCAAAGTTTTGCAGTCCGGTTGTCTGTTCAACGAAGTTTACCAGAAATTTTATCTGATCCGTGATCTCTCCCTGATGAGCCGTATCTACTGCGAGACTCCCGCCGGTAAATTTCCGATACAGCTTTTCCAACGGAATAAGATCATAGCCATCCGCGAGAAAATCAGCGCTTTTACAGCCACTGTAAACTCGGTCTTTGTATTTGATTTGCGAGTACTCATAAGCCACAAAGGGGTACTTAACGGTTGACTTGCCTAGCAGCGCGGAAACAATTGTTTCCGCCAGCCCCTCATACCCCATGTGGTCAGCCTTGTACCAGTATCCATAACATTTCCATTTCAACTGATTTCCCTTGGATGTATGGTTCAGCGTTTCTTGTGGCTCAAGCCTGCTTAAATCAATCATTTCCATAGAGCCCTCCTTACGCAGCGATGTTACGGATCATCTGCACCCATTGGTGGTCCCCAGCCATACGCCCATTGGTCTTTTCAATAATCAGCAGCGGATCAAAGAAAGGAACGTCCATCTCCCGGAGTATGTCTTTCAAACCGGCTCGGCTGGCGGGGA
>ERZ857972.301-NODE-301-length-53038-cov-7.945567_pt1 | contig 53038 bp, 44 predicted proteins | sample MGYA00519757_ERZ857972 | MGnify/ENA primary metagenome ERZ857972 (study PRJEB31778, sample SAMEA3449383) | human gut metagenome | biome: human gut; feature: human-associated habitat; material: faeces | place: United Kingdom | collected 2010/2012 ...
TTTTCGGAAGGAAAACTCACGCCACATTGGCCTATAACAACTTGACAAAACACAGTGATTCGCGAAAAGAGGAGGTGCGTCCACCACGCCCACGCCATCGATGCCCTCCACGCCCTCCACGCCGACGCCCCAGCCGACGCCGTCGACCCCATCGAAGCCATCAGGCACCGACGGCGCGACCGTCGGCTGACGACATTCACGTGGCTAAACGCAGTCGGCTTGTACTGCCGGCTGCGTTTAGCCGTTTTTCGTTTTTTTTACGGAGGCGGTTGCCATCGGTATATACCGAAATGCCGATATACCGAAATGTTACATAAGGGTGTAAAATATTCCATTAGGAATTTATGACGCGAAAAAGGAGCGGCCGTGTATTATCCTCCGGAACAGTTCAAGATGCTGGACGAGGCCCATGCCCTCACCGACTCATTGCAGGACCTCGCCCCGAAGCTGTACGAAACGCTGAACGCGGCACGGGCCGATCTGTTGGATCGTTATCCGTCGGATCTGTTCTGGGACAATCAGAACAATATGAATATGCCGCGTCTGATCAACCAGCGATGCGCAAGGATCTGGAACGATGACAGCTGGGTGCTTTCCGACAAATGCGGATACCTTCACCTAAGAGAGGGCTCGTCCGGGCTGCGCGCGATCCTGCGCCGCGTGGATCTGGTGACGGGCAAGCTGCCTAAGACGAATGCCACCAAAGCGTCCCGCGCATACTACATGCAGGAGACCTGCAAAGGGGCCGGGGCCCTCAAGAGACTTTCGCAGGACGATCTGTTCGCGCCCGATGGCGAGGTATCCCCGGATTTGAGCGACACCAGACTGATTCTGGCGTGGCAGGAAACGGATAAGGCCATTTCGGTCACGGCATACCGGCCGTTGGAAGTCGTGCCGTACGCGTACTCGGGATCGGCTAGGAAATACGATTTCAGTCTGGATCTGCTTGACAGGCCGGTGGAGGTAAAGGACTTCACCCCGATCGAGGACAACGACGACAACCTGCTACCCAACCTCGTCTTCGACGACACAAACGAAAACGAGAGCACTGAGATTCAGGCGGAACGATAGAATGGGCTTCCCTCATCGCTCCGTCGCTGATAGGAGATGAAAGCCATGACGGAATACCACGCCGAAAGAATCGCGCAGGCGCGGCACCTGGAAGGCATGACCCAAAGGGAATTGTCCGAGCGTTCGCACATCTCCCAATCGAAACTCAGCAAGTTGCAGAACGGCTTTATCGTCTTCAAAGAAAACGAGGCCAGGTCGATCGCCGCGGCGCTGGGCTTCCCGGTATCGTATTTCACGCGCGAGGATCCCATACTGCCCATGACGGCGGTCACGTATCGCAAGACCAGCAAATCCAGCATGGGAGAGCTGTCTGCCGTATCGATCGAGTATTCCGAACTATGCGCCACGGTGTCGCGACTGTCCGGTCTTCTGGGCATGACTGCCGGCAAGACCGCTTGGATCCGGAAGATCGCCCCGCGTACACCGGAGCTTTCCGTCTCCGAAATCGACCGTATTGCCAATCAGGCGAGAACATGCATGGGGTTGGAACCCGTTGGTCCGATTGGAAACCTGACCCGCAGCCTGGAAAGGCAGGGCATTGTGGTGGCTCCGATGAAGTCCACCGGTGGCAGCGATGATGGGAAGACGAGGCTGACGAGCGAAGGCATCACATATCCGCAATGCGAGGGAATGCCATGCATCGGATACTCCGCCGGCAAACGCATCGGCGGCGACCGCCAGCGCTTCACCAAGGCGCATGAACTGGGACATCTTATACTGCATCGGTTCCGCAGGCCCGATACACCGCAGCAGATGGAGCGTGAGGCGCATCTGTTCGCGGGAGCGTTGCTGCTGCCCGCCGAGGATATGTCGCGCACCGTCCAGAGGAACGCCACGTTAAGCGACTTCCTCAAAATCAAATCGGGCTGGGGCGCCTCCATCGCCGCGTCAATCAGCCGTGCTCGCGCGCTGGGCATCATCAGCTCCGAACGCTATCGTTCCTTGCAGATCCAATTGTCCAGCCGGGGATGGCGCAAACAGGAACCCGTCAATGTGGGGGAGGAGCATCCGCTGCTGCTCAAGCAGATGATCCAGGCCGTTTTCGGAGTCGGCTCAAGCATCGGTGGCGAGCAGGCGATTAAGTCCTTCGACGCCGCCGGCAAGCTCGCAATCCCGTTCCGCTATCTTGACTGCTGGTCCGACGGTCTCGTCGAAGAAGGCGTGGAATTCGGCTTCGTCGAGGATCGAATCAATTCGGTCGCCAGCGACCGTGTCCGTCATGATGTGGAACGGGAACGCATTCCCGTCGGCTGAGGCCTAGCCTGGTTGGGGCTCGCGGCGGACTTCCCAAAATGCGGGGACACGACTAATATGGCGGATAACAGCAGCTCCCTAAGCCTACTCGCAGTGCTCAAACCAGGGGGCTCTTTCCATATCGGGACGGAATCCAGGCTGGCCGTGAAGACGGACTTACCTCGCGTTCAGGGTTCGTGCGCCCGCATGACGATGGGAGTGAACAGTGAGCGATTTCAGCGAACGCGACGGGCAGCTGCTGGCATTGTTCGGCATGACCGAGGAGCAGGTGCGCGAGGCCGAGATGATCGCCGAATCCGAGACCATCCCGGATGGTCTCGTGGGGCCGGTCTATTACGGGCGTCACCATACTGATGCTTCTCGGCTTGGTTCATGACGGGATTTTTCTCTGAATTCGGTGTTCTTTTCTCTGAATTTAGAGAAAGATTCAGAGATTCAGGGTCGCCGTCAGACGGGCCGGGGCATAGGCCCCTAATCCACTGAATGGTGTGAAAAATGCAGGAAATGGCTCGTTCCAACGGTTTTCGGGTGTGAAAAATGGAGCGAAGAATGCAAATACTGCAAAAAATGGACAATTCCAACGATTTGAGGAGCATCCGCCACCAAATTGGGCTTCCATGAGTGTTCCTTTTCCGCCAGCCCCGTCTTCGAGGGCGGGGACTATACTGGCTATCGGATATTTGTTATTCATCGGGTTGACGCCATTGCAGCGGCGTCAACCCTTTTTCATGAAGATGCAGGCTTCCGGATCAAGCCGTTCGTCCTTCGCATGGCATCATGATGGCTGTGTCGGGCTTGAAGAATCGCAGCACCTGCCATGCCTTGCGGATGGCGTCCAATGTCTTGTCGGGCAGCCGGACATCGGCGGTCTGTAGCTGTCGGATCTGGCTGGTGAGCATACGTCCGCGTATCGCGGCACGCTGATATGCACTGCCGTTCATGACTGGTTCGGTTCCGCCGGGCATATTGCGCATGCTGTCGCCCAGGTTCAGGATCGAGCGGAGGTTCTCCTCAAGACCGAGGACCGTGGCGATCACCGAGGTCGGAGCATCGTTCCGTGGCTCCCTGGGGAGCGTGAATTCCTCTATCACCTGTCGCGCGGTCCTCCCTTGGAAAGCGCCGGAGCGGGCTGGAAGGTAGGGCTGGTCGCAGTCGCAGAGCAGCTGGATGGGGCTGATGGCGGGCACTTCGGCGAAGTGGGCGAGCTCGGGAATCGTGATGGCGGTCTTCCGTTCCGCCTCGATGTTGAAGACGACGGTTGCGGAGATGGCGTCGTCCGGATATCTGGAATTGACCTCATGGGCGAGTTCCTGGGCGGTCAGTCCCGCGAGCTTCCTGTACCTGCGCAGCAGTTGCCCGGTCGACGCAGCTTCAATGGCGGATGGTTCGCTGGTCATGCGGCCTTCCTCCATCCTTCGGAGTGTTTGAGTGTGGATTTCGGTTTGGTGATGGTGGTTCCCGGCCATGCCTTGCGGCTGAGGAACGGGTGGAGTCCACGCAGGTTGTAGATGCATTTGTCGTTGTCCAATTGGGCGAGCTCGTCGGGCGTGAGGAGTTCGCGTCCGGTGCGCTGGTAGTTGGTGGTGTGGCTGCCGGACACGCCCTTCGAATCGCTGGTGGTGCGGATGTCGATGGTCTCCTTGCCGAGCAGTTTGCTGAGCCATTCGGTGGTGGACTGCTCGTTGCCACCGAGGAACAGCACCGAATCACAGTTGCCGACGATGGTCTCCCACGAGTCCTTGTACATGGTCTTCAATTGGGCGATGGTCTGGAGGATGATGCTGACGCTGACCTTGCGCGAGCGGATCGTGGCGACGAGCTTGTCGAAGTTCGGGATGCGCCCCACGTTGGCGAACTCGTCGAGGAAACAGTGCAGTGGCGTGGCGAGGCATTCGCCGGGGTAGGTGCGGCAGCGGCGGATGATGCTGTCGAAGAGGCATTGGTAGAGGATCGCGGCCAGGAAGTTGAAGGTCGGGTCCTCGTCGGGCAGCGCGAGGAATATGGCCGTCTTCCCGTTGGGACGTCTGTAGCCGCCCTCGTGCTCGTCCTGGTATCCGCCGATCCGGTCGATGCCGAGGTTGTCGTCGGAGAGGATCTCCCTGACCGGGCCGACGGTCAGTGGGGCGAGGCGCACGCCGAGGCTGATGATGATGCCCTTCTTGGTCTCTCCGGCGCCCTGGGTGAAGGGCCGGTACTGGCGGGCGGCGAACTTCAGGCCCTGGGCGAGACGCCATGCCTCCCGCAGGTCCGGGTCGTCGTGGTCCGCGCCCTCGCGTTCCCATTCGGCGCGGGTCTCCTCGTATATTTCAGTGGCGGTCCGGGCGACGGCGTCGACCTGGCTTTCCTTGGTCTCGTCCTGTTCGCTGGCCTCGAGCAGATCGCGCATGTCGGCCACCGCGTTGAGGGTCTGGCCGGCGTCGATGTTCAGGCAGTCCTTGAGGATGTCGTCGGGCAGGTAGTAGACGAACGCGGTGAGCGCGGTCAGCAGGCTGCGTTCGGATTTGGTCCAGAAGTCGTTGGTCTGGTGCTCCTTGGGTGTGGAGCCGTTGGTGTTGTCCATGATGTTGGTGACCAGGCGCATTATCGCCACATCGGGCTTGTCGGGGTCGATGTAGCGCATGGGGTTGAATTTCGTCCAGCTGGTCAGGTCCACCAGGTCGAGCTGTTTGACCGTGTATCCCATTTTCTCCAGTTTTCCACCGGTCACCGCGTAGAGTTCGCCCTTGGGGTCGGTGCACGCGTAGTTCATGCTGCCTTTGAGGATGTTGGGGATGACGTGGGTGGCGGTCTTGCCGGAGCCGGAGCCGCCGATGACGGCGGTGTTGAGGTTGCGTCGCGTGGCCTGGGCGTCGAGGCTCAGGCCCTCGGTGGCCGTCATCTGGAGGTTCTGCCTGGTGTCGCTGTCGGTGTATGGGGCCATCTCCCGGCTGGTGGACCAGCGTGCGGACCCGTATTCCTCGCCTTCGCGCCAGTTGCGTTGGCTCATACTCCACCGGTAGAGGTGGAACAGGCCGACCGCGCCCGCGCCGCCCAGTCCGCATAGGAGGCTGGTCCGGTCGAATCCCAGGGCGGTCGGATGCTGGAGCATGGTCGTCATGCCATCCATGATCCGTTCGATGCTTTCGCCGGCCGCGATGCCGGCCTGGACGCGTGCGGCCGCGAGGTCGGCGATCCAGAATCCCGCGAGGATGGTCAGCGTCCTGACGACGATTCCCCTTATTCGTTCCATGATGGTTCCTTTCTATTGTTTTCTTTCGTCGAGGTTCGCTTTGAGTTTGGTTTTGAACCGCTCGTACAGCGTCTTCCTGCTGGTGATCCTCGCGCCGTCCGGGCTGGTCCCGGTCTTGGCGTTGTCGCCGTCGGCCTGCGCCGCGTCCTTCGGGGACGTGAGGGGCGTGACGGTGGTCATGCCGTCCGGCGTGACGTCGATGCTGAATGGTTGGCCGTCGGCCATGAGCGTGGACATGAGCCGGCCGGTGCGGCTGTGGATGTCGATCCATTCGCCGGCACCGGTCTTGTCCGGCCTGGTGGCGCTGACGGTGGTCCGTGTCATCGCTCTCCGTCCGGCTCGTCGTGGCTGGGGTCGAATGCGAGGCTTGTGGCCTCGATGTCGATGCCGGATTCCTCGTCTCCGGCGGTGCCCTTGACCATGAGGCGGGCTCCCTTGTGCGCGTTGCGGCCGATGTTCTCCGAGTGATCCCCGCCGCTGGCATGGATGGTGATCTTTCGCCCGTTTCCGTCCGGATCGACCAGTGCCTCGAGCAGCCAGTCGTCGTGTCCTCCGTGTGGTTGCGGGTCCCTGATGAGCGTGCCCTCGAACCAGATGACGGGCTCCGTGGCGCGCTGTTCTTCCGTTGCCATATGTTCCTCCTATAAGGTGAGGGGCGGCGTGCGAAGCCGCGCGCCGCCCCCGGTGGATGTGTGGGCCTACAGTCCCAGTCCGTGGCGTTTGGGTGTGTGCTGCTCCCGCGCGGGCGCCGGGCGTTCCGGCTCCGGCCGGTCGAGGTCGCGGCCTCGTTCCGGCTCGTGCTCCTTCAGCTGGTCGAGCTGGTGCAGCGTCCAAGTGGACAGTTCGCCGTCGTATGACGCGCGGGCGAGGATCTCGTCGCGGTTCTCCCAGACGAGCTGGTCGGCCTGCTGTTGGGTGACACCCGTCCAGTCGCCCTGCTCGTTGATGCGCATGAGCGGGTCCGTCCGCGGATCCCATCCGCCCATCTCGCGTTTCTCCGCGATGTCCGCTTCGGTGAGACCGTCGCCGGCGAGCTGGATCGCCTTGTCTGACGGGTAGGCGGCGATGTCGTTCTCGGGGTCGTGCGCGTTGACCTCGCTTACGATGCTGTGCAGGATTCTGACGGCGGCCGGGTCGGGGGATTCGTATCGTTCCAGGATGTGGCTCGCGCGCATGCAGGATGCCTTGCGGTGCTGCTCGTAGAGTATGGCCGGATCCTCCTCGACCTTCGTCACGAGATATCCGGCGTCCTCCCTCGCCTTCATCGCCTGATCGCGGTCGAAGGCGGTGCTCAGGTATGCGATGTGCCTGTCGGGGTCCCCGGGTTTCCGCCACCGGTAGGCGTATTCCTCCGGCGGCTGGTGCGCGGCCAGGTGGCTCGGCTCGGATGCGCGGGCCTTGTGGAGGCCGCCCGCGCGTTCCCATTCGGCCACCGCCTTGCCGAGCTCCTGTAGCGCGTCGGGTTCGGCGGGGTCGATGACGGTGTGTTCGCGGTCGGCCAGATCGTTGTCGTCATATTGCCATTCCGCCTGTGGCCGGTTGGCGTAGGATACCTCGATCCGGCCGGCCAGACGGTCCGTGTCCTTCCATGCGGGGTTGTCGTGGAGGTCGATCTGCACGGCGCGGCCGTCCGTGAGCCGGGCTTCGAGGTAGTGTCCCATGGCGTTGCCGCCCTGGGTGATGCCGTCGATATTGGGGTCCTGTTCGAGCAGTCGTCCGATGTCTTCCCGTGTCAATGGCATGCGTGCGCTCCTTTCCGTTTTTGTGGTTTCCTGGTCTCTACTTTCCGTCTCCCGGGGTTCGTCGGGTTTGGACGTCAGCCGTTCGAGTTCGGCTTGTTTTTGCCGGTATTCGTCCTCGTGGGCGAATGGTTCGGCCAGTGTCTCCTGCGCGGCGGCGAGCTCCCTTTCGGCGTCGGCCAGCCGTTCCGCGAGCTTGCCGGGGTCGGTGGCCATGTTCCTGACGAGTCGGTCGAGCTGGCTGACGATGCTGGATGGTCCGGTCAGGTATGGACCGGGCATCTCGGTGCCGGATTCGTGTTCGTGGACCGCCTTGACGGCCAGGGTGATCCGTCCGGTGGTGTCGGCGCGGCGTGCGATGACGGGCAGGCCGTCGTATTCGGCTATCGTGTCCCCGTCGTGCGCCTGGTGGGCGGCCTGGTGGAGGAGCCTGCATGCGGTCTGCCGGTCGCCGACCGGCTGTCCGTTGATGGTCATGCCCTCCCATCGGCCGTTCATGCGGGCGGTCTGGTGGATGCCCAGGGCCTTGGAGGCGAGCGGCTTGTCGTCGGCCTTCTCGCGGATCGACTGGCGCAGGAGTTCGACGCGTGGCTGGAGCTGCTGGCCGATGTCCCTGCGGGTGTCGGCCTTCTGCTGCGCCCATGAGGCGCGCAGGAGCTTCAGCTGGTTGATCTCGTTCTCCAATGTCATGCGGCGTTGGATGTCGGGGTCTCCGGTGGCCAGCGCCTTGATGTTGGCGAGAGTCACCACGTCGGCGTCGAGGTCCGCGGCCTCGCGGGCGGGGCTCTTCGAGCTCATGAGCTGGCTGATGAACCTTTGCTTGCGTTCCACGGTCTGGTAGCTGTACGCGTCGAACGTGCCTTCGGTCACGTACCGGTAGTCGCGCACGTGGCCGTACGTGTTGCCCTGGCGTTGGATGCGGCCGAGGCGCTGTTCCAGGTCGGCGGGACGCCAGGGGCAGTCGAGGTCGTGGATCGCGGCGAGGCGTTCCTGCACGTTGGTGCCGGTGCCGAGCTTCTGGGTGCTTCCCATCAGCACGCGGATCTCGCCGGACCTGACCTTGGCGAACAGCTGCTCGCGTTTGGCGGGGTTGTCGCCCGCGTCGTGCACGAACGCTATCTGCTCGGCCGGCACGCCCAACGCCACGAGCCGGTCCTTGAGGTCCTGGTAGGCGTTCCATCCGCCCGATGCGGGCGTGCTCGAGTCGCAGAAGACGAGCTGCGTGCCCAGGCGCGGCGTCTCCTCTTGCCAGATCCGGGCGACGTTCTCGGCGCATGCCTGGATCTTGCCGTTCTCCAACGGCCGGTCGTTTTCGTGGCCTTTGAGGAGTTTGGGGTCGAGGGCGATCTTGCGTCCGTCGCCCGTGATCTTGAGGAGGTTGTCGTCCTCCGGTGGCACGCCGCCGTCGCGCACGCGGTCCGCCCTGTCGGACAGTTCCTCCATCTCCTCCTTCTGCCGGTCGGTGATGGGTACCGGCACGGGCACCTGTTCCAGTTCGGGCAGGGGCAGCTGGATGTCGTCGTTGGTGATCATGTCGGTGAACTGCTTCACCGCGTTCATCAGTTCGGGCAGGTTCTGGAACCGCGCGAACCTTTGCTTGACCTGGAAGCCGTTGCCTTCGGGTTTCAGTTCCACGGTGGGCACGACCTGGCCGTAGGCGCCCGCCCATGCGGCGAACGTGTCCAGCCCCTGCGCCTTGAGGGTTCCGGGCGCGAGGTAGCGCTGCATGTTGTACAGCTCGCTCATGGAGTTGGATACCGGCGTTCCGGTCATGAACGCGATGTTGCCGCCGTGCCCGGCCTCGCGCAGCCATTCGCATTTGTCGAGCAGGTCCTCGCATTTCGCGGCGGACGACAATTGCATGCCCAGGTCCGCGGATGCGACGGGCACGCCGAGGTTCTTGAAGTGGTGGGCCTCGTCGACGATGAGCATGTCCACGCCCAGCGATTCGAACTCGATGCCCGCCAGCGCCTTGTCGTCGCGCGACTCCTTGCCGTCGCGCAGCCTGTTCATGGCGGTCTCGGCGCTTTTGCGCGCCGCCTCCAGCCGTTTGACGGTCGGGTCCTTGTCGCCCCTGGCCTTGGCGGCGGCCTCGACGGCATGGGCGAACTCATCGACGCGGGCGCGCATGTTCCTCAGCCGGCGTTCCTTGCTGACGTGCAGTTGGCTGAACCGGCTTTCCGGCACGATCACCGCGTCCCAGTCGCCGGTGGCGACCCGTCCCCAGAATCGGCGCGCCGATTCGGGGTTGCGTTGCGCGTCCTTGTCCATGACGAGGATCCGGCCGGCCGGGTAGAGCCTGAGCACGTCGCCGGCCCACTGGTCCACGAGGTGGTTGGGGACCACGAGCATCGGCTTGGACGCCTTGCCGAGGCGTTTCGCCTCGTGGGAGAGGGCGACGCCCTCGAACGTCTTGCCGGCTCCGACGACGTGGGCGATGAGGGTTCCCTCGTCGCTGCGCAGGGCGCGGGCCACCGCGTCCTTCTGATGCGGACGCAGGACGACGCCGTGGGCGATGCCGGGCGTGGTCAGGTAGGATCCGTCGACGTGGCGGGGCCTCAGGCTGTTGAACCTGCGGTTGTACAGGGCGGTGAGCCTTCGCGCGCGGTCGGGGTCCCTGAACACCCACTGGTTCCACGTGTCGCGGATCGCGTTGGCCTTCTCGATGGCGGCCATCGTGGCCTTCTGGTCCTTGACGCGTTTGGGTTTGCCGGATGCCGTGGTCTCCGTGGGGGAGTCCTTGGTGACGGTGATCTGCGCGTTGTTCAGGCATGCCTCCAGCAGTTGGAACGGGTTGCGGTCCTCGGTGCCGTAGGCCTTCGCGGCCTTGTAGTCGATGTCGCCGCCGCCCGAGTAGCCGACGCGCCATTGTCCGAGCTGGGGAATCCAGTCGACCGAGTATTGGGCGAGCTTGCCGGGCGTGAGCCCGTGGCCGCGCACGTTGAACGTCTCCATCATGAAGTCGTGGACGTCCCTGGCGGGGATCCACGGGGCTCCCAACGGCGTCTTGATCTGCTCGGCCTCCAATGGGGTGGGCTGCACGCGTTCCAGCAGGCCGGCCACGTGTTCGAGCCGTTCCGCGTCCGCCTGGTCGGCGCGCGCGGCCTCGGCGTGCTCCGGCAGTTCCCGCCATTGCTTGATTTGTTCCTCGCGGCGTGTGCGGAACGCCTGGTAGTCGTCGGGGCGTGCGTCGACGACGCGTGGCGGGACGCCGTAGGCGTTGTGCTTCTGCCCTTGGCGCAGGTCTTCGGGCAGTTCGCGGGCGATGCCCCAGATCCATTCGCTGAGGGACATGTCGGTGGCGAGACGTTCGGCGAGCCGCGTGGGATCGTCGGTGTCGGGCATGAGAGTGCATGCCATTCCGCCGATGGTCGTGTCCGTCCAGACGGGCCGGCCGTTCGCGTCGTCGGCGCGCCAGCTTTCGAACAGGTTGGAGAGGATCGCGGTCTTGTCGGCGGTGTCGAGACGGTCGGTGTGCGCGATCTTGTGGACGAAGAGGGCGAGGTCCCTGACGGGCATGTCCCGGTCCGCGAGGATCGGCGCGTAGTTCTGCGGGGCGTCGCCGTCGCGCCATGTCCAGCACAATGCGTCCCACAGCGGGCTGGTGCCGTGCGATTGGTGCCACGCCGGCGCTTGCCACGGCTTCCTCTCGCCGGTGTCGGACCGTTCGAGGGTGACGCGCGCGTGCTGTTCGGGAAGTTCCTCCACCGCCCGCCAGGCGAGGGCGAGGACGAGTTCCGGGTTGCGGCTCCAGCCCATGGTCCACGCGTCCCGGCCGTTGATGCGTTCGATGACCGGTGCCGGATCCCTGTAGGATTCGGCGGAGTACGGGTCCTTGAGGCTGCGCCACACGTCCGCGCCCGCCTCGCTGATCCATTCGCCCGCCCGCTCCGTGGCGGGCATGTCCTCCGGCGTCGCGTAGGTGGATGCCGTGAACTCGGTCATGGCCTCGGTGCCGGCGCGGCGTCTCAGATGTTCGGCCATGGCCGTGACGTGGTCGAGTTTCGTTCCCACGTCGCCGGTGAGGTAGTCCTCGGCGGGCATGACCGTGCCGGTGTCGGGGTCGCGTATGATTCGGTCGCCCAGGCCGGCCTCGGCCTCCTCGACGGTGGTGTCGGCGAGGCGCGCGATGAGTTCCAGGTCGACCCTGCCGGCGCGGTCGAGGCTGATGTTCAGCGCGTCGTCCAGGCTGTCCGCATGGTCGGGCATGGGCGGTACGGGGCTGATGGTCCGCTGCGAGAGGCATTTCGCCTTGCCGACGAACCTTCCTTTTTCGTCGGTCTCCTCCAACGCCATGACGAGGTGGCGGCCGGATTCCTCACTGTCGTAGGCGCGGAGGTTGGCGCGGTCGTTCAGGCGTCCGAACTCGCCGGTGAACCGGTCGTATGCCTGGTCGAGTTCCTTGCGTTTGGCCTCCACGGCGGGGTCGTCCACGCGGGCGGGGTCGAGTTCGAGGCGTTGGAGTTCGCGCGCCAGGTCGCGCAGGCGGATCATGCCGCGCAGTCGGCGCGCCTCGTCTCCCTGACCGTGGGCGGCCTCGGTGACGGTGGCGCCGTCGCCGTACCAGACCACGCCGCGAGGGTCGACCGAGTATTCGAACGGGGTCACATGGTCCGGGCGGACGATGACCTCCGCGCGTTCGGCCGGTTCCATCTCGCCCAGCTGCAACGGCGGCCTGCCGTGGGCGATCTGCATGGAGAGCATCGTCCGGAGCCGTTCGCCGATCTGTTCCGTGTCGCCCTGGAAGACGACGTCGAAGTCGCCGCCGAACCGGCCGATCACTGGTCTGATGTCGCCCACCGCGTGCGTGGGCATGTCGTTGGCGACCGCCTGGTTGACGTTGACGGTCACGTCCTGGTAGCCGGGCACGGCGATCGGTGTGGAGTGGATCCATGCCTCGTCGGGCGTGCGGTCGAGCGTCCGTTCGCGTCTGCGCAGCACAAGCACGTCGGTGACGGCCTCGGTGCCGGCCTGGCGGGCGAACGTCGAGGACGGCAGACGCACCACGCCGATGAGCTCGGCTTTCCTCGCGAGGTCGGCGCGCATGGTCTCGGAGCGTTTGTCGAGCGTGTACCTGCTGGTCAGCAGCATCGCGACGCCGCCGGGGCGCAGCGCGTCCACCGAGCGTTCGATGAAGTAGTCGTGCAGGGGGAGGCGGGACGTGCCGCCGTCCGTGGTCCGGTAGTCGAGGCTGATGTCGCCCGAGTAGGGCACGTTGCCGATGGCGAGGTCGAACGATCCCTGTTGGATGGTGCAGTCCGCGAGGTCCGCGTTGAGGATCGTGGCGTACGGGTTCAGCGCGGCGGCGATGCGCGCGCTGATCGGGTCGAGTTCCACGCCCGACACGTGCGCCGCGACGTCGTCGGGGATGCCGGCCATGAAGTTGCCGGTGCCGCATCCGGGCTCCAGCACCTGGATGGGTGTGGGGCCGATGTCGAGCGCGTCCCACATGGCCTTGACCACCGGGCCGGGCGTGTAGTAGGCGGTCAGTGTGGAGGCGCGCGCCTGCGCGTACTCTTCCGGGGTGAGGGCCTGTTCTATCGCGTCGCGGATCGTCCGCCATTCAGGCTTGTCCGAGAACGCGTCCGCGCATCCGCCCCAGCCGGAATATCCGCGCAGCGTATCCATTTGCTTCGCTGAGGGCCGGCCGCCGTTGTCTCCGCCGAGTTTCTTGAGGGTCTGGATGGCGGCGATGTTCGCTTCGGCGCGTTCGCGGGGCGAACGCGCGCGCTGCGCGTCGAGGGATGCTAGAAGCTCTCCACGACCTCGTGGATCGCCATGCTCATCGACTCCGACTGGGCCTCGTTCATCCCGTTGAGCCGGTCCAGGTCGGTCAGCTGTGGTGCCGCCTTCAGGCAGTCCGTCCGGTTGAGCAGGTGCCTGGACTCCATCAGCTGGTCCATGATCTGCGCCTGGCGTTCCCTCGTGCGCGTCTCGATGTCCCGCAGATGCTCCTCGAGCACGTTGGCCATCATCATCTCCCTGAACCACTGGGGATGGTGCTCCTTGAGCCAGATGAGACGCATCCGCTGGATGCCGTGGACGCTGTTCGTCGTGAACACCTTGTACGGCAGCGCGTCCTCGGAATACAGGTTCGGCAGCGTCTCCTTCAGGTGTTCCAGCTTCCTGCTGTTCTCCTCGTAGCGTGCCTTGAGCTGCGGGTCGGTCCATGTCATCTCGTCCATTGTTGTTCCTTTCTTCAGTGTTGTTTTCCGTGCCGGAGAATTGTGTAAAACGTTTTACCACAGGTTGCGGCGTGGTTTCGCCGGGAGTGGCGGCGCCGACCCCGAGCTTGTTCTCGGCGGCGATCCGCGCGTCCCGCCGGCCGAGTCCGCGGAGCCGGTTCTCCCGGTATTCGGCCGCCACGGCGGCTATCGTCTCGTCGTCCGCTCCGCGCACGCGGAGCCGTTGCACCGCGACGTGGCCCACCGTTATCTCGTATCCGCGCACCTGCTCCGCTATCCTGTCGGCCTGTCTTTGTTCCTCTTCGAGAAGGCTGAACAGGTCGATCTGCTCGTATTCGGCCGGGGCCGTCTGCTTCGCGTATAGGCGTTTTCTCGCCATGGTTCGCCCCTTTCTTATAGTGTTTTCCGTTGGCCGTGGTTCCGGTCGATGCCGGGTGCCGGCGTGGCTGTGTTGAGTCCGTCGAGGTTCTCCCTGAGCTTGGTATGGAACCGGTCGAGCGTTGACTTCAGGTCCGTGTGCCGTCGCTCCGGATCGTCGCGGCGCGTCGTCTCCGGCGGTTCGGCTTTCGCTCCCGGGTCGGCGGCCGGCGAGCCGGCTTCGTCGTGGTCCCGTCCCTGTTCCGTCTCCTTGGTCGGTTCCGTTTTCCGTGGCGTGTCCGTCGCCTCCGCGTCCTGTTCGATGGTTGGCCGGGTCGGCGTTTTGCCTCTGTCCTGCATCGGTTCCTGTGCGCCGGCGAGTTCCCGGATGAGGAGCCTGGCGGCCTGACGGCGTTGGCGGTTGGTCCAGCGTCCTTCGTCCCCTCCGGCGGTCCGGTCGACGAGTCGGCGCGCCCATTTCAATGCGACGGCCGGCTTGTACGTGCCAGCGCGCCGGTATTCCGTGAACCGGCCCTGCATGCGGCTGATTTGCGGCCAGGATTCCTCCACGGTCTTCGAGGCGAGTTCCACCGATGCCGTGTCGAGCGTCTCCTCGGCGTCTCGGCTGCGCTTCTGCGCGTCGATGATTGCCTGGACGAGCGTCTGCGGGTCGACCTGCACGGTGCGGCGTTCCGCGCCGCGGCCGGTGAACAGTTCGACCGGGGTGCCGGGTCTGAATCTGAGGTTGACGGCCCGTCCCTCGTTCTTCTGACTCTGGTTCTTGCCGCTCATGAACATGTCGGTGGCCCAGCCGGTCAGGTCCTGTCCGTCGATGACGGTGCCGCGGGGGAGTCCGACGATCATCTTCGGCCAGTCGCGTCCGTCCTTCGCATGCAATATATAGATGTGCGCGAGCCTGTTCGCCACCCACGCGTTCGGCCAGACCTGTCTCGTGGCCGTGGTCGCGTGCGCCGGTTCCTGCCGTTCCGGCGTCTCGTCCGCGGGATCGGCGGACCGTCCGGTCCGCTCCTGCTGGGGGAGTGCTGGCGTCGGTGAGACGGGGCGGCCCTGGAGGATCGAGATGGCGGCCTGGTCGGTGAACTCGTCCCAGTCCGGGGCGCGCCGGCCGTCGTTCAGGTTCAGCAGCGGCTTCTGCTCCAGTCCCGGTTTGAGCAGTCCGCTGCGCATGACGCGGCCGGTCATGCCGTGGGCGACGGGTCCGCCGTCGTGTTCGCGCCAGAACTGGTATTCGTCCCGGTAGACGCGGCTTTGGGTGAGCAGTTCGCCGTCGCTCATGGTCTTGGCGGGGAAGGATTCCCTCATGTCCTCGCTGTGGCTGATGGTCGTGACCTGCATACTCAGGTCGTCGTATTGCAGGTGTTTGAATGTCATCGCGTCGAACAGTCCCTGCTGGTTTTGATGCCAGGAGAAGACCATGAGGTCGTAGCCGTTGTCCTCCAGGAAGAACACGCAGGGGCGCGGCTCGTGCTCGACCGCGTTCTGCATGAGGCTGGCCTGGAGCAGGTCGGGGTCGAGCCGGCCTGCCGCGGACGCGGCCACGGCGAGGCTGTCGCTCCATCCCATCGGGAGCGGTCGGCCGGTCGTCGGATCCGTCATGCGGTACTCGCCCGGTGTGGTCACGGTGTCCCACTGGTCGGGGTGGCGGTGGTCCCACTGTTCGATGCCCGCGAGCATCGCGTCCATCGGGCTCTGTCCGCTCTCCGGTCTGATGGCGAAGGATTCGGTGGCGCGGGTGGTGTCGCCGGCGATTGTGTTCCGGTGGGCGATGGTTTCGCCGGGAGCGTAGATCATGCCCACCGAGTCCTCGCCGGCAGTCCTTGCCGTGCCGGCCGTCCATATCGTGTCGCCGGACGTGGCCCACATGGTCACCGGCCATGGGGTCGGGTCGTTGGTCCCGTTGATGGTGTCCTGGAAGATCGCGGCGCGTTTCGTCGCCTGTTCCTGCTGGTTCATTGTGGTTTTTCCTTTCAGCGGCCCTTGCGGGGCGTGCGGTCCCTGTTCTGGGTGGGTGGCATGTGGTTCTTCTGTTCGGCGAGGTTCTCGTTGAGTCGGGTCTTGAAGCGTTCAAGCAGTGCCTTCTTCGATCGGATCGGCTTCGGTTTTTGCTCTTTGCCGGCCGGCCTGGGATTGTCTGCTCTGGCCTGTGTCTGCTGTCGCGTGGCCGGTGTCCGGGCTTCGTCCGGTGCGGGTTCCGGTTCGCTTTCCGGCTTCGATGTCGGCGTCTTCCGGTTCGGCTCGGTCGTCTGCTTGCGTGTCTGCTCCTGGGTTTGCGCGCCCTGCCCGTAGTCGTCGCGCAGGATGGCGTCGAGCTCGTCGCGCAGGCTCGGGTCGGCGGTGGCCTTGCCGATGATCCGGTCCGCGAAGTTGCGGCCGGCCTGCTCGTCGCATGTTGTGTCGCCCATGAGCTTGTCCCATGAGAGTTCGGGGTGGCGGGCGGTGAGGCTGTTCGCGGCCATCTCCATGACCTCCGGGTCCACGAAGTCCCAGGCGATGCGCTGCGTCGGCATGGGCTTCGTGGCCGGTTCGGCCGGGGTCTCCCGCGCCGGGGGTTCTGGCTCGTTTCGGGTCTGTTCCGTCTGCTCGACGGTGAAGTCGTCGTCGGTGACGTCCAGGCCCATGCCTTTGAACGCGCGTTGCACGGCGTGGCGGATATGGTCTTCGTCCTTGCCGGCGAAGTGCAGGATGAACTGGCCTTGGTCGGCGCGTTCGAGGTGGTAGTCGATGCCGGCGGTCTTGAGGCTGTGCTGTACTTCGCGCATGGTCGAGTCGTCGAGTTGCAGCTCGTGCAGGTCGCCGTCCTTCTTTCTTTGCAATCGTTTCTCGGACATCTCGCCGCTGTCGATCTTGTTCTTGACGGCCTCGCCCGCGGCGTATACGCCGGTCTTGGTGAGCTTCATGCCGGAGCGGAGCATCGCCATGGCCACGCCCTTGGGGATTCTGAGCATGAGCTTCGCGCCTCCGGTGATGATGGTCTGGACGGCGTTCTGGATCTTCTCCTCAGCCTGTTCCTCGATTGGCATTGCGGTTTCCTTTCTGTTTGTTGGTTGGTGTTTCCTGGGACGGTTCAGATGGACCGTCTACGCTTGTGCTGCTGTTGCTGCTGTTCGCGCTGTTCGGTCTCCGTTTGCTCGCGGTCGCGGGTCGTGTGGATTTCCCGTTCGATGGCGGACAGCTCTCCCTCATACCGGTTGCACAGGGCCTCGCGGCGTTCCATCTCGCCGCGTGTCTCGGCCACGAGGTCGGGGTCGCCGCGTTGGATCGCGTCGTGCAACGCGATGACGGCGGACTGGAGCTCGTCGTGCGATTCGCGGACCTTCGCACGCAGCAGACCGAGTCCCTTGGCGCTGTCGCCGCCCGCGAGGCGGGTCCATCGGATCGCCGCGTTCAGCGCCTTCGCCTCGCCGGCGAGGCGGTCGAGGCGGCGCGCCTGCGCCTGGTAGTACCGCTGTTGGGCGGGGCTCACCCCGTATCTGAGAGGCAGCCGTTCGGGCGTGGTCTGCGGTTCGAGTCGGCTCGCGGGCTCGCCGAACCACTGGTAGAGGCCGGGCGTCGGGGTCTTGCCGGCGTACCGGTTGGACGGGTCGAGGATGATCTGGTCGCGGTCGCGGGGGAGGAACGCGCGCAGCGTGGAGCCGCCGTCGTCCACGAGGCGCTTCGCGTCGAACGTGATCTTCTTCTTCCGGTGGGTGCCTGGCAGCCACACGGTGATCGTCTTCCTGGTCTGTTTGGCGACGAGTCTGCGGTTGAACGTGATGGGGATGACGGGCGTGCTTTGCAGACCGGCCATGATGTTCGTCATGTCGTATGCCTGGCCGAGTTTCGCGTCGCGGATCTTGAAGCCGGTGTCCTTGAGCGTGTATGTGAGGTGCTGGCCGCGGACCGTCACGTCCACGCCTCGGATGTCGAGCATGTCCTTCCAGTCCTCGAAGTTCTCCGCCGTGGACGAGGTCAGGTCGATCAGCATGCGGAGCCTGTCCTTGACGCCCAGGCCTTTCGCGGACGCGTAGATCTCCTCCATCGACATGCCGTACCGGCGTTCCAACGGCTCCCCGCCCGAGGCCTTCCGCGCCTTCGTCTCCGGTTCGTTCGCGCTCCGCACGGGTGCTTCATCGTCGTATTTGGGGTCGCGTGCCGGCGGCGTTCCGTCGTCGCCTCCGGCTGTCGCACCGTCCCGCATCTTGCGCGTCTGTTCTTCCACGACGGGGTTGAACACGACGCTCAGCCCCTCGCGGCGGCATATCTCGTCGCTGACCGCGCGCCACTGTTCGATGATGTCCTTGGGCAGCTCGGCCTTCAGATGCTTCCCGTACCGGGAGGCGGCGCACACCATGATGTGGTCGTGCAGGTGGTGCCGGTCGGTGTGCGTGGCGACCACGAACTTGTATTCATCGCTGGTGATGCGGTGTGCGAACTCCACACCGAGCTCGTGCACCTTCTCCGGTGTCACGGGGTCGTCGGGACTGAAGCTCAGCTTGATGTGGTACGCCAGACGGCTGTTCTTTCGGATGCCTTTGGGTGAGTTCTCGTTGTCTTCGAGCATTGGATCGGTCAGCGCGTCGTAGTCCGTTCCGGTTCGCTCGTAGTTGGAGCTGACTAGTCTTCCGCCGTCGGTCTTGGCGGGATCGATGATGTACGCCATCGCCCCGTTGGAGCCGCCGAGATTCGATTTCACGGGCCTGCCGAGCTTGACCACGGCCATGCTCACACGTCCTTCCGGGCTTCGCGTTTGTCGGCGAACAGGTCGCCGAGCAGGCGCTCGATGCGGGCGAACGACGCGCGGAGCTCGGCCACCTGCTCGGCGGTGATGTGCTCGTTCGCGTTGGCCCAGTGGGCTATCTGGTTGACGTTCACACCGATGCGGCCGATCTCTCTGGCGAGCGGCTCGGGGTCCGTCAGCGGCCTGATCTCGGTGACGTGGATTCGTCGTTCGGACAGCATCCTGCGGGCATAGGAGCTGAACGACCGGTGCTCCGGCGCGTACCTGGTCAGCTCCTCATACAGATTCCGCACCCGCTCCCACTCGTCCTGAGTGAACGTGATTCGCTTGCAGATGTTCCGATCTCTGCCTGCTGCCCAGCTCATTCCACACCTCTCTTGGAGGTGCGGAGTTGGGTTTTCTGTGATGCCGCGCGAGCGGTCTGGAGGCTCTGCCGACTATGGGGTACGGGTCTTCCCGGCAAGCCGATTCGCACCGCGAATCGAGTGATTGTAGCTACAATCACGTCGCTTGCTGCTCCCATATCCATTTCATGGATTGGGAGCGATTTCGCACGGCATGATTGCGCAATGCCGTGAAGGATGATCGCGTTCACTCCTCGCTCCTTTCGCTCATGGCCTTGAGGGGAAGGCCGGTGTCTTACGCCAATCGTCCGTCGCGGGAACGGCGATGGGTTTGGACACTTGGAGCGCGGGAAATGAAAAGGCCTCGCGAAAAAACGCGGGGTCGGCGGCGCGTCATGTCCGTCATGCATGCAGACATGAAAAAAGCCCCGGCCGTCTTGGTGACGGTCGGGGCAGGGGCGCGCGGGCTCCTAGATGATTTGCATGCCGGAGCGGACGCGTTCCGCGGCGATGTCGATGTCCCCGGGCCATGAGGGCACGCCGAACGTGAGTCGCACGCGGCCGAACGTCTGCGTGTCCTTGAGCGGTTTGAACATGCCGCGTTCGACGTATCGGGACATTTCGAAGATTCCGGTCGCCCCGTCGGAACAGGTGACCTTGAGCTTGTAGCCGGGCATGGGTTCGCATTGGGTCACTTTGATTGAATAGTCGATGGTCATGTCCGTCGCCTCCTGGCTCTCGTTGTATTCCATTCTAGGATATTGGAGTCCAGAGGACGGTAGCTGTCCTCTGGCCGCTGGAGGCGCCGCCCGCGTCGTGCGGGCGGCATCGTTCCCGGCCTGTCACTCGGCCGGGAACGGCTCGTCGTCAAACCACCAGTCCCTGATGGTGAGCATCCGGTCGTGCTTGTCGAGCTCGAGGTCGACGGGCGTGATGATGCCGGCGGTGTGGTTCACCCACACGAACGGTTCGATGCTGCACGGCTCCCATCCGTCGTCCCCGCCCCTGACGGCGTAGCGGTGCCACCCGTCCGGAACATCTTGGCCGTTGAGGCGCAGACTGCTCCACATCGCCTCGACGCGCCCCGCCTCCTCGGTCTCGAACACGACGTGCTGAAGGTCGGTTGATTTCTTTTCCATGGTTCCTCCTTGGTTCCGCCGGCGTTTCCTTTCGCCGGACATGGGGCAGCCTTGCGGTGCCGCCGCGCGGCGGAGGACGCGTGGGCCGTGCCCGTCGAGGGAGAATCGGGCGAAGCCCTTCCCGAGACGAAGCATGGAACACGCAGGCCCGAAGACGCGGGCGCGGTGTCGCGATGATGAACCATGGCCGGCCAACCATTCCCTTCCAGGCGACGCCTGGAAATACAGGAAGGGTTGGCAGTGGCAGAGCGCGGCATCCATGCCGCCGCTCCGTTTCCTCGGCGAAGCCAGGATCACGTCCGCGTGATCCTGGCGGAGCCGATTGTCCAAACCGGAGCCGTCCACATGGCGGGAGCATGGTTCATAGCCGGCATGGGCCGGATCTCGATAAAGGAAAGGAACACGACCATGGCATCCGATTACGTGGACGACTTCCTGCGCGACGAACGCGAGTCGTTCAAGCGCAAGGAGGTGGCGGCGAAGAAGTTCGACAGCCGTCTCGACAATTTCCGCAAAAGCGCGCAGGCGCTGCGCGACGCGGCGAGGCAATTCGAGGAGGCGTTCCCCGGCATGAGCCGGACGATGATCGCGGACAAGCTGGCGATGACCGGAACGGAGAAGAACGTCGCGTTCGATGCTAAGGGCGAGCTCGTCGCCGCGCCGGCCGGAAGGAAAACCCCGCCCGCCGAACCCGAACGGGAAACCGTCGCCGAATCGGATCCGGAGACGACCGGATCCGACGTCCAGGCGGCGGACGACGAGACCGCCCCGCAGGAGGCCGCAGCCGAACCCGACACCTCGGACGACGGACGGCCCGCATGGGCGTCCGGCAACTACTGATGATCGGACGTGATGCGAGATGCGACTGATCATCGCCGAGAAGCATTCGGTCGGCCAGGCGATCGCCCAGGCGGTCGGCGGGCACGCGGAAAAACACGACGGCTACATCCAGGTCGGCGGCGACCTGGTCACCTGGGCGCAGGGCCACCTCGTCGACCTGGCCGCGCCCGACGAATACAAGAATCACGATTGGGGAAAGTGGAGCCTCGACACGCTGCCCATCGACCCGACACCCGGCTGGCAATGGAAGGTCAGCCGGGACAAGGGCGCGGACCGCCAGTACAAGGTCGTCGCTGGACTGATGCGCCGCGGCGATATCGACATGCTTGTCGACGCGTGCGATCCCGACCGCGAGGGCGAGGCCATCTTCCGCAGGATCGTGGCGCACGCCGGCGTCTCCAAGCCGATGCGACGCCTGTGGGTCGCGAGCCTGGAGGAGGACGCCATCCGCGGCGCCCTCGCGTCCATGAAGGACGAGACGGAATACCAGGGACTCGCCGATTCGGCGATGATCCGCGCGAAGGCCGACTGGCTGATCGGGATGAACGCGTCGCGCGCCTATTCGCTCGTCTACAACGCGAGATTCACCGTCGGCCGCGTGCAGACGCCCACGCTCGCCATGATCGTGGACCGCGACCGGCAAATCGCCGGCCACGTGGCCCGACCGTACTGGAAGGTCGTCGCCCCGATGGGCGGATGGAAGCTGACCGGCGAACGTTTGGACAAGGGGGAGGACGCCGAGACGCTGCTGCGGATCGTCAACTCGGACGATTTCACCTTCCAGATCCTCAAGGCCGAACGCAAGCAGCAGCACGACGCCCCACCGCGCCTGTACGACCTGACCGGATTGCAGAAGGACATGAGCAGACTGCACGGCCTGACCGCCGCCCGCACCCTCACGGCGCTCCAGTCGCTCTACGAGAAGCGTCTGACCACGTATCCCCGCACCGACTCGCGGTACATCACCCACGACGACCTGGACACGCTGCGCGGCCTCGCCGAAGGCGACCGGCTCGTCACCGGCTTCATCGAACCGTCCGCGAAACCGGAACGGCCGCGACTCGAACTGACCGTGAACGACGCGAAGGTCGCCGGACACACCGCCATCCTTCCCACCATGCAGGCCGACAGGGCGGCGCTCGACGAACTCGGCGATGACGAACGCCTCGTGCTGACGCGCGTGGCACGCCGCATGTGGGAGGCCGTGGGCGACGACTACGTGCACGACGTGACGAACGTCGTCGCGAACATCGACCCGCATTGGTGCGAAAAGCATCCGGACGAAGGCCGCCTTCTGCCCGAAGGCGAATGTCGCTTCACCAGCCGTTCCGACCAGCCCGTCTCGCCCGGATGGCACGCCATCGAGTATGCCGCCCCGCAGGAAGACCAGGATGACACCGACGAGACCGCGGGCAACATCATCCCTGTCAACCTCACCGACGGGGTCTTCATCGCGCCGGTCCCGCAGGACGGTGCGACACTGTCCGAGGGAAAGACGAAGCCGCCGAAGCCGTTCACCGAGGCGACGCTGCTCGCCGCGATGGAGCACGCCAGCCGCTGGGTGGAGGACAAGGAACTCAAGGCCGCCCTGGATGACGACGAATCCCACTCGGGAGGCATCGGCACGCCCGCCACCAGGGCGAACATCATCGAACAGCTCGTCCACTCCGGATACGTGGACCGCAAGGGCAAGCAGCTTCGCTCCACCGAACAGGGGCGATCCCTGATCGACGTGGTCGCCACGAAGCTCAAGGACGTGGCATTGACCGCCGGCATGGAACGACGACTCTCGGAGGTCGAGCACAACCACGCTGACCCCGCGCAGGTCGAAACGGAGTTCCGCGACCTCGCCGTGCGCATCCCGGCCGACGCGCGGTCCGCCGTCCGGCAGGACCATGTGCAGACGAAGACGCGGAACACGGAGTCGTTCGGCCCATGCCCACGCTGTGGCAAGCCCGTCATCAAAACGGGCAAGGTGTTCCAATGCTCCACCAACCGGCGCGAGAAACAATCCGACGGCACATGGAGGACCACGGAGGGATGCGGCTGGCGCGCCTGGACGACCGTAGCCGGCAAAACCGTCACCGACTCCGCCATACGCCGGCTGCTCGCCGGACGGAAGGTCAGCCTGAAGGGCTTCACCTCGAAGAAGGGCAGCAAATTCGACGCCTCGCTCGTCGTCGACAAGGATCGCGGCGTCATCTTCGACTTCGGCAATAAACACTAGAGAAAGGAGACTAAAGAGACCAACATCACCGGCGACCGGTTCAGTCCGTCGGTGATCCTGTTCTGGTTCAAGACCAGCATCGCCGCGAGCAGCATGCGAGTGCAGTGCAAGAGCCCGAACACCCTCCTGGGCGTAATCCCGCTCGGCTCGTCCACACAGACGATCCCGTTGCGCAACATCGCGTCCGTGGACACCAACATCTTCCTCATCGCGGGTCTCGCCTGCATGAAGGACAGCGCGCTTGTGGGGATCCTGTTCCTCGTGCTCGCCGCCGCGAACCTGGCGAACACGATGAACGCGCAGCTTGACTTCGTCAACCAGGCCGGCGGCCGCAACACCGTCAAGGTGTCCATCCTGAAGAAGGCCAAGCTCATGCAGCTCGCGCAGGCGATCCAGCAGCTCGTCTTCGCCGACGTCGAAGGGCAACGCCACCAGGAGAGCATGGACATGGTCCAGAAACAGTACGCGGCCCAGACCAACAGCGTCCTGATCCAGCAGCAAATGCTCGACCAGCAGCGTAAGGCCAACGCCGGCGACAACCCGCCGACCCCGACCGAGTGACGAAACCGGGAAACGCCGGGTCCGCCCTGCCGAAAACCTCGATTATACTAAAAGTATAATCGAGGTTCGCGCGGGCGAACCCGGCGTTCTAATATCCAGGAGGGATCATGGCGGAAGGGGATTGGAGCGAGTCCAAGGCGTGGATGCGCGCGACGCGCGAACGCATCGGCATGACCCAGCACGACGTGGCCGTGCTCGCGAACCTCACCGTGGACATGGTCAAGAAATACGAGTCGGAGAAATACCGGATCCAACCCTCGGATAGGATGAAGGACATGCTCGAGCACTATCTCGCCGAACACAGGCGTGCCGTCGCGGCCATCGTGGAACGGCACAGAGGAGAGGAGCGGGCCACGCTCTCGTTCTCGCGCGTCTCCAACCTGCCCGACGACCTGCCCGACTGGATCAAGGCCGAGGCGTCCGCGAAACGGCGCGCCGCCGCCGTGCGTGAGGCCGCCGTGCTGCTCGAGGCGGAGGGCGTCGCCGTCGACTACACCTACCTGCCCGAAGAAACGGACTAGAAAAGAGAGAAGGAAGGACCGATCATGTTCGGACTCTATATGCTCGCGATATACTTGGGCGTCGCCGTCATCGGTGCGGGCATCGTCGCACTGCTCGTCGTCGTCGCGCTGGCGGTGGGACTGGTCACGCATCCCATCCGCACGCTCGCCCTCGTGTTCCACAAGCTCGCCGCCCTGGCCGCCGGCCTGGCACTGATGCTCGCTTTGATCGCCTGGTTCTGGACCGACCACTCTAAATCGGACTTCGTCCCGTGCTTCTGGGGATCCATCGGCGTGATCGTCGCATCCATCCTCATCCGTATGCTCGCCGAGTGGATTCTCGAGCGGCCAACCAGGGCCGAGCGCCGCGCCATGAAACGGGCCGCCGCACCCACGTTCGATTCGCGCCTGTAGAATTTATTTTCTGAAACGCCGAGTCAGAAAGGAAGGGGGAGCATGCCACGCAAGCTGATCATGTGCGGGGGCCATCCGGTCCTCGCATTCGAATACGATCCCGCGTCCGGCCGCGCGTGCTCCTCTGGCGAGGTCCTTGACCCCAATCGCCTGCCCCTGGAGTTCACCACGCACGGCAAGAGCGCGCTGTACGCCAAGAGGATCGACGAATGGTGGAGGTCCCGCGCCATTCCCTCCACCCGTGACGGAATTCGCCGTGTGCTCGAATCGCTTGGTGCGTCATCGACCGGGGAGCTGCTCGATCGGACCTACGGGCTGAGCCTGTCGGACCAGTACTGGGTCAAACGTGAGGACGATCCGGCCGAATGGAAGGACATCAATTTCTTCGACAATCCCTTCGACGAGGCGCTGGGCGAGATCCTGCTCACCTCGTACTCGTCATCCCATGACATCAGCCTCAACGCTCCCGACGTCTCCACGGGCGGCGACCTTCCCAAACGCTGGACGATCGACAAAACCACCGGCAGGAGGCTGCTCGTCAAGTCGGGCCGTACTGGCCAGGAGCCGATGAACGAGGTCATCGCCTCGAAGCTCTGCATGCGATTGGGCGTTCCGGCCGTCCGGTATTCCCTGGCACGCAACGGCAACCGTCTGGTGTCCACATGCGCGGACATGCTCTCCAATCATGAGGAGCTGGTCTCCGCCTGGCAGGTGCTCCAATCCGTCAAAACCACCAATGGACTCAACTCGCATGACCAGTGGATCCACGCCGCAGTCGGCTTCGGCGCAGACGAACGGGCGGTTCGTGACGCCACGGACGATTGGCTTGTGGCCGACTACCTCATGCGCAACACCGACCGGCACTACAACAATTTCGGTCTGATCCGGAACATCGAGACCCTTGCGGTCCGTCCGGCCCCGATCTACGACACGGGAGCGAGCCTGTGGAGCGGCGAGCTCGACGTGGATGGCCGGGACTGGTTCGCCAAGCCGTTCTACACCGCGACCGGCCGCCCCTCGGCCTTGCGGCAGCTCAGACTGGTGGAGGACTGGAGCCGGTTCGACCTGGACGCCCTGTCGGACTGGCCCGACGAGGCGGCGCACGAACTGTCACGCATGCGCATGTTCGCTCCCGAACGCCTCGACGCCATCCGGGACCAGCTCGCGAAGCGCATCGGAACGATTCGCAGGATCAGGGAGGGCAAGTCCCTTCGCGCGTCCGATCCGATCCGCAACAGAGCGGATCTGCTGGACAGATTCGGCGACACGCTGCGGAAGAACCTTGCCCGGCAAGACGGGGATGACAAGAGCGCCGGGATTGATTACAAAGGTCCTAGGCACCATATGGGTCATTAGACTGAAGGCCCTGGGCCACGAAATGAGAATCAGGGAGAAAGGGAATCGGGCGCGTCCGGTGCACGCACACCATGGAACCACCGTCCGGGGGGCGTCGGTTTGGACATCCGCCGGGGATGGGAAGGGCCCCGCGACGGATGCCGCGGGGCCCTGAAAGAGGAGAGGGGACGGGAGGGAATCAGCCGATGGGGCAGAACTGACCCGGCTTGCAGTCGTATTGGTCGCCGTTATTTTCTTCCCAACTGTAGTGGGTGCTTCCGGTGGAGCCCGAGGAAGATGCCCCGGGCGAGCCGCCACTCGGCGTGGACGTGTCGCCGGAATAACCGTTGCCGGTGTAGCCGGTGTGGCCTGAACCGGACGAGGGCCATGACTGCCGCGCCTGCGCCTTCTGCGCGGCGGCCGCCGCGGCCTCCTGTTCGGCCCTGGCCTTCGCCTCCGCGTCGGCCTTCTCCTTCGCCGCCTTCGATTCGTTGACCTCCTTCACGGCCTTCGCGATGGCGTCCGTGTCACGGGCCTTGACCGCCTTCAGCAGGATCTCCCGGGTCTTGTCGTCCGCCACCCTGCCGTCCGTCTCCTTGTACAGCGCGTTCGCGTCGTCGACGGTCTTGTCGAGTTTGCTGTCGGTGACGGCCTTGGTTGCGGTCTTGAGGTCGGTGAGACGGTTCTTGAGCTCTTTGGTCGTTCTGCGCAGCGCCTCAGTGGTCCTGTCCACGTCTGATACGGCGGCGTCGGGCGCGCAGGAACCCTTGATTGTGGTCGTCTTTGCGTCCAGGAGCCGATTCAACGCGTCAAGCGTCTTGGGATCCGCGACCTGGCCGCGACTGGTGTCCTTCAGTAGTTTGGAGGCTTTGGCCGTGGTCCTGTCCAGGTCGGACTGGACGGTCTTGCGTGTCGCTTCGGCCGAGTCACATGCGCTGATTGCGGTCTCATGCGCCTCTTGCCGCACGGCGGCGGCGTGGCGGGTTTTGATTTGCAGTCCTATCCAGGACACGGCGATGAGGCTCGCGGCCATGACGATCGCGACGAGCGCTTTCCCGACCGGGAAGACGCGGCGAACCTTCAGATCGTCGAGGTCGGCCGAGTAGGTGACGGCCGCCGACAGCCCTCCTGGTCTCTCGGTCTTCCCGGTTTCCGTCGGTTCCGGTCCCGATATGGGCGGGAGGCTCATTGCGGTTGGCTCCGGGTCGGCGACCTGTTCGAGTGCCGCGAAATCACCATCGACGTCCTTCAGGGCCTTCTCCGCGGAATCGTCGGGATGGGACTGTTCCGTTTCCGGTTCGTGGGAAGAACCGGAAACGGAGGATTGCGACCGGGATGGCTCCGGTTCGGCGGTCCGGGTCTCATCCACAGATTCCATAGATGCCGGCACGGGTTCCTGTCCTGGTTCGTCTTCCGGCGGCAGTGGCGCGGATGGTATGGCGACGCGGCGGCGACGGCGCATGGATTCGGGAGGCTTCGGCGCCGCTCCAGCCGCGTCGAAGCCCTGCCTCTGCGCGTTGTGCCACCAGTCGATGAGTGCCGGCCATGCGTGCGGGTGTTCGACTATGAGGCGCATCCACGGGCGCCAGCCGGGGTCGTTGGCCATGGCGTGCAGCTGGTCGGCAGTGAGTTTGGGGCTGAGGATCGGCTCGCCCGTCTTCCTGTCGGTCCTGATCATTTCTCGTCGTCCTTGTCTTCCTCCGGCGCCTTGTCGCCGAGGACGGTGTACGCGCCTTCGAGCGGCCCGCTGATGCCGGTGCATTTCCAGCCCTTGTCGGCGGTCCATCGCCATGTGAGGGTCCATGGCGATTCAAGGCCGGTCCAGACGCTGCACGTCGCGGTCGTGGAGGTGCCGGCGTTCATGCCGCCGGATGCCTGTACGTCGGGCTGGTCGGCGATTCGGTCGATGGGGATGTTCAGGCCCTGCGCGTCGGATGCGAAGTATCGTTTGATGAGCCGGTCGCGGTCGGCGGCCTTGGAGGTGTATGTGGCGGCGGCCTTCGGGGCGAGCTTCTCGCATACCTCCAATGGTTTCTGGTGTCTTGCGGCCGGCGTGGACGTTGACGTCTCCGCCTTGACGTCGGATGCCGCGAGCTTGTTCCGATTTTCCGTGCCGGACGGATGCATGAGGATGAAGGCGATGTTCGCGACGACCATGAGAACGACGGCCGCGGTCGTGGCCGCGATGATGAGGATGTTCCTTTTGCGCTCGTCCATTTCCCTTTCCTTCCTAGTGAATGAAGCTGACGCCGCCGCCCATGGCCTTGAGGTCGGACGCGCTGATCGTCTCGGTGACGACCGCCATCCAGCCTTTGCCGGATTGGCTGATGAGGATCGAGCCGTCGGAGTTGACCTGTTCGACGACCGCGACATGGCCGTAGTATCCGCTGGAGCCGTGCACGCCGGGCTCGAAGCAGATCACGTCGCCGGGCTTCGGGCTCCGGCCAACCTTGTATCCGAGGCGGGCTGCGGTGTCGTTCCATTGGCCTCCGTTGCCCATGTGCGCGTCGACGGGTTTGCCGATCTGGTTGCGTCGCATCGCGGCCCACCAGGTGCACTGGTAGGTGTCGTAGTCGGGGAAGCGCGTGTAGTGCAGGCCCATGGCCTCAATGTTCACGTGCCAGCTGTCGCTCATGACGAGTTTCGGGCTCAGCGCGCCGACGGTCGGACCCGAATCGCCGGTACCGCCCGAGGAGGTGTACTTGGTCCGGGCCAGGTCGACGATCCGTTTCACGTAGTTGGTGGTCTCCGTGAAGGGCGGTATGCCGCCGTATTTCAGGACGCTGCCAAGGCCGGCGTTGTAGGCGGCGAGGGTCAGCTGGAGCGTGTCGCCGGTCAGTTTCCCGGACTTCTTGGCCGTCTCGACCTGCGAGGCGAGGCCGCACATGTAGTTGCCCTGGCTCCAGATCGCGTCGTGCGGGTTCCAGATGTCGGCCTTGCCGTCGCCGTCGCCGTCCTTGCCCGAGGACGCCCATGTGGACGGCATGAACTGTGCGATGCCCCGTGCTCCGGCGGAGCTGCCGGCATTCGGATTCCAATTGGACTCCTGGTCGATCTGGGCGGCGATGATGCTCGGCGTGACGACCTGGCAGATGGATCCGGCGCGGATCACGTCGGCCTCGTATTCCGCGGGCATGCCCGCGACCGTGGATTCGCTGGCGCTGGATCCCAGGAACGCGCCCATGACGGCCAGGAGCACGCCGAGCACCGCGAGCATGGCCGCGATGACGGGCATGATGGGAAGGCTGATGGAGGCGGCTCCTGCGATGACGCGGGACGCGGCCATGCGCACGAAGTTCGCGGCGGCGCGGGCGGCGCGCACGGCGGCCTGTCCGGTGGCTTTCGCTCCGCGTACCGCCTTGGCCGGCGCGCGGCGGTGCCGCCAGATGAATTTGGCCGACGAGTTGACGCCTTTCACGCCCGCGCGTGCCGCTTTGAAGGACAGGTCGCGTGTGGTGCTTCCCAGCTTCGACGCGAAGTCGTCGTCGGCAGTGGTGAGCCTTGCGCCGGCTTCGTCCATCCAGCCCATGCCGGTGGATCCCATCCGTTTGACGCTCCGGCCGGCTTTTCCAAGGCCCGCGCCTATGTGCTTGCCGATCCGCTTGCTCGCCTTGCCTTTCGCGGCGAACCTGCCGATCTTATCGCTGGGCTTCGCCTCGGACAGCGCCTTGGGTTTGCCGGCCGTCTTGCGCATTCCCTTGCCCGACCGCAGGGCGCGTTTGCCGCGGTTCATGATGCGCCGCGCCTTGCCGGCCGTCCAGCCCACGCCGTGCATGGTGGAGGACATGCCGTACATGCCGGCGCGTCCCGCCATCTCGGCGGCGGTGTGACCCATGGAATCGGTGATGTCGGTCCGGTCCGAGCCGAACTGCGCGGCGCTGGACACCACGCCGGTGGCCGCGCGTCCGATGCGGGCGCGTGTGCCTCCGGCGTGGTGGGCTTGGGTTCCGCTCATGCGTTTACTTTCCTTCCTGGAAGGTCGTGGAGTACAGACGGTAGAGGTCGCCGCCCGCGGGGATGCGACCGTCGAACGGCACGTAGGCGCTGCCGATCTTCATGAGTCCCTGGCCGGGCAGCACGCCGGTGAAGTACTGGCGCTGCTCCTCGCTCAGGGTCAGCAGCTCGCACAGGGCGTCCGCGTCGGTGCTGTTCTGGCTCAGGAGCATGAGGAAATCGCTGTTGGACAGCATCTCGCGCGCGTCCTGGAGGTCGAGGATCTCCTCGACGTTCTGCGTGATGCCGGTGACGCCGAGCCCGTATTTGCGGGCACGCTTGTAGATGTCCTTGAACTGGGCGGCGGCGTACTGGTTGGAGAAGAAGCGGTGGAACTCGTCGACGTACAGCCAGGTGCGCCGCCCGTTGGCCTTGTTGCGGATGACGCGGTTCCACACCTGGTCGATGACGACCATCATGCCGAACGTGCGCAGCTCGCCGGACAGGCCGGACACGTCGAACACGGTGAACCGGTTGGACAGGTCCACGTTGGTCTGCCCGTTGAAGCCGCTCATGGAGCCGGTGATGTACGGGTTGAGCGCGTCGGCAAGGTACCGGCTCACCTGGTCGCCGCCCGCCTGCAATTCGTCGTGCAGGTCCTGCAATGTGGGCTGGACCACTCCCCCGCCCTGGTTGCGGTAACGCGTGTACAGGTTGCTGACGCACTGGTCGACGAGTCCCTTCTGGAGCGGGTCGAGGCCGTCGATGCCGCCTATGAGCGCGCCGATCATGGAGACCACGTTGTTGGTCTTGTCCTTGACGGGGTCGGAGGCCGAATCATCCTCCAGGACGATGTCCATCGGGTTGACGCGCGTGCCGGTGCCGGCACTGATCTGGATGATCTGTCCGCCGAACGCGGCCGCGAGGGCGAGGTATTCGCGTTCCGGGTCGATGACGATGACCTCGTCGTCACGGTTGAGGAACATGCCGGCGATCTCCTGTTTGACGGTGAAGGATTTGCCGCCGCCGGACGTGCCGAGCACGAATCCGTTGGAGTTCATGTGGCTGCGCCGGTCCGCGAGGATCGGGTTGCCGCTCCTCGCGTTGCTTCCGTAGAACAGGCCGTGCGGCTCGAACACCTCCTGCGTGGTGAACGGGATGAGGATGGCCGCGCTGTTCGTGGTCAGGGTGCGTTTCATGGGCAGAGGGTTGTTGCCCAGCGGCAGTTCGGCCGTCAGCCCCTCCATCTGCATGAACTTGAGGCTCTCGGCCGTGCAGGACTGCGCGTTGACCTTGGCCTTCACGTTCCTGCACGCGACCTCCAGCTCCTCCTGGCTTGCCGCGGACACTCCGATCACGATGATCGAGTCCACGAGCCTCTGGTTGGTGGAGCGCAGCTCGTCGCGCAGTTGGCCGAGCTGTTCCTGCTGGTCGGCGAGGTCGTCGGGAAGGTCGTCGGGGTCGAGGCCCTGCTTGCGGTTCGTGCGCCGCTGATCCATGATCTGCATCTTGACCTCGGCGTTCTTGCGGCGCACGAGCGTCATGCTTTCGCCGCGGTCCATGGGCGCGAGGTGGATGCTCACGTCGACGCGGGCGCGCAGTCCGGTCAGGTCGTTGACCAGCTGGTCGGACAGTTCCGGCGGCAGGCCGGACACCCACATGGTGCGGTGCAGGTATTTCGAGTCCAGGGATTCGATGTCGAGCATGGTCGGGTTTCGCGCGTCGATGCTCCACGGGCACACGAGGTCCTTGGTGTCGGGTTTGCCGGGCTGATGCTCGAAACGGCGTTCGTCGAACCGGAACTCCTCGCCGGGCCGGAGCACCTCGGCCATGAGGCGCAGCCGGTGCTCGCGGTCGAGCCGGGTGGCCTTGCATGCGTCGATGGAGCGCATCTGGCTGACGAGGTTGTTGCACAGGGCGTTCAGGCTCGCGACGGCGGCCTGCTCGTCGCTTTCGCGGACGGTGACGGTCAGGGTCTTGACGGTGCTGGTGTTGCGGCTGACGGATTCGAGTTTGCCTTGGGCGAGGCGGTTGTAGTCGAGCCTGTAGTGGTCGAGGCTGTCGCCGGTCTCGTCCATCATCACGTCGGCGAGGATCTCCCGCACGCCGCGTGAGCGCGTGTAGGAGGCGATCTGCACGCTTTGCCCGGCCTCGAAGCTGTTGATGAGCTTGGCCCACCGGTCGATGATCTCCATCTGATGGGATTCCGGGCTCAGCTGGTAGTTGATGTCCTGGAAGAGGATGGTGGCGCTCCACCGCCCGTCGCCCAGGCTGGCGGTCCCGTTGCGCAGCATCGCGTCGTAGCCGATGAGCTGCTTGACGCCCTTCGGCAGACGCGTCGCCTTCTTTCTCCGCGCCTTCGCCCTGGCTTCGGCACCGCCTTCGGCCGGCGCGGCCACCGGGGCTTTCTTCTTTCCGAACATTCCTCACCTTTCCTTGATCGTTGGTTTCGCGCCGGTGCGGTATGGTCTGCCCGGACCGTCGAGCAGGTAGACCTCGCGCTGCGTGTAGTGGCGCAGGATGTATTTCAGGTATTTCTCGGGCATGAGGCCCTTTGGCCTCACCCATCCCCATATGGCCACGGGCAGGCCGGGCGGGAAGATCAGGTACATGGCGAGGTTGGGGTCCATGCCCAACCCGAGCCACAGGCCGATGTACCCTCCCCCGCACACGACGGCGAGGATGACGGCGGCGAGGCACTGCCGCCAGCTCATTCCCATGAACACCTTCGATTCGATGGTGGTCAATTCCCTGTAGACGGGCATCTGCAACGCCATGATGATTGCTTCCTTTCGTGGATTGCGTTGTGTTTCATTCGCCGCCGAAGAGCTTCTTGGCGACGGAGTTGGCCGCCATGACGACGCCGATGAGCATGACGCTCGCCAGGAGCAGGCCGGTGAAGTTGCCCATCACCCAGCCGGAGAGGCTGTCGCCGTCCTTGAACTTGCTCGGGTTGAGCGTGCCGCCCACGAGCGTGCGGTACATGAGGATCGCCAGATACAGGGTCGCGCACTGGAACACCAGCGACGCGTACTGCTTGAAGTAGTTGATGCCCCACTGGCGGGTCTCCTCCTGGGCGATGAACGCGATCGGCAGCGGGTTGAACGCGGTGAGCATGTATATCTGCACGAAACGCAGGAGGATGACGACGGTGACGACGATGGTCGCGCCCTTGGAGACGAGGAACGGGATGAGCAGCAGGATCAGGCACGGTATCTGGCCCATCCAGCCGGCGGAGTCGATGGCGTCGCGCATGCTGTCGCCAAGGCCGAGGCCCGACGACGCGCCGCTGGTGTCCACCGACGACTGGATGCCGCCGAGCACGCTGTCGCCAATCTCGTCGATGGCCTGGAGCATGAGCTCGCTGTGCTGGGCCGCGGTGAACACGAGCGTGAGCTTGAACATCGCCATGGCGACGAGCTTGACGCCCAGCTCTCGGTCGCCGTCCGCCCGGGTGCTGACCCTGGCGAGTTCCAGGACGCACATGATCGCCAGTATCGTGCTGGCTATAGGTTTGACCGCCGAGAGGGCGACGGTCAGGCTCAGCTGGTACATGTCCGCGTTGTATTCGGCGGGGGTCTTCAGCAGGTCGGCCACGAGGTCGTCGCCGACGCCGGACCCTATCGAGTTGAGGATGCCGACGATGAAATCGACCATGCGTGGCCTCCCGTCTACAGGGCGATGTTGGAGAACAGGGCCGCGGCCGCGATGATCAGGCCGCCGCCGACGACCTGCCAGACGCCCGACTGGGTGGCGGGGCCGTTCTGGTCCTTCAGGCCGCCCGCCAGGGTGACCACGCCCCACACGGCCCACAGGCCTCCGCCGATGATGGCGAACTGGCTGAAGAGCTGCAACGCGCTGGTGACGACGCTGCCGCTGTCTGCCGCGATGGTGATTCCGTACATGATGTTTTCCTTTCGACTTGTTTTGAATGACATGACCACGGTATGGCCGTCGAGAAGGCTCCGGTTTGGACGTTCCCGACGAACCCGAAGAGGCTCGGACGATGGTATGGAAAAGGCCCCGCCGACCGTTCGCCGGTGGGGCCTTGGACGCGTCCGGGAAGGGAAGGGATCCGGGCGCGCCCGTGGGCCCGTGCGGCGGATCATGGCGAACGGTCCGCCGCGGGCCCGGGGTCAGGTTCGTCGGATCACTCCTCCGAGCCCTCGGTGTCGGCCGGGGCCTTCGCCGCGCGTCGGCGGGACGCGATCAGCAGGCCCGCGCCGCCGCCGACCGCGACGAGCACGGCCAGGACGATCGGGACGATGCCCGCGCCGGTGATGGCGAGCGGCTTGGGACGGTAGCCGTTCCAGTCGTCCGGGTTGGAGTCCACCGTGGTGTCCTCGCACAGGGTGCGGCCGGAGACGGTGACCTGCTTGAGGCCTTCCGCCTTGCCGGCGTCGCCGTCGACGGCCTGGTCGCCCTCGGTCCTGCCGGACTGGTCGCCGAGCTGGTCGGTGACGGGGCATTCGACGAGCGGGGTGCCGGTGACCTTGGCGCGGTCGGTGTGGTGGCCGCCCTCGGTCACGCCCTTGAGGGTGCCGGTCACGGTCACGGATTCGCCGGGCTTGAGGACCAGGGTGTCCCAGTTGGCCGGGGTCCTGATGTCCTCGACCTTGCCCAGTCCGGCGATGGTGCCGTCGGTGAGCTTCAGGTCCTTGGCCTGGAACCACGCTCCCTCGCCGGTCGTCGGATCGACCTTGCTGGTGTTGGTGATCTTGAACGCGATCTCCAACGAGTCGCCGTCCATCTTGAGCGCCTGCTTGACGTCGTCGCGGTCGCCGAGCTTCTCGCCGGACTCCGCGTCGTACTTCTCCAGGTGCAGGCTCGGGGTCATGTCGGGCGTGCGGGTCCACACGACGTTGGATTCGAGGTCCTTGCCGTTGAAGTGCTCGGTGAACCGGTTCTCGACGCGGTCGGCGGTCTTGATGCGCTTGCACTGGATGTACGCGCGCCAGCCGTTCTCGTGGGCGGTGTCGGCCGAGACGAGCTTGCGGTAGGCCTCGGTGGCCTCGACGGTCACGACGCCCTGGTCGTCCGCGGACGCGGTGAACAGGTCGCCGCCGAACTTCGAGCCGTCGAAGCCGCTGCCGGCGAGCTTCGCGCCCTTGGCGGCGATGATCTCGCCGTCGCGGTGCAGGTCGCGGGTCGCGTACACGGCCCACTGGCCGGTGTACTGGTCGTGCTCGACGTCGAGTTGGTCGGTGATGGACCACCGGTCGACCTGCGGGTAGGCGCGGTCGGCGGGGATCACGCTGGAATCGAGCCTGTAGAGGAACGTGCGGCCCTCGTACACGCTCTTGCCGTTGACGGAATCGCCGCCGACCTTGACGGTCACGTCCTTGGCCGGGTTGACCGGCTTGAGCGGGTTGGACACCTCGTTGGTCTCGGCCTTCGTGTCGTTGGTGACCTGGACGGCCTTGTTCCTGACGGTGTAGCCGTCCGTGACCTTGACGACCTTGTACGGCATGACGACCTGGTATTCCTGGCCGAGCAGCGTCTGGTCGATGGCCGGCTCGTTGAGCGGGTCGTGCCCGCTCGCGGAGGCGTAGGCGGCGAGGTCCTCGGGCTGCGGGTCGCCCGGGATGGTCCTGCCGGTCTTCGGCACGAACGTGTCCACGGTCTTCGCGTACACGTAGGCGACGCCGTCGCGGACCTGGACGTTGAACCTGCCGGTCACGTCCTCGCCGGACTGGTCGAGCACCTCGATGTCGGACGGGAGGATGCTCACGTACTGCTCGTCGTAGTCGTCGGTGATGCCGGCGCGCCACACGCGGTACGCGTTGTCCTTCTGCTTCAGGTCGAGCGTGACCGTGTAGTTGCCGGTGTCGCCGAGCAGCATGGTCTTGCCGTCGATGGTGACGGTCGGGTCGCCCTGCGCGGAGGACTGGGTGTCCTTCTTGCTCGGGTCGTGCTTGGGCGGGTTGTTCTCCACGATGTTGGACGGGGTGACGCTGCCGTTCAGGGTCAGCGCCCACTGGTTGCCGACCTTCACGGTCGTGGGCGCGTCCTCGCTCACGGTGCCCTCGAAGCGGACCTGGACCTGCGGGTGCGAGCCCTTCGTCCAGTGTTCCTGCACGTACTTGTCGGAGTAGGCGATGGTGAGCTCGTGGCTCGCGTCGTCCCATACGGCCGTGTAGTCGCCCTCGACGCCCATCTGGGGGTCGGCGGTGACGAGCGGGGTGCCGGTGGCGAGGTCGGTGATCTCGAGGGTCTGCTTGTCCGGGATCAGGTACTGGTCGTACGTGTCGGTGTCACGGACGTGCACGACGTCGTAGGCCAGGTCGGCCGGCAGCTGCGGCTTCGTGGTCAGGCGGTATTCGACCCTTTGGCCCGGGTACACGACCTTGTCGTTCGCGTCCTGGTTCGCGCCGCCCTGGCTGCCTTCGGCTATGACCTTCTTCTTGACCGGCGGCACGTAGCCGCAGATGTACGGCTCGTTGGTCGGCTGGGTCTCGTCGTTGACCTTCTCGCTGCCCGAGTTGGCCAGCTTGGAGCCGTCGGGGTTCTCGCAGAACGTGAGCTCGTCGCCCGCGGCCTTGTTGAAGTCCTTGCGGACCTGGGCCGCGCCCTTGCCGTCCGCGAAGTCCACGGTGCCGGGCAGGAACAGGGTGATCTGCTTCGGGTTCTTCAGGCCGACCTGCTCCGCGAGGTAGTCGGCGTGCGCCTTGGCGGTGACCTTGGTGCCGTTGACGGTGATGTCGAAGCGGTCGGTCACGTCGCGGCCGGTGTTGATGATGTCCGCGACGCTGGACTTCGCGTCGGTGGCCGCGTCGGCCTCGTACACGCGGATCCGGCTCCTGTCGCCGGTCAGGTCGAACAGGTAGTCGGCCTTGGCGTAGTCGTCGGTCAGGGTGATGTCGTTGACCTTGGCGAGGTCGTTGGCGATGGTGCCGTTGACGACGCTGCCGACCTGGTCGCCGTCGAGGAACTTCATGGTGTCCGCGCCGGTCTTGTTGGATTCGGACGGGTCGATGACGGCCTCCCATTTGCCGTTCTCGAGGCGGATCCAGCTCTTGTCCGGGTTCGGGCTCCATTCCTTGACGGGCGGCTCGTTGGACGGGATCTCCTGGTCGTTCCACTTCTCCCAGCCGCCGTTGGTCATGGTGACCTTCTCGCCGGCCTTGAGCACGCCCTTGAGGTACGCGCCCTCGACGGTCATGCGCACGGCGCGGTCGGCGGCGGTGTTGTAGGTCGTGTCGAGCAGGGACTTCTTGGCGCTGGCCCACACCTTCGTGCCTTCCTTGTGGATGTCGAACCGGTCGGTGGAGTCCTTGCCGTCGATGGTGACCTCGACGCTGGCCTTGTCCAGGTCGATGTACTTGGCCGCCTTGGCGAAGTCGTCGCCGATCTCGTAGGAGGTCATCTTCCTGGCGAGGTTCCCCGGGAGCTTGCCGTTGACGGTCACGGCGAACGTGTCGCGCTGCACGAACGTCTTCGTGTCGTCGGACGCCTTGTTGGTCCATGCGGGGTCGGACGACTGCGCGGCCTTGGCGGCGTCGACGCTCCACACCTTGTCGGGCTTGGGGTTGCGCACCCAGACGGGCGGTTCGTTCGTGCCGGTGGTCTCGTTGTTCCACGTCTCGGACGCCTTGTTGGTCAGTTTCCTCTGGTCGGCCGCCCAGTCGGCGTTCGGGGCCTTCCTGACGATGCCGCCGATGTACAGCTTGACCTTGCGGCCGGCGGTGCCCAGCGCGGTCCTGGTGAGGAAGACGCTCTTCGCGGTCGCGGTGGTCGTGTGCTTCGCGGTGTCGATGGCGATGTCGAAGTTCGCGGTCTCGTCCTCGCCGTCCACGTACACGCGCACCTGGTCCTTGTGGTCCCAGTCGATCCACTGGCTGCTGGCGGTCCAGTCGTCCTGGATGCTGTAGCTGGTGAACGGGTTCAGGAGGTGGGCGGGGATGCGTCCGTTGACGACGGCGCCGATCGCGTCGCCGGTCACGAACGTGCGGTTGTCGCTGCCCTTGTCGTTGGTGCGCTGCGGGTCGTCGGCCTTCAGCGCCCCGTCGGGGTCGAGCACCCACACCTTGTCGGGCTTCGGGGTGACCTTGCCGACCTGTTCGCTGTTGCCGGTCTGGCAGTCCTTGCCGTCGCCCTGCCAGCATGCCCTCGAATCGTCGGGGATGTCGTAGTCGGCGCCGGTGGGCTTGGCCGCTTGGGGCACGTTGAGCGTGTACCAGCCGGACGCGGGCCTGACGACGTGCGCCTTGACGATGCGCTTGCCCGTCTGGCCGTCATCGATCGAGATCTCGGCCTGGACGGTCTTGCCGTCCTCGTCGGTCACGGTGATCTTGGACGGGTCGTCCGTTTCGGTGCCGCCGATCACGACCTGCTGCGAGCTCACGTCGATGGTGTCGTACAGCCAGAAATGCTCGGAGGCGGAGCTGTGCGCCTTGACGTGCGCGGTGTAGAGGCTGCCGGACGCGATCTGGCCGTTCGGGGCCGTGACCTGTCCGCCGGCCGCGTCGGTCAGCGTCTTGGAGGGCGGCGGGAGCTGCGGCGCGGACCACTGCTCGTTCGCGTCCTTGTCGCCGTTCAGGGCCACGGCGTTCTTCATCCTGCCCTGCTTGGCGAAGCTCACGTCGAACGCGAACCTGCCGGCCGGCCAGCTCTTCCAGGAGGCGTCCATGTCCTTGTAGGAGAAGGACACGTTCTGGCTCGCCTGGTTGCCTATGGTGAACTGCTTGCTGGCCTTGCGGGTGGTGCCGTCGACGCCTGTCCAGCGCAGGGTGCTGGTGCCGGTCAGGTTCTCGCTGATCGGGCTGCCGTTGCGGCTGGTGGTGATCGTGTCGGCCACGTTGCGCGTGTCGCCGGCCTTGGTGGTGGTGCCGTTCGCCTTGGTGGACACGCCCAGGTCGTAGTTCACGGGCGGTTCGGCCTGGTTGAGCACGATCGCGATGACCGCGACCGGCGCCTTGTTCATCTCACGGGACGCCAATGCATTAATGGTCGTCGTACCGTCAGCGAACGGGCTGGAGGTCTTGTATCCGACGCCCTGGTAGGTGTAGGTGTTGTTCGGGATGCCGGACGCGACGTAGGCGTTGCGCCACACGTCGGCGTTGAAGGTGCCGTTGGCGCCGGTGTAGTAGTCGCCAGCGCTGCCGGGCGTGTGGACGAAGCCGAGGCCGACGAGGCGGCACTGGGCGCTGCTCAATCCTTCGGCCTTGGAGCGGTCCGCGCATTCCGTGTTCGCCTGGTTCAGCGCCTGGTCGATCGCCTGGTTGGACTGCGCGCCGTCGAGGTTCCTCACGCCGATGCTGGCCATCGCGGCGACGGCGTTCTCGCGGGTGGGCGCGCCCCAGGAGTCCTTGTAGACCCAGCTGACCTTGCCGGTGCCGATGCCGGTGCCGCCGCCGGAGCCGGACCCGGATCCCGCGCCGCCCTCGCCGGCGTACGCCACGCACGGGGAGAGCAGCGTCGCCGCGGCGACGATGCCGGCGACCAGGGGCCTGAGCCCGCGGCGCTTCTTGTCGTTCTTTTCGGAAACCAATGTTCCCTCTCCTTTCAGGGATTCCTGTCTTGCGGGTCGCCCCGGCGGTGCCGCCGGGGCGGGACGTGGGGAACGCGTGTTCCCCCGGTCCGCCGTGGGGCGGGCCCGTCCGGATGTTCCACGCGGGCGGGCGCCGATAACATGCGATATCGGGCGCGTCCGGTGCACGCACACCATGGAACCACCGTCCGGGGGGCGTCGGTTTGGACATCCGCCGGGGATGGGAAGGGCCCCGCGACGGATGCCGCGGGGCCCTGAAAGAGGAGAGGGGACGGGAGGGAATCAGCCGATGGGGCAGAACTGACCCGGCTTGCAGTCGTATTGGTCGCCGTTATTTTCTTCCCAACTGTAGTGGGTGCTTCCGGTGGAGCCCGAGGAAGATGCCCCGGGCGAGCCGCCACTCGGCGTGGACGTGTCGCCGGAATAACCGTTGCCGGTGTAGCCGGTGTGGCCTGAACCGGACGAGGGCCATGACTGCCGCGCCTGCGCCTTCTGCGCGGCGGCCGCCGCGGCCTCCTGTTCGGCCCTGGCCTTCGCCTCCGCGTCGGCCTTCTCCTTCGCCGCCTTCGATTCGTTGACCTCCTTCACGGCCTTCGCGATGGCGTCCGCGTCGCGTTTTCTGATGGCGTCCATCAGGCTTGCGCGGGTCTTGTCGTCCGCCACCCTGCCGTCCGTCTCCTTGTACAGCGTGTTCGCGTCGTCCACGGTCTTGTCGAGTTTGGACGTTTCGACCGCGTTCACCAGCCCGTTCAGGGACTTCGTGTGGGCCTTGTACCATGATGCGTTCGCGGTGACGCCCTTCGTGGCATCCTGCACGCCGGGCCTCGAATCCGCTTTGCAGGACACGGTCTTCGGCGTGGGCGCCTTCATGGCCTTGGACAGGACGTCAAGGGTCTTCGCGTCCTTCACGCTTTTCACGTCGGTCTTCGCCATGCTGGCGGCCTTGCCGTTCAATAGCGCGTCGTACGCGGTCGTCGCGACGCGGAGACGTTCGCTCTCGGCCGCGCAGTCCGCCCTGGCCTCGGCCATGAGGCGGTCCTCGTGCGTCCTCCAGGCGATGCCTCCCGCCGCAAGCAGCGCGAGTGCGGCGACGGTGATGACGACGATCCTTCCGCGATGCGGCTTCTTCTTTTCCGCGGGCCCGGTCGGAAGTTCGATGGTCTCGTCTTCGATGGCCTTTTCTTTCTCTGTCATTTGTTCTCCTTGTCCATAGGTTCACAGCTTATTCCAGGCCCAGGTACGTTTCGAGGGCGGCATCGACCACTTCCTGGATGCGCATGTCATGCTCGGCGGCCCAGGCCTTGAGCCGGCGTCGGGTCGAGGCGCGAAGGCTCACGCTGGTCTTCACCCAGCCCTCCGCGTCGTTCGGTTTCACGGCCCTCCTGTTTTTCGGTATCTCGGTATCCACCGATTCCGGTCTTCCGGTATCCGCCGGTTCCGTCCGGTCGCTGTCGAGCAGCGCGGTCAGGTCGCGCGGGCGGGGCGTCAGGTTCATGTTCCTCACAGGTCCTCCTCCTTGTCCTTGAGCTGTCGCATGGTCTGCTTGAGTTCGGCGGCCAGGTCGCGGTACTCGTGCAGGCGGGACCCGCGGGGGCGGGTGGATTTCGCGTTGAGGATGTCCTGCCGTTTCGGGATCAGCGTCTCGAAGCACGCGATGCCCGCATCGTCGATCCATGCCAGGGCGTCGCGCAGGGCGGTCGTGTTGGCCTCGGTGCGGCACAGGAGGATCGCGGCGGGGACGCCGCGCCGGTCGCACAGGTCCTTCACCCCGGCGGCCTGATCGAGGTCGATGCGGCTGGGGCTCGACGGGATGACCACGAGGTCGGCGTTGTTCACCGATTCGTCCAACGCGCGCCCGTACGGGGCGGAGTCGATCAGCACCCAGTCGACGGGGTCGTCGAGACGGCCGTTGATCCCGTGCAGGTGCGCGATGTCGGCCGGCGCGGCGGACATCACATCGAACGGCAGCGGGTCGTCCAGCTCGGCGGCCCTGTACCACCAGTCCTTCGCGTCGCCCTGCACGTCCGCGTCGGCGACGAGCACGCGCTGCTCGCCCCGGGACTGGTCCACGAGGGCGCAGGCCAGGAACACGGCGCTGGTGGTCTTCATGCTGCCGCCCTTGCCCGTCGCCAACGCGATCACCATCGGCTCGCGGTTCTTCTTGTCGTTCATCGGTTTCTCCTTATCTCGGTATGTCGGTATCCGCCGGTTCCGGTATCGCGGTATCCATTCTCACCCGTCTAAGTGTTGTCGTTATGGATGTTGCAACGCTTAGACGCGCGAGGCCTGTTCCGTTTGATGCCGGTCTTCACCGGTTTCGGTTTTTCGGTTTTGCGGTTTGTGCCGCGTCCCACGCGGACCGCGACGGGAAGCGGTCAGAAGAGGCTGCCCTGGACCAGGCCCTTCGGTACGGGTTCGGTCGGGAGGAACAGCGGATCGTCGTGTGTGTATTCGCGGCGCGAGCGTTGGCGGCGTTTGGTCCGTCGCCAGTAGTCGCGGCCATCACGGCGCATGCGTTCGGCCCAGTCCGGGTGGTCGGCCAGCCAGTCACGGACCCGACTCTGTGGGATCCGGTGCAGGCCGCCGTCGGCGATGTGGAGGTCGCGGGCGATCAGTCGGGCGAGGGTCCAGCGGCTCGCATAGTCGAGCCCGCCGTACACGGCCTTGTCCTTCCAACCGTTGACGAGAGCGCGGCTGATGCAGTCGAGGCGCATGGGGCACGCGGCACACAGCAAGCGTCCCTTGCCGCGCATCCGTTCGTCGATCAGGTCCCGGCCATCGTCGTCGGTCGTCGTGTTCCACATGCGATCCGCCATGGTCGGGTCGACCGCGGCGATTCTCGCGCAGGCCGGCATCATGTCCCGCCCGTTCATGGCCGCCGTCCTTGCGTCATCGGCGTCTTGCGGGCCTGGAGGCGTCCTATGGCGGTTTCGCCGGGATTGCGGGCGGCCCATGCCCGGGCGTATTGGATCAGCAGGCCGACGGCCTTGGGATGGCCGAGGCGCTTGTTGCGCCAGTAGACGGCGTGCAGCTGCCAGATCAGGTCCGCGTGCCCGTCGAGCTGCGGGTTGGCGAGGAGGAATTCGCTGAAGCCCGCCTCGGAACAGTCGATGCGCGTGGTCATGCCGTCGCCTCCCCTCCGGCCGTCGCGTCCTGGCCGTCCAATTCGGCCAGCGTCTCCACGGCCCAGTCGGGCAGCCATGGCGCAGCATCCGGTTCCGGCGCGGCCGCCGGAACCGTCTGCGCGTGTGCGTCGCCGTCTGTGCGGCCGGCGGCGAGGATCATGTCGTCGTTGAGTTCGTCCCAGTGTCTGGCGAGGGCCCGGCCGGTGCGGATGCGTTTGGGCCACCAATCGCCGTTCATGGCGAAGCTGATCGCGTCGACCATCACGAGGGTGGGCCATTGCGCTCCCTGGTCGACGAGCCTGCGGTACAGGCCGATGATGGCCTTGCGGTCGGCTTTGGTCGGTGAGGGCGTGGCCAGGCCGAGCATCGAGCGCTGCTCGCCGAGCGAGGCGAGGACCCGTCCGGCCGCTTCGGCGATCTCGGTGTCGTCCTCGTCGAGTTGTTCTTTTTCGGCGGCGGTCGCCCCGCTTGCGGGGAGATGCCCCGTAGGGGCAGAGGGGAAGGAGGGTTTACTAGGAGGGTTTACCTGGAGGGTTTTATCCTTATATATACAGCTCTGCGAGATTTGCAGTGCTGGGGGTGCGGCATTTGCAGTGCTGGGGGTGCAGCTCTCGCAGTGCTGGCCCTGCGGGATTTGCAGTGCCGGTTCCGGCCCTTTTTCCAGCCCTGCGAGATTTGCAGTGCTGGGAATCGGCTTGGTTCCAACGTTTTCCGGCAGCACGTCCTCGGATTCGCCGTTCTCGAACACGGTTCCGGCCTCCGGGTCCACGGTCTTGCCCATGGTCGCGGGATCCCGTTCCGCGGTGTGCGTCTCCCCGATCCACTTGAGGGTCGACGGGTCGGTCTCCACCGCGAGGTCCCACACGATCTGGCAGTACTGGGGCAGGCGGTTCCGTCCGCCTTTGCCGAGGCGCGCGTACCGTTGGTCGCCGCGGCGGATGAAGCCGCGCTCCTGGAGCGTCTTCAAAGCGGTGCGCACGGTGCGTTCCGAGAGTTCGGTGACGTTGACGATGGTCGCGATCTTTGGATAGGCTGCGGTGCCGTCGTCGTCCGCGCGGTCCGCGAGGTAGACGAGCACGGCCTTCGCGCTGGCGTTGCCGACATGGCATTTGAAGGCCCATGACAGTGCGATGTTGCTCACGGTCGCCCCTCCTCACGCTGCTGGGCGGCACGTCGCTCGTCGGCCAATCTGGCGTGCATCTCGTCGCCGAGACGTGCCGTCCGGCACAGGGCCAGCGTCATCAGCCAGGAGAACGCGACGAACACGATCAATGCGATTGCGAGCCAGTTCACGCGAGTCTCCCTTCCATGGACGGGTGCGCCATCATCGACGCCAGGCGACGGGAATCGACGGAGCCCGGACCGTTGTGGCGGGCGAATGCCACCACGATCGGGAACGTCCAAACCGGCGCGTGTAAATCCCGTTTACACTCGGGAGACACAGAGCAAGACATGCGGAAGGCTTTAGTAAGGTCGTTCATGTGTGATCACTACTCCAAGACAATGCATTGGGCGGCCACGGACCGGGATCCGGCAAGATACGGGATCCGCGGCCGCTCGGAATATTGGTTGCACCGCCCGTCCCCGACGTTCCAGCATCGGGAACGGGCGTTTTTTCTTTTAGTTGCAGAGAAAGAGAGAAAAACGAATGGGATCAGACCATCGCACCACCTCCCTCGCCGTCGACGGGCCACGCGCCGCCGCAACGGATGGCGAGGCAAAGGCAATCAAGAGCCTGCTCGTCAGGGACATCAAAGACTTCGATCAAAGCGTCCCAGCAGTCGTCAGACACGACGATGGAACGATCAGGCCTACGTACATAGGCGTATGGGGACAGGACCGTCTGATAGGCGCGGCCCTCATCCAGCCAGCCCTTTGCGTAGCCGAGACGCTCATATACCGCACCGGGACGAGCGGGGTCCATGCCGCACAGATACGAGAGGCTTTCGCCGAGCATGCAGCCATCATCGAAGGGATCGCGGTCGTCAGGAAGCATCGGCGCGAAGGCTTCGGATCGCAGATCAAGGCGTTCTGCGACTCCTGGGCGGCAGACCACGGCGCTGAACTGATACTCAGCATCCCCACCAACGAGGGCGCGCGCCTGCTCAACGAGAAAGCCGGATACACGGTCGTACCGCCCGACGGATATCTCACCATCAAGGTATTTGACGCTCAGGGACAGCCTCTTCACATTCCCTACGCCGACCAGCGGACCCAGGACAGAGGCACTAGCATGTGGGCGTACAAGCTCGTAGGGCAACGCACACAGCACTTCGAGATTGGCGTTCTCACCGCCTCCTGAAGTTCCGAAGACCATACCGTCGATGAATGTTCCCGACGGGTCGCGGGAGAAAACAAGTCTTCCGGCTTCGTCGCTCATGCCACCGGCACCGGAATCCATGGCCAGTACCCCTACACCGTCAATCGCCATCAGACCAACACCTCCTTTATCGATTCAGAGAAAGAGAAAACCAAATGAAATCAACCCCTCGCACCACCTCCCTCAACGAACCTGATATTCGTCCGGCGCGAAACCACGCCGAGGCAGAGGAAATCGGAAGTCTCCTGCTCGAAGAAATCGCGCATCCAGGATTCATTCCTGGACCAGAGTTCGTCTGGCAGGGTCAAGGCTTTCTCAGGCCGACGCTCATAGGCGCATGGTCCCAGAACCGCTTGGTAGGTGGCGCCTCGCTCAGTCCATACATGGAACACACCAAGGCCTTTTTGGGGATTGGTCGAGCAGACGCAGCGAAGGCGGTCACACGGCTGGTAGCTGAAACTGACGGCATTGCCGTCAGACCCGACCATCGGCGTGAAGGCGTCGGACGAAAGATCAAGTTGTTCTGCGACTCCTTCGCGGCACAGCACCACGCTGCGATCATGGTCTCCGTCACCACCAACGAAGCAGCGGCAGGCCTCAACCACGAAGCGGGCCACATCGTCTTTGAACGGTGCGACGGCCTCGTCATCAAATACGTAGACACGGTCGGCGAGCCACTCATATGGCTTCATGACCTGGATGGGACGATCCCCGAAGCGGCATGGTCCGTCTCCGTACTCGGCAAAACGTATGGGCCGACCATAGTCGTCGGTGAGCAACGGGCCATACGGCGTGGAAACGCCGACAAGGACATCCAGTGGGTTTTCGCCGTTGACGCGGCGGGCCACACTGTCGCATGACACTTCGTTGCTCATGACGCCCTCCCCTCGGTCAACAGCAGGCCCGCCACCATCCGTTCGCGGGCGGAGAGCTGCGCGTCGACCTCCCGGAAGGCATGCGTGTAGGCATGCGTGGGGTGGAGCCAGGTGTCGGCCAGTCCGCGGGTCTCGCCGCGACGCAGGGCACGCACGGCGCAGTCCGGGCAGAGCTCCAAAATCTCCGTGTCGCCCGGGACGCAGTAGTTGCGCCAGCCGTTACGGGCGAAATAAGCGTCGCGGGCGGCCGAATCGTAGTCGTCCCAGAACGTGCCCCAGACCACTGTGTAGCAGCTATCGCACACCGTGACGCAATCCCACCGGCTGTCCGGCCATTCGGACTGTTCGTAGATTCCACCAGCCATCACGCAATCTCCTCGCGATCGGCATCAGATGAAATGCCAAGAACAAAATCAGACGACAAGCCGAACTTGTCATGGAAGAACAGCAAGTCCCGCTGCTGCCAGGGAGTTTCACCATTCAACTTTTTACAAACAGTTGCAGCCGATGATCCCATGGAGACGGCAAGTCTGCGATAGGAAATCCCCTTTGTTTTTAGCCATTCCTTCATGTCGGATGTTCCTTTCACGCCCTGTTGTTTCTTCATAACTAACAATATAGCGTTTCCTTTGACGAAACGCAAATCGATGGATACAATCGTTGTTATCTATTAAGAAACACAAATAACAGAGGACTAACAATGACCACATCAGCCCCGGCAACAACCAAGAAAAACGTCGACACTGAAGTGCAATATGCAGAGTCTGTAATTGCCTGGAACGTCAAAATGCTTTTGACTGCACAAAACAAATCACAGAGCGCTCTTGCCGCTTTTCTAGGCATACAGCGGCCGACCATGACTAACAAAATGAAGGGCCGAATTGCATGGTCAGTGGCGGATTTGGTCAAATCTGCTGATTTTCTCGGAACTACCGCCGAGGCACTCATGGATGATTCATTAATGTCGCAATTAAAGAATGGATATACAGAATCAGCCAAGCCTAAGTATGGAGTTTTTGCCGAGAAGCCAGGTGCTTTGGTAGGTGTCGGCTCCCCCAGGTTCCTTGTCAGTCCCTTCAACCCCGACGCCCCGATCGAGGGCGGAATCTCGGGTGCTGCTAAAGGCGCCTTGGCTGGTTTCGTGTCATCCGGGGTCCCGTCCGGCTCGAGTTCCCCGTCCATGCCCTCAAAGCATGACGGGATTGGGGTTCCCGCCCGGTCTCAAGCCCATGAGACACTTGGGACCATGACTACCATCATCATGCGCACCTCTGAAGGTGACATCACCATCAACCTGTTCGACGATCAGACGCCCGTGACCGTGAAGAACTTCCTCGGTCTGGCGACCGGCGAGAAGGAATGGACGGACCCGTTCACCGGCCAGCCGTCCCATGAGCCGTTCTACAACGGCCTGACCTTCCACCGCATCATCAAGGACTTCATGATCCAGGGCGGCTGCCCGCTGGGCAATGGCACCGGCGGCCCCGGCTACGACTTCGACGACGAGATCGTCCCCGAACTCACGTTCGACCGGCCGTATCTGCTGGCCATGGCGAACGCCGGCCTGCGTCGCGGCCGCGACGGCAAGGCGCATGGCACCAACGGCTCCCAGTTCTTCATCACCACCGTGCCGACCCCGTGGCTCGACGGACACCACACGATCTTCGGCGAGGTCGCCGACGACGAGTCCAAGGCCGTGGTCGACAAGCTTGAGGCCGTGCCGACCGACCGTTCCGACGCGCCGCTCGAACCTGCCGGCATCATGTCCATCGAAGTGGTGAAGTAAGCGCGGCGGCAATTCGAAGCCGACACTCCGATACACATGGAAGAGCCCTGAACCCTCGTCGGGTCAGGGCTCTTCGTATGCGTGCCGGGTCTGTTACCACCCTCCGGCGCTGCGCGCCACCTCCCGCCAGCGGGAGGGGAGGGAGCTACAGGACGTTGAAGTGCTTGAGCGCGTTCATGATGCCGTCGTGGTCGACGTCATCGGTGATGTAGTCGGCCGCGGCCTTCGCCGGTTCGGTCGCATTGCCCATCGCCACGCCGATGCCGGCGAAGGCGAGCATGTCGGCGTCGTTGCCGCCGTCTCCGAACGCGATGGTCTGCTCGCGCGTCCAGCCGTAATGCCGCATGAACCGCTTCATTCCCTCGGGTTTGCCGCCGTCGGCGGGAATCAGGTCGGTGAAGTCCGGATGCCAGCGCACGCCTCTGACATTGCGACACATGCCGGACAGCTTCGCTTCATCTTCAAAGCTGATGTATGGGCTGATCTGGAACGTCTCATACTTCAGCGCCCTCTCGTGCGGATCGTCGATGTTCACGGTCGGTGCGGTCTTGCCGAGTTGGCGCCACGTGGCCTGCATCGCGTCGGTGATCTGGTTGAAGTAGACGTAATCCTTTTCGCAGTAGTTCGCCACCACGTCGGGGTGCTCGTCAAGCCAGCGGGTGATGGTGACGATGTCCTCGGGCAGCAGCGACTCCTTCTCCAGGAGCCCGTGGTCGTCGAAGCAGTACTGCCCGTTCAGCGCGATGATGCCGTCGAAGTGCACCGGCATCATGTCGAGCACGACGGTCATGTGCGACGGCGCCCGACCGGAGCAGATGAACACCTTCACCCCGCGATCCTGCAGCTCGTGCAGCGCGTCGATGGAGGACTGCGGGATCACATGCGTCACGAAACTCGTCAGCGTGCCGTCGATGTCGAAGAACGCCGCCTTGATGTCGGCTCGCACGGTGGCCGTCGCGCCTCCGGCGCCCGCTGTCATGATGTCGTCCGATGCCATGTACGCAACCTCCGCGATACGAAATTCGGTCATCCCCAGTGTATGAACAGCGCTGGATGGCATCCCGTAACGCGTTATCAGACCCGCCCCGCGACTGCCGCCGTCGCTGCCGTATGGTGGGCGTTGTCAACCAATCAGAGGGGGAACGAACATGACAGCAGCAACACAACAGGCGGGCTCTCCCGACAATGAGCCGGTGCGCGTCAACCATACCGTGCGCAACATCGTCATCGCCCTCATCGTGGTCGCCGTGATGAGCGCCGGCCGGGTCGTGGAGCGCGGAGATGTGTGCAACGTGTTCGCGGCACCCCAGCAGGCGGTGACCAAGCGGTTCATCGACACGGTATCCGGTTCGGCCATCGGCTCGATCACCTACGAGTTCTCGGGCGACGATGCGCTGGTGCGCGACTTTCTCGGGGGAGCTGTCACGTTCCAGCGATGTCATCGACTTCGGCACGGCGGCGGACCCCATAGGCTACGAGGACGCCATCGCCGCAGCCGTCCGCGGCAGACAAGGAGGAGACGCGATGAGTCCCTGGTCCCATGCGTACGACATCGCCGGCCACCAGACCGACTGGACGGTTATCAGAAAGTCGACCAGACGGTGACCTGGACGGCCGTGATCATCATGATCGTGCTGGTCCAGATCGTGCAGGGCATCGCGAACGCCATCGCCAAGCGTATATTGAAGCTACAGAGGTAACATGGCATGACATCTCGCGGGGAAGGAACGTAAATCATGGTCGAACATGTCGGGGTCACGGACGAGCTGATCGGCATACGGCATTATCTGCATCAGCATCCCGAACGCAGCTTCAAGGAGGTCGAGACCAGCGCGTATCTGGCCCGTCTGCTGCGCGGGCATGGCATAGACGTGCTCGACACGACGTTGGAGACCGGCGTCGTCGCGCTCATCGAGGGAGAGGTGCCGGGACCGCGCATCGCGCTGCGTGCCGACATCGACGGCCTGCCGATCACCGAGGACACCGGCCTGCCGTTCAGCTCGCTGAACCCCGGCGTGATGCACGGCTGCGGCCATGACCTGCACATGACCGGGCTTTTGGGCGCGGCGTTCTGGCTGGCCGATCACCGCGACCGCATCGCAGGCAGCGTGAAGATCGTCTTCCAGCCGGCCGAGGAGGTGGGCCTGGGCGCCCGCACGGTCGTGGAATCCGGCGCGACGGATGACGTGAAGGCCATCATCGGCACGCATAACAACCCGAACTACGCCCCCGGACAGATCGCCATCGGCCCTCAGCCGATGATGGCCGGCTGCGTGAAGTTCAAGGTCACGCTGCATGCCCAGGGCACCCATGCCGGGTACCCGCAGAAGGGCACCGGCCCCATCGAGGCGCTCGCCTCGATGATCCTCGCCCTGCAGACCATCGTGAGCCGCAACATCTCGCCGTTCCACGCCGTGGTGCTGTCCATCACCGAAGTGCATGGCGGGCACGTGTGGAACGTCGTGCCCGCCGAAGCGGGATTCCAAGGCACCGTGCGCTTCTTCGACCAGGACGACGAACGGCTGGTCCACCGGCGTTTCGTGGCGGAGGTCGAGCACACGGCCGAAGCGTACGGGATCGCGGCCGACGTGGACTGGGACTGCATCCAGGTGCCGCTGGTCGGCGACGAGGAGCTGTCCGAGGCGGTCGCGGCCGACGTGCCCTCCTACGCGGCGCTCAAGCCGATACATCCCAGCATGGCGGGGGAGGATTTCGTGGAGTTCTCGGGATGCGGGGCCCGTCTGGTGTTCGCGTTCATCGGCTCGAACGGGGAACCAGGGTGCGCCGACTGGCACAGTCCGCACTTCGTCGGCGTGGACGGCGCGATCGGGCCCGCCGTTGACTTCTATGTCAACGCCTCGCTGCGGGTGCTCGCCGAGCTTCGCTGACGGGCGGTGGAACGGATCATCCCGCGTGACGGCATGTGCCGTCCCTGTCGTCCGTCATCTCGGCTGGGTACTATAGGGCACTATGACCCATCTTCGTTTTGCCCTTGCCCAGATCGACACCTGCGTCGGCGACCTCGACGGCAACGCCGACAAAATCATGCACTACGCGCATCTCGCCGCGCATGAAGGCGCCCACGTCGTCATCTTCCCGGAAATGACGCTGACCGGATACCCCATCGAGGATCTGGCGTTGCGCCGCACGTTCCGCAAGGCGGCGTGGGACAAGGCGAACTGGCTGGCGACCGAGCTGGAGGCCGACGGATTGGGCGACCTGTATGTCGCCGTCGGCACGGTCGGCACCGACCACGCGTCCGACAAACCTCGCAACCGCATGGTCGTGCTGCACGACGGCATGGTCTGGGCCGGCTACGACAAGCATTTCCTGCCGAACTACGGCGTGTTCGACGAGTTCCGCATCTTCGCGGCCGGCGACCGCACCGTCGTGCTCGACATCGACGGCGTGCGCATCGGCGTGGCGATCTGCGAGGACATCTGGCAGGACGGCGGGCCGGTCGCCCGGCTCGCCGACGAGCATATCGACGTGCTGATGACGATGAACGGCTCGCCGTACGAGGAGGGCAAGACCCATACGCGTTACGACCTCGCGGTCAGGCGTGCGGCCGAGGTCGGCGCCCCGATGATCTACGTGAACCAGGTCGGCGGTCAGGATGACCTGGTGTTCGACGGCGGCAGCTTCGTTGTCGACCGCGACGGCACGTTGCTGGAACGTTCCCCGATGTTCATGGAGCATCTGGGACTCTTCGACCTCGACACGGACGCCGAGCATCAGACGACGGGCGACATCGCGGACCTTCCCGACCCGGACGAGGAGGTGTACACCGCCTGCGTGCTGGGCCTGAAGGACTACATGGCGAAGAACCGGTTCTCCGGCGTGTGCCTGGGCCTGTCCGGCGGCATCGACTCCGCGCTGGTGGCGGCGATGGCCGCCGACGCCTGCGGCGGACACAACGTGCATGGCATCTCGATGCCGAGCATGTATTCCTCCATCGGTTCCAAGGACGACGCCGCCGACCTGGCGGCCAACATCGGCGCACATTACGACGTGCAGCCGATCGAGCCCATGTTCAATGTGTACCAGGGCCAGCTCAAGCTCGAAGGCGTGGCCGCGGAGAACCTGCAGGCCCGCATCCGCGGCGTCATCGTCATGGCGTACTCCAACAGCCTCGGTCTGCTCGCCGTCGCCACGGGCAACAAGTCCGAGCTGGCGTGCGGCTATTCGACCATCTACGGCGACGCCGTCGGCGGATACGCGCCGATCAAGGACCTGCTCAAGACCCGTGTCTGGGAACTGTCCCGCTGGCGCAACCGGGCCGCTGCCGCAGGCGTCGGCATCGGCGGGCTGCGCATCGTCGGCAATGAGAACGGCGATGCCGGAACGCCGCTGCCCGGCGGCGTGATGATTCCGGTCAGCAGCATCGAGAAGGCGCCGAGCGCCGAGCTGCGCCCGGGGCAGAAGGATTCCGATTCGCTGCCCGAATATGAACTGCTCGACAAGGTGCTCGCCGCATACATCGAGCATGCGCACGGTCGCGCCGACCTGCTGGCCGACGGCTTCGACGAGAAGACCGTCGACACGGTGATGCGACTGGTGGACCGCGCGGAGTGGAAGCGCCGCCAGTATCCGCTCGGGCCGAAGGTCACCGCGCTCGCGTTCGGCCGCGACCGGCGTCTGCCCGTCACCAACGCGTTCCGTGAGTAGGGGAGCGCTCGCCCGGCCGCCGCATAGGCGCGGTGCCGGGCGCCGCGGCGCGCTACCATGGGTGCGGGGAGGACGCCATGACCGACAAGCAGTGGTATTTCAACACGAAGACCGAGCAGCCCGAGTTGGGCATGCTCTCACCGAGCTCCCACCGCATGGGGCCGTACAAGACCCGCGAGGATGCCCTTGAGGCGTGGAAGATCGTCAAGGAGCGCAATGCGCTGTGGGCGGAAGCCAATCGCAAGTGGCGCAAATGGGGCGAGAACACGCCCTCGGGCGGCCGCGACGACGGCTTCGACGACCGCGACGACTGACGACACGGCGTGAATGTGAGATAAGTCACGCCGTCTCTCAGCCAGCTCACATCGACCGGCTAGTAGAATCATTTCTTGACAACAACGTGAAGATGCGTTGCACGACACAAGGAGTGAATATGACAGCAGTTGATGCGACCGCTCTTACTGCCGAAGAGCTTCAGGCCAAGGCCTGGGACGGCTTCGTCGAAGGCGACTGGCAGAAGGACATCGACGTTCGCGACTTCATCCAGAAGAACTACACCCCGTACACCGGTGACGAGTCCTTCCTGGCCGACGCGACCGACAAGACCAAGCACCTGTGGAAGTACCTCGACGACAACTACCTGGCGGTCGAGCGCAAGCAGCGCGTCTACGATGTCGACACCCACATCCCGGCCAGCATTGACGCCTTCCCGGCCGGTTACATCGATTCCCCCGAGGTCGACAACGTCGTTGTCGGCCTGCAGACCGATGTCCCCTGCAAGCGTGCGATGATGCCGAACGGCGGCTGGCGCATGGTCGAGCAGGCCATCAAGGAGGCCGGCAAGGAGCCGGACCCGGAGATCAAGAAGATCTTCACCAAGTACCGCAAGACCCACAACGACGGCGTCT